>LKMJ01000870.1_pt1 | contig 25203 bp, 35 predicted proteins | sample 643391 | NCBI WGS metagenome assembly LKMJ01 (sample SAMN04112250, study PRJNA286221) | soda lake metagenome | biome: soda lake; feature: Kulunda Steppe; material: water; isolation source: sample PL-Br10 brine of Picturesque Lake | place: Russia: Kulunda steppe | collected 2010-07 | reverse complement strand
CGGCGTCGAAATACTCATCCTCGACGAACGGACCGCGGCCACCGGGCGGATCACCGCCATCGCGATCGTCGTCTTCGATGTCCTCGTCGGTGACCGGGAAGTCCTCCCACTGAAGCAAGTTCAACAGCGCCTCGTCGAGCTCGCGAGCAACGCGCGCACGTTGCGTCCATCGCACGGGCTCGTCGGCTCGAGACGTCTGAAGCGCTGCTTCGACTTTCGGGTGATACAGCGGATTCTTCGGATCGAGACTTTCGGCTTCGCGAGCGAGATAGTGTTTGAACTCCTTCGGGAGATGATGTTGATCGAGGAGTTCGCTTGCCCGCTTCGGCCCGATCGTCGCGGTATGGTAGTAACCGGGTGTTTCGGTGTCGTCGGCGACGTGTTTCCGGTAGCCTTCGCGATCGTTTGCCAGCAGGTTCGAGATCCGGGCAAGGACACCGTCCACAGAGTGGATCGGCCCGGAATGTCCTCGGATCAGTCGAACGTAGCGAGCGGCATCCTGGATGTTACTGTACTCTTGATGGATCCGTTCTTCGGCGAAGTACTTCGAGTCGAAGCCAAGGGCTTCCGTCGCTCGATGTAGGAGTTCGCCGTAGGCCTCGAGGGGGAAGTTACTCCCGAGGACGCGACAGTTAACGCCGGTGAGATCCTCTGGCGTCGAGATCGGATTCCCGTTTTGATCGACCATATCGGGCGTTCGAGGGGAAATATGGATGTTACCGGAGCGTTCGCCGACGTCGTCATCGTCGTCGATCACTTCCCAGGCGATACGGAACTCCCGGATAGTATCGAGATCCGAAGAAGGATGCTTCAGTGAACCGATGCCGGAGTTTTGATAGTAGAGTTTCACGGAGACGGAATACTCGTCGACGCGACAGCGAGCCCGCTTCGAGCCGTCGTGTTCGCGAACGATCGATTCGGCGGCGTAGAACGGCTCGAGTCCGTGAGAACAGCAATCGCCGCGATCGTCGAAGACGAGGTTGACGTCGACCTCGTGCCACGCCGAATCGATAAATTCGGCGTTCACCTTTTGACCCCCCTCCAGGGGGAGACAGCTATCGGGTGAGAGGCCTCTATATGGTCTTTAACTGCCTTAGGAGTATTTTTGCGAGTGGGACCGCCGTGATTCGAACACGGGTCCAACGCACCCCATGCGCAGAGGATACCACTACCCCACGGTCCCTCGCATTTCGAGAGACGGCAGTCGGACGTTTAATCTCTTCGTTTCGATCCGCTCTGGACGAACTTTCGATCAGGTCTAGACGAGCACGCGTTCGAGTTCGACGACGAGTCCCGTCTCGGCTGTGGGATCACCGGCGAGACGTCCGAGACAGACCGCTGCTCCGTCGGGCGTATAACAGGCGATGAGTTCGCCCGACGCGGCGTCTCCGAGGTCCGTTCCGATCACGCCGGGGGCGTACACCGGCGCGCCTTCGGCGATCTCTTCGGCCGCCGAAAAGGCGACCGTCAGACTCGGTAGCTCCTCGAACGCCCGTTCGGCCGGAGAGACGACCTCACGGAGGAGTTCTGGATCGTCGTTTTCGCGCCAGAAGGCGAGCCCGTCGGCGAGATCCTCCATCGTCGAGAGCGTGCGGTCGTCGAAGTGGCCGGTCTTCGTCCGCCGCAGGTCACCCATGTGGGCGCCGGTCCCGAGGGCCAACCCGAGATCGTGACAGAGCTTTCTGATGTACGTGCCGCTTTCACACTCGACGTCGAGCAGGACGCGGCGGGGCTCGGCCTCCAGCGCCTCGAGGCTGTAGATCTCTCTCACCCGGAGTCGGCGAGCGACGGCGGACTTTCGGGGCGGCTTCTGATAGAGCGGCCCCTCGAACTCCGCGAGTGTCGCCTCCAGATCGGCCGGCGCGGGCGCGTGAAGCTCCAGAACGGCGACGTACCCCTTCCGGCTGTCGTCAAACACCTGAGCAGCTCGCGTCGCCGTTCCGGTCAACACCGGCAGACAGCCGGTCACCTTCGGATCGAGCGTGCCGGCGTGGGCTGCACGGTCGACACCGGCCATATCGCGGACCCAGGCGGCGACCTGATGGGCGGAGGGGCCGGGCGGCTTATCGAGGTTGACGACCCCGAATTCGAGCAACGTCTCGGGCGAACGTTCCTCGGGCGGCCCACGGCGATGCATGGTCAAAACTCGTAGTTGACGCCGTCGATGGGCGCTTTCCCCTCGTCTTCGATCGGTTCGTACGCCTCGATCGCCGTTTCGACGACCTCGAGGACCGCATCGGCCGAGAAACGAGCGGTGTTGACCGAGAGGTCGTAAATTCCGAGTTCATCGATGTCGATATCGTAGTACTCTCGATACCGCAGTGACTCGCTCGCGGCGCGTTCGACGGTCTCTGTGTGAGCCGTCTGGATCGGCTTTTCCTCCCTGTCGGCGATTCTCGCGATTCGAACGTCGAGCGGGGCGTCGAGCCAGACGCGGAAATCCGCATACTCGCCGGCCATCCATCCGGCGAGCCGGGACTCCAGGATGAGATCGTCGCGTGACGCCGCCAGCTCGCGCTGTCTGCGGTCGAGATCGCGGTCGATCGAGTCCTCCTCCTCGGCGAGTTTGTTCAACTCCAGCGGCGTCAGGCCGCGCTCTTCCGCCAGTTCTCTGAAGATATCACCACCGCTTACGTGTTCGTACCCGAGCATCTCCGCGAGTCCGCTGGCAACGGTACTCTTCCCGCTGCCGGCGGGGCCGGAGATCGTTATCAACATATCAATACTCCACGGTTGCACCTAAAAGACGTTACGTTACCTCGCGCTCGATCGGCGGCGCCCGAAACGGTCCGCGACGTCGGGGCGATCAGGTCGGTGTCGTCTGGATGTTCAGCGCCTTCCGGAGGATCTGGGTGAAACACATAGAGCAGACGAAATACCAGACGATCCACACCTGAATCGGACCAACGATGCCGTGCGTCCAGCTCACCTCGCCGGCGATCGGCATCACGACGCTCGTCAGCTCGTAGTGGGCGGTGCTCCCTCGGAAACCGACCGCCCAGTACATCCACAGGAATACCGGAATAGTGAGGACCATGATCCACACCATCGGCCGGAACTGCTCTTTGAACATCCCGAGGTTATCGGCCATCGCCTCCATTTGCTCTTCTTGAATCCGATCGAGCGCCTCGTCGTCGCCGCGCTCTTTGGCCTCCTTGCGTCGTTTCTGGATCTCTTTCATCCGCTTCTGGTAGGCGCCCATCACCTCCATATCCATCAGATTCGACTGCAGGAGCGTCGAGTACATCCCGGTGAAAAGCGCGAGGATCATCACGACGGCGAAGAATGGGAGCAGATCAAGGAGGGGTCCCAAGAGGAGATCGAGGGCGCCCGCCAGCGGTTCCCGGACCGCCCCGAACATGTATCCGGCGAACATCGCGACCGAGGCAACCGCGGCCATCTTGTCCCACTTCGACCACGAGGAGTCCGAATCGGGAGCGTCCGGGAGTTCGAACTCGAGGTCGTCGTCTTCGAGCGCCTCACGGACGCCGTCGGGATCGGCGACGTCGAATCCTTCACCGTCGGAGTCGACGAGAATGCCCTTCTCGATGAGCCGGCCCCACTGCCCGCTCGTCAACTCCTCGGAGACGTCACCCCAGGAGACGGTCCCCTTGTCGGCGCGTTCGAGGACGTACTCGAGGGCGTCCTCCATCTCCGCGTCTTCTTTGACGAGGTCCTGTATTTTCGAGGCCGTACGTACCATTGGTGATCCGTTATCGGTGGGGGGTAATCAACCTTTTACTCCCGGTCGGTGAATCAAGGAACCGCTCAGCAGTCGACGAGTAGTCGGCTACTGCAGCCGCTCCCGAAGTCGATCGAGGCGGGTGTCGGATTTCTCGTTAGATCTCGATTTCGAATCCGTTGCCGTTTCCGTTTCCGATCTGGCGATCTGTTCTGCCCGTCGCTCCAGTTCGGCCTCGTCGATCTCCCCGCGGGCGTAGCGCCGACGGAGCGTCACCATCGGGTCTTCGTCACTCGACTCGCTGTAGAGCACTTTTCGTTCGGTATGCTGGAGGTACTCGTAGACGGCGTACGCGAGGTTGCCGAGCCCGAACGACCACCAGACGGTCGCGACGCCGACGAGGAGATGTCCGAGCCGAGAGCCGTAGCTCGGCCGTTTGAGGACGACTCGATCGGTCCCCTCCTCTGTGACCCGCCAGCCGTCCTCTCGGGCGGCGTCGATCCGTGCCTGGAAATCGCGGGACTTCACGTACACGTACTGCGGCTGCAGGCAAAAAAAGCGTGCCGCCTCGTAGCGTTTATGCTCGTCTTCCCGGTGTCTCTCGTTCGGTCTTCGAGATCCGACGAACGCCTGCAGTAATTGCTGTTAGGTCGCGTCGTCGATCGCGGCCCTGAGATCTGCCCAGACCGCGTCGGGAGCCTGTTCGCCGTCAATGCGAACGAGTTCGCCCGTCTCTTCGTAGTGATCGATGACGGGCTGGGTATTCTCCTCGAAGACCCGGAGCCGTTCGCGGACGGTCTCTTCGGTGTCGTCGTCCCGCTGGACGAGTCGGTCTCTGATCTCCTCGTCGTCCGGCATGTCGAATTCGGTGTGATAGATGTCTCCGGTCTCGGGATCCATTCGGCGGCCGGTGAGCCGGCGGACGAGTTCCTCCTCGTCGACGTCGAGCAAGACGACGAGATCCAGCTCCGTAATATCGCTTAGATATTCCGCCTGCGAGAGGTTTCGGGGATACCCATCGAGAACGAACCCTTCTGCGTCTTCGAGGGCGGCTTCGACGATCTCGTTGACGACCGGATCGGGGACCAGTTCGCCGGCGTCCATGTACTCCCGCGGCGTGCCGTGTTCGGTCTCCATGTCCTTGTTGGCTCGAAGCGCATCGCCGGTCGTGACGTGTTCGACGTCGTACTCTTCGACGATGTTGCTCGATTGAGTCCCTTTCCCGGCACCCGGCGCTCCGAGCAGTAGAATCTTCGGCTGGCTCATACGATACCTTCAGACCGCCGCCTAAAAGACCTGTCTCTACGAGTCGGTCGCGGGGTTGATGTGTCTCGCCGACGGAGCATCGTCAATGGCGGCCGACTCTCCGGGCGATCGCAAACGGTCGTTCGTCCACCGTATCGTCGAATCGCGCCGAGAGGACACGCCGGTCGTCTTCGAGGCGGACGGCGAGGCGATCGAGTACGACGACCGGACCATGCGGCTCGAACTCACCTCGGCCGAACGCGACCGACTGGAGACACTCCTCGACGCCTATCGCGTCTTCAAAATCAAACAGCCCGAAACGAGAAAGGCCGACGACGGGATCGTCTACCTGTCGGCCGTCACCGACGCCAAACACGCCGCGGACTTCATCGAAGCGCTGTTTCGGGAGGTCTACGGGAACGATGCCGACTACGAGTTACGGTATTTCTCCGATCGGTGATCGCCGCGCGGGCTCGGACGCCGGCTTACGATTTCCAGAACGCGACGGTGAAAAGCACCAACACCGGAATGATCTCGATGCGGCCGATCCACATGAGCAGGATCATCGCCGTCTTCGTCGTCATCGAAAAGCCGTTGTACGTCCCGTACGGACCGGCATCGCCGAACGCCGGGCCGATGTTGAGAAACGTCGAGGCGGCCGCGCCCATCGCCTCGAACTCGGTGAGGCTCGTTCCGGATCGCGCCGCGTCGACGACGATGAAGACGGTGAACAGAAAGAAAATCACGATGCTCAAGAGGAGATACGCGTAGATGTCGCGGATCGTCTCCTCGTCGACCGATTTCCCGGAGAGTCGGACCGGCCGGATCGCGTCCGGATGGATGCTCGTAAAGAGGTTCCGTCTGAACGTCTTCAGCGCGACCAGCCACCGGAGGGATTTGATCGAACAGGTCGTCGAGCCGACCATCCCGCCGACGAACATACACAAAAAGAGCACGTACTTGGCGGCCGCAGACCACAGCTCGAAGTCGGTGCTCGCATAGCCGGTCGTCGTCACGATAGAAGTGACGTTAAATAACGCGTGTCGAACCGTCGCCTCGCCGCCGAACTCGATGTCGGGGTCGACAAACAGCACCGCGGTGACGATCGCCGCCGCCAGCGCGATCGTTCCGAGGTAGAAATGGAACTCCTCGTTTTTCAAAAGTCGCATCGGATCGCCGTTGATGGCGAAATACATCAGGACGAAACTCGTCGAGCCGGCGATCATGAACGGGATCACGACCCACTGGACGATCGGCTCGAACGCGCCGACGCTCAGCGGTTCGGGGGAAAAGCCGGCCGTCGCGACCGACGTGAACGCGTGTGCGACGGCGTTGTACAGGTCCATCCGCGGTGCGACCCCGGCGAGATGCAGCGTATAGAAGACGACCACCGCCAGCGCCGTCAACCCGAGGTACAGCCCCCAGATGAGCCGTGCCGTTTCGGAGATTCTCGGGGTGAGCTTGTTTACGTTCTTGCTCTGGGTTTCAGTGTCCATGAGCTGGGCCCCACCGACGCCGAGTTCCGAGAGGATCGCCGTCGCCAAAACCAGGATACCGAGCCCGCCGAGCCACTGGATCAGCTGTCGCCACATCAGGATCGATCGGTCGTGGATCGAAAAGTCCTCGAGGACGGTCGCGCCCGTCGTCGTCAGCCCGCTCATGGCCTCGAAGACGGCGTTGATCGGGTGAGCGATCGTTCCATTCGCGGCGACGACGAAGGGGATCGCCCCGACCAGGGCGACGAGCAGCCAGATCATCGCGACGGCGAGAAACGCCTCCCGTGCCCCGAGGTTCCCCGGGTCCCCCGGGAGCCATCTGAACCCACCGCCCACCACGACTGTCGCCACGATCGCCGCAATGAACGGAACGACCGACTCCCCGTACAGCACCGCGATAAAGAGCGGGAACGAAAGCGGGATGGCGAGATACACCAATACCCGGCCGGTCAGATCGAAGCTCGCCCGCCAGTCGACCCGTATCCGACTCATATTAGGCCAATGAGGTGAGTTCGTCGACGAAGGCGGTCTCGACGAAGGCGACGATGTGGTCGCCGGGGCGGAGTTCGGTCTCGCCCCGTGGGGTGATGAGCTCCCGGTTTCGGGTGATCGCTCCGATCACCAGATTCGCCTCTACGTCGGCGACGACGTCCGCGATCGTGCGTCCGACGAGTTCGCTTTCTTCGGTCAACTCGAGTTCGAGTACCTCTGCACGGTCGTCTTCCAGCACGGCGATGTTTTCGGCGACACCGTCGTACGTGAATCGGATGATCTCCTCGGCGGTGACCTGCCGGGGGTTGATCGCTACGTCGATACCGATCTCCTCGAAGAGCGTCACGTACTCGCCGCGATCGACGATCGAGATGACCCGCTCCGTCCCGATTCGCTTTGCGAGCACGGCGGCAAGCAGGTTCCGCTCGTCGCTATCCAGCGCCGTGACGACGATGTCCGCCTCGTCGACGTGTTCGCGCGCGAGAAAGTCGGTATCGGTCGCGTCGTGCTCCATCACGAGCGTTCCCGGAAGCTCTTCGGCGAGCCAGCGAGCCCTCTCGGGGTCCCGCTCGATGAGACGCGGTGAGAGCCCGCGCTCTTCGAGCAATCTGGCGGTCTGATAGCCGACCTCCGAGCCGCCGATGATGACGATCTCGTCCGCGCTGTCCGGCGTTTCCTCGGGAGAGAGGTCGGCCGCGAACGCCTGGACGCTGTCGGGGCTCCCGATGACGACCGCCCGATCGCCCGCCCGGATCACCGTCTCTCCCCTCGGGAGTATCATCTCGTCGTCGCGGAACAGCCCCGCGAACGTCAGCGATTCGAACCGATCGGCCTCGGCGACCGTCTGTCCGGCGATCGGACAGTCCTCATCGATCTCGAATTCGGCCATCTGGACGAGTCCGCCGGCGAAGGGATCGACGTCGATCGCAGACGGCAACCCGATGACGCGGACGACGCTTTCGGCGGTCAGGAGGTCCGTACAGACCAGGAAGTCGACGCCGAACGCCGACCGCGTCCGCTCCCACGTCCGGAGGTACTCGACGTGTTTCGTCCGGGCGATCGTAAACGGCTCGGCGACGGTCTTCGCCGTCTCACAGGCGACGAGGTTCGTTCGGTCGTCGTCGGTGCTCGCGATGAACAGGTCCGCCGTCTCGATATCTACCGCCTCGAGCGTCGCCAGTGAGGACCCATCGCCGACAAACGTCATTACGTCGAGTTCGTATTTCAACTCTTCCGCCCGATCGGAGTCCACGTCGATCACGACGACGTCGTGATCGTCGGCGAGGCTGGCCGCGGTGGACGTTCCGACCTCGCCGGCACCGACGATAATGACTCGCATACCGGCCATAACTCGGGGGTCTCTGAAATCCGTTACTATCCACCCGATGAGATCTCGCCGGTCCGGAGAGGACTGACCGTATCAGGCGTGGTTATCCGTCGTGATCGTGACCGTCATCGTCCCCATCCTCGAAGAACCGACCTCGGTACATCATCGCAAGCTCCATATCGAAGTCTTCGAACGTGATGATATCCGCATCGGAGTCGTAGGACGCGCCGTGCTCGTCGTTGAGTTCGTCGACGAACGCCTCGGCGCTCTCGCGGGTCTCGAACGGCGTCGGGTTCATCATCATGATGTCGTCGACGTGGTCGCTGTCCTCGACGCGAACGTAATGACAGTTAGTACCGTCGATGAGTTCTTCGGTCTCGTAGTCGGTGACCCAGGCGTTCTCGACTTCCTCGTCCTCGCCGCCGAAGTGCTCGGGGTCTGCCACGTAGGCCAGCATACAGCCCGACGAACAGAAGTACACTCTCGTCCCGTTCGCCTTCACCAGCTGGGCGTTCCATTCGGGGTATTCCGGCGTCACCATGTTACAGACGGCACACTCTTCTCCCTCGGGGAACTCCGTCGGCTCGTCCAGCTGCTCGGGGTCGTCTTCGGGTTCGGGTTCCGATTCTTCTTCTGATTCCGGTTCCGATTCTGGTTCTGGCTCCGGCTCGGTCGTGTCCTCGCCGTTGCCGGCACAGCCAGCAAGCGTAAGAATAGCCCCGGTACCGAGCGTTCCAAGCAGCGTCCGTCTGTCGGTATACGACCGTTCGGAAGGCATACACGTTGCTATTAGTCCGTACACGCATAACCGATCTGGCACGATCGTCGAATCGACAGGCAGAGCCGGAACTGATTGCTAGCTGGATGGCTCTCTCGAACGGCTGTGCGAGAGATCTATCAACTCGTATTATGGGATGAACGAGGATGTCAACGAGAAAAGAAAATCGACGTCAGTCGCCGAACATCTCGCGCATCATCGGATGCATCTCCATCATCTGCTCTTCGGCGATCTCCTCATAGAGCTTGTACGTGATGGAGACGGTCAGCAGCAGCCCGGTTCCGGTCACCTGACCGATCGTCCCGAGCATGTTCGCCATGACGGCGAGCAAGCCGACTAACGCACCACCGATGACGGTCACCTGTGGGATGTACCGTTCGAGCACCTTCTCAGTGACGCCGGGCGACTGCCGGAATCCCGGGATCTGCATTCCCGAACGCTGGATCTGTTTGGCGGTCGCGTTCGGGCCCATTCCGGTCGTTTCGACCCAGAAGATGGCGAAGATACCGCCACCGATGACCATGAACGTCAGGTCGACTCCGACGCGGACCATGATCTGCCAGGGGGCGGCAGCCGTCTCGCCGAGCCACCACATCCAGTCTTCGGGCGCGTAGATCGGCGCGAGATAGTAAAACAGCCCGCCGGTCGGTTCGGCAAAGCCCTGTTCGGTGCCGGTGTATACGCCGACCCATTCGGGCATGCCGGCCCACTGGGCGTTGAGGATGCGACCCATGAACTGAATGTTCGCTTGCAGCGCGCGGACGAGGATCATCGGCAGGACGCTCGCGTAGATCAACTTCACCGGGAAGCGGCCGCGGGCGCCTTTCACCCGGGCGTGACTGAGCGGGATCTCGACTCTGACGGACTCGGCGTAGACGACGATCGAGAAGATCAGGATCGTCGTGATCAACGCGAGCAACTCGCCGGGGCCCAAGAACAGATCGAACAGTCCTGTCTGCGTCAGGACGGGACCCATCTCGACCTGACCGGTGAGGATACCGTACCATCGCGGGAAGAATCCCACGTAGCCGGCATCGAGGCCGCTCCAGGCGATGAAGCCGCCGATGATCCGCTGGCTCACGCCGGCGATAATGAACAGCCCGATACCGGAGCCGACGCCCCACTTCGAGATAACCTCGTCCATATAGAGGATCAACATGCCGCCCAGGAAGATCTGGCCGAACATGATCCATCCGAGCGCCGTCGCCGAGATACCGAGCGCGGCGGCGACGTCCGGACTGGGTTGGAGGAAGCCGGCGAACACCATCGGTAGCGCCGTAAGCGCCGTCATGACGATGACGAGCAGCTTCTGGAGCCCCTGATAGAGCGCCTGATCGCGGGGGTTCTCCTCGGTATTGAGCCCGAGTAGATCCGCCCCACCGAGCAGCTGCAGCACGATCGACGCCGTCACGATCGGGCCGATCCCGACCTGCATCAGCGATCCCTGCTCGCCCGCAAGGATGGTTCGGAACTGCCCGAAAATGTCCTGCCCTTCGCCGAGCCCGTAGATCCCGACGTTCGTCAGGAAGAAATACAGGACGAGTACTCCACCGGTCCACCCAAGTTTCCGTTTGAACGGCACGTGACCCGTCGGTCGTTCGACGGCGGGTAGCCGCGTGAGTACCGGTTCGGCGGCCTCCTTCCAGCTCATTTACGCTTCCTCGTTATCCTCTTCGGTTGTGTCTCTTTCGGCTTCGGCTTCTTCGCCGCGCTCCGAAAGGACGGCCTCGCCGCCGGCGGCCTCGAGTGCCGCTTCGGCGTCCTCGGAGAACGCGTCGGCGACGACTTCGAGTTCGTTGTACACCTGTCCGGCACCGAGGACTTTCACGACGTCTACCTCGTGACCGTCCTCGACGACGTCGCGTGCGTCGATGGCGTACCCGTCGCCGGATTCTTCGGCGACGCCGTCCGCCGCGAGCACGGCGATGTCCTCATCGAGCTCGCGAAGGTTGACGGTTTCCGTCTCACGCCGCGTCTTCTGTGGGCGTTTGAAGCCGGATTTACCGAGCGGTTCGTAGTTGTGAAACTCATGTTTGTCCCGTCCTGCACGACCGCGCCCGCCGCGGTGGCCGGCACCGCGGCGGTTTTTGTGTGTACCGCCGCCGTGCGTTCGAGAGCCGCGCTGTCGTCGTTTCTTAGACGTCATTATCGCATCGCCTCCAGGAGCGAATCGATCTCCTCGGTCGTGTGTTTGCCGAGTTGACCGCCCTCCTTCGTGGGGTGTTTCACGCCGTCGTGACCACCACGCGGCGGATGCAAACGGAGCGTCGGAGCGATCCCTTCCGCCTGAAGCGTCGTCTCCTCGTCGAGCAGCGCCGCCGCCAGCGACGAGACGTCGTCGTAGTCGGTGTTCTCCGCGGCCCACTCATCGTCGATGTCGCCGTCGCCGTCGGCCGGTTCCGCTCGCCGGCTGATGAGCAACTCGACGGTTTCGACGGTGGGTTCGCCGTGAGCGACCCAGTCGTTGACTTTCGAGATCATGCCGACGTAGGCGTCCGTCTCGGGAACCAGGGTCGCGTGGTTGACACGGTGGAGGTTGAGCATCCCGAGGGTGTCCCGGACTGCCTGACTCTGGTTTACCTCACCGCGAAGTTGCACGATCGCTTTCATTCTCTGGCCTCCTGTCGAACCTGTCGGGTGTGTTCGGGAGTTCGCGACTGCGAGGCGTTCTGCAGCGCGTTGTACGTGGCCTTCGCGAGGTTGAGCGTCGTCCGCGTGTTGCCGTGGCACTTCGTCCAGGCGTCTTCGACGCCTGCGAGCTCGAGCACGTGTCTGACCGTCGGCGCCGCAGCGAGCCCGAGCCCGCGCGGGGCGGGTTCGAGTTCGACCTCGACGGAGCCGGCCTTGCCGGTGGTCCGTCGCATGAGCGAGTTCGTCCCGCCGGGGCGGTCCTCCCACGACCCCGAACCGAGCGGGACGTCGATGATGTTCAGTTTCGCGATCTCGATCGCTTTCTGGATCGCACCGCCGACCTGATCGTCGCGGCCCTGCGCGTAGCCGACGTAGCCGTCGCGGTTGCCCACGACGACGACACACCGGAACTTCACACGCCGACCGGAGTCGGTCATCCGCTGGACCATGTTGATATCCAGCACCTCGTCCTCCAGCCCCGGGAGGAGCTGGTCGACGATCTGCGGTTCCTTCAGCGGAAGCCCCGACTGCAGGGCGTCCTGCATCGAGGTGATATCGCCGTCCGCTACTTTCCGTCCGAGCCGCGTTCGCGGCTCCCATCCGTTACTCATGGTTATAGTTCATCCTCCAGGCGCTCTCGCACCTCATCAAAGTGGGCCGGAAGCTCCGTCGCGTCGAAATCGCCGCTGTAGAGGCCGTCTTTCTGCTCGGCGTACTCCGCGATGTGACTGCCGCGGGTCCGCTGCCAGTCGGCGAAGACGTCCTCGCTGTGCGGGATCTCCAGCCCTGCGTCGATCGCTCCTTCCTGTACTGCGAACACTTTGTTGCCGGGCGTCGCGGTGTTGAGACCGATATCGAGGACGGCCTCTTCGAGGCCCGCCTCGATCGCGCGCTTGCCTGCCAGAAGACCGGTCAGATACGCCGCGGGCAGGTTGCCCGTCGGCGCCTCCCAGCCGAACTCCTCGAGATCGCTCGAGGTGGCACTCGCGACCGTCTCATCACCCTGTGGGCCCGTTACGATCAGCTGCGCCCTGGTCTGGTTGTTGCTCTTGCGAGCGACCAGGCGTGGCTTGCCGGATTTCAGCAGGCGCAACCTCTGGTGGTAATTCGTCCGGGCCTCGCGGCGACGCCGCATCGGCACCGTGTATCTTGGTCCTGTCGCCATTATTGTTCACCGTAGTTGTCGTTTATATATCGGTTCAGATCCGCGACGCTGTCGAATTCGCCACCGCTGGCCATCTCGTACAGCTCGCGGTACTGTGCTCTATCGATGTCGCTCTCATCGCGCAGCTCGCGCAGCGCTCGGCGCTGGGCGCGAATCTTGCTCTGCCATTCGCCCTTTTTGTTCTGTCTGCCGCCCGCTTTCCCTTTGCGACTCCCGTGGCCTTTCTGGTGGCCGTAGGCGCGCTTTTTCTGTCGCTTCCGGGCCCGTCCGCGGGAGTTCCCTTTCGCGGTGTCGGCTCCGATGGTTCCGCTTTCGATGAGCTCTCGGACGTCATCGCGCGTGATGGCGTCCGCGATCTCGCTCTGTGCGTCCGGATCGAACCGGATTCGGTTTTTGCCGACACCGAGGATGTCAGCTGCGAGTCGTCGCTGTGCTTTCAGATCAGTCATGCTATTCTTCGACCTCCACTTCGACGTAGGTCGGGTTGAGAACGCGAATTCCGGCGTCCTCGGCGAGTTCCTCGATCCGCTCTCGTTTCCGAGCGCCGACTGTCGAGCCGATCCGGACGGCCTGGCGGTCGCCGTCGACGCCCTCTAGATCGTCGGCGTTCTCGACATACACTTCCTCGAAGCCGCTCGGGTGGAGCCCGCGTACCGCCTTCGGGGTCCGGTAGCCGGCCTCGACCTTGGGGCCTTTCCCTTTGATGCCGCGGCGCTGCTTCGAGAGGCCGCCGCGCGGCCGCCGCCAGGAAGTCGGCGTCCGCTTTTTCTTGTGGTAGTCCTGTCGATTGAACTGCGGTTTGCCGACGCGGTGGCGCTGGTCGAGAAGCCGCCTTTCCTCCTCGGAGAGGTCGGGGGTCTTCTCGACGAGCCCTCGCGGCCGCAGCTCCGTCTCGACGTCCTCGTCGATCTCCTCTTCGGGAGTTTCGTCTTCGACTTCGGCTTCGGTTTCCGCGGCCACTTCGAGACCGCCGACGTCCGCTTTGATCCGGGCCGCGAGCGCGTTCCCGATCCCTTCGACCTCTGCGAGTTCCTCCTGAGGGAGTTCGCGGAGATCATCGATGGTCTCGATACCCGCCTCGCGGAGCTGTTCGGCTTTCGCCTCACCGACACCGCTGATGTCGGTCAGTTCTTCGAGCGCGTCCTCTGTTTCGGCTTCGGCTTCGGTCTGCTCTTCGTCGCCGGCGTCGGCTTCCGTTTCCGTCTCGTCTTCGATGTCAGCCTCGTCGATCTCGAGACCGCCGATGTCCGCCTTGATTCGAGCCGCGAGCGCGTCGCTGATCCCCTCGATCTCGGCCAGTTCCGCCTGAGAGAGTTCCCGGAGATCGTCGACGGTCTCATAGCCCGCCTCACGGAGCTGTTCGGCCTTTGCCTCACCGATACCGCTGATGTCGGTCAGCGTCTCGTACTCGTCGTTGTCATCGCTCATCAGACATCACCTCTGTCTGGCATCTCCGTGATGTAGACGCCGTCCTGGAACACCCGGGTGTCCTTATCGGAGACCCGCGTTAGCTGTTCGATGTCGGCCGCCGTCTGGCCGACGTCTTCGATGTCGGGGCCGCTGATCGTCAGCTCCTCGCCGTCGACCGACACGTCGGTATCGCCCCGAACGGGCGTCCGTCGTGGGGCCTTCTCGCCGAGGAAGTTCTCGATGACGATCTCGTCGTCTTGGACCGACACCTGCATCGGGAAGTGTGAGTAGAACACTTCCATGCTGTACTCCCACCCCTCGGTCACACCGTGAATCATGTTCGTGATATGACTCTCGAAGGTGCCGACCGTGGAGTTGGTCTTTGCGTTGTCGTCTTCGGACTCGATCACGACTGTGTCGCCGTCTACGCTGACCGTGATGTCGGGGTACCAGAGACGCCGTGTGACGCTCCCGTTCGGCCCCTCGACGGTCAACTCGAGGCGATCCATCGTCGCCGTGACCTCGTCCGGAATTTCGATTTCCTTGCGCATTTTCCTTCAGTAGACGTATGCGATTACCTGGCCACCGATGCCCTGTTCTCGGGCCTCGTAGTGGCTCATGACGCCGTGGCTGGTCGTGACGATGAGCGTCCCGTAATCACGGGCGGGGAGGTATCGCTTCTCCCACTTTTCGAACTCGTCAGCGCCCGCCGAATAGCGGGGCTTGACCGCGCCACATTCGTTAATCGCGCCTTTCAGTTCGACCTCGAATCGCCCGGCTTTTCCGTCCTCGACGAACTGGAAGCCGCCGATGTACCCGCGGTCATAAAAGACCTCGAGTACCGAGCCGATTTCGTTCGAGGCGGGCTGTATCGTCTGTTCGAGATGGCCGACGCTCTCGGCGTTGTCGAGTCCCGACAGCGCGCTGGCCAGTGGATCGTTATCCGCCATGGTTAGCTGTACTTCCTGAATCCCATTCCACGGGCGATCTCGCGGAAGCACTGTCGGCACAGCCAGATGTCGTATTTGCCGACGAGTCCTTGCTCGCGCCCGCAGCGCTGGCACGCTTCGAGCTGGCCAGTTCGCTTCGCGGCCTGCTCACCAGTCTGTTGTTCTGTTTCTGATTCGCTCATTCTGTCTCTGAGACCTCCACGTCGTAGTTCGATTCGATGAACGCGATCGCGTCCTCGGGCGTCAGCCGGTGGCCGGTCGGGATCGACCGGGCCTGCTTGTCGCGTTTTCGAACGCGATAGCCCGGCCGGACCAGGTTGACCGTCACATCGAGCCCGTAGATACCGATCTCCGGGTCGTACTCCTGGCTCGGGAAGTCGGTGTGTTCTTCGACCCCGAAACTGAAGTTGCCGGTCTCATCGAACTGTGCGACCTTGAGTTCGGCGAGCGGCAACGAAGTCTCGAGGAACGCTTCGGCCTCCTCACCGCGCAGCGTGACCTTCGTACCGATCGGGTCGCCCTCGCGGATGTTGAAATCCTGGACGGTCTGTTTCGCCGTCGTGCGAACCGGCTGCTGGCCGACGATCTCTTCGAGGATCGACTCGGCCTGCGCCAGCGGTTCGCCACCGCGACCGATGCCCATGTGGACGACGACCTTCTCGACGGTCGGCTTCCGCATCTCGTGGAACTCGCCCGCCTCGGATTCCGAGCTCATTCGTCGTCACCTCCGTCATCGTCGGTCTCGGCCTCTCCGCTTTCGTCTTCGTCATCGTCCGCCGGCTCGACCTCGACGTCGGTATCGTCGTCGGTGAAGTTCTCGTCGATCACGACGACGTACTCTTCGACCGTCTCGAAGCGGTCGTCGCCGTCCTCGATGAGGACGTTATTCGCCGACGATCCGGGCGTGACCTGAATCTCGCTGATCGTTCCGATCCGGCCCGCGTGCGATCCGCTTACGGCCGTCACGAGTGCGCCCTCCTCGTAGGTGAAGTGGGCGACAATCTCGTCGTCGTCGTTGGCGACGACGATCGAATCGTTCGTATCGTACGCCGTCGCCTCCTCGACGAGTAGCGTCTGGCCGTCGTGAAGCGTAAGCTGAGTGTCTCCGCCGGCGATCTGCGTCTTGCCGACGATCTTCCCGAGCTTCGATCCGGCAGCGTCCGCGTCGATCGGGGTCAAAGAGAGCCGACCTCCCTCGTCGGGGAAGACGCGGTAGTACTCCTCGCGTTCTCTGAACGCCAGGATGTCGAACATCCCGACCGGCAGCCGTTCGTCGGAAACCGCTTTCCCGTTGATCAGGACGCTGTCCTGATCGAGCGCGTACCGGGCTTCCTTCTTCGAATCGACGTAGCTGAGCACGTCGCGCAGGACGATGAGAAGCGGAACACCCGCCTCACCGTGCGGACCCGCTCCGGCTTTCGTCGTGTAGGTCTCCTCTTTCCGTTCGACCGGCCACGACTTCGGAACGGCCAGTCGTTTCTGATGTTTCGTCATTCGTTATCCTCCTCGGCGTCGTCTTCGCGTTCGAGACGCGCCTCCCGACGGCTATCGTCGAGATCCAGATCCGTCACCTGGACGTTGCTCGCTTCCAGCGGTCGGGGAACTTCCTCTCCGTCCGCGGTCTCGAGTGTCACGTCCTCGACGTGGATCTCGGCGGCACGGAGGTCCACCTGGACGACCTCGCCGGATTCGCCGGCGAAATCGCCGCGCTGGACCTCGACCGTGTCGCCCGCGTTCACACGGACGCTCCGCTGGCCGTACTCCTCGCGGAGCTCCGGCGAAAGCGGCGCACGGACCTGCTTTTGTTTCTCGTGCAGCGAGGCGCGCTCCTGTCGATTGCGCTGTTTGGTTGGTTGTCGTGTCATGGTGCTATACGATCATTGTCGCCGTCGAGGCGATGGAACCGAATCGTTCTGCGACCTCTCGGGCGATCGGCCCTTTGAGTTCGGTACCTCGGGGGTCTTCGTTCTCGTCGACGATGACGGCCGCGTTGTCCTCGAATTTGAGGCGCGTGCCGTCGGGTCGTCGGATGGGCTTGCGCTGACGGATGATGACCGCTTCGAGCACCTGCCGTCGCATCTCCGGTGTCCCCTTCGTGACCGAGACGGTCACCTTGTCACCGAGTCCCGCCTTCGGATGGCGGTTCTTGGTGCCGGAGTACCCGGAGGTGGAGATGATCTTCAGCTCGCGTGCGCCCGTGTTGTCGGCACACGTGACGAGCGAGCCCTTCTCCAGTCCTTGCGTCACGTCGGCATTGAGTGCCTCCATCAGGCATCACCCTCCGTGACTTCTACCACGACGTGGCTCTTCGTCTTCGAGAGCGGTCGTGTCTCTGCTATCTTCACGTCGTCGCCAACGGAGAGCGGTTCCAGTACCCCGGGCACGTGTGCCGGAATCTTCGATCGGCGTTTCATATACCGATCGTATTTGGGTACTTTCACCTCGTACTCCCGCTCGACGACGACGGTACGGTCCATGTCGGTCGAGACGACCGTCCCCTCGATGACCTGCCCGCGGACGGGCAGCTCACCGTAGAACGGACACGTCTCGTAGTCGTACTCCTCCGGATTTTCTGGTTCCGGAGGCTGTGTTACGTCGAGTCCTATTGCCATAGTGAACCTCCTTTGGTTTCGGTCCGAAGCGCGGGGCGCGCGATGAGCCGGTCGCCCTCGATGAGTACGTCGCACTCCTCGAGTTCGAACCGGAACGTCGTCCCCGCCTTCGGCACCTGTTTGACCCCGCCGCTCGTCGCCACGAGCAACGTCTGCATCGTCTCGTCACGGACGCGTCCGCTGATTCCGACGAGGTCGGAGTTTTCGGCGTCCGTAACCGTCACTTCGAGGCCGGCGAGTTCGTGGCGGACGAGCGATTCGGGGGTCATTCGTCGAAGTCGCCCTCCTCTCGCTGAACCGTCTTCACGCGAGCGATGGTCCGTTTCAGCTCGCCGATGCGTCCCGGGTTCTCCGGGGCACCACCGGCGGCCAGCACGGCTTTTTCGTTGAGCAACTCCGTTTCGAGCTGTTCGAGCTCTACTTCTCGTTCGGCGGGCGTCATGTCGCGAATCTCATCGACGTGCAGGATGGCCATGGTTATTCGACCTCCTCGTCATCGTCGTCGGTTTCGCTCTCTGTTTCGCCCTCCATCTCCTCGACGAGTTCTGCGGCTTCCGCTTCGATCTCCTCGTCGAGTTCTTCCGGCTCTTCCTCCGCTGCCGAATCCGGTGGCGAGGTCGGTGCGTCACCCGCTTCGGGTTCGACGTCCTCCTCTATGATCTCCTCTTCGGCGATCTCCTCGGCCTCTACCGATCCGGCCTCGGACTCGCCTTCGATGATCTCTTCGGGGTCGGCACCGACCGACTCCGTTTCGGGCTCCTCGGGCGTTTCGAGCAGCTCTTCGACCTCGCCTTCGGGCTCCTGGATGAAGTCTTCGACCTCGACGCCCTCGTAGACCTCGAAGTCGTCCGGCAGTTTCGCATCCGGCGGGATGATCTTCACCTGTACGCCGATCGTGCCGAGTTTCATCACCGCGGTACCGATACCGCTGTCGACGATCGTCTCGGCGGGTTCGCCGTTGTGTTTGATGTATCCGCGGTTGAACTTCTCGACCCGAGACCGGGCACCGGTGACCTTCCCGCTCAGGATGATCTCGGCGCCCAAAGCGCCGGCGTCCATGATGCGGTCGATGGTCGTGTGTCCGGCCTTTCGGAAGTACCAGCCGCGCTCGAGCGCGTTCGCCAGTCGATCGGCGACGATCTGTGCGTTCAGATCGGGCTCATCGACCTCCTGGACGTCGATCTGGGGGTCGTCCAGATTGAACTCCTCTTCGAGCGTGGTCGTGATCTTCCGGATGTTCTTTCCGCCCTTGCCGATGACCATACCGGGCTTTTCGGCCTTCAGGACGATCTGGGTGCCCATCGGCGTCTTCGCGACCTCCATGCCACCGTAGCCGGCACGGGAGAGCTCTTTCGAGAAGAACTCGTCAATCTGCGTCCGCTGTAGCCCGTCTTCGATGAACTGGTGTTCGTCTGCCATTATTCGTCCTCCTCCTGTTTGAGGATGAGTTCGACGTCGACCTGTGGGGTGTTCCACGGCGAGGCGCGACCGAACGCCCGCGGCTTCTGGCCGGGGGATTCGCCGACTTTGTGTGCAGCGACGTGTTCGATCGTCATCTCCTCGCCCTCGAATCCCTGGTGGTCGGCGTTGTTGATCGCGTTCTCCAGGAGATCGAGGAACGCCTTCGAGGCCTTCTCGGGGTACCGTCCCGCGTCCCAGCCGTCGATGTCGTTTCGGTGGCCGACGCCGCTGTTGTGGGATTTAAACGGCACCGACTGCTCGCCGTCGACGACTGCCTCGAGGTAGGAGACGGCCTCGCTGGCCGTCTTCCCCTTGATCTCTCGGGCGATCTCCTTGCTGTGCTTGTGACTCATGTGACGCTCCCGAAGCATGGCTTTCGCCGTCTTCTCCGGGTCGGCGTCGACACTGTAGCTGATTCCCATGGTTATTTGAGCGGTACGAACTTCGAAGAGCGGGTCGCTCCGATACCGGCCTGACCGTGTTCGACCGACGTCCGTGTCAGCTGGAACTCGCCGAGATAGTGACCGATCATCTCCGGTTCGATCTCGACGCGTTCGAACTCCTGGCCGTTGTGGACCGCAAACGTCAGTCCGACGAACTCCGGAACGATCGGCATATCGCGCAGATGCGTCCGGATCGGGTCGTTTGCGGTCTCCTCTTCGCCCGCGCTGCGGGCTTTCTCGAGGAGCTTCTCCTGTTCGACGGAGAGTCCCCGCTCTATAGTTCGCCGCTGGCGTGCGGGAAGCAGTTCCGCGACCTCGTCGAGCTCCATCTCCTGCAGCTCATCGAGCGTGTGACCGCGGTAGGTGAACTCACCTTCGCGGCCGATCTGGTATTCCGAGCTCATACTATTCTCGTCCTCCTTTCCCGCCGCGGCCGGTCCGTTTGGAGGCGATATCGCCCACCTTCCGGCCCGGCGGCGCGTCACGGGAGACGCTTTTCGGTTTGCCGGGGTGCTGTCGGCCGCCGCCACCGAAGGGGTGATCGACGGCGTTCATCGCGACGCCGCGGACGCGCGGGTACTTGCTCCCGCGGGCTCTCATCTTGTGGTGTTTGTTGCCGGCCTTGACGAACGGTTTCTCCGTCCGACCGCCGCCGGCGACCACGCCGATCGTCGCCCGACACTCCGGCGAGAGCCGTCGCATCTCGCCGCTCGGCAACTGCACGACCGCTGCGTTGCGGTCGTGGGTGAGAAGCGTCGCCGAGACGCCGGAGGCGCGGGCGAACTTCCCGCCGTCGCCGGGCTGTCGTTCGACGTTACACACCGGGACGCCCTCGGGAATCTCCGCGAGCGGCAGGGTGTTGCCGGGTTTGATCTCCGCGGAGACGCCGATCTGGATCTCCTCGCCGACCGCGACGCCTTCGGGGGCGAGCACGAGTCGGCGATCGCCGTCGTCGAACTGTACGTCCGCAAGCGGCGCGGATCTGGCAGGATCGTGCTCGATGCCGACGATCTCGCCGGTAACGACGTCCGCGTCCTCGACGCTTCGATGCGAGAGGTTCGCCTTGTATCGGTGCGACGGAGCGCGGAACGTCGGCGTCCCGCGACCGCGTCGCTGACCCTGGATTCTTCGTCCCATTGTCAGAACACCCCGATCCGTGATGCGACTTCCTGTGCGTCGTCGTCCGCAGAGAGCGTGACGGTCGCTTTCTTTTCGCCTTTCATCGTCACCTGCGTGTTGACCGCGGCGACTTCGACGTCGAACTGCTGTTCGACGGCGTCGGCGATCTCCGGTTTCGTCGCCTCCGCCTGACAGATGAACTGCAGTTTGTTCTGAAAGTCCATGTCGTTCATCGCTTTCTCGGTGACGAGCGGGTGTTTGATCGTCATCGCTCGGCCACCTCCTCGAGTGCGCTTTCGGTCCAGAGCGTCAATCGACCGGCGTGGGTGCCGGGTGCGAGATCTTCGACGTTGACCTCGGCTGCGGTCGCGACGTCGGCGCCCGCGAGGTTGCGGGCCGCAAGCGAGGGTTCTTCGCTCGTCACGATGAGAACCGACTTCGGTTGGGTGTACTTTCGGCCTCGGGTCGTCCCGCGGCCGGCACGGACCGTCTTGCCCTCCTCGGCGCGTTCGATGTCGGCGGCGACACCGAGCGCTCCGAGGGCCTCGAGGGCCTCCTGGGTCTTTATGAGCTCTTCGAACTCGTCGCTCACGACGAGCGGGAACGCGACGTCCTCGTCGAACTCGTGGCCGCGCTCGGCGACGAGCTCGCCGTCCGCTGTCGCCGCGATCGCGCTCTGTGTGGCGAGTTTGCGCTCCTTTTTGTTGATCTCGAGTCCGCGGTCCTTCTCGGCCTTCGGCGGGTGGGCCGCACGGCCGGAGACGGCCTGCGGGACTTCTCGCGCACGCCCGTTCTGCCTCGGAACGTGTGCCAGCCCGCGGCCGCTACCGTGGGATTCCGCCGGGGTCCGAAGCCCCGCGTACTCGTCGGTACCTGTCTCCTGTATTCGGTTGGCCTGTGCGGCTTCGACTGCGCGCTTTATGAGATCGGGCCGGTAGGTCGTCTCGAAGACGGCCGGTAGCTCGAGTTCGCCCGCGTCGTCGCCGTTCAGGTCTCGTACTGTTGCCTGCATGGTTTATCCCTGATTCGAGGCGGTGGAGACGTACCGCACCTCGGGGTCGAGGCGCGGTTGGTCGGCCGGTCGGACCGCCGGGCGGAAGCGCACGAGACGCTTGTTCGGACCCGGAACGGAGCCTTTCACCAACGCGTAGGAGCCATCGACCTCGCCGTAGTTGACGAAGCCACCGTCGGGGGTGACCGCGTCGTCACCGATATCGACGAGGCGCTTGTTCAACTCGGTGCGCTGGTGGTAGCCGGTCTGTCCCTGCTGGGGAACCGTCGAACGGACCCGTGAGGGGTTCCAGGGGCCGAGGTTGCCGATCCGTCGGCGCCAGCCCTGGCGGGCGTGTTTGCCCTTCCGCTTTTGGACGCCCCATCGTTTGACGGGGCCCTGTGTCCCCTTGCCTTTCGTGATACCCGCGATGTCGGTGTACTCGCCGGCGCGGAACACGTCCGTCATTTTGTGTTCTCCGCCGTCTTCGACCAGGTCGAACGCGAATTCGACGCGGTCTTTCATGGAGCCACCGCCAACGCGTGTCTCCATCACGTCGGGGGCTTTCTTCGGCACGCTCGAAAGCTCACTCGGGACCGTGTGGGTAATGACTCGCACGTCGGCGAGCACCCCCCGGTCGAGTGCATCTCGAATTTCGCTTTCGGCGTCGCCGGACTGTTCGTCTGGTACGGACAGCGTCCGACCGAGATCCTCGTGGACCTCGTCGGTCCAGTACTCGGTCAGCGGGCGCTTCCCGTACGGTGTGTCTTCGTAAGCTCGAACGGCGACAGCCCGCATCGGTGGCGTCTCGACGACGGTCACCGGAACGGTCTCCTCTTGGCCCTCTCGGGGGGAGTTGGGCTCGTCGTTGATCGTCACGACGTGACTCATGCCTGCCTTGTAGCCGGCAAAGCCCTGTAGCCCGGGCTGTCCCTCGTCGTCCGGCCAGGAGTTGAAACGCGGAACTTCGCTGGCCGCACGGCTGCGGGGGCTGAAGCCCATCGAGCCTTTTCGTGGTCTGCTTGGTTGTGGCATTTATCTCACTCCAGTGTGAGGGGCGCGAGCGTCGCGAACAGAGCTTCTTCCGTTCGGATCGTCTCGCTACCCTGGTTCGGAACCGTATTGAGCCAAAGGTCGAACCGCACGTTCGGTTCGTCGCCGATAGTCTCCGCGCGAGGCTCACAGCCGAGTATCTCCGGCAACCCCCGTTCGGGGGCGCCGAAGGCGACTGTGAGACCGTCTGTGGCCGTCCACTCGGCGATCTCGCCGAGTCGATCGACCGTCAGCGCCTCCCCGTGTCTGGACGCGGCGATTCGGACGCCGGCGTCCGGACGGGTGAGGCAATCGTCGATGGCCGCGCGCTCGAGTTCGAATCCCGGTGGGGATTCGGCGACGAGTTTCGCGCGAACCGGCTCTCGCGAAGAGACCCTGATGGTGACGCGTTCCCCCTCCGAGACCGCCATCGACGGCGGCACCGGAAGAGAGATCGGGTGTTGCAGTCCGCAATTGACCCGGACGCGCTCGTCAGATCCGACCTCGGTCACGATTCCCTGTCTTAACGACCCCGAACCGTCCGATCCGGAGCCGGTCTGCGAACGGACGAGGAGCGGCGGTATGATACCGGCGTACTCCAGTTCGTCCCGCCTGTCCCAGACCTCCTTTCGGAGGTACGGGGGTGTGGCGGCGTACTCGAGCACCGTGCCGACGAACCCGTCGCCGAACCGGCCTTTTTCGCCATCCCGGTCGGGATAGACGATCAGGCGATCCACCCGGAAGATAGTCGCCGCGCGGGCGACGTAGCCGAGTTTGCGAGTCGCCTCGCGTTTGTCCTCGGCTTCCCGGATCAGAGACGACGGCACGAGCACGCTGTGTGTCATACCGTGTCGCTTCCTCGTCCGTTCACGAGACTGTGCCGATCATACCGAATCCATCCTTAAAAGTATCGCGGTATGTGGCTGTCGTGAGCCTCGTTGTCAGGGATTTCGGGTGGCTCGTTCCCACGGCGCTTCCGGCGGTGGTTCCGCAAGTCTTTTATCCATATCCCCGGTACGAGAAGATGCGAAGGCGCGCTGGTAGTGTAGTGGTATCACGTGACCTTGCCATGGTCACAACCGGGGTTCAAATCCCCGCCAGCGCATCTCTCTGAATTCAACCTCACGAGCGACCGCGATAGCGCGTCGCGAGTGTATCGTGAATTCAGGAATGCAGACGGTATCTGAACCCTGCGAGACGCAGCTCGCGTGACGGAAAGCGAGCGGGCGCGTCGGCGTCTTTCATCGGCCCACGGCGTGTCTGACCCCTGACGGACCGGAACCGATCCGATCGATCAATCGAGGTAACCGAGGTTGCGGAGCCGCTCTTTCAGCTTCTCGTCATCGTCGGCGGCCACGTGCAGTCGATCCATCCGGCTTCGTTCGACTTCCAGCAACTGCAGCGCCGTCCGTAGTTTGTAGTTCATCTCGTCGTCTTCACACTGTTCCAGTACGGACTCCAGCAGCGTCCGGATCGTCTCGATCGTCTCGTCGGCCATTGCGTCTCGGTACACGGTACAACTTAAATAAAACTTGATTTTCAGATTATATTCCGATACTCTAGATATTGTCAAAAATATCTGAGATGGATTGGATAAATAAATAATATATGGAGGATATATAAATCGTATGTGTAATCAATCGGTGTCAAAATTCAGCTCCGGAATGTACGTTCGGTTTTCGGCCGTCCTCGGGAACCGCTCGGACCGATGACGCCCCTTTGCCACCGCCGCCTGTCCCACCGCATTGTTATTAAAAAGTTAGAAAGAATAATAAATTATATTATTATGGAGGGTATACATAGTAATACATGGATGGCGACTCCATTCCAGTGACGGTACTTTCTGGGACGCTCGGTGCTGGAAAGACGACGACTCTCAATCATCTCCTCGAAGAGAGCGGCGACCGAGACCTCGCGGTGCTGGTCAACGACATGGGCGAGGTGAACGTCGACGCCGACCTCGTCGCCGAATCTTCGGACATCTCCGGCGACGAAGAGGAGTTAATCGAACTCTCGAACGGGTGTATCTGCTGTGAGCTTCGCGGGGATCTCCTCGAGGCGATCGACGAACTCACTCGCGAGAGCGAGTTCGACACCGTCGTCGTCGAGTCGACGGGCGTCGCCGAGCCGCTGCCCGTCGCACAGACGCTGACGCTCGGGTTCGATCAGTCCGATCTCGATCCCACAGAATTCTACGAGGAGACGGGACTCGAACCGCTCGAGCAGTGTCACCTCGATACGACGGTGACTGTCGTCGACGCCCACCAGTTCCACGACGCGATGGATTCCGAAGAGATCCTCGACGACGACGGGACAGAAAAGCCCCTCGGCGATCTCCTCGTCGAGCAGGTGGAGTTCTGTGACGTCCT
>LKMJ01000869.1_pt1 | contig 25217 bp, 31 predicted proteins | sample 643391 | NCBI WGS metagenome assembly LKMJ01 (sample SAMN04112250, study PRJNA286221) | soda lake metagenome | biome: soda lake; feature: Kulunda Steppe; material: water; isolation source: sample PL-Br10 brine of Picturesque Lake | place: Russia: Kulunda steppe | collected 2010-07 | reverse complement strand
TCCTATCGTTTTATTTCAAAGCTTATGGATGTTTATATGATGGCTGGTGTTCACCAGCAACCTGATCAGTCAAACTACCTGGCTGAAGGTCAAACTTAAACTTGTAAACTTGTTGTCTTAGGTGTAGGGGGTGTTATTTAGATTCCTCACACTTGCAGGCTCCGGATAGTCGAGCAGGCGGCGGGGCACCTGCGATGGAAAGTCGATTATCCACCCTCGCAACCTGTGGGTTCGGGGTTTGAACCTCATGGGAGGCCACAACCGGCTAAGCTGCCCGTGTTCGGCGGATACAGGCTTGAAACCTTGCCTCACACTTTGGTTCCTCTGAAGAGTCTCGGCCTTGATTCACAAAGAGTCAAGAAACTTGCTTTCAAGCTCTATGCTCACTATGTGCACTATGCTTATAAGCTTGTTACCAATTGTAATTTTGGAAGTTTAACACGTGCTGCAGCTTGAAGTGTGCTACGCTGCATGTTTAGTGTTGTGGTTATGTCTAGAGGCTGTTCTGCATGCAGAGGCCTCACAGCCTGACAGGAACAAGCTGAAAAGCGCAAAATGATCTTGGGAGCTTATCACACAGGCTTAAGGCACCAACAAGCAGAAATTCTGAGATTCTGGATCTACTCTTTCTGTAATGATGCACAAGTTGATACACGCTTCAAATGCACTGCACAGTCTTCTTCTGAGTGGCAGTCCGAGTTGGTTGCACTTGCTGAAGAAATTCTCATGCTGCAAAAGGAATCTTTGGGCTTTAAAGCTTGCTTGACGACTTGAACAGGGACTCCATTGTTTCACCAAATGTGTTCTTAGCTTCTGGGGCAACCTGCACGAAAAAGATACCGAAGAAGTTGCAGAGTTATATTTGCAAGTGGTAAGCAAATCACTCATAGGTCAGTTGCGCCCTTGGCCTCGCATCCCTTACATGTTCGCAGTTGTACTGCTGCTTCCGCTGCTGCTGCTTTGCCTGACCTGCGACCTTCGCATACCCACCGAATCAGGTCCTAGGTACACCTGGAAAAGGGCTTCGTTAAGGACCGGGGACGCAAGTGCCCCTTTGTTATGATTGTCTACCTGCTCCCAAATCAACGCCAAGCACAGGACCAATCATATATCTTTTGGCTTGAGGGAAGAGCTGGTAAATGTCACAAAAAAGGTTTACTGCTCTAGAAGGCCTTCTTGTGATCAATTATGCGCACCATTGCTGGACACACACGGAAATATGTAGTAAATGTGACTTGACCATGTGCACTAGAATTAGCCTACCCCCTACCAATTGCCCACCTTTGTTACCAGCTGCTTTCCAGTGTTGGTAAATACGACCTCAGTGCCCTGCATGTCCCAAAGCCGTTGTTCCTTTTAGAGCATCTTCTTATGTATGCCGTAAGTGCACCATCCTCATCTTTAAACCACTATCACAACTCATTTCTTTGATGCGTTTTTATACATAAGTTCAGGTTGTAGAACTTCCTGATACGCTTCAACTGAGCTGTCCTTGTTTGGCTGGTACAGGTGTATAATCCTTATCCACATTTGCCAGACGGACTCATGACTGTCAAGCTACAAAAGATGCTATCCTTCGTCAAGGGCTAAGCAAGGCCATGAAGCACACATGCATAATCACATATCTGCAGTACTGCTCTGAAACACTGACAGCTTCAAACTTCACCTTCGCAAACACGACATCATCAAATTGTTGTCGGAAGGCATCAAGAGTACTGAGCTCCCCTGCCTGTTACATCAGGGATGGCAGCATAAGAATTTTGGGGTACCTGAAGATCATTTTTATTCAAATAACAAGCATTTAACAGACTAAGGCTCCCAATTTCATAAGAGCAGCATACCCTTTTCAAGGGGGGGCCAAGCCTCTCTTCCAAGGCGTTCAGGAACTGGGAGCGTGTCAAACTCCCAAACGTGATCACCAGGCGCAGGCTCTTGCTTACAGCCTCTGCGGAGATAAAATCTGCAATGCATCCAAGAGTGTGGTGTTTAAGAGTCAAGGACCCCACAGCTATAGATACTGAGGGGAGGCGGGTGCACGCGCGCATGTGTGTCCGTGTGTGTGTGTGTGTGTGTGTGTGTGCATATTTATGTTTGCGTGTGCATATGTGTGTGTTTGCGCGCGTGCTGGGGGGTGAGAGGGGGCATGGGAGCACGTGTACAATGCAGCCTAGAAGATTGTTCTTTTTACAAAAAAAGGATTATGCTAGTAAAAAGTGGAAGCTACGGCCGCCACACCCACCGTCATAGAGCGCCTGGCTTGAGGCCGGGTGCAATTTGGAGCCATACTTGGGGAATAAAACTTTCTTGGCAGATCCTTTGTCACAATAAATCCCAAGAGCGTACACACTGCAGAAGCCCAGCACATCATCAAGGTGAACAAGAACAAGCATGTTAGGGAAAGGAAACAAACAGAAAAACAGAGGGAGATCTTGCTCTAGCAGTTGAGCTCACTTTATCGTTTTGAGCCCGAGGATCCTCTTCGCGCGAACCCTGAACTCAAAGGTCAGGCATACCCCTGTGTTAGCTTTGATGGATGACGCTAAGTAAAAATAACTGACCCAATGCACATTGACAGGTCAGCTGTCAAAGAGTGCGCTTACGTGCATGCCCAGCTTACCCTAATCCTGAGAGGGCGAGGTTGTCTAGAAGGTTTGGAAATGCTACACCCGTGGCGGGTTCAACGGCTTTGTTAAGAGTGAGGTGTGTGCTGAGATGGATGGCGTTGGGCTGAAAGGACGAAGAAACACTTGCAAACGGGGGCAACGGGAAGGGGCAGGCAACCTGAAATTGAAGGTGTCCTCGGTGTTTGCCGTGAGCTGCCAGACTTTGTGGAGGCGATGCAGTGAGGAGAATGGCAGATGGGCTGGAGGATGAAAAGGTCATTTATTTTATACCAGCAACACACGACTACTCTACTCAAAATTATAATTTAGCCCAATTGTGACGGATGGCTTGATGGTTTGCCCCCATCGATGACCATGCCCAGCTCAATACACAGAAAGTTTCACGGGCAAATCTCGTACACTTGCAATAGGTTTGTTTGTGCTGCCAACTTGAGTAGGGTGGCATGCAAGGCGCAGCGCAGTGCAAGCTCCCAGAGGAGTAGGCAGCCAGTGCTAGTATACTTCACTGAGGAGGATAAGCCTGTAGAGGCATTTTCTGGGGAGTCGTTTACACAGGCAAGGCTCTTGGCTCTTGTGCCATTCTATCTGCTTCTCAATCATCATGAACAGACTACACGCCACCACGTCTCTCACACTGATACTAGCAGGTGGCAGAGCGTGCAGGGGTCAGCATTCCATTGGGATGCAATCAGGGGAATTGCGGGGTGAGCACGCACAGTGTCTGCGTTTGTCCTCCATTCTCCTTTTGTCCCTTTCTTGGGCCTGACGTTTCCAAGTTTCTCTCCATGTCCTGAGCAGGTTTGTGAGGTTGAAGTTGAGAAGTTTTCCTTGGAAGCTGGATCGGATCACGGACTTAAGGAGCTAAAGGGCAGCGGGAGGAGCGTTGTCCGTGCCTGTATAGCTAAATTACCTCCGGGCTATGAGCGCATTGACATTTCACAGATGCCTGATGATCAAATTTGGGGAATTGATGGGTTTGATACATAGATGTGTAGGCGCTTTTCTGAACATACCAGTTCCATGACCTCAGTACACGCTTGTTTTGCCTGCTATCGTCACAACTGCCTGTTTCAAAAAGGCAATGAGCTGAATGTGCACAGAGGTAAACTTTGGAGGTAATGCATGTTGTTGATAGTACAAGGTTGGAGCATAAGCAGTGTTGTGATGTGACTTGTAACTTGCACGCACAAGAATGAGGCCTCAAATATCAGGTACAGTTAACATTGAATTGGCTTACACTTTTCGCAAGCACAATGATGCAAGGAAGCAAAGCCCGCAAGCCACTGATCCTATCCAAGGGCTCCTTAGTTCTCCCGTTCCATCCTTTCCCCCTTCCTTACTAATTTTTTCCTTTTCTCTGGCTTATCACTTCCTGTATACTAAGGAATAGAACACGTCACCGGCTGCATCTCAGCAATGCCATTGTGAACTTGTCATTGAGAGTTTATGAGACACATGTCACATGTGACATGTGGGGTAATCACCTAACAGATACCAGCAATGCGTCCCAGGACACCTTGACCCACAATGGCTTCCTCTTACCTCAATTCAAATGGTGGGCTGTCTGGAACCTGCATGTTTCCTGTCTTTACCAAAAGATCATTTTCCTTCAGGCATTTGTGGCTTGTTTCTTCTTTCTTAACTTTGTGTTGAACACAGCAACATTTTTTATTTTATTTAGTTTAGGTTTTCAGGCCGTTGGTAGGTACAGCTGTGTAACCTTAAACTACCTTACCTGGAACTTGCACCAGACATCCCTCTTCCATAATTCATGCCACTAGGGTAATCCTTAGATTGTAGTCTTCTTTCTTCCATAAGGTTTTTAATCCTTAACTTTCTTTCTTCCTTGCTGCAAGTCAGAGTGACAGGCAGACGCCTGCCGTTTTCTGACACAATCAATGTCCGAAGCTAAAAAGAGCATGCGTGGCTCAGTGAGGATCAGGGGTCCTCTGAGTTTCAAAGAAATGAAACGCTACACAGGCAGCAAGACGCTCCATGAATCAATTAAGGAAAAGGAGATACATTGGCCTTTTCATCAATAGATAATTAATGGGGATCTGGAGGGCTGGTGGCCCCCTGCTCCGGACCAAGGCCTTGGGAGCATTTTGCTTTTGCGAGTGCGCGTCTTGTTCAACAATATGTCGTCAACTTGTGGATATAAAGCACGGAGTGAGCATGCAATTTCAGGGCAGTCTTATGGATCATTTGTGAATCAAGGCCGAACTCTTTAGATGATGCAAATGTTGGAAGTATAGATTGACATACCTCCGAGCCTCCTACACCAAGAAGGATGGTGTGGAGTGAAACCTTTTTCTGGCTTTCAAGCTCCTGCATAGGTAAGGTTAAGGTAACACAACTGTATCCGCAATGAGGGCAGCTTAGCTGAAGCTTTAAAGGCCTGCAACCCAAAGCAAATCTATAATAGCGCTCATAGCAGAAGAACTTCAGTCAATACCTTTCAAAGGTATTGACTGAAACTTTCATTGAAAGCCAGATTTCTTTGGTGAATAGCAAGACTGAAAACCGGAAGACGCTCAAAGGTAGTTCACGAGCACGCAAGGGCAAGATCAAGGCAAAGGATGACCTCTGAAGAGATCAAAAAGATTCACTGACTAGCTACTTCAACCAACTAGCTGCCAGAGCGCCTGCATAGACTATCGTGTTGTTTGCTAGAGGCCTCCGGCTGGTGATCAGGTCTTTTGTCTTCACAATATTTGACCTCTATCAGGTGAACCTCCCCCTTATCACTTATTGTAATACTTATGTTTAAAAAGGGTGCCTGTGTGGTGGCAAAAGATATTGCATCATGAAATGATTTCGTTTGGAGGGAGAGATTGGACATGCTCCAAAATGCTTGCATATACCTTTGTGGACGTGTGGGAGTAGACTCTGATTATAAGAAGAATATCCTGTCTTTGAGTTGGCATTACCCTGTCTATGGTTCAAGTGCATGTGGGATTTTAACGAGGCTTGGAGATTAAGAAGGTAAGTCAGTCTCGTGCTGTGACGAGGAGCTTCACTTCCAGATCCCCGTTGATTAACTTCTAACCAACAAGCAACAGCTAACCAGCTAACATCAAAGAAGGGAATGCCACCAGGGCCTGCGGTGCAATTGGTCGTTTCAGCAGAAATTTTATTTCCATGCCAGACTTGGTATTTGGCAAGGGCGTCTGCACATTCATTTCAGGCAATTCTGGTCTGATATGTTACTTAATGAAGGACGATGTGGGATTGAGAGCTACGGATGGTACTAGAAAGGGTTTTGAAGATGTCTCCTTGGACATGGTGACTGTGCTTTTCTGGGTACAATAATTGTTTCCTTATTGATGGAATGAGGTGAGGCTGTCTGCAGCAATTTAATTATGACTGTGTGCAATTGCAGCAGCTACAGCGGCCAGTTCTGCTCTCCCTATGATGTTGCTTATTCCAGCACCATTGGGTTCAACCAAACTAGAGTTGCCCGTGCTGGGGTGGTGGACACCTGCCCCAATAACTTGACCGCTTTCTTTGGTATGGGCCGTATCTTATGGCAGCTGCCATCTATATAAGTCCAGGACTTCCAGTCAGCAGTCTTGAGTGTTGTGCTTGCCTCACTGATTCAGATGAAGAGTCTGAAAATGAGGAATTGAAAGTGGTGACCTGGGACCCCACCTTGGAACCAGAGGAAATGACCATCCATGCAGATTTTGAACAAAAATTCCAAGAGTACCTGATGAACAAAGCCCCTGGCCTTTATCTCTCTGGCCCCAGCAGACACCAGCCTAAATAATCTGACACGCCAAGGTTTCTCAAAGGATGACACATCTGATAACCCATGGTACCAAAAAAGTGATTACATCCTGAGAAACAAAGTGACCTTTGATTTTCATGTAACCAACCCACAGCCGGATCCGGACATCCAGCCCACGGGTCATTACGAGTATTGGGTTCATGAAGTTTGTCTCATAAACCACACAAACCAGAATGCACAACCACACAAAAAGCAATCTCAGCCCATTAGCTACTCTAATGTCCTTGCTGCATGCGTCTACGGAGCAGATGGGAAGTGCAAAGGCATGCTCACACCCGAACGTCTACAAATTCTCCACAAAAAATACAACAAAGCCAAGAGCACAGGCCTTCACCGCGATGTCAGCCAACCACCACAGAGCTTTGCTTCTGAGTTGGTTGGACTGTTTGTGCGTAAAGCCAGGGCCGCCAAACAATTTGATAGCAAAAACTATTTGCTAAATAGATAAAAATACTCCGTCCATCGTATCCTCCCTCCCCATGTCATAGCAGCCTTCAAACATTGCGCCAGCTGTGACCCAAGAGAAAATGGCCTCACCACTGGACTTCAATCCAGACCTCCCACACTACTGGAGCAGTCACCCACGTGACACTTTTTTTGGTGCCTTCACTGACTGTGTCTTCTCCTCTTTCTCTGGCTTCTCTATTTGTCATCCCATCTATGACGATGATGTTATGCACTTGACCTTAAGGCACGCCACTTACTCTGCCACTAAGAGTCCCCATGACATTCCCACAGCAACCTTTATGCTCCTCCCGTGCTGGGGCAGATCCTTGAGCACTCATGAGTACATGGCACTATGTAATCAATTCAACTATGTGTAGCCTGATGGGAACCATCTTATCTCAAAATCTTTAGTACGCTGATATCCCATTCTGAAACGATTCTCGCACCCCACTCCTAGAGCACCACTGGGACCTGCAGATCATTGCGGTCTGAGCACACAAGCCAGACTGAACTTAAACAACCCCAACCCTAAGTGGGTCAATTACCTGGTACAGAGCATCCCTGAGGCTAAATGGAACAGAACCAGTGTGAGCAACGACGCTCAAATCTATATGCTCCCACTTGGCGCCCCATCTCCAGGCTTTAACAAACTCAAGAGATTAAAGCCTGACCACCTCCTAGTTGCTAAGCGCCACAACCACAAAACATCATTGCACCCTAAACAAATGACAACTACACAAATACAAGACATATTAAACCCTAATCTGGCCCTCAAAGTAGAGGACTGGAAGAAGATCGCTCACGCAGATGTGAGCTGCATCCGTCATGACCATCAGCAGATCATTGGAGCAGGCGTTTACATACCTAACACCAACAGAGATTCATGTGGTGGAATATACTATAGTATCTAGATCTAATCCAACAGTAAATATATGATGAGCCCAACACCAATGAATTCAAGTAATAAATTTGGTAGTCTTACTGGCTTTGTATTAGCCACCTAAACCTATCATGCCATCATGTCAAAAACCCATCATGTCAAAAACCCACTCAATTAGTGTTACTCATGTATACGTACTCACTTCTGTTATTTAATAGTGTTTTCACTTATGGCAAGATTATAATCTTAGATAAAGTCTAAGATACAGCACATGAATATTATATCTAGATACTATAGCATATTCCACCACGTGAATCTCAATGGCTCCAACATTACTAATACTGACCATAGGGCTGAGCTTGCAGGCATTGTTGCAGCTGTTACTCACTGACTACTTCTTGATAGCTACAGACATTGAAAACTCAATGAGACAAATTAGAAAGCAGATCAGATACCCAGAGTTGCACACCTACCACATCCACCACAACCTCTTAGAGGCTATCATCAAAGCAATCCGCAACAATGTGACACTCTCCACCAAATTCCTGAATGTAAAAGCCCACACCGGCATTATTGGTAATGAGCGCGCTGATCAGATAGCAAAGCATGTGGCCAACCTTCATGAAGCTGCTGACACTGGTATTTAAATGGCAGGGCATAAAGGCAACCCTTTTCACAACATCGCCTGGCTAGCAACCTCCGCGGATGATCCGAAAACACAATTAACTATTATTGACAACGGTAATCAATCCCAACCTTACCAACCCCTTATGCGCTACCTCCCCAACAAACGCAACACGCTACAAGCACACATGCATAAGGTCCACAAACTAAGCAACGCACAAACTGATACCAGCTACTACACCTACTGCCATAATTTGATCAAGAACAAGAGTGCCCACAGCAAAATCAGTAATGCTTTCTGGTCTATACCTGGCATCTCTCACAAGGTAAAAGGGACAGTGACTAAATACCGGTCTGGCACGATCTACAACCAAAAATACGCTGTCCGTTTCAAGCAGTCCAACAGCCTTAGTTGCCCCATCTGCTCCTGCCAAGACAGTGCACTTCACATTCTCTCAGGGTGCCAGCATCCCATCATTAGATGCACGGTGACCGAGCACCACAATATTGCAGGCAGACTTATCACATAAGCCATCAGTAAAGGCTCTCTAGGCTCCTGTTTTGTATCCACAGATGTGGGCAATGCTGACTAGCATCGAATGCAAGATCTTCAGAAACCTGTAACAGCAGATTACAGAGTTCCTCTGGCTTGGATTTTTGCTGTAGGCCACCATCCAGAAACGGACTCACTTCCCGCTCTGATGCCATTTTAGTAACTCCAAACAAAACACGCAAGATCAATTCCAAAAATCATCAGAGCCATCCCAATGATCAAGGCCTTACTTTAAGGAGTGGAAGGAGGGTGGTTATGGGTGGGGGGCAGGGTTCTTTAGCGGCAGCCACCGCAGCTGGAGACAGACCCCCGACACCAGCCACAGCTTACCAGCCCAGACAGACTCACCCCAAGAACCTCCCTTGGCAGCGTCGTGCCACCCATCTCATTGAGATCAAGCACTGTGAAGACACTTGCTCTGAGCAGTAGCTCCAAGCTGCCCATGCTCAGCCCGGTAGCCTTACACACAGCATTGCAGGAGGCCATGTTCTTCATGTCATTCATTCTCTTAGGTGTGGGGGGGTGTCATTTATCACATTCCTCACTCTCTGGTTCCTCTGGAGAGTCTCGACCTTGATTCGCAAAACTTCAAGAAACTGGCTCTCAAGCTTCATGCTCATTCTGTGCACTATGCTCATAAGCTCGTGCAGACCAGACATTCTCTAGAGCATTCTCCTCACCTTCAAATTAATTAGGAGAGGTCTGCTGGCTTGTCTGCCCGTTACCCTCCTGATCCTCACTGATCCGCCTTTTCTCTTATCGTGAAGGGGCTTTTTTTCCCAAGTGGTCCCTTTTCCTTAATTGATGTGAGGAGCTTTTTCGCTGCTTGCGTGGATTTTTCCTTTGAGCACGAGACCCAGTTTGGATTGGTGGAGAAGGGGAGGAACTTGAAGCAGGTCTGTGGGGGCTCTTGGTGGTTTGGACCTTGTCTGAGTGAAGCTCCTCAAATTTATTGAGACCAGTCGCTGTCTCAGTGTGTCTAGTAATGTGTATGGGATCATAAGCAATGCCGTCAAGGTGCCCGTGTGCTTCAGAAATGTCCCAGGCAAGATTTTGCAGCCATGTAGGTTTGCGTTTATTCAGGTGAAGCCGTGCGGCTATATTCCAGACTGTCATGATATGGAGAGGAAGCCTTGGGTAGAGGAGTCGCTTGGCTAGTCTCGGAGCTGAGGATAGCTGAATAGATAGCATGTATGAGGCTAAGATGCATGGTATGGTCATTATAAATGGGATGGCATACAGAGAAACCAGTGAATTGGGACGAAAGGGAGTTTAGGTTGGCACCAAAGAGCGCATCACGTGAATCTGCACTAAAGACTTTGCAGTCTAGCGGAGAGGCCATTTTCTCTTGTGTTATCAGAGCCCATTTTTGGAGGGCAGTATGTACATGGATAGGAAGTGCTCCCAAACAGGATTTCTTTGATTTTCTTCCCATGGTATCACCTTTCTAATTTTGTTTTCCTGGCAAGTAGCTAGAAGTTCTGAAGCAAAGCACCCAGCTGCGGGTGTGATGATGTTGTGGAAACCTTAAAGCTTGGCTGTTTGAAAGGCTGTGTGAAGATTGCTTAGACGGGCAGCTTACCGGCTAAGGCATTTATCATCTGTGCTGTAGATACAAGCCACTCTTGACGAGTAGATTTCTGGAACAATAGGGGGTGGAGGATGTGTGTGATGGGTGGGCTGCTCAGTGGTGGCTTTGGGCTTGCACTTGACAAGGCCAACATTGCGGATCCAGAACTCACAACTCTCAGTGGGTTGTATGTCTACTTGTGGATTTGTGGGGTTGATATCAAAGTGACTTTATTTTGCAGTTCTGTGTACAATTCTTTGAATCCAGGGGTAAAGCTTGTCAGATATCATGATGTCAAAGCCTCGTCTTTCAAGATTGTAGGAGGGTTGGTACCGTGTCCTTTAACACCAAAGATTTCCATGTAGGTTCCCAGGTGACCTGTATGAGTTCTTTATCAGAGGATTCAGAGTGTTTTTTTTGTTTTGTTCATCATCAAGGTGAGCGCAGCCAAGTCAGTTGTCATTCTCTCTGCCTCTCGGTGTAGCAGCCAGTGCTCTTGAGGCATGCCCAATGGTAGGTTCGGTTGCAGACCTCTCAGATGTGCTCGTCACTGAAGGGGGCCCGGGGTACATTCGTTTCAGGTTGAAGGCCATAATTGTAGAAGCAAATTTCACAGCATGCGCACTCAATGGCAGGGCGGGCTGTAGGACTAATTTTCTTAGGTGTGAAGCCAGCCTTTTTGAAGATAGGAAGTGCCCAATTTTCTATGGTCATGGGCGCAAAGTAGGCATGGTATTGCTTCTGCTCGTGGGGTTCCCTACCAGAATTGTCTCTAGACTTGGCTGGGACAACTCTCCAGTCGTCTATAGAAATTTCTTCCATGTCGTAGAAGTGGATGGTGTTGACATTATCTGAGGCACTTGGCGAGCGAGCTTTGTTTCTCTTATAGTTCCAAAGCGCATTGCTAGAGGTTGCTAGATGTTGGGTGTGAGGATCTGGGCATTCCAGGTTCGTGCTGAGCTGGAGGAGTCTTCTTTTGTGCTTGCAGGTACTTGATTGCAGACCCTTTGGCTAGCCAAGGCATCCCTTTGCCTAGCTAGGGCATACGTAGTTCCTGCTGGTATGTATGGCTGCCAGGTGGAGCTTAGGGTTTTTACGCAAAAGTGATGTATTTTGGCATGTTATTTTGGCCCACCCTTCAGCCATTGCATTTTAAGTTCATAAAGGGCACCCTAGGTGCAAAGCGGTCTGCGCCTTACTGGGCTGTTCTTCGTGAGTGTGCGCACGAACCTCTGCAATTCTAGTAGTTTAGAGCTGTCATTAGGTTTTATAACGGCTTGTTGTCCTCAAAGAGTGCCATTCTTAATTAAGAGCTTACAAGCACCTCTAAGAGTGCAACTCTTAATTTAGAGCTCATAAGCTTATAAGCAGGCCCTTCATGCAGACCTGAAGCTGGTGCCTCGGGATAAAACATCTTGGGCTTCGGATATTTTGTGCGCCTTTGCGGGGTTGCGAGGCTATGACACTTATACACAGCTTTCTTGCAGGGGCTCCCTGAATGTTACTCAAATTTCACTGCTGACCTGAGATTTAGGATGAGGAAAGTGTGGAGGGACATTGCTGACATGAATCCTCTGGAAAGCGACAACAAACTGGTGGCTTATCATTCTTGGTTTGCCTGTCCCCTCCTAATCTTCAAACTGATACACGCACTTGGATGCGGAATGGGGGTGCCCCCCTGATGCCACCTCGCTATATAGCGAAATATCTGCACCTTGACCTCCTAAGCATGTTATGAAAAATATGTGTGCAGGTTTCGCTTACGAGCATGTACTCTCACGGTGGAATCCTCCATCGCGGTCCATTGTGACAAGTGCTCCTGTGCTGCTGTGCAAAACGAGGTGCATGTCGTTTTTCCCTGTCAAGACCCGTTTGTACGCTCTCTTAGGTAAAAAATACTCGTTCCTTTTTCCCTTTCTGCCAATCCTTTTCTATGGAGGCCCCTTCTATTTTACATGCCTTGCCTAGTCAGACTGTCTTTGATTTCCCTTCTCAACGGCACAACAAAGTCTGCCGTTTCATCTCGGACATTGTGGACTATTTTTTGGCTGGCGAAGACCTGCAACAAACCAATCAGCCTAACGACCTGGCTGGCGGTTAACCCTAACTTGTAAACTTGATTGCAGACCGCAGCTCAGGGTTGTGTAGATAACAGGTGCAGAAAGAGCTAGTTGTTGCCTAGGGGGTGTGTCAGGAATTTGGTTGGGGGCCGTATTATTTGGACAAGCATTGCATCAAGAAGAGCATTGAGAACGTGTCCCCTTGCCAGGAGGTTCATCATGCTCTCGTGTGTTTTCCGGCGTACCTTGGGTGCCAGCTGAGCTAGTCAAGTTATGGATGAAATAGCTTGGGGTAGCTGCTGTATCAAGCGCGAGCCAATTGGAAGGGTATAGTTGCACCTAGATGGTGGGTAGAGGATCTTGGGTTGGGTTGGGTTGGGTAAAGGACGTTTTCAACGGGTCCTGTTGCTTGGAGTTCCGTCTCCTTAGTGGTTGATTGCTTTTCACTCTGTGTCTGGTTTGGTTGGTGTATCATAGATGATGTTGACTGGTGTGGGTGATATGTCTGCAATGTCTGTGGGTCCTGGGTGGAATTCTTGCGTGTGGGGCAAGGTTCCAGTTTGGCTTTGCATTGCCATGGTTGATAGCAGATGTAGATGGAGGAATCAAAGTACAAGGGGTACGGCGTCCGGTAACTTCATGTCTGTAGCAGAGCGAGGCTGTGGTGGAGGCACTGCTTGATTGGTCGGTACTTTTCTGTCTGAGGTTGCATACTGGTACTACCACTAGTAGTGGATGGGATGTGTGTTACACTGAAGTGGGTGTCAACTAGCCCGCTGGTGTGTTTATTGTTTTTTCGTAGAAGGTGCTGGCTTCAGTGTTTTTGTATGCCAAAAGCTTGTTAATTTTACTAGAGGTAAGTTCTTCTCTTTGGGTTAACAAGGGCGGCCAGTCTGTTGAGTGCTATTTTGCTTTTGGTGTTAACTTAGGAGAATCTCACTCTAAGTTGAGCCAAGTTTACAGTGTTCAAGTAAACAAGAAGGATTGGCCGCAAGCCTGGTTTCTAGGCTGATTGGTCCGTGGCTGGTCATCATCGAACAAAAAGTAGTCCTTGATGTCTGAAATTAAATAGGCTGTCCCAAACAGCATTATTGTTGTGCCCCTGAGAAAGGGGATAACAGCCTGATTAGGCAAAGCATGCAAAAGATGAAGAGCCTCCATCGGAAAAGTCTGGTAGAATGGGAGAGAAATGAACGAGTATTTCTCGGGGGAGCACACAAACATATCTTGACATTGAAGAAGAACGTGCACCCCATTTTGCTCAGCAGCACATGCGCACTTGTCACAATATCCATTTCAGCCTGAGGGGGGCACTAAGAAGACTTGTTGGTGTAGTTATTTACTTTTTGTCAAATAGTTTTTTGAAGGAATGAAAACACTAAGCATGCACTTTTTTCAACATCTGGGCAGGCACAAGCATATCAAGTCGCACACACTAAAGTGGCGTGACAGCTGTCATGCTGAATCACCACCACATTTGTCATGCATGCTGTATCATCTTCAAGTGACATTTCTGAAATTATTTGCCTCTGACACCCAGAACAGGATGACGGAGAAGGTCAATAATGCGCATCTATCTGAATTTGCAAACGCGTAGGAGCTCAGATGCACTACAACTTGCCGTAATAATGGGCTGGTTTTTTGTGCTATGATTGGCGCATACGCCTGTGTAGAACGGTGCGGATTGGTCCAGGCGGAGCCATATCAAAAGCAGTGCATCCAAACGCATTTTCAGCACGTACATCTCCAAGTTTATGGTGCAAGAGCCACTCAACAGACTCCAATGATGAGTACCAAGCAGCAAACATTAATGGTGTGTACCCTGTCTTCACTGATGAATGCCAGGCATTTGCTCCATTCTGCAAGGATAGAAGCAGATCTCAATGAACTCTTCTGAGCAATTGCGGTGCTACAAATCACAAGCACACGTTAAGCTCACCTTCACAAGGAAGGCCGCCACTTCCACATGGCCGTATGCGAGAGCGCACCCCAAAGGAGTACAGCCCTCAAAATTTTCCTGGTCCATGCCTTGTCCGTCCATGTAAGCCAAGCATACTTTACATACGTCTAAATTGCCGTAGCTGGCTGCAATATGCAGTGGGAGCTCCAGGAGCTTGTCGACCTGGTAGAGAGGTAGTAACCGATGACAAGGTGCTCAATTGAAAAGGGCTCACCCCATCCAGGCAGACAATGCCTTGCAGGATTGTAATCAAGCCAAGCACAAATGACAGACTGTTTGTTAAGCTCAGCATGCGAGAAAGGCAGGCACAAAAGCGACAATTGTCCCTCATTTAAGGAGCCTGCAGTGTGCTCAAGGATTTGCCAATCTTCTACACACACTTGCGTGGAGAGCCATGTCAAGTGTAAGAGCTGTGAAATTCCACATGCCTTTAAAGGCATCTCTCCTCGCACTTAATCCTGCAAAAGCAAACCGTGTCTCATGGCGCACCTTGTTTGGGTTAAAGCCATTTACTTCTACAAGCTCTTCAAATGCATCCACTGCTCCTTCTGATGCAGCAATTCCCAGTGCATTCCGTCCTTCCGGTGGCAACGCCCTCTCAAGGGGCCTTGGAGGCTTATACTGGAGCATTTCCAGAGAATGTTTCAAACCTCAGGGCAATGGCTAACGTCTTTGGTATAAAAAAGGGAAAGCACCTTTGTTACTGCTTGTTGCATGGTTACCCGCTTGGTGTCCCTAAAAGGGACCCATTGTGCCTCGGCATATACATTTATTTTTATGACACAACGGGTGACTCAGTCAAACATCCTGTCCAGAAATACGTCGTGGTATCATGAATTATTATAATCTTGGTTTTGCTGAAATGTCTGCCGATGATCCTGTGCAGGTACGGAGGTATAGCCACCTGCGGCTGTTGCTGCTGCAGCTTTGCTGCTGCTGCTACTGCCGTGTCTCAAGCCAATCGTTTCAGATTTCGACGCCTTGAAATCCCGCCGGACCTGCTGCTCACTGGCACTTAGCCTGTCCTCAGGCAGGGACAGACACCTGTTTGCCCTTGTCTGTCACCTTCGCCGCTGACGGCTCCCTTCCGCACCATGCATGATTGTTATGCAGGGCATTACTTTGCAGGGAAGATGTCCTACCGAGACGGGCCTATCAGGGTGCCCAGACCTTCACGAAGGTGGGGGTGTGCGTTGACCATCAGCTAAATGGACTGCCTCTTTCTGCACGTTGGTCAAACGACTGTAGACCTGGCATGATACAGGATTCTTGTTTCAGTGCTTCTATGAAGCTATGTGCTTCTCCCTCGGTCCAAGTATCTGCTCATCTCATGTATTGACTGACACAAGCCAATGCATTGACCAGCTTCACCTCTGCCTCTATCTGCCTGGTCAGTGATATTTTTCCTGCAACGAACCAATCAGAAGTGTATGTGTCATGTTACTACTTTCAGGGAACCTGGCCGCAGACTGCTCGCAAGACAATGCACACGAGACCATTCAACCCCAGAATGCCCCAGGCAGCCCTGTCACACCTTCTCGGAGAGGGACAGTAGAATCTGCGGCTACTGAGAGATATGGGAAGAGCATGAAGGAGGAAATCTGCTTTGATTTCACAAAGGTGATATTCAGTGCCCACAGGGGCAGGCGATCTGCTGATTTTTGGCCTGCCTGCCCATGTAAAGGCACCTCCAGAAACAAATGATTATTTATGATGCCACTGTGCTGTACCTCAAAACAGGGCCTGTGCACCAGGGGGGATAAGTGCAAGTTTACCCATGACCTGGCCACCATTGTCAGCGTCAACAGCCGGGAAAAAGGTGAGCGTAGATGCAACAATGGTCTCTCGATCGACTTCATTGAGCAGGAATGGCAAGGTGGGACAAGCTAGGGGTAGCATTTATTTGTACGCACTAGGTCCTTGATACTAGCGCCCCCGGGTCCTTCCCAGTGTGCACACAATACATCTTTCCCTTCATCTGGCCTTCTTATTATTGCTATTTTGCGCTGCATGTATGTCAACATGGGAATATCATTGCATGCCTGTGCATGCATGTGTGTATGTTGCATGCAGATGTGCACAAGCATAAGCTAGCTAAATGCCCTACTCTTGATCTTTTCCATCACCATTCGCTCCCCTATCCACTGGCCTGTCGCTTTGCTGTTCTGTTGGCGGCAGGCATTTGTTTTGACTACCTGCGTCCCTCCGGCTGCCACCGAGGGCTGCTGTGCCGCTTTAGCCATGACCTCTCCAGTATTGCGCAGCAATGCGCACAGAGCACGCACAGCAGTGGGGCCGGTGGTGATGGCAGTAAGGCAGCCACGGCAGGGGCGAAGTCCAGCAAGGCTATCTGCTTTGACTTTGTGAAAGGTGTGTGAGGGCGTGCCTACTATGGCTGCTGAAGGGACTTGGGCAGCTGCCATGGCAGGTTGGGCACTCCTTTGTCGCGTTGTTAACCCCCACACCTGGGCGCCTGCCGCCCATGAGCGCGTGTTAAGCACAAGCTGCACGCACTTGTCGTCGCAGGCGTGTGTGAGCGAGGCCCTGAATGCCGCTACTCACACGATTTGACCTTGATTGCGCGCACCGGGCGCGGAGGGCCGCAGAGCCAGAAGACGGAGGTCTGCCACGACTTTCTCAGGCAAGCGGCTGCAGGGCTGGGCCGTGTCTATGCCTGTGGCACACACAAAGGTGCACCTGCCTTCAGCCAGCGGCAGTGTGTCCTGGCCTGGAGTGCTCATGCATCGCCCCGCTGGTCGCTAGATGCCAGGTCCCAAGCAGGGTGTGGAAGGCCAACGCAGGTCCCCTCAGCAGCCTGGCGGTGCTGGCTAGCCTGACAGCCCCATGCTGCACCACCAAACTGTGGCTGCCTGGCCAGGCTGCGCATGCATGGCAGTGCCGCAATGTGCGCACAGCTGCTCGCGGCACGCCTACTGGACAACGCCCTACTCCCCCCTTACTGCTTCACCTGCCCCGCCGCTGTGCCTGCAGGGGCCGCTGCGAGCGGGGCAGCGCGTGCAAGTACTCCCACAGCACAGCCCTCCTGGCCAACGCTGCTAGCTCCTCCCTGCGCGCCAGCACTCAGGCGGTTAGCCCGTTTGGCCGAGACTTCGGACCGGATGGCTTGCCCCTGGGCCTACTGGACGCCCCCTTGATAAGCCTGCCTGGCAACAGCACGCCCATGTCAGGCACATCCAACCCCCTGCCCTGCCAACCCCTGTTCGGCAGCCTGGGCATGGGCGTGGTCCCGCCCCCTCCTCCCCCGCCCGCGCTCAGTACAAGCCCGCACATCGCGCCCCCAGTGCCCTTCCTGTGAGTCACATCAGTCACCACGTGTGTGAAGGCGTGCTACTGGCTTGGCGTGTCATCCGCGTGTGCCTGTGCACGCAGAGCAGCGTGGGCCCAGGGGGTGCCAGTGCCCCTCGCCTTCTCACCCTACAGGACAATCGCCGCAGCCCAGGCCCTGGTGGACCCTCGCACCACGGCTGTGCCCCAGAGACGCGTGGGCAGCGCTGGCGTGGCGCTCCCGCGCCTGTGCCTTTACTGTCTGGTGTTGCTGGGCTTGCGCCTGTAGGAGTGCGTCCTTGCTGCAGGCACGCCCGGCGCCGCCCGCCACCCTCACCTATGGTTCCGGCTGCTGGCCAACGCAGGATATGGAAGACTGCTGCCAGGGGAGCTCTGTATTCCGTCCTCCCCGGCCATTACCTCCCCTCATGTGTGCGTGGCATCGACTGCAGGCCAATGCAGGGGATGGACGGCTTTGAGCCCAGCATCCCGCCCCACCTCCAGCCCCCGGGCCTCCGGCGCGGTGCACTGCAGCGCAGCCAGGACGCGGACAGCATGGCCCTGGCGCACAGCCATGCAGCGGTGCTGCACCACCTGGCGCTGCTGCAGGTGCGCGCAGCCCTCAGCCCCTGCATGGCCCAGCAGCTGCGCCTGGCGTGCTTGCTTGCTGTGTCCGTCTGTGTCAGGGACATATGTGAGGCAGGCATGCGGCGGGGGCCTGGTGCTGCGGAGGAGTCCTGTACATGCATTCATTTTTGGCCTTGCTCAGGGCCTTGATTTTGTGCCTGTGCACTGTGCTTGCCGCGTGGAATGTGCAGCATTGTGTGTGCGTGTCTGGGTGTGGGTGTGGGTGTGGATGTGGGTGTGGGTGTGCACGCATACGCACGTTTGTCCATGCCCGAGATGGAACAGACATCAAAGTCGCGCACAGCTGGACAAGAATGAGCTGGACAGTTGGGTGGCACAGCATATGCTCTTGGGCTCCCTGAGCGGTTGTCGCGGGGCTATGGGCGCTGTGTGGTTACCCCCTGCTTCCCTGTGCGTGCACTTTCTGCCATCCAGGCAGTAGGACCCCGCAACAGAGCTGTGCTGGGACATGGGTTGTGCCCTGCACCCTGACATGCCCCCTGCCTGCACGCTGTGCGCCTTGCGCTGCACATACGGACACCAGAGTCATGCTGTGACCTCTCACATCCTCTCACCCCGTACATGTACGCACCCGCAGCAGCATAACCAGCAGGCTGCCGCCGCTGCCGCCAGTGTGTCCTTCCCCCACCTGTACGCATCCCCACCCCCTGCCCAGCATAATCCCTGGGCGAGTGGCGCTGCTGCAAAGGCTGCCCCTGCTGGGCTGCAGCAACAGCCATCGCGGCTGGGGGAGAATGCAAGCCCGACCCCCCAACTGCAGCAGTCCCCGCAGCAGGCGGAGCACGCACCCTTAGGCGCCCTGCGCGACGTGTCCAACACCCTGCACCAGCAGGCCAGCGCTGGTGCGCGTTCGGCTCTAGGCCAGACGCTGCCCCTGGGCGCCTCCAAGGCCAACGCTGGCATGGGCCTGTGCGGCGCGGGCGCCGCTAAGCCCCTGCCCGCCCCCCTAGACGGCAGCAACGGCAGGCTCAGCTCCTGCGGCAGCAGTACCAGCGGCACTAGCGTGGTGGGGGTTGTGCGCGCTGCCTCGCCACCCAGTGCGCTGGACAAAGCAGGAGAGGATCCGGCGGGCAGGCATGCCCTTAACAGCAGTCGGCTGCCTGTGGCCCCCTTCCCGACGGCCCTGGGCACCCGCGAAAGTCTGGGCAGGGCCTGGCACGGCCAGCCCCTCCCCTCGCCAGCCTTGGGCGGCTCGCCCCTCAGCCCGGAGGCCATCAGCGCAGCGCTGGCCAGCGTGGGCGATGACCCGCACGCGCTGGCGACGTTGCTGTCTCGCCTGGCAGCGGCCGCCCAGGCACAGGTGTGCGTTGCGCTCTGCCTTGGCGCCTGTGCCCGGCAGAGCTGGCATGGTGTGTGTGTGCGTGTGTGTGCACGTGCGAGAAGAGCGGGTTCCCTGGATCTGGTGTGCAGATGAAACCAGGAGAGCACGGTCGTCTTGCCTCACGCTTCTCACCAGTGTCGCGCCTGTGCCACACCCACCTTTGTAATGCCACGTGCCTGATACTCAGGCTTTTTGAGCATGCTTCCACACCACTGGAACGTGAGCGCCTCAATGTATTTTATTGTGTGTGCACGCAGGCCAACAGCGCCCCCAGCACCTTGAGTGGGCTCTCGCTACAGCAGCAGCTTGCCGAGATCCTGGGCCCCGTCCAAGATGCTGAGGATGACCTACTGGTGAGAGGGGGGAGGCGTCCTGTGTGCTGGCCCATGCGCGCGCACATGATAGCTGCACACGCCACATGGGCATGTGCATGCCCCCTTACATGATTGCAGCAGCATCAGAGAAGCCCGCTTGAGCCGTAGATATGCTGCAGCCAGCACGGCACGCACCTGTGTTTGTGTCCTTTCACGCATACGTGCAGGGGATGCGGGACCAGGATATATTTGGGCCAGCTGCCCCGGGTCCCCAGGGGGGCTCGTTTGCCGCAAGCATTGGCGGCCCTGGCAGCTTGAGCAGCGATTTTGGTGGCCATACCTTGGGCGGGATCGAGGGCGGCTTCCCGCCCTCCACGCTGCTGCCTCACCCTGCGCACAACCTGAACAGCACGGTAGCTGCGGCAGCGGCAGGCAGTGGTGGTGCAGGCGACACGCTGGCCCGGCTTGCATCAGACATGCTGCCCAAGCTGCAGGAGATATGGAACAAGTGATCCCTGCCGGGGCAAGTGCAGGCGTGGGAGGAGGAAAGCTTGCAGGAGGCGCGTGCTGCAGTGATCCCAGTGTGCTGCGTGAGGCTGGGCGCTATGTCAGGGTGAGCGGCAGATGGCAGGACACTGCGTGGTAGGCATAGATGTGTATATTTGTGCAGGCGTGCGGCAGGCCTCTGCAAGTGCATGTAAGCAGGTTGGTGGGCTATGATGGCCTGGAAGATGAATTGATGGAGAGAGCAGTGTAGGCTAGCAGGTGAACAAGGTGCTGGCAGCAGCCATGACTGCAATGTCTACTGGATTGCTGCCGAGGCCTGGAGTGCTGTGTGCTCAGCTTGCAGGTGTTGCCCATACTTTAGGGTGCTTGTAGGGGCAGATCATTGGAGCTTATGCATGTGCTATGTTTGCAGCTAGCAGAGCTAAACACAGGATGTGCTGGCAAATTCAGATGCCGCAGCTTTGGATAGTGCCAAGTACGCTTTTTCAGAATGAGCAGGTTTATAAGCAGCAAGGATGGCGCAGACTTCTGTTTAGCGGGGCAGTCTTTTTTTTGTCATTTTCCTGTCCTGGGTAGACTAGAGATTTTAGTGCATGCTTGAGAGGCTTGAGTGGTAAGCTCAAAATCGACGGCAATTCATTGCTTGACTAGCAAGCGCGTAAAGCTGAACCCTGAACCTTGACTCTGTATCTTTCATTGATGGAACCATGTAATATATACCCCAATTACAACAAGTGGTTGGCATTGGCTTGGGCACATAGCAGGTCAAGCTGTTAAGATGGAAAATTTAAAATTTTGTAATTGATATAACAAATGTGCTGGCGCTTGCATTTGCTCCAATAACCTTCCACATGATTAAGCTTCACACTGGAGCAACTGGCAATGAAGGCGCAGGTGTAAGAGACCAGGCCAAAAGGGTCCAACCAACTCAGGTGCCAGTGGCGGATGCCACTTAGGCACCTTCCTACTCCTTTGAAGGAGCGGGGGGGCTTGTACCCCGACCCTTTTGGCCCCTTGCAGCGGGCACCGGTTACAAGTTAGGGACAACCGCCAGCCTGGTCGTTAGGCTGCTAGATTTGTTGCTGGTCTTCGCCAGCCAAAAACCAAAAAATAGTCCATAAAAAAGTCCATAATGTCCGAGATGAAATGGCAGAGTTTGTTGTGCTGTTGAGAAAAGAAATCAAAGACAGTCTGATTAGGCAAGGCATGCAAAATATAAGGGGCCTCCACAGAAAACTTTTCTGAAGGACTTGAAGGACTGGCAGAAAGGGACTCATGCACCGTGCCCTGAGACATGCTATCTACTCTGCCACAGCAGATAACACTCAAACAGCCACATTCATGTTCCTACCATGTTAGGGAGGACGGATGAGTACCAACCCCTTTTCCAAACTTCTCAACGCCTACCCCCATATATGCTGCACTCTAGGGACTATCTCCTCATCCAACCTTGACTATGCCTTTGAATCAGCAAAAAAACTCTACTCCCTTGCCACAACTGGAGCATGCAAATAATTGCTGTTTGGAAAACAGCAGCACATCTGCGTCTGAATAATCACAATCCCACCTGGGTAAGGGATCTGGCCTGTGATATTAGAGAAGCAAATTAGAAGCACAAAAACATCAGTAATGGCCCAGTTCTCAATGCCTGCCACCCAAGGACTAGTTTCAAGGACTGGTTTCAAGAACTGGTTTCAAGGACTGCCAGTGGCAAGAAGTTTTAAAAACTTCCACTAGATTACCGACACGTGCATATCCTCAACCACAGTTAAGAATTACTCTTCCCAACAGAATCAAGCCCACACTTAGTCAAAAAAGTTCCCGACTGGAAAGAATGGGCATACACAGATGGAAGCTGCCAGACTCACCAAGGAAAACAAGTAACAGGTGCAGGCACATACCACCCTGCTACCATAGCAGTACCGTAGGTGACCTCTACTCCCAGCTTTGTTGAACCAAATAGTATGGGCATTACAAACACCATCAATAGAGCTGAACTGGCTGCTATCACAGCCGCCATTCTTCACGGCCACTCACATATTGCCACTGACAACCTCTCATCTCTCCACCGAATCAGGAAGCACTGCCACCGTGGCACTTGTTGTACCCTGAGCTGCACTGCCACCACGTACAAGGGGATATTTTGAAGATACTCATGCAAAATATCTGCAACTCACCCTCATCAAACCCTGTGCACCTATTCAAAGTTAAATTCATGCTGGTATTGCTGGTATTGAGTGCGCGGATGCTGTGGCCAAGTATCAAGCAACCCAAGTCGACGCAAATCTTGCAGACACAGGGATGCCATTTGCTGGCATTAATGGCAACCCTTTTCATAACATAACCTGGCTTGCATACAAAAGGGATAACCCCTCTGATGCAACATCCTCAAGGCCCTCCAACTTACCTGCACCAAAGCTCACTTATTTCTCAAATTTCTATGATGCTGGGAAGACATGTATGCACTCCAAACATAAACTTGGCCATGCAAACCCTACACCCGGTTACTACTCATATTACAAAGGTTTCCTTCCCTTAGCCCACAAAAACATCAGCAACGCTTTCTGGACAATGTTCAATCTATCCTTCAAGATGAAGAAAAACATTTTCCACTATCGTACAGGTACCCTTTTCAATCAGAAGCATGCTGTCCGATTTAAGACCTCGACCAGTCTTCAATGCCCCCTCTGTCATCACTCAGACAGTGCCCTACACATTCTTTCAGGTTGTCAACACCAGATTATCTCTGGTATGATAACTGAACGCCACATCGTATGAAGACACATCATGAAAGCTATAGAAGCAGGCTCCTTGGGTGGGTGTTTTGTTCAAATAAATATTGGCAGCGAAGACCGCTTAGCCTTACAAAACCTACAAATACCTGTAGGATCTACCAACAGAACCGCCCTAGAATGGCTCTTCCCTCGCTGGTTTCCTTCAAAGCAAAGACTTGCTACTAGCCGCCCAGATGCTATGCTAGTAGCTGAAATGCCTACTAGAAAAACAAAAAAATTACTAGATGTCCACCCTAGATATGCATTAAGAAGTAAGACAGGGTGCAGAGGGGATAGGGGGCTCTCAGCAAGAGCACCAGCCTACCAGCCTTCGTCCAGAGTCTGGAATTCCAGTCAGCTCCCACCCTATCAGCGACACATCCATCTTGTGGAGATCAAATACCTGTGAAGACACCAGGCCTAGGAGCCAGCTTGAAGCAGCTCACCACCAGCATGGCGTGCTCTGTCAACATTTTTGCCGAGCTGCGGCCAATGCTAGCCTCCACACTAAGCTTTTGGGAGTGGGAGGTACCATCTACAGCCCTTATAGTTTTGAGCCTCTAAAACATCTTGGTCTAAATCCTCAGAAAGTCACCAAGCTTGCTGTGAAGCTTCATGCTCGGTTCAGTATGCTTATAATGTTGTTAGTACCAGACGCGCTCTTGAGAAAACTTTTGCTACAAATCATCATCAAGACCAGGAATGGGATACTGCTAGTCATCCCCCTGATCCCCACTGACTTCTTTTGTTTCTTTGATGGTGGAAGAGTCATACGGTGCTTAGGCCCTAGGTGACTCTTTTTCCTTAATTGATGTAGGGAGTGCTTCACTACCTACGTAGTTTTTTCTTTTCTTTCATTTAATTTGACACTACACCTGCCACATTCACTGGTAGGTGGCTCGGTATGACATTTGCAGATGGTCACCATCACTCCAACAAGGATTGCATGTAAGCTCACTTTGTGGCAATGCTGTGCATGAGTGCTATCAAACTTTAAAGGCTGCTCGGTTGCTCTTGCTACTAGCAGTTGTTGCTGGTCATGTGTTATGGGTCATGAATCATGCCAGGATGACTGAAACATGACCTGCATCCCAGCGCAAAGGGTGTAAAGCCTGAAAGTTACTTTGATGTCCACTCTGCTGCCTGCAGTAACAAAAAGAGAAAAAAGAATATGCCAGCAGGGATGCCCCAGTTGGCATGAACTAAGTCAGAGTTTTACAGCTGGTGCAAGCACCAGGTAAAAACCCATTATCAAAGCAGTACAACACTTCCTAGGTGATCCCTCGACTCAGAACTGGTGAAGCAAGAGTGCAGAAATAGTACCTGATTTTAAACAAGATCGACGTTCATTAGCTGGAAGGCTTTCTAAAAACCATTGACAGTGGGGATAAAGTCCTGTTCGGAACAATCATTGTTTATTCATGTTAAAGCAACACTACTTGCAAAACCAGACTTTGTTCTGCCATCCGGGCTTCACTTACAACTTGGACATTGAAAAGCCGTCAAGAAGATGTATGTTTCCTGAGGAAGCTATCCTCCAATTTCACCTTTGCTCAAGCTTTTGGACAATATGTTCAGAAGCATTGTTATGCCTTTCAGACACCGTGCTGATAATCAAAGCATTCTTCCATTGAAAGAAAACTACGCAAGCAGCAAAAAGCTCCTCACATCAATTAAGGAAAAGGGGCCACTTGGGAAGAAAAGCCCCTGCACCAGAAAAGAAAAAGGGGGGGCAGTGAGGATCAGGAGGGTTGCGGGCAGACAAGCTAGCAGACCTCTCCTGATTGGTTTGAAGGTGGGGAGAATGCTCAAGAGAACGTCTGGTCTGAACAAGCTTATGAGCATAGTGCACAGAATGAG
>LKMJ01000867.1_pt1 | contig 25238 bp, 28 predicted proteins | sample 643391 | NCBI WGS metagenome assembly LKMJ01 (sample SAMN04112250, study PRJNA286221) | soda lake metagenome | biome: soda lake; feature: Kulunda Steppe; material: water; isolation source: sample PL-Br10 brine of Picturesque Lake | place: Russia: Kulunda steppe | collected 2010-07 | reverse complement strand
CAGACGACGTCGCCGGCGACGGGCCGATCGAACGGCACCCCCCGCTCGAGGCGTTCGCTCAGGATCAGGTTGAACGCGTACGACTGGGCGGCGTGGACGAACAGCCGCTGGAGGTTCGAGGGAAGCCGCTCGACGGCGGCCCGGAACGCCGCCGGTCCGGGATCGTCACCGGCGTCGGCGAGCGCGTGGAGCATCGACCGCTCGTAGCCCAGTGCGTGTGGGAACCGCTCCAGGGCGCCGGCCCAGTCGCGGTGCTCCTCGACGTACGCGCGTGCCTCCCGGGTCGCCGTCGGCTCGGCCTCGTGGGGGTTGCCCAGGTAGGCCATCACGGCCCCCTCCCACTCTCCACGGACGATCTCCAGGCCGACCACGTGGGTGATCGGCCGCCGGCTGCCAAAGCGTTGCTGTCCGAAGAAGTTCGGCACGCCGACGGTCGTCGGTCCGTCGTCGACGGCCACCGACTCGTCGTCGACCGTCGGATCGCCGAAGGCCGAAAGCTCCGCGGTGATCGCCGGGGCGTTCTCCGGCCGTTCGGGGTCGCCGACGACGACCTCGAACGCGTTTCCTGATAGGTCGCCGAACTCGATGGCCCGGCCCGCGCGGCCGACGACCGAGAGCTCCGCCCCCTCGACGGTCGGCAGCGCCGACGGCTCGATCCCGTAGACCGAGAACAGCTGGGTCGTCACCGCGCGTTTGTCCTTCGTGCCGGCCCAGGAGACCCGCTCGCGGCTCACGCCGAGGGCGTCCGAGAGCCGGGCGGCGAAGTCGTTGGTGTCCCACCCCCGGAGGGTCGCCCGGAACACCAGGTGGGGGTACGCACCCGGATCGGCGTCGACTGGCTGGGTCGGGAACCGCTCGAGCTCGCGGACGCGAAACGCGGCGTCGCTCCCCCGGAGGTGGCCGCCGATGCCGTCGGTCTCGCTGACGTAGTGGACCATCCCGACGGCCCGCTCGGTTGGGTGGGCGTCTCGCATTCGTCGCCGCCTACGGGCCGGCGGGCTAAATCGGTTCGTTCTCGCCGTCGTCGGATGCTCCGTCCACCGGTCCCGGCACGGTCGAGCTGCCGTCCACCGGCCCCGGCACGGTCGACCCACCCTCGGTTCGTCCCCTGCGTCCGGCTCAGAGCAGGGAAAGCTCGCCGGTCACCCGATCCACGTCGTCCTCGGCGGCCGGCCCGACGGCCAGGGCGGTGACGGTGCCCGGTTCGAGCTGGGTGTGGCCCGCATCGCGGACGATCGCGTTCGGGAGCCCCTCGCGGTCGGCGATCTCGGACAGCTCGTACAGCTCTCGCTCGCTCGTCCCCTCCAGGACGACCTTCTTCTGCCCGCCCGTCTTCCAGCGTTTGCGCGCTCGGCGGCCGGCCTTCCCGTGGGCCGACAGCGACGCGTGGGCGACCTGTGCGGCGAGTTTCCCGGTCCCCATACCGACGTCGGTGCGAACGACGATGGCCTGTTTCATACCTCCGGCAGGCGGGCGACGGCTAAAATCCCCGCGGTCGGCCGGTCGCCGTCGGCCCATCCCCAAGGTCGCCGGTCGCTGCCGGCCCACCCCGGAGGCCCCGGTCGCCGTCGGCTCGTTCCCAAAGCTGCCGATCGCCGTCGGCCGCGGCGCCGGCCGTCGTCAGTCGGCGAAGTAGCTGGTGAAAAACGCCGAGAGGAACGCCGATATCGCGACGGCCAGAAGCAGGTCGTTCAGGTCGACCTCCCCGTCGTCGGCCGTCGCGGCCGTCAGGCCGACGCTGATCACGAGCGAGACGATGCCGTTTATCAGGTGTTTTCCGAACCCCATGGACGACCCGTCGTCGTCCACGAATAAAGCTGTGACCGACGTCGCCGGCTCGACGTGGCGCGATCGGCGTCTACGGCTCCGTCGTTCGTCCGGCGAGCGCCCCGAGCCCGTCGGGGAACAGCCGGCCGAAAGCCGCCCTGGCGAGGACGACGGCCCCGAGCGCGCTCGCGGTGAACAGCGCGAACACCGGGCCGAAAAACACCCCGCCCGACTCGGCGAAAAGCACCACCAGCAGACTCCCTCCGACCCACCACAGGGTGGCGAGCGCGAGGACGGCGACGAGCGCCGGGACGGCGAGACGACCGACCGCCGCGCCGAGCCCGTCGGCACCGTACACCGCACCGATCCCGTCGAGGACGGCTCCCACGAGCGCGGCGAGCGCGAGGACGCCCGGAACCCCGAGGACGAGCCACTCGAACGCCAGCGGCGGATCGACGGCGCTCCGTCCGACATCGACGAGCATCGACGCCGTGAGCGCGACGACGAGGGCCGATCCACCCAGCTCTACCGCCCGTATCGACGACCGCACGGTGGAGGGGAGCTCGTTCGGGGACACGGCCGACCGGACGGTTCGTGGACACATGAACGTTCGGGAGGTGGCTGTAGAGACGCGCGGTCGTCCTCGTCGACGCCGGTGCCGTGCCGGGGTCGGAAGCCGGACCGACACGTGCCGGTTCCGGCACGGCGTCGGCGTCACTCCTCGACGATCTCGATCCCGCGGTTGTTGACGGCCATCGGGTCGAGCCCGACCTCCTGGAGGAAGCCCTTGTACTCGCGTTCGCACTGCTCTGCGGCCTTCTGTTTGTCGCTCGCCCGATCACAGAGCGCGACGAGGTTCTCCGGCACGTCGTTTTTGTAGACGATCCAGTGGTTGATCAGGTCGCTGAGTCGGCGGATCGGGCTCGTGAAGTGGCCGTAGATCTCGAAGTTAAGCGCGTGGTGGCCGCCGAAGGGGTCGTTCATGTACTTCGCCCGGGGCATCACTTTCATCACGGCCCACTGGATCTTATCGAGCTGGCGGCCGGGGGCTTCCTCCAGGGTGGCGTTGACCGCCTTCCGCGGGTCGTCCCAGGCCTCCCCGGGGATCGAGACGCCGTCGAGGTCCTGGATCTCCTGGAGGGCCTTCGACCACTCGTCGGGGGTCGGCTGGGGGTGGACGCGGTACATCGCCTCGACGCCCCGGTTCCACATCAGCTCGTGGGTGACGGCCTTGTTCGCTTTCAGCATACACTCCTCGATGATGGTGTGGGCCCGGTCCCGGCTCGGGTTGAGCACGAGCGAGCCGTCCTCCTTGCGGATCTCGTGCATCCGGTCGGCGACCTCGTAGACGAGGCGGTTCTCCTCGTGGAGGGGGGCGTCGGGGTCGTCGAGGCGGTTCTCCGCCTGGGCGTAGGTGAGCCGCTCGTCGGACTCGATGACCGATTTGTAGATGTCGATCTCCTCGTAGGAGAGCGTCTCCTTGTCGAGGTGCATCTCGACGGTGTGAGCGAACCGCTCCTCGCCGGGGACGAGCGAGCAGACCGACTCCGCGAGCACCGGCGGCAGCATGTGGATGGTGTAGCCGGGCAGGTAGACGGTGTTCCCGCGCTCGACGGCCTCGGCCCACATCGCCGAGTCGGGGTGGACGTAGTGGGTGACGTCGGCGATGTGCACCCAGAGGACGTACTCCTCCTCGCGTTCCTCGATCGAGAGCGCGTCGTCGAAGTCCTGGGCGTCGATCGGGTCCGTCGTCCAGGTCGTCAGCTCCCGGAGGTCCGCGCGGTCGTCGATCTCGCCGTCGATCTCGCCCTGGACGTCCCCTGCCAGCTCCTCGGCCTCCGCGATGACGTCCTCGGGAAACCCGTCGCGGATCTCTAACTTCTCGAACAGCTCCTCGCGTTTGTTCTCTAAGTGACGGGCCAGCTCCTCGTCGATCTCGACGGGACCCTGGCCCTCGGCCGTCCCGGCTGCGGCCTGTGTGTCCTCGGTCATGGCTCGACGTACGGACGACCGGGTGAAAGACGTGTCGACACGCTCACTCCCGGCCCTCGAGACGATCCTGCCGCTCGACCGCGGCGAGGTAGGCGGCGAGAAACCCCTCCCGCGATCGCTCCCCAGCGTCGATCTCGACGAGCAACGCCTCCAGTCCCTCCCGGGAGTGTCGACACAGCCCGCGGTGACAGGGCTTACACAGGTGCTCGAACGCCTTCCCCTCCCGGTCCCACCGGTCGCCGTGTTTGTCGTACTCGCGGGCCTCCGGGCGCGGGACCGTCCCCCCGCAGGCGACACAGGTCACCGTCGGCTTGCCCCCTCGGGAGGGCCACATGCGTCGACTCTCGGCGCGTTCGCACTTAGCTATTGTCACGCCGCGCTCGTCGCGGATCACGATCGGTCCTCCCGGCGGCCCCGGGAGCGTCGGTTACAAGGGTCGACACCCCGTCGTCGTCGGCATGGAGCTCGCGACCGCGACCTGGACCGACGTCGCCGATAGGGAGACCTCCCTCGCGGTCCTCCCGGTCGGCAGCACCGAACAGCACGGCCCACACGCCCCGCTCGGCACCGACGCCGTGGCCGCCGAGGAGATCGCTCGAGGGGGCGTCGAGGCCCACGGCGGGGCCGTCCTCGCCCCGACGATCCCCCTCGGTATCGCGGAGGAACACCGGGCGTTCCCCGGCACGATGTGGCTCACCCCGGAGACGTTCCGGACCGTCGTCCGGGAGGCCGTCGGGAGCCTCGCCGCCCACGGCTTCGACCGGCTCGTGGTCGTCAACGGCCACGGCGGCAACGTCGACGCGCTCCGGGAGATCACCGCGACGATCTCCAGACACGACGACGCCTACGCCGTCGCGTTCACCTGGTTCGAGAACGTCGGTGACCGCGGCGGCGAGATGGGCCACGGCGGCCCCCTGGAGACGTCGCTTTTGCTCCACCGGCGTCCGGAGCTGATCCGGCGGGATCGTCTCGCCGAGGCCCGTGACGGCGGCGCCGACCGCTGGGGGGAGTGGGTCGGCGCGAGCAACCTCGCTCACGACTCGGCGGAGTTCACCGAAAACGGCGTCGTCGGCGATCCGACGGCAGCCAGCGCGGAGCTCGGCGCCGAGCTCTACGAGCGGGCGACGACCGCCCTCGCGGAGCTGCTCGCGGCGGTCGAAACCCGGGAGCTCGACGGGTAGTCTCCCGGTCCGACGTCGGACCGGACGGCCACAGCGACCGCGAGCCGGTCGAACGGCCACAGCGGCCGCAAACTGGCAGAGCAGCGATCTCACTCCCCGCCGGCGTCCTCCAGGCTGCTCTTGAGCGCCGGGATCGTCGACGCGAGCTCGCCGGCGGCCTCGCCGGCCTCCTCGATCTCGACGATCGTCTCCTCGAGGGCCGCGAGCTCCTCTTCTAAGTCGGCGGCGTCCTCGAACGCCTCGGCGCGTTTCCCCATCGTGAACCACTTCTTGGCGTCCCGGAGGTGCTCCTCGGCGTCGCCGATCTCGAGGGCGGTTTTCAGCCCGTTGAGAACGCCGAGGCTGTTCTCGGCGTCGGTCTCCCAGATCGCCTCGGCGTCGGGCAGGGCCTCCCACCCGGCCTCGAGGGAGGATTCGACGTCCGAACGCATCTCGCTGGCCGCCTCGCCGAACAGTTCGTCGTCGTCGAGTGCCGTCTGGCTCATACCCGCGGATTCGAGCGCTCGGCTGTTAAAGGATCGCCCGAAACCGGAAGTGAAACCCCCCGCGAGGACCGCCGAGCCAGCCGGAAAAACGCCGTCGGTCACACCAGAGTGATCCCACCGTCGGTCACACCAGAGTGATCCCGCCGTCGACGACCAGCGAGGCGCCGGTGACGAACGCCGCCGGCTCCGAGGCCAGGTAGGCGATCGCGGCCGCGAGCTCCTCGGGGTCGCCCTGCCGGCCCACCGGCGTCGCCGCCACCGCGGCCTCGATGGCCTCCTCGTCGGCGACCTCCTCGGCCGCGCCGGTGTCGACCATTCCGGGGACGACTGCGTTCATCGTGATGCCGTCGGGTCCGAGATCGATCGCGGCGCTCCGGGTGAAGCCGACGACCCCGCCCTTGCTGGCCGCGTAGTGTGAGAGGTCCCCCGACCAGCCGACGTGGCCGCCGGCCGCCGAGGAGACGTTGACGATCCGGCCGTAGCCCGCCTCGCGCATCGCGGGCAGGGCCGCCTTCGTGCAGTTGAACACGCCCGTCAGGTTGACGTCGATCACTCGCTGCCACTCCTCGGCGGTCATCTCCTCGAGCGTCGCCGTCGGGAAGATGCCCGCGTTGTTCACCAGGACGTCGAGACGGCCGAACGTCTCGAGGGTGTCCTCGACGACTCCGGCCGCCGCGTCGGCGTCGGTCACGTCGAGCTCGCGGACGAGGGCGTCCCCGCCACGCTCCTCGACGGCCTCGCCGACGGCCTCTCGCTCCGGGATCACGTCCGTCACGACGACGGTCGCTCCCTGCTCGGCCAACAGCAGTGCGGTCGCCTCGCCGATTCCACCGCCCGCTCCGGTCACGATCGCGACGCGATCGTCGAAGTCGAACATTGCGTTCGTCACTCCGACGGCCCGGATGATAAATGAGGCAGGGGCTCCGACGGCTCCCCTCCGGGGGCGGATGCGAGAGCCGTCGGCCGCGTTCCGAAACCCATCTGGCGCTGCAACACATACGGCGGCCATGATCGCGATCTTCTCCGACACTCACAGCCACCGGGGTCACGAGCTCCACGGGGAAGCCCTCGGGGCGGCGCGGGAAGCCGAGGTCACGATCCACGCCGGGGACTTCACCACCGTCCCGGCTCTGGAGGCGTTCCGTTCGGTCACCCGCGAGCTGTACGCCGTCCACGGCAACGCCGACGGCCCCGACGTCCGCGCGCGCCTCCCTGCGGAGCTGACCCTCTCCGTCGGTGGGCTCACCGTCGCCGTCACCCATCGCCACGACGCGGGGGAGACGGGGCTGGCAGCGTTCGGCCGAGCGGCGGGTGCCGACGTCGTGATCTCGGGACACACCCACTGGCCGTCGGTGACCGACGCCGGCGACGTCCTCCTGATCAACCCCGGCAGCCACGCCCAGCCCCGGGGAGCTCGTCCCGGATTCGCCACCGTCGAACCGGACGGCGACGGCTTCCTCGGACGGATCAGCGAGCCGGACGGGACGCTCGTCGAGTCGTTCGCGATCCCGTCAGTAACCAACGACTGAAGTCGTGGGCTTCCTCCGTGCAGTTCTGTGAGCCGACGGGGATCGACCGCCAGCGAGGGATCGCGTGGCCGACGTGAGCGACGGCGATCGCGCCGAGGTCGACGGGGTGTGATCGACGGAACGTGGTCGGCCGGTGCAGTCGACGGGATGTGGTGGAGGGTCGAGGGCCGATCGGGGGCAGGTGGAGGGTCGAGGGCCGATCGGGGGCAGGTGGAGGGTTGAGGGCCGATCGGGGGCAGGTGGAGGGCTGCGGACGGGCTCGCCCCGACCCGGAGGGCGTGGGGCCGGGGCGTACCACCCGCTACGGACCGGGATTAAAAGTAGCCGGCGCTAGCTAAAACGCGGTTTTCACCTACCGTTCGGCGGCGACGGACCGTCGAAACGGTTTTGCCGACGGCGGCTGTATCCGGCTCCAATGCTCGGATTCCTCCCGGACGACCCCGTCATCCTCGCGATCGTCGCGGTGTTGCTGGCGCTCGTGTTCTTCTTCTATCTGTTGCTCCGGCGGACGGTCCTCGAGTTCCGCGACGGGATGGGACGCTAGGGGTCGGCGACGGATAGAAATAGCTGGATGTCCCGCGACGGGCCGAGCTACCGGAACGTTCGGCGGCGGCGAAGCCGCTACGCGAGCGCGCCCACCGCCCGGTCGACCGCCGTCTCGACGTCCGTCCGGTCGACGTCGCGGTGGGTACAGAGCCGGATCGTCGTCTCGCCGAACCGCGAGGCGAGCACGCCGGCCTCCCGGAGCGCGCCGACGGCGTCCTCGGCCGACGAGCCGGTCCCCTCGACGTCGACGAGGACGATGTTCGTCTCCGGCGGCCGAACCGCGACCCCCTCGATCCCTTCGAGCCCCTCCGCGAGGGCCGCGGCGTTCTCGTGGTCGGCCGACAGCTCCGCGACGTTCTCCAGCGCACGGAGCCCCGGTCCGGCGATGACGCCGGCCTGGCGCATCCCGCCGCCGAACAGCTTGCGGCTCCGGCGGGCGCGCTCGATAAACTCCTCGCTCCCGGCGAGCATCGAGCCGACCGGCGCGCCGAGTCCCTTCGAGAGACAGAACATCACGGAGTCGACGGGTGCGACGAGCTCGGCCGCCGACCGGTTCAGGGCGACGGCGGCGTTGAACAGCCGGGCGCCGTCGAGGTGGACGGGGACGTCCCGGTCGTGGGCGACCTCGGCGGCGGCCGCGATCCGGTCCGGGCCGTTGGCCAGCCCCCCGCGGGCGTTGTGGGTGTTCTCGAGACAGCACAGCCCGGTGCCGGGTCGGTGGAGGTCCGCCTCGACGTGGGCGTCGGCGACCTCCCCGGGGGTCGGGATCCCCCGGTCGGCGTCGACGGTCCGCAACTGGAGCCCCGAGTGGACGGCGAAGCCGCCGAGCTCCCACTTGACGACGTGGCTCTCGACGTCCGCGAGCACCTCCTCGCCGGGCTCCGTGTGAACCTGGGCGGCGATCTGGTTGCCCATCGTCCCCGTGGGAACGTAGAGGGCCGCCTCCATCCCGACGCGCTCGGCGGCCCGCTTTTCGAGTTCGTTGACCGTCGGATCCTCGCCGTAGACGTCGTCGCCGACGGGTGCCTCCGCGGCAGCCTCGCGCATCGCCTCGTCCGGGGTCGTCACCGTGTCCGACCGGAGATCGATCATGTCGCCCCGTACCCGTTCGACCGTCATATACCCGACGACCGCCCGGGGTCGGCCAATCCGCCCGATGCCGCTCGTCAGCGCCCGGGGTCGGCCAATCCGCCCGATGCCGCTCGTCAGCGCCCGGGGTCGGCCAATCCGCCCGACGTCGGTCATCCGAATCCGAGCAGGGATCGGAGCGTCCGGGTGCGGACGCCACACCGGTCGGCGTACGAGCACGCCTCACACTTCGATCGGTTCCGCGTCCGGGCCGGTGGCCCGTCGAGACTCCGGACGGTTCGCAGCGCCCGGCGATAGCGCGCCTTCCGGCGGGTGCCGAGCCGGATCCGTCGGATGGCTCCGTAGGCCGGATACTCGACGACCGCGGTCTCGACCGGGCGCTCGTGCTCCCAGGCGACGGCCTTCGCGGCCGCGACCGCGGCGACCGACTGTGGCTCCCAGACACCCCGCTCCGGTGGCCGGCCGGGCGAGACCAGCGAGGGTTCGAGCGGTCCGGTCAACAGCTTGTGAACCACCCCGCGACAGTCCCGGCCGGTCGCGAGCACTCCTCGCTCCTCCGGCGAGCACAGCGTCTCCCAGCGGCTCTCGCCGAATCGTTCGCGCGCGTCAGCGAGCCGGCTGCGGTAGGTTTCCGGGTCGACCGCGATCGGCTCGTCGGCGAGTTCGGCGTCCTCGGCCGCCAGCGAACGCTCGTACCGGAACGCGAGCGCGCGGATCGCCGCCACCTCCGGGGGCGGTTCGCGGTCGTCCTCCTCGCGTCTGTAGTAGAGCTTCCGCGGACAGTAGGCGGCCGTCCGGAGGTCGCCGAACGTGACGTACGACACGGGCCGTCTGGCTCCGTCATCGAACAAAAACCCCGGGTTTCAGGGGACGGAGCTGCGCGTCCGGTTTGACGGCGTGTCCCGTCCGAGCCGCTCAGAACGGGAGCAGCGCCCGGAGCTGTCCCATCACGCCGCCCGATCGCTGCTCGCGGTAGCGTTCGAACTGGGGGTGAAGCTCGTTGAGCAGCTCCTGGCGGCTCTCGAATCGCTCCCGGTCTAGCTCCGCTATCAGCCTCCCGAGTCGGACGTCGTTACCGTCGACGTCGTAGGGGACGCGTACCTCCCCGAGCGTGGCGACCACCTCCTCGCGCTCGGCGGGAAACGACAGCTCGACGTCCCGCAGACGGGCGTCGACGGCGGCGATTCCGAACTCGACGCTCGCTGGCTCGTCGTCGGTCCCACCGGATGGCGGCCTGACACCCATACCTGCCTCTCAGTCGCCGTCGACAAAAATCCTCCCGACAGCCATTTGGGCCTCGGGGTGAACCCACGGCCATGACCGAGTACACGACGGTCTCGATCCCCAAAGAGCTCGCCGAGCGGGTCGAGGAGACGATCGAGGGCACGAGTTTCTCCAGTACGAGCGACCTCGTCCGGTTCCTGCTTCGCAGCATCGTCATCCAGCACCAGCGCTCGGGCGAGCTGACCGAGGCGGAGTTCGAGGAGATCGCCGAGAGCCTGCGCGCGCTCGGCTACCTGGAGTGATAGTCGGACCGTCCGGCCTCGAGTGGTAGTCGGACCGTCCGGCCTCGAGTGGTAGTCGGACCGTCCGGCGACGTCCTCGGCTCCACGGCGTGACACGTGCCGACTGTGAGGGCGACGACGATTCGCTTACGGCTCCGAGAGTCGCTCCTCCGGGGGCTCTGCGTCGAGGATCTCGACCGACAGCCGGCTTCCGGCCCGGTCGAACGCCCCGAAGGAGTCGTCCTCGGGCTCCCACGGTGGGACCGCGACGAAGACCACCTGTGCGAGGTCGTCCCGTTCGGTCACCCGGAGCTCGCCGACGGGGTGTGAGAGGAACCGTCCCTGTATCTGACGGGCGGGCGTCGAGAGGTCGACGCCGAAGACGGCGTTGACGGAGTTGCCGGGGTCGGGGAGGAAAAAGTCCGTGAACACCGGCGTCTCCGGGTCGAGTTCGTCGGCGCCGGTCAGTTCGCCGGCAGGGGTGACCGAGAGGCCCGTGTTGACGTCGTCGGGGTCGGCGTCGTCGGCCAGATCGAGCAACACCGAGACGAGCGCGCGGGTGACGTAGACCACGACGGGTTGTCGGGCTCGAACGGCGTTAGCCTTGCGCCTCGGGAACGTGGCCGTCGGTTGGCCGAGCTGAGCCGACGGTGGGCGACTCGTGGGCCGAGGCGCCTCGGGAACCTTCGGCCGCGTCCCGACGTCCTCAGAACGGGAGCAGCGCCCGGACGTTCTCCGCGTACAGCCGGGGCGTCCGCGCTCGCGAGCCGGCGAGGGCGTCCTCGAGGGCGCGTCCTGCCCCCGAGAGCACGCCGGCGCCGTGGCCGACGAGTATCCGTTCGGGGTCGAAGCCGCCGAGGACCTCCCGCGGCGGGAACCCCCGCAGCATCGGGTGGACCCCCAGCCGCTCGTCGCCGGCCAGGAAGTAGTCGGCAGTCCCCACCGACTCCGGTACGACGAGGCTCCGTCCGCCGGGCTCGAACAGCGCGACCTCCTGCCAGAACCGGGAGTTCCTGACGACCGTCGCCTCGATCCCGGTGTCGGCGAGCTCGGCGCCAAAGCGGACGACCGGTGCGTCGAGCTCCGCGGCGACGCCGTCGAAGAAGTCCGGCAGGTAGACCGGGACGTCGTGGCGTCTCGCCACGGCCGCCGCGTCGCGTTTGTGCCGGTCGAGACAGACCACGACGCCGGCGACCGGCCCGACCTCCGCGAGCAGCCGGTCGAGTTCGACGGCGTCGACGGGATCTATCACCCACGCCTCGCCGTCGACCTCGAGTGCGTGGCTCGCCCGCTGCATCGCCTCCCGTGGGTGGGCGATCCAGCCGACACCACCGTCGAAGCGGTCGATCTCGCGTAGCTCCGTCCCCCGTTCGTCGATCCGGAAGGTCATGACCGTGCTATGGGCGCGAGGAAGATAAGCGGCGGCCAGACGGCAACGTTCATTGACAACGGCCGGAGACGGCGCTTCGATCCACCGCCGGAGACGACGCTTCGATCCACCGCCGGAGACGGCACTTCGATCCACCGCCGGAGACGACGCTTCGATCCACCGCCGGACGACGGCTCTTTGGTGCCCGCGCGAGTAGCCGGGGGTATGTTGACCGGCCTGGCCTGGCTCGCCCTCGAGGTCAAGTACCTCGAGCCGGCGCGTGCGTTCTACGGCGACGTCCTCGAGCTGTCGACGGTGGCGGATCTCGACCGCGAGCTCCGGTTCGAGGCGGGCGAGACGGAGCTCGTCCTCCGACGACCGACCGACGTCCCTCGCGGGGGGCTCCACACCCACTTCGCGTTCTCGATCCCCGCCGGGGAGTACGACGACTGGTGGGAGCGTCTCGGGGAACGCTACGAGCTCGAGGAGTTTCGCTTCGGGGACGCCCGCTCGCTGTACCTCTACGATCCCGACGGCAACTGCGTGGAGCTCGGTCAGCGATCGGTGGCGGGACCGGGGATCGACGGGATCTTCGAGGTGGTCCTCGAGGTCGAGGAGCTCGCTCGTGCGGAGGCGTTCTACGCCGACCTCGGCTTCGAGACGGTCGACCGCGGTCGGAACCGGACCCGTGTGCGGATGGCCGGCCCCGTCGCCCTCGAGCTGTGGGAGCCCCAGCTCGGACTCGCCGACGCCCGCGGTGGGGTCCACGTCGACCTGGGCTTTCTCTGTCCCGACCCTGCGGCCGCGGCCGAGGCCGTCGCCGACGACGCCCGGTCGGTCGAGCGCACCGACGGACGGGCGGTCGTCCGCGACCCCGACTGCCACCACCTGAGCTTCCTCCCCGAGTGAGCCCGTCAACCGGGGCCGCTACGGCCGATCGTCTCCGTCCGGCGGCCCGCGGTCGTCGTCGCTGCCGTCGTCCTCGTCGGGTGGCCCGCGGTCGTCGTCGCTGCCGTCGTCCTCGTCGGGTGGCCCGCGGTCGCCATCGCTCTCCGGCGGTCCGCTGTCGCCATCACTGCTCCCCCCGTCGTCGCTGCCATTCACGTCGTCGCTGCTGACCTCGTCGTCGGTTTGGTTCCCGGGATCGTCCGGCGGTCCTGCACCATCACTGGCGTTTCCGGTGTCGGCTGGCGGTCCTGAACGGTCGTCGCTTTCGTTCCCGGGATCGTTCGGCGGTCCTGCACCATCACTGGCGTTTCCGGTGTCCGCCGGCGGTCCGCCATCGGTTTGGTTCCCGGGGTCGGTCGGCGGTCCGCGGTCGTCCGAACTCCCGGCGCCCTCCGATGGTCCGGCTCCGTCGGTGGCGTTACCGACGCCCTCTGGCGGTCCGGTGCTGTCGCTTTGGTTACCGACGCCCTCTGGCGGTCCGGTGCTGTCGCTTTGGTTACCGACACCCTCTGGCGGCCCCGTTCTGACGTGTTCGGGAGGGCCACGCGGCGGCTCGACGCCCGCCGTCCGCGTCGCCGCTTCGGCGACGTCCGGCCCGTAGAGCTCTTCGGTCTCGTTCCAGAGCTGGTGGATCCGTTCGGCGTCGGTGCCGGTCTCCTCGGCGCGGCGCTCGGCGTCCTCCAGTGCGTCCTCGAGGTTCGCGATCCGGACCGCGAGGCCGGTCGTTCTGGCCTCCCTGGCGACGGGGTTCAGCTCGTCGTCCTCGAGACGTTCCTTCTCGGCCTGGAGACGCTCGATGCGCTCCTCTAAGCGCTCCGTACGCTCGGTCACGAGCTGTTCGCGGCGCTCCTCGTCGGCGTCCTCGAACGACGCGGCGAACGTCCCGTCCTCGATCGCGTCGCTCGAGGAGGCCTCGGTCGCGGACATGAACTCCGAAACCTCGGACCCCATCTGGCGGTCCTCGCCGTCGAGTGCGCCGACGATGGCGCCGCCGACGGCCGGTGCGACTGCCAGCCCGACGACGGCGAGCGCGGCGAGAGCGATCATCCCCCTGATACCGGTCATCGTCCTCACTTGGGGGCCAACTGGTTAAAAACACGGACCTTCGTTCGAACCGTTCAGTGTCGCCGCCGACCGTTCATCGGCCGTTCGTTCCGTTCAGACGCCCTCAGTTCCGGGACGACGCCCCCTCCAGTCTGGATCCGTAACCTCCCCCGCTGTCGGCCGGCGTGGCCGGTCGACGTGGCGGATCAACGTTCCCGTTACCCGGTGAAACGGTCGCCGCCGACCGGACGACGGCGTCGTTCACCCGCTCGGATCGCCGCAAGCGTTATGTTACCACATCTCCTGGCCCACGGTGGATACCATGTTCGAGCGGTTCTCCCGAAGCTACTACCTCGGTCGCCTCTACGTGACCCCGGACGACCGCGATCACGCCGCGATCCACCGGGACCAACACGAACGGGTCAACGAGCAGCTGTACGCCACCGGCGAGGGGATCGAACGCCTCGACGCCCCGCTCGTGATGAAACTCGACTCCGGGCACTTTCCCGTTCTCGGCGACGAGAGCATCCCCGCGAACACCCTGGCGGTCCCCGAGTCGATACTCGAGGGAACCGACGTCAGGAACCCACCCGCCGTCGAGGAGGTGTTCCTCGCCAGCCGCGAGCGCGCCGACCAGCTGCTTTCGTTCTCGGGCGGCTGGTCCGGTCGCGCCGACGCCGGAACCTAGAAGTGAGACGCCGCCCCGTCTTCGCCCGTGATCGACGAGCTGCTCGGCCGTGCCGACCTCAAAGCCGAAATCGAGCGCCTCGAGGAGGAAAACGAGCGGCTGCGCCGGCGGTACGAGGCCGAGTCCGATCGGCGTGCCGAGGCCACAACTGCTCGCCAGGAGGCCGAGCGCCGGATCAACCGCCTGGAGGACCGCATCGCGGGCCTCGAGGGCGAACTCGAGCGAAGCGACGAGGAACTCGACCTCGAGTATCGACGCCGGGAGCGGCTCCGGGGCCGGCGGCTGTCGGCGGTTCTCGACCGGCTCGAGTCGTTTCGTGCCGACGGGGAGGGCGCGCTGACGGCGACGGTTCGCGGGACGCCCCCGGATCCGGTCGCCGAGGCGTTAGACGAGCGGGCCGCCCTCGCCGCCGACGCCGCGCCCTGTCTCGTCTGTCTCGACGACGCGGGGCTGGTCTCGGCGGCGCTCTCGCCGCCGCTTGTTCCGGACGTGGCGCCGACGTGGGACGACCGGTTTCGCCTCGAGCGGGAGTGGTTCCTGCCGACCGGCCGGTACGTGCTCGCGCTCGTCCGGGCGGACCTGTTCGCCCTCGGGGTCTACGAGGGCGAGCGCCGCCGGGAGTTCCGTGGCTTCGAGAGCGACGTCAAAGGCGACCACTCGAAGGGTGGGTTCTCCCAGGCGCGCTTCGAACGGATCCGGGACGAACAGATCGACGACCACCTCGATCGGGTCCGGGAGGCTCTCGCGGAGCACGCCGACGAACGGCTCTACCTGGTCGGCCAGCGTGAAGCCGTCGACGCGGTCGCCGGGGACGCCGACGCCACCGCGGCCGTCGACGCGACCGGAACGCCCGAGCCGGCCCTCGAGGACGCGTTCCGATCGTTCTGGACGACGGAGCTACGGGTCATCTGACCGCCGTCGCCCGTTTCCACAGCCCCATCGAACGACCACCCGTCCCGCGGCCCCGTCGAGCGCTCGATACCCCCAGCCCCACTCGCGGACCTTAAGTACTCCGTCGTCTATGGCCTGCGTATGCGCGTCGCGATTCTCGCCCACGAGAAGTTCCCCGACCGGGCAAAGACGGCCGTCGGCATCCTCCGGTACGCCGACTACGACGTCGCCGCGGTCCTCGACCGCGAGCTGGCCGGCGATCGAGTCACCGACCACGTCCCGGACGTTCAAGACGCCCCGATCGTCGCCGGTATGGACGACGTCGGGCCGATAGACGCTCTGGTGATCGGCATCGCCCCGATCGGTGGCGGGTTCGAGGACAGCTGGCGGCCGGACGTCCGGACCGCCATCGAGCGCGGCTGTGACGTCGTCTCCGGTCTCCACTACTTCCTGAACGAGGACGAGGAGTTCGTCGAACTCGCCGCCGAACACGGCTGTGAGCTCCGGGACGTCAGGGAACCCCACGACGAGCTGACGGTCAGCGGCGGTCGGGCCGCCGACGTCGACGCCGAGGTCGTCCTCACCGTCGGCACGGACTGTTCGGTCGGGAAGATGACGACGACCATCGAGCTCGCCCGGGCCGCCCGGGAGCTGGGCCACGACGCCGCCGTGATCCCGACCGGCCAGACGGGGATCATGATCGAGGGCTGGGGCAACCCCGTCGACCGGGTGATAAGCGACTTCACCGCCGGCTCCGTCGAGGAGATGATCCTCGAGATCGGCGACGACCACGACTACCTCTTCGTGGAGGGACAGGGCAGCATCGTCCACCCCGCCTACTCGGCGGTCACCTGTGGCATCCTCCACGGCGCGATGGCCGAGAAGCTCGTGCTCTGTCACGAGGCCGGCCGCGAGGTCGTCCACGGCTACGAGTCCTTCGAGCTCCCCTCGATCCCCCGCTACGTCGACCTCTACGAGGAGCTGGCCGCGACGGTCCACCCCGCGGAGGTGTACGCCGGCGCGTTGAACACCGCCCACCTGAACGAAGCGTCGGCCAGACGGGCCGTCGACGAGTACACCGAGACCCTCGGTGCCCCGGCGACCGACGTCGTGCGTTTCGGGACCGAGGAGCTCCTGGAGGCGCTGCTGTGAGCCTCGAGACCGCCGTCGAGCGGCTCGAGCTCCCCCTCGAGTTCCCGTTTACGATCGCGCGTGGCACCCAGAGCCACGTCGAGGCGGTAGTCGTCACGGTCGAGGCCGACGGGCACGTCGGCGTCGGCGCCGCGGGGCCGGCGGCCCACTACGGCGAGACCGCCGACACCGTCGAAGCCGTCCTCCCCGAGCTGCTCGCGGTCGTCGAGGAGGTCGGCGATCCCGCCGCCCTCGGCCGGATCGAACGCCGGATGCGCGAGGCCGTCCGGCGAAACCCCGCCGCCAGGTGTGCGGTGAGCGTCGCCCTCCACGACCTCCAGGCCAAACGCCTCGGGGTCCCCCTCTACCGGCTCTGGGGGCTCGATCCCGCCGAGACGCCGCCGTCCTCGTACACGATCGGCATCGACGACCTCGACCGGATGCGCGAGAAGACCGCCGTCGCCCTCGAGCGCGGCCACGAGGTCCTGAAAGTCAAAGTCGGTACCGATCGGGACGAGGAGATCGTCCGGACGGTCCGGGAGGTCGCCCCCGACGCCACCCTCTACGTCGACGCCAACGAGGCCTGGACGCCGAAAGAGGCCGTCGCGAAGATCGAGACGCTCGCGGCCTACGACCTCGAGTTCGTCGAACAGCCCGTCCCCGCCGAGGATCCGGCGGGGCTGAAACACGTCCACGACCGCTCGCCGCTCCCGATCGCCGCCGACGAGTCGCTGATCACGGCCAGCGACGTCCCGGCGGTCGCCGACCGGTGTGACGTCGCGAACCTGAAGCTGATGAAGTGTGGCGGCCTCCGGGAGGCCCGGCGGATCGTCCACGCCGCCCGCGCCCACGGCCTCGAGGTGATGTGTGGCTGTATGACCGAGTCGAACGCCTCGATCGCCGCGGCCTGCCATCTCGCCCCGATGCTCGACTACGCCGACCTCGACGGCGCGCTGTTGCTCGCCGAGGACGTCTACGACGGCGTTCCGATGTCCGGCGGCCGGATCGACCTCGCGGCGCTCGATCGGCCGGGCACCGGCGCGGTGAGACGGTAACCCAGGCCAGGCGGTGACTCGGGCCGGGCGGTGACTCGGGCCGGGCGGTGACTCGGGCCGGGCGGTGACTCGGGCCGGGCGGTGACTCGGGCCAGGCGGTGACCCAGGCCAGGCGGTGACTCGAACCTGGCGGTAACCCAGGCCAGGCGGTGACTCGGGCCGGGCGGCGAGCCCCCCTCGTCAGTCCGTCTCCGGGATCGAGCGCGCGCCGACGACGAACGCCGGGACGGCGAGGACCGCGAGGATCACGAGGTTCGCCACCGCCGGATCGACGCCGGCGACGGCCGGCACCTGCGCGTCGGGGTAGGAAGCCGCCCGAACCCCGCGGGCGAAGTACGTGAGCGGCGAGAGCTCCACGAACGGGGCGAACCAGCCCGGAAGCTGCTCGAGCGTGAGGAACGTATCCGAGAGGAAAAGGAGTGGGAGCGCGATCGTGTTGCTCGCGGCGACGGCGCCGTCCCGGGAGTCGGTGTAGCTGCCGAGCACCGCCCCGACGCCACAGAAACAGACTACGGCGACGGCGACGTACGCGACCACGAGCGGGTTCGGGATCACCGTCGCGCCCGTGAGCGCGACCACGAGCGCGAGGATCAGCAGGCCCGCGACGCCGATGACCGCCGCGTTGACGACCGTCTGGGCCACGAGCCACTCGGTCCGGGACAGCGGCGTCGTCGCCAGCTTCTCGAACCGGCTTCCCTCCCGGTGGCGGGCGACCTCGCTGCCGATCCGTGACAGCGGCGTGAAGACGACGACGGCCGCCAGATAGCCCGCGACGTAGTAGCCCGGCGGCTCGCCGAACAGCGCGCCACCGCTCGGATCGGTGCCGACCAGCGCGCCGAAGATGAGAATCAGGATGATCGGAAACAGGAACGTAAAGAAGACGGCCGTCCGCCGGCGGAGAAACGAGTGCCAGTCGGCGCCGACCTGCGCACGCAGCCGGCCGGCCCGGCTCATCGCTCCCCTCCGTCCGGGGTCGGTCCCTCCCCTCCGTCCGCGGTCGGTTCCACCGCGTCCTCCCCGCCGGGGGGTGGTCCGCCGCCGCGCAGTGTTCGGAGCCGCTCCGCCCCGTCGGCCAGCTCGAGGTAGACGTCCTCGAGGTCGGGTTCGGTCCAGGTCAGTCCCGTGTACGGCACCTCCCGCTTCTCGAGGGTCGCCACGACGTCGCCGATCTCGGCCGGTTCGACGCCCTCGACGACGAGCCCCCCGTCGCGGCCCTCGACCGGGTACGAAACCCCCTCCAGACGGCCCGGCTCGGCGTCGGTCTCGACCGTCAGCCTGTTCGGGCCGCCGTGTTCGGCGATCAGCTCCCCGGGCGTTCCGGCGGCGACGAGCTTCCCGTCGGCCAACAGCCCGACGCGGTCGGCCAGTCGCTCGGCCTCGGCCATGTCGTGGGTCGTCAGGAAGACGGTCGTGCCACCCTCCGCGAGCGCCTCGATCAGCCGCCAGACGGTCCGTCTGCCGGCGGGATCGATTCCCGTCGTCGGCTCGTCGAGAAAGAGCACGTCCGGATCGTTCACGAGCGCGGTGCCGACACAGACCCGCCGTTTCTGCCCGCCCGAGAGGTCCTCGTAGCGGGTGTCCGCCGCGCCGGCGACCCCGACGTCGGCGATGACTTCCCCGGGCTCCCTGGCGTCCCCGTAGAGGCCGGCGTAGTAGTCGATCAGCTCCGCCGCGGTGAGCCGTTCCGGGGGCGAGAAGCGCTGGGGCAACACGCCGAGTCGATCCCGGTCGACGGCCGTCGGCTCCGATCCGAGGATCGACGCGCTCCCGACGTCGGGGACCGTCGTCCCGGTGAGCGCCCGCACCAGGGTCGTCTTCCCGGCCCCGTTCGGCCCGATGAGTCCGAACACCTCGCCCGGCTCGACCGCCAGCGAGACGCCCCCGAGGGCTACGGTGTCGCCGTAGCGTTTCTCGAGTCCGTCGGCGACGACGACGGCATCCATGCCCTCCCGTATCGACCGGTCGCGTGTAAGCCGTTCGATTCCGGCGGCCACGGCCGGCCCGGACGATCCATCGAAGACCGACGGCCACGGCCGTCCGGGACGGCTGCCGTTAACTCCCCGGGGCCCGACGCCCGGGGTATGGACGCCGACCCAGCCGACGTCCTCGGCGCCAGTCGCCCCGTTCTCGGGATGGTCCACCTGCCGGCGCTGCCCGGCGCGCCACGGTACGGCGGCGACCGGGCGACGATCCGGCGACGAGCGCTCGCCGACGCCCGGGCGCTGGTCGAGGGCGGCATCGACGGCATCGTCGTGGAGAACTTCGGCGACGCGCCCTTCTACCCGGACTCGGTGCCACCCCACGTCGTCGCGGAGCTGACCGCCGTCACGACCGCGCTGACCGACGCGGTCGAGGTTCCCGTCGGCGTGAACGTGCTCCGAAACGACGCCGCGAGTGCGCTCTCGGTCGCCGCCGCGTCCGGTGCCCGCTTCGTCCGCGTCAACGTCCACGTCGGGGTCGCCGCGACCGATCAGGGGCTACTCGAGGGTCGGGCCCACGACACGCTCCGGCTGCGCGAGCGGATCGACGCCGACGTGGCGATACTCGCGGACGTCGACGTCAAACACGCCCGGGGGCTCGGCGAGCGCGCCATAGAGCGGACCGCCCGCGAGGCCGTCGAACGCGGGCTCGCCGACGGCCTGATCGTCTCCGGACCCGCGACCGGCGAGGCGACGTCGACCGACGCCGTAACGCGGGTTTCGACGGCCGTCGCCGACCTCGACCGGACGGTTCCCGTCCTCGCCGGCAGCGGGGTGACGGCCGACACCGTCGCGGACGTCCTCGCCGCCGGCGCCGACGGGGCGATCGTCGGCACGGCACTGAAAGAAGGCGCCGAGACGGCGAACCCGGTCGACCCGGAGCGCGTCCGGGCGGTCGTCGAGGCGAGCCGGCAGGGATGACGGGACACTCGATGCAGGCCGGGAGACGGCCGGAGCGAGCCGGGACGGTTAGACGGGTCCGGGAAGCAGCGTCGAGATCCGTGCGTTCTCTTTGATCCGGATGCCGCCGTCTGGGACCGTCAGGGGGACCAGCGGGAGGTGGCTGTGGACCCACAGGGTGGGGTGGGTCCCCCCACGGGCGAGCAGCTCGTTCGTCGGCTGGAGGACCGCCGGCCCCTCGAGGTCGACGAGGAACTCGTTGTGCTGGATCACGTACTGGCCGCCGGGAAGCTCCCACCAGCCGAACTCGTCGTCCGGCTCCCGGAGCTCGGTCGCCAGCGGGGAGAGCTCCGCGTCGGCGAGCTCGTCGCCGCCGAAGTCGAGCCGGCCGGCTGCGGTGACCTCGTAGATCGCGCTGACGGTGAGGTCGACGCCGTGTTCGTGGACCTGTGACGGTTCGTGGACGAGCCCCTCGACGTTCTCGGCGAGCCCTTCCGTCATACCCGCGGCTACGTCGGCCGCGACAAAAAAGTCTCCCGCCGATCCACCGGTCGACGGACCTCGGGAGCAGCCCACCGGTCGACGGACCTCGGGAGCAGCCCACCGGTCGACGAGCCGCGAGAGCAGCCTATCGGTCCACGAGCCGCGAGAGCAGCCTATCGGTCCACGAGCCGCGAGAGCAGCCCGCCGGGGATCCCCGAGCGGACGAGCCGGTCGACGAGTCGGTCGGGCAACGCCGTCTGGAGCCACGGGAGCCACCGTGCCCGGCGGCTGACCCGGTACCGGCTCCGGGGCCGGTCGGCCTCGACGGCCCGGACGATCGCGTCGGCGACCGGTCCGACGCCGGTCGCGGCCGGCTGTGACGGGCGGTCGAGAAACGGCCGGTAGGCGTCGACGTACGCCGACTCGCTCCGATCCGCGAGCGCGTCGGCCGCCCGTTCGTTGAACCCGGTCCGGACCGGCCCCGGCTCGACGAGCGAGACGTCGACGCCGCGCGGGCCGACCTCCCGGCGGAGCGTGTCGGCGTAGCCGACGAGGGCGTGTTTCGCCGCGGCGTAGCCGCCGTGGTACGGGAGCGCGACCCGGCCGAGCACGGAGCCGAGGATCACGATCCGTCCCTGTCGCGCCCGGAGCTGGGGGAGAGACGCCCGGACGACGGTGTGGGTGCCGACGACGTTCGTCCCGAGGTGACGGGCCAGCGAGTCCGCCGGGAGGTCCTCTAGGGCAGCCAGCTCGTACCAGCCGGCGCCGGCGACGACCGCGTCGATCCCCGCGCCCTCGAGGATCGCTGCCACGCGGTCGGCGTCGGTGACGTCCACGCTGTGGATCTCGGCGGCTTCGGGGAGCGCCTCGAGCCCCGCCGCGTCGACGTCGAGTGCGAGCACCTCGTGTCCACACTCGAGTAGCCGACGGACCGTCGCCCGCCCGATGCCGCCGGCGGCCCCGGAGTAACACACCCGCATGCCCGGAGCTCGGTCCGGTGGCCGGAAATACGTTCCCACAGCCGGCGGCTCCGGGCCGGCGGGCCCACGTCCGCCGCTCCCCGTGAGGATCGCTCAGATCGCCGACTGCGTCGGCCCGTCGACGCCGGTTGGGGCGTCGTCGTGGCTCTCGTACCCCGGCAGGGTGACCCGGACTGTCGTCCCGTCGTCGACGGTCACGTCGACGGTGCCGCCCGCGCCCGTGACGAGCCAGGAGACGAGGTAGAGCCCGAGGCCGCTGCCGTGTTCGAGCGGCGTCTCGGCGTCCGACCGGACGGCCTCCAGTTCCATCTCCGGGATTCCCGGTCCGTCGTCGGCGACGACGATCTCCACCTCCCCGCGGTCGGGGTGGGCGTCGACCTCGACGACGACCTCGCCGTCGCCGTGTTCGATGGCGTTCGCCACCAGCTCCGCGAGGACGGGCTCGACGACGGCGTCGACGACGATCGACTCGGCTACGCTCGTGGTAGTCGAGACGGGTCTTGGACCGTCCTCGAACTCCGCTATGACGGCCTCGATCGACTCGACGGGGACGTGATCGACGCCTCTCCCGCGGTCGAGGCTCTTTGCGATCCGGTTCGCCCGGTCGCTGAGCCGCCGGAGGTTGCCGGCGGCCTCGAGGATCCGACGGAGGGGCGCCGAGGGCTCCTCGCCGGCCTCGAGGGCCAGCTCGGCGTTTCCTGCGATGACGTTGACCTCGTTGCGGAGGTTGTGACGCAACAGCCGGTGGAACACCTCGACGCGCTCTATGAGCACGCGCCGGTCGGTGACGTCGTTCTGGATGGCGACGAACCCCTCGATCGAGCCGTCCTCGCCGGTGATCGGCGCGACGATCTGGTGGGCCCAGTAGCGCTCCCCCGATGCGCGTTTGTTGACGATCTCCGCGTCCCAGATTTTCCCCGAGAGGATCGTCTCCCAGAGTCGCTCGTAGTACTCCGCGTCGTGTCTGCCGGATTTGAGGATCCGTGGCGTCCGGCCGAGGGCCGCCTCGGCGGCGTGGCCGGTCAGCTCCTCGAACGCGGGGTTGACGTACTCGATGATTCCGTCGGCGTCGGTGACGAGGACGGCGTGGCCGGACTGTTCGACCGCCCGACGCAGACGGGCGGCCTCCCGGTTGGCCGAGACGACGTCGAAGGCGTGGCCGATAGTCCGGGCGACCTCGCCGAGTGCGACCCGTTCGGCCTCGCTCGGTGGATCGGGGAGCTCGAACCGGACGACCAGCCCGCCACGGCCCTCCCGGCGCCGAAACGGCGTCACGAACGTCCATCCACCGTCGTCGGTCACCAGCCGATCCTCGTCGTCGGTGATCGCGCGGGCGATCGGTCCGTCCTCGCCCTCCGATCCGTCGGCGCCGGACGGTCCGTCCTCGCCCTCCGCTCTACCGAAGCCGGACGGTCCACTGCCGCCGTCGGCCCCACCGACTCCGGGCGACCCGTCGCCGTCGGTGACCACCGAGAGCTCCCCGTCCTCGATCACGCCGATCCGGGCGTCGACGATCCCCGCGACGTCGGTCAGTCGCTCGCAGGCGATCGCCTCGATCCGCGCCGGATCGGTGTCCTCGACGATCGCCTCGGCGAGACGCTGGCGGATCTCCGCGATCGCCCGGAGCCGCGAGAGCCGTCGTTCCCGGCGGCGTCGGTCGGTGACGTCGGCGACGGTGATCGCGGCACCGACCGTGTGGGGGCCGACGGCGACCTCGTGGCGGCGCGCGAGGAGCCGCCGGCCGTCGACCTCGAACTCGACTTCCCCATCCAGGCCGTCGAGTGCCGGATCGAGGTCGCCCGCACGTGGCCGCCCGTCGGCCCGGAGCGTCGGGAACAGCGTCCCGGCCCGGTCGTTGTGGTCGACGACTCGGCCGTCGTCGTCCACGAGGACGACGGCGTCGGTCAGGGCCTCGAAGACGCGCCGTCGTCCGGGGGCACCGACCGCGAGGAACCGACCGCGGACCAGATAGAGGGTGCCGACGGCGAACACCGCGACGCCGACCGGCTCGTAGTTGAGCGTGAGCAGGAGGTCGGGACGGGCGGCGGCGATGAGGTACGGTACGATCGGGACGGCGGTCGCGGCGACCAGCAGACCGAGCGGCCAGGTCGCCTCCCGTGACTCGTGGAAACACTCGACGAGCATCCAGATCCCTACCGCCGCGAGCGCGTAGGCCAGTCCGGTCACGAGCCAGTGGACCGTCCCCATCTCGACGGCGAGGTGGGCGAACGGTTCGGTCGCGAGCTCCGCCCGGTAGTACCGGCCGTGTAGCGGGTTGGTGAGCTTCACGGAGACGATCCCACAGAAGAGGGCGGCCCCGGCGAGCCGCAACGACCGCCACCGGTGGTACGGTCGGCCGGTGTACGCGGAGGCGAAGTACAGCCAGGCGAAGACCGTGCCGATCCCGAGTGTCAGCCCGACGAGAAAGAACAGCTGTCGGAGGAAGTTCGAGGGGGAGAGCAATCCGAGGAGCTGAACCAGCGCCCACAGCCCCGTGGTCGACAGCAGCGCCACGAGTCCGGCCCGGGCGTCGACGTACCCCACCTCGATGGTGAGACTCCGGTAGGCTCCGAGCAGGCAGATCGCCGCCGAACCGCCGAGGACGGCGAGATACGCCGCATAGAGCCAGCCCATATACGACCGCTCGAAACGCTCCGACAAAAAATAGTGTGATGATTCGATTTCATATTTCGGCGGATACGTGTGTGAAAATCCCTCCCGTTCGTCGCTCCGATCGACGGATCTCACAACCGTCCGATCGACTGGCTCCGGAACCGGACGACCTCCCGCTCGCTGGTTCGATCGATGGACGCCGGCGGCCGGACGACCGACGTACCCCGACGACCGGAGAACTCCGCCGAGGACCGCCGGTCGGGCGGTTCGCCGACCCGTAAAGGGTGGCTTTTTATGCCAACCGTCCGTAGCCCGCGGCATATGTTCAAGGCCATCGTGAGCGCGGAAACGCTCGCCAGCGCGCTCGATTCGGTGAGCGTGCTGGTCGACGAGTGCAAGATCCACCTCGAGGAGGAGGGGCTCGCGATCCGTGCCGTCGACCCCGCCAACGTCGGGATGGTCGACCTCTCGCTTTCGGCTACCGCCTTCGAATCCTACGAGACCGACGGCGGGCTGATCGGCGTCGACCTCTCCCGGCTCGAGGACATCGCGGGAATGGCCGAGTCCGGCCAGCTCGTCCAGCTCGAACTCGACGAGGAGACCCGGAAGCTCCAGATCCGGATCGACGGCTTAGAGTACACCCTCGCGCTGATCGACCCCGACTCGATCCGCCAGGAGCCGGACATCCCCGACCTCGACCTGCCCGCCGAGGTCGTCCTCGAGGGGAAAGACGTCAACCGCTCGGTGAAAGCCGCCGACATGGTCTCCGATCACATCGCCCTCGGCGTCGACGGCAACGAGGAGTACTTTTACGTAGACGCACAGGGGGACACCGACGACGTCCACCTCGAGCTGACCGAGGCGGACCTGATCGCCCTCCAGGTCGGCCCGGCCCACTCGCTTTTTAGCCTCGATTACCTGAAGGACATGAACAAGGCGATCCCCGCCGACGCCGAGGTCACCCTCGAACTCGGCGAGGAGTTTCCCATCAAGATCCACTACGTCTTCGCGGAGGGCGACGGCCAGGTCACCTACATGCTCGCCCCCCGGATCCAGAGCGACT
>LKMJ01000865.1_pt1 | contig 25262 bp, 30 predicted proteins | sample 643391 | NCBI WGS metagenome assembly LKMJ01 (sample SAMN04112250, study PRJNA286221) | soda lake metagenome | biome: soda lake; feature: Kulunda Steppe; material: water; isolation source: sample PL-Br10 brine of Picturesque Lake | place: Russia: Kulunda steppe | collected 2010-07 | reverse complement strand
TCTTCATGGGTACCTGCAGGTTTTTGTTTTTCCAGAACGCCATAAACGTCATCAAGGCTAACCTTTACAGGCCGTATAACCACCTCATTTTGCTCATTAACAGCAAACTCGACCTTTTCACCGTAGGTGATATCTAATTTTTCCCTGACTGCCAATGGAATTGTGACCTGTCCTTTCCTGGTCACAGTACTGTACTTTTTCATAGTAATACTCCTAACTATAGTAATGCTTATTTGAAGTGTAATACATTTTGGAATAAGTGTCAAACTGCCTTTGCCAACCTGCGACGTTGAAGCAGTTGAGCCTTACATCTTTCTCGGATATTGAATAGTGACATCATATATGCTATCATGTATTTATGATTGTAACAATTGATACCAGTGTTATATTTCAGGGGTTATATAGTAACAAAGGAGCGTCTTACCAGGTATTGCGACTATTAAAGGACGGTAAGATTCAGCTTGCCCTCTCTGTACCGGTTTTTATGGAATATTGTGATGTGTTAAAACGGCAATCGACGCTAAAAAAAACAGGCCTAAATACTTCACAGATAAATGCAGTGTTAGATTATATTGCTTTTACCGGGCTGGAGCATAGAATCTCTTTTCTTTATCGGCCAAATCTAAGTGACGAAAGTGATAACAAGTTTGTAGAACTAGCTCTTGCCAGCCAAAGCAATTACCTGATTATGGCAAATACAAAACACTTTACCACCAATCATGAACTGCAAATATTCGAGGTAGTAGTTGTTACCCCTGGCGAATTCATAAACTATTGGAGGATGAAAAATGAATAAAACCAATACCATTACAGTGCGGATACCTGAAGAATTAAAGCTTCGCATTGAAAAAATAGCACGAAAACAGGGTGTTTCGATGAACCAATTTGCTATGTATGCGCTAACTAAGGAAGCTGGCGAGCTGGAAGCAAACGAATGGTTTAAAAACTACCTTAAAGGGAAAAAAGGAGAAGAGCTCTATGAAAACTTTAACGATGCGCTCGAGGCAGTTCAAGAGCGTCCCGTGCCCGATTGGGATAAATTATAAATTTCTGCTTAGTAATTCTCTACAACACAACTGTTCCCATGTGCTCCCCATGTATTTGCCGCTGGCTTTTTTGCTGACTGAGGGCGGGCAGATCAAGTTTTTTTATAGCGGTTGCCCGTGTTTGCATAGATAACAAAAGCTATGGATGCCAATGTAAATAATATCCACCCCGCATGGATAGCCCATTCTGAATTGAAAAATCCGCCTGCTGCTGGGATTATCAACGTCCCTGCCAGGGCACCTTTCCATACTTGATCAGGCAGCCAGGCAATACTAAAACCTTATTATACATGAGTTGTCCCCTTTTGATTTCCCATAATTGATTAGTCTACATTGCGGGATTTTCCTGCTTTAGAAAACACCAGTTTTTCTTTTATGTGTCAACCGTATGACACCGGCGCTCGACAGTAAATAGGCAAATAAGGGCTATTTGAAAAAGTAGAATCCCTATATTTCGGGCTTTATCAGCCCTTGTGTTCTTTGAAAACACAAAACCCTGTAGTTACACGAATATTCCTTAAAGCATTGACTATATTGTAGTTAATGCTGAATAATGTAGGTATGTTTATTAGAACAACTTCCCGTACTAATAAAGATGGCTCAAAGGCGTGTTACGTCCAACTTGCCCACAATTACCGTGACAAAAAATCTGGCCAGTCCCGCACAAAATCCTCTACAACTTTGGGCGTGAAGAATACGTTGATCAAGATGCCTTAAAAAGACTGGTTAACAGCATCAACCGTTACCTTGGGCCTGAAGAAGCCCTGGCCGGGGAAGCTTCAGATATTTTAAAGTTTATATCAAGCAGGCCTTTAGGCGGCGCTTTCTTCTTAGATGGGCTCTGGGAAAGACTTGAGCTTAGAGAAATTTTAGAGGCGCTGCTAAAGGAGCGAAAGTACACAACTCCTGTCGAAAGGGCTCTTTTTGCTATGGTGGCTAACAGAGCATTAAATCCTGGCAGCAAACTGGCCGTGGAGAGATGGGTCAAAGAAGAAGCAGCTATACCGAATCTGGAGGAAATAGCGGTGCAAAATCTTTACCGGGCCATGGACTTTCTATTAGAAGCTGATGAGCAGATCCAAAAAGATGTTTACTACTCTGTAGCCCATATCTTTAACCTGGAAGTTGATTTAATTTATTTTGACACCACCTCCATCTACTTTGAGATTGAAGAAGAAGACGAATTTAGAAAACAAGGCTTCAGCAAAGTCCACCGTCCTGATCTACCTCAAGCGTTCATCGGCCTGGCTGTAACCAAGGAAGGCTTTCCGGTGCGCTGCTGGAGCTGGCCCGGCAACACTGCCGATATGAGCATTGTAGAGGAAGTGAAAAACGATTTAACCGGCTGGCGCCTGGGCCGGGTAATTACTGTCCTTGACCGCGGCTTTGTTTCTGAGGAAAACGTTAGAACTTTGCAAAGAGCCGGCGGGCACTATGTTATCGGTGAAAAAATGAGAAGCAGTAAGCCGGATACTGAAAAAACCCTTTCTACTGCCGGTCGTTACCAGGCTTTAAGAGATAACCTGGAGCTAAAAGAAATCCTCGTTGGAGACGGAGAAGCACGTAATAGATACGTTCTGGTCCGCAATCCGAAGCAGGCTGCAAAGGACAAAGAGCACCGCGAAAAAGTGCTTGATGATTTGAAAGAAGAATTGAAAGCAAGCAGAGCTTCAGAAGCTGGCGGTCACAACAAAGCCGGGTGCCGGTTACTTTCTCATCCCACTTACGGGCGCTACTTAAAAGCCCTGAAAAGTGGAGCGGTAAAAATTGACCCGGTCAAAGTGAAAGCAGAAGAAAAGCTCGACGGCAAATATCTCTTGCGCACTTCTGATGATACGATCAGTGCTGAAGATGTGGCTCTCGGCTACAAACAGCTGATTGATTTAAAGGCTGCGTTTAAAACCTTAAAAAGCACTCTTGACTTAAGGCCTGTTTATCACCGCCTGGAAGACAGGATCAGAGTTCATGTATTGCTATGCTGGCTGGCCTTGCTTCTGGTCAGGATTGCTGAGTATGAAACCAGTGATACCTGGCCGAAGATCAGACAGCAGTTGCAGCAAATTCATTTGGGCCGCTTTGAAGGAAAAAAGGGTTTTGTTTGTCAAAGAATGGAGCTTACGAACAAGCAAATTCGTTATTTCAAAGCTTTGAAAATCAAGCAACCACCGCGGTTTTTCGAGATTAATACCGGGTAGTACTGATGCATAACCGCATAGTTACACGACTACTTTTTATGATGGGCTGCTAAGGCCCATGGATTATGGCTGTTTAGCCTTTTTTGTTACTACGCACTGTCGAACGGCGGAAAGAGTTGCTGCCGAAAACGGGGTGTTGTTAGATTTTCTTGATAGCATCTGATGCAATCGCGGAACCAGGCTCCTTTTCAGATCATCCGTATCTGTGCTATTTGCCGGGAAATAGAAACTAGATTCTCTGCATCGTCCCACAGCTCACCGTCAGCTTCAAGGAGCCCGCAGGTAACAAAGCGCGTCCGCAAGATGAACTTGAGCCGATCTGTTTGCGGCATATTTCGGATGTTAGTAGATAACTCAATAGTGGGCACCCAGGAAACCGGCCCCTGGCTTACAAATATTGCCGGTGGAATTGAATCAGCAATAAGAAAAAGCGAAAAGATGTCGTAGCTGTTGCCGTCCCTGAATTTTACCCAGCCCTTCTGTTCGGATTTTTCCGCGGTTTGGCCTTGCATCCAAACCGCGCTTGCTGGATCTATGCGCATATCCAGGTTTTCAAAGAGAGTGTAATGTGGCAATTCCGGTATCGATATGCAGGATTCGACAGGGGCTAGTTCTGGAGCGCCGGACTCATAACGCTCTATTGCGCAATCTGCTTTTTCGAGCATAAATGTACCCAGGGCGCGTATCTTCTCCTTACCATCTTGTATAAGCCGTGCTTCATAGCGATTAAACTGTGTCGAACGAGAAATCTCCTCTACAACCACTACAGCTTTTCCGGGAACACACCGGGCTATGTAGTTCGCCGTCATGATCGGCGTGAACTTCTTATCGGAGCGCTTCATTATAGCGCTGGCAAGGATCGCCATCAGATAACCACCGTTGGGATTGCCGTTCACGGACCAGTTTCCGGTAACTGTCCCCTCAAAAACCCCGGGGTTTTTCTCAATGACTGAGATATCATCATGGAACATATTTATTGCTTCCTCCTATATGCTTGCTATGCCTGTATTTATAATTATTACACCGTAAACACCTGCTTATCATGACGGCTGATTTTTAATGATCTTTATGTGTCTTTTTTATCCTGCCGGATAATTCTTTAAGTTCTTCTTGTGAAAGTTTATCTAAATTGTATAGATCAAATAAAAACTCTGAGGCACCTTTGCTTCCTTTGATTTTCAGTATTTCGGAGATGTAATAAACAATAACGCCAGTAATAATTGCAATAACTAATATCCCATACACAGCAAGTATGATGGCTATTATTCTTGCCAAAGGGCTTGTCACAATAATATCTCCAAAGCCAATTGTTGTAACGACTGCAAAGCAAAACCAAATTGCATCGAAGAAGCTATTAACATTAGAATCGACTAACCAGATAATAATTGCCGAGATAAGAAAGAAAACTAAAAAGCTGGATAAAACCTTCGACATGCCGCTTGTTTTTAATATAATCGATAGCAGCTTTAATTTGCTCATATATGTTCCTCTCTATTTGGAATTCAGCTAATTAAGATAATAATGAATGGAAAATCAAAACCCCAACCCGAGAAGCCATATTTTCTTAATTTTATCACTAAAACCAAACTTTTTCATAATTTATTTCAGCTTACTTTTGATCCGTTTATTCTTCTATGCAGATGTCTCAAACAATTACTTCAACTCGCGAGTGCGAAAGGAGTCTTTTTGTTCCAGAAAAAATGGCCCGTTTTCGGCATAATATCAGAATCTGCTGCAAATGGTCTTTTCAAGCTTTTTCGCCGTAAAGGTTGGCATAAAGAGAAGCCTGGAGATATCTTGCCACCCGAAGAGCCGAAACGCAAGGAACGACTTGTTATGCGCGCTCTTGCTGAAGATTTGATTTCAGAGTCACGCGCTGCTGAATTACTTTCTGTACCACTTGAAGATTTCTGGCGAAAGGTAGCTAAAGAACACGACCGATTGCCGGCCCGCGAATACATAAACTTACTTTAAAGCACCATATTTATATTTAGTTCCCGCATCCGGTGAAAGAAGGAACCGCTCTTATCACATCCATCAAAAACACTTTTACTGCCCGCTCTTCCTTCTCCAGTACAAAACCGCTCCAGGTATCTGCATACTGCAAAAGCAGGGTCAGGGGCTTCTCTTTCCTGGACACCGGGGCATTGTCAGCGACATACTGACCGTCGTGGTAGAAAGTGGCCCGGACCTCTTTTTCGCTGAGCTCGAAGTGGGGCAAAGCCAGGTAGATGCTGCGGATGTGTATACTTAAGCATGTCAGGTCCTGGTTACAGGTGTAAGGGTACTTGCCGCCTTTTAAGCACTGCAGCCGGCCCGGCATCCCCACCTTGCCCAATTCGGTCAGGTAAAAAACGAAGCAGGTATTTGTTACGTAATGCTTTAGGAAATAGATAGCAGGAGCATAATTTTACTTAAAGATACGGGGAGAAAAACTCCCCTTTTCTCGGAGTGATTATAAACCTGCTATAATAATAAAGAGGAAATGAGGTGCTTAGCTGATGAAGAAAAAAGATAAAGAGTCGGTCTGGGACTACCCCCGCCCGCCCCGGGTCGAAGCCTACCAGGGTTTAGTTGAAGTCCACCACCGCGGGCAGACCCTGGCCAAAAGCAGCAGCGCTTTCCGCGTCCTTGAAACCTGCCACCCACCTGTCTTCTACATCCCGCAGGCAGACATCGTGATGGAGCTGTTGCAAAAAACAAACAGGACCAGCATGTGCGAGTTCAAGGGCATGGCTCTCTACTTTAACCTGGTTACTGCTTCAGAGCGCATCGAAAATGCAGCCTGGGGTTATGAAAATCCCCGAAGCGGCTTTGAGGCAATTAAGGATCACCTGGCTTTTTATCCCTCCAGGGTGGAAGCATGTTACGTGGACGGCGAAAAAGTACAGGCCCAGGAGGGTGATTTTTACGGGGGCTGGATTACATCTAACCTCAGAGGTCCTTTCAAAGGCGGGCCCGGGACCCGGGGCTGGTAGAAAATGTGTGCATGGTTCGAGAGAAGGTGCTATAAAACTGGACAATATTATTACTCATCCAGGTATATTTTGAATAACTTCAATGGGAGGAAACAAGCCATGATTATTGATATGCATTATCACCTGGACGAACGGCTGGAACCTTTAGAGCGCCTTATAGCGGAAATGGACCGGCACGGTATCGACAAAACCGTCTTGATTACACCCATGGTCGATTCTATCCACCTGGGAGGAATGGCAGAAAAGCTCTCCACGCTTATGCGTAAAATGCTTACCGGCAGGGGCGTAGAATTTTTATTGTTACCTTTTTCCCTGAGTGAATTAGAACAGATATACAAACCCTATGAAATAGACACCCTCCTGCCTTTTTTTATGCGATACGGTTTATACCCGGAAATCGTTGATAAAAGTGAAGCTGACGCCGAATACTTAATCTCTAACTTGTCATCGAAATATCTGTACAAAGACATCTTGGAGTTTGAAAACTAAAAAAACAACCGCTGATAGTTTCAAAAGCAGCTATGAACCAGCAAATATTTCGGCAATTTCCCGAGATAATTATTATGAATTCTTAAGGTAGATGTTCTCCCACGCATTAATGAAAAAACCTTCAATCACATTAACCCCGGCCCATCAATACATCATGCCATCAACCAATTCTTTAACTACCCTGTTTCCATTTCACGAGCCCTTCCCTCTGCGGGCAATTGAAGCGCCCCTTCGTTGAATAGCAATCATAACCAGCCTCGGAGAGAATGGCAAGACTTATACATCAGTAGTATCAAAACCTTATCCTGGTATTTTTAAGCATTTTAGCAGGGTCAACAACCTCGTTATACAGGCCAGCGGTGGGTGGAGCCGAAGCCCGATACTCTTTTTCTAAAGTTCCTATTTAAAGCAGTCAGTATGTTTAGCAACTGGCCTAAAACCTACCACTGGACGGCTAATATTAAGCTTAGGCCCGGTGATACTCCATTTATGGAGTCCGGGTGGTCCCGGGTAAAGTAAGAGAGGGCCCTTTGACTCAGGAACAATCCATTACAAAAACGAAGAGTTTTAACCCTTAAACCGGTTCAAGTAAAATGCAGATTGCCTGGAGGTGAGGAAATGAGGGGGGATAGATTGAAGAAAAAACTATTATATGCAGCTATTACAGGTTTGTGTTATGGGGTTATATATGGGATATCTCGTCAATTTTTTGATATTGGCCGGCCATTTTACATGTATACACCCAGTTGGACGGTACGTAATGTAATATGGTATGCCGTTCTAATTTCTGTAATCCCTTCATTTTTTGGGAATTACCGCTTTTCGATTATTACTCTGGCCGGATATATTTTAGGCCTAATAGCAGGCGAAATGTTCGGGGGATTTAAAAGTGACATCCCGCCTGAGTATCTGCATTATGGGTGGGTAATATGGGGGGCTGTTTATATTTCATCTGCAATAATCGGTATACTTGTTGAAAAAATATTTCCGGGTAAACCGGCTTAAGGTCATCGCTGTAAAAACATTCCTTGTTTTTCCTACATATCCAGCAGTATTTTTAACCTGTCTTCAACCTTGGAAATGATATCAGCAGAAATAGAACCACTGCAGGCTATTAATCGATCAGGCGATAAAGAACGAATATCTTCACACTTAATAAAACTTGTTTCATTTAGCCCACCTTCCGGCGGAGCTACCTCTACATGAAAAGGAATCCCTTTGTTTTTAGTTGTTATGGGCAAAACCACAACTAGACCGGCTGGACCATGATTAAATAAATCAACTGAGATAATCAGGCAAGGCCTGATACCTGCCTGTTCATGACCCCGAATAGGATTAAGATCTGCAGTCCATATTTCTCCCCGGTATGGTTTCATCTATCATCTTCCAATCCATCTTGAATTGTATAATCCCAAGCTTCTCTTTCTTCCTTCTCATTTTGCCATGCTTCAGGATCATTTCTGAGTGCGGCATAAGCATTATTTGCTTCTCTTAAAAACAGTTCTCTTCTATAGCTTTCGACCGCTTGATCCAAAGCTTCCTGCTTGGAAATTTTCAGCTGATGGGCTATTTTATCAATTTGGCTATAGGTCTTATTATAAACCCTCATATTGGTACTAACCATAAATATACCCCTCCATTGCAAGCTATTGTTACTAATTAGTATACTATTATGTTTCAATTAATGCAACATGTTAGTATCAGAATACACCATTCCGGTTGCTGCATCAATTCATGCGGTTGTCTGCTGCAGCTATTGCTTCTGTTGTTGATTATAGTACCGGCAACCGGTGGCGGTTGATCAGTTTAACGAAGTTAATGAAGCTGGGATTAAGATTGTCTGGAAAAACAATGTGCCGGCTTGCGTTTTATTGTCTCCGGATGTTTATGAAGAGCTTAAGGAAACCCTGGAAGACTGCCGCTTACTTATTGAAGCAGAAAAAAGGATGGACAAAGCGCAAAAGGATGATTTTATTTCTGCCGAAGAAGCGATGCAAAAGCTTGGGATTAGTGAAGAATACTTTAGATCAACAGACACGGATGTTTAATAATATGGGAAGTGAAATATTTAACTGAAGCTGTAACAGATATGGAAAAGCTGGATCATGGCCAGTGTATTGAAGTTGTCAGGAAAATTAAACAGGGAGCTGCCAGTCCCCTGCCCAAAAGTGAAGGTGGTTACGGTCAATCACTTGGCAGCAGGAGTAGCACCCGGCTAACAGGTTCCTCTCCAAGATTAATTTTCTTAAGCTGAGCCAGAGAGTTGTTTATTTTCTGGTTAAGAGCGATAAAGCAATGAAAATTGTTGTAATTTCAGCAAAAGCGGGCGACGAGATTTACTTAATTGCCCAGAAACGCAAACAGTAAAAATAAGCCGCCTGTTTCTGCTCACTTATCTACCCAACTTTCTCTTGAATGAAGTTTGAACCGGACAACATTAATTAGGAAAAAGATGGGATCAGGTTTTAACATTTTCCGGGCTAAATTTCGCCTTGCCCAGATCACTTCGGATCGAATATCCCGGAGCAGTTTATTAGATTACTTCTCGCGGTAATGCTCACAACGACATATACCGTGATGATCATGATCGCCAAGCGGTGCATAAGGTAAGGCAAGAATTGTAGTGCTGCAAGACCTGATCTCCCTTACTGTTGATTTGCTGCCGGAGATTCTCGGGGCCTTGCTAATTTGTTTCAGGTAATGTATAGTGCTGATGTATACAGCATAATACGCAAGGAGAGGCTTCATAATGGAAAGAACCCAAATATACCTGACCAGGGAGCAAAAAAAAGCGCTTAAAACTATTGCTAGGCAGAAACACGCACCGCTTGCCGTGGTTGTCAGGGAAGCGGTGGAACTATACATTTCTAAGCAAAAACCTTCTGCCACCGAAAGCATAAGTAAGGCCAGGGGGCTCTGGAAAGATAGGAAAGATCTTGATGCCGCTTCCTACGAAAAAGAACTACGAAAAGAACTTAACAAACGGCTGGAAGGTTTTGAGCAATGAAGGCTGCCCTCTTTGATACAAGTATTTTAATTGATTATTTGAAGGACAAGCCCGAGGCAACTTCTCTATTAGATCACTGTCTTAAAGAAGGGCAGATCCTGACTTGTTCGTTGATCACCAAGGTGGAGTTATTAAGCGGCGCCCGGCAAGGTGAGGAAAAGGTTTTGCAAGACTTCCTTGACGCCTTTGACAGAATTGGTTTGGATGACAACATTACTGAAGCGGCAGGGCGTTATATGAGCCTATACAGAAAAAGCCACGGCATCAATACTGCTGATGCTATTATCGCAGCCTCAACCCTGGTAAGGGGAGCGGTGCTTTATACCTTAAACGAGAGGCATTTCCCCATGAATGATATAAAGGTGAAAAAACCTTATTAACTTTAAGCAGGATGGCATCATACCTGAGTGCTCTGACCTTACGCTACGGTTAGAAGAGCGGTGCTTGTAAAACAAGGAACGGTTCTTTGTTTGAAAGCATCCGATCACTAGAATAAGACTACCGGTGGGGTGGCTATTTATGCCGGGGTCAGCGCGAAGAAAAGCGAGATCAGCATTTACCACTTCAAGATCAGAGGCATCCATCGGCAGAACATATTTGTAGATGATGAAGATTTAATTAAGATTCATAGAATTTTGAACAAAGAACCGTTCACTGATCTGTCCCCTGATCTGCTCTGATCTGTTATTGATCAGCCTTTTGTTCTATTTCTGTCACACATTCAGTTTTGATTTTTTCAACCAGGAATTGAAGTGCATCTACTACATGGGGCCTGATATCGCCGCCAATGAGGAGATACATGATGTCATCTCCAACTTCAAGCTGGCCTTCGTTAAGCCATGCTTTAACATAAAAGATGCCGTCCAGCTTATAGGCTTCTGCAATAGCATCTTCAACTTTTTTAGTGTCGTAGGAAAATTCCATTCCCGTTACCAAAGCGCCGTCGTCAAGCCCCTGGCGCACTTTTGCTTTGGATGTTTGGCGAACAACACCATTATGAACCAAAAACATTCCTATTTTCGAAGCAGCAGGGTCTGCTTTGGCTTCCCTGAGCCACTTTTCAATGGATGGTGGTGTTTTTTTATTAACCATGGCTTGTCACACTCCTGCGGTCTTTATTTCACTTCCAGGAACTCTTTCCAATGCGGCAAATCACGCTTGCCCTGTGCATACCCCAATTTATAACTTTCCTCCAGCTTAGCATAGTTAGTCTCCATACTTGTTACAGGCATAGTTTCGGGGCAGACCAGAAAAGCCCTGCCTTCATTTTCAAGTTCCTCTAGCTCGTCCAGGGTCTGATTATATTTTTTATGAGAATTCAGCAAGGAATCTGCCAGGTGGGGTTGTTTGCGAAAATATGCTTTAATTATTACCGGCAATTTAAACGGGGCTTTCCTGAAACCTCGCGGGCGGCTTAAAACAATAAAAAACTTTTTGTAACCGTCTTTTTTAGCGATGTCTAAAGCGATGCCGCTGTTAAGGCCGCCGTCCAGGTAAGTTTTTCCCTGGAACCTTGTTGGCAGCATAAAAATCGGCAGTGTTGAGGATGAGCGGACAATTTTTGCTAAATCGTGGACTGTATTGATATCTCTTTTTGTGAAGTAGTGCATCCTGCCGCTGTCCATTTCGAAAGCGCCGATCCGCAGCCGTGCCGGGTTGGCCATGAACGTTTCGAAGTCTAGCGGTAGTGCGGCATCCGGATAATGGGTCTCTTCATAGATATAATGGGCGCGGAAATAGCCTTCCCCCATGAAAAAAGACCGCCACCCGCCAAACTCAGACCCAAGCACCAGGTCAACAAAAGATTTTTTGGCCCGTCTGGTATCCCTTGCCAAATAGTTAACAGTGTTACTGGCTCCGGCGGAGATGCCGGCTACATAATCAAAATAGAGGCCGTTTTCCAGCAGGGTATTCAGGAAACCTGACGTATAGCTTGCCCTCATTCCCCCGCCTTCAAAGATTAAAGCCGTATCGGTTATATTATTTACAAGAGTCACAGTCTATCTCCTTGATTCAACAGTTACCCGCTTTAAGGCGCCAAGTCTATGCTTTAGCATTATTATATATAATCTAAGCGGTAAATGTCGAGCAAGAAGGCTGACGTTTTACTTGGCTTATCTGACTGTTTTAAAACAAGCAACGGTTCTTAGTTTGAAAGCATCCGATCACTAGAATAAGACTGCCGGTGGGGTGATTATTTATGCCGGGGTCAGCGCGAAGAAAAGCGAGATTAGCATTTACCACTTCAAGATCAAAGGCATCCATCGGCAGAACATATTTGTAGATGATGAAGATTTAATTAAGATTTATAGAATTTTGAACAGAGAACCGTCCCCTGATCTGTCTGTGATCTGAGTTAATCCCCGGGGTTTGGCTAAATGGCCTGGTTAAAGTGCATCAGCACCCGCAAAGCCCTTAAGGTATTCCAGCGGCTTGGTTTACCCGCTTGCTCCATATCGAAATGAAACTTCCCGGGATGCTTGGCCTGCAGGGGCCAGGTGCCGTCTTTCCTGCGCCTGGCCTTGATAATATCCATTGCATCGGCCATGCGGGGATCATAAGGCCGGTTGGCAAAACGAAAATAATCAAGAGCTCGTAAGATATCATAGCGCCAGCGGGAGGGAAAGGAAAGCATTGTCATTTTTGGATCCATGGGTTTCCCGCTGCGGTGAGACTGGTAGAGCCTGTGGGCCAGCAGCTGTTCTTCGCCCCCGGCCAGCGCCTTTTCTACTTCTGCCAGCTTGTAGTGATAACCCGCCAGCCTGTAGGCGGACAAGCCCTCCAGGACATTTATTGTAGTATGCACCGAAAAGTGGCGATCGCCTTGATGATAAAGACAGTTCCAACCCCCGCCCGGCAGTATTGTGCGCAGCAGTAAGTCCAGTCCGGTTTTTAAAAGGTCTTCTTCAACCTCAAAGTAGGCAGCTATGCCCAGAAACATGCCATCAATACAGATATCGCTAACTCTAACCGTTTTGGCGTAGGCTAAACCGCCATCGGGGTTTGGCTTTTTTGTTAGGATCATTCTTACTGTTTCCCGGCAGGCCCGGTTTGACGGCGGCAGACCCAGTGTTTTCAGATCGAGCAGGGTGTAGTGCGTGCAGGTCCACTTGGGCTGGTAAAAGCCCCGGCCCCAGTGGCCATCAGGCCTTCTGGCCTCCAGCAGTTTCCAGCCCCATCCTTCACTGGCTATTTTGTTCTGCAGGGCGTATAGTTCGGAAGTGTCCGCTCCAAGCAGATCACGTTTGGCTTGGAACTTAATCGACACATCGCCTTCCAGCAGCCACGGTATGTTTTTATTGGAAAGGTTTATTTCAGTCTCCATGACTAGATTATAGCATTAATAAAGTGATGTAAGGGTTGGATTGCTAAATGAAACCAATAAAACGCTTTTAACGAAACCGCGCCCCGGGTTAATGCGGATTATTATGTCGTCATCCGGGGCCGCATTACCGCGGCCATCGCGGTTGTTGGTAAGAATGTATAAGTAACCGTCCGGGCCTGCGACTGCAGTCCTGAGCCGTCCAAACTCTCTTTGCAGGTGACGTTTAACTTCTATTACTTTTGTAGCGGAAAGGACTGCTTCATAAAGGCTGGCTCCACTTAAACCGGCAAAAAATATGCTGCCATCGCAATAAACAGTTCCGGACGGCACCCAGGTTTCATCCGTTTCCGAATGCGCTGCTGGATCTTCCCTCCCCGGGGCGCTTTGATCGCCCTCTATTTCCGGCCACCTGTAGTTATTGCCTGGTTCAATGTGATTAAGTTCATCCTGGACAACCGGGCCTTGCTCGGTGGCCCAAAGATTTCTGTCACTGTCCCAGGCCAGGTCCTACTATTCTTGCTATAATAGCATCCTTAAAAGATGAGAATCTGCTTCTTCAGCAAACTCGGTTACACCGTTTTAGGTTATCTTTGGTTCAGCTCCTGCCGAATCCTTTTTAAATACAATGCAGCGAATTGTTTTGGAGAGTTTTTTTTGGTGTAGTGCGTAACTTGATTTTATGCTGGGTAATTGTTAAAATCTATCTAAAGACAAATTTTAAACTTCACACACTACCATGCAGTTTTTGGCAGTTCTCGATTGAAGAATAGATCTAGTTGCAGAAATAAGAAGCTCACTAATAATTCACAGTTGGAATCTCCGGCGGGAATCCTCGGGGTTTATCGACCCCAAGATGAAAGCCGGAAAAAAAGGCTGTAAGTTACGGCTTAATATTTAATAATATTTGTGTTTAGAGCACATATTCGCTTTACCGGATGTATGGCAGATATTCATGCAAGGACTTGTGTTTGTAAAGGAGGGTTGATCTTATAATGGAAGTAAGCGGCTTGATGATGGGAGTCATTACTGTTGCATTTGGGGTGATCATCATGGTTTTTCCAAAGATCATCAACTATCTCATAGGCATTTACCTTATCATTGTCGGGGCCATCGCTATTCTTCAGGGCCTGTAAGCAAACGTTGGTTTAAACGGTGATTAAACGTCCTGAAAGTAGAGGGTGCATACCACAATAATGAAATAGGAGGTTTAATGTATAATGCGTTCAATTATATACTTGATTGGAGTAATCGTGGTCGTCTATATAATTCTTAGCTTTCTTGGTATTATTTGATAAAGCGGTTTTTAAAGGGACAGGACAAGAGCCTGTATTAATCGCTCAAACCGTAAGTATTTAAATTAACAGCCAGGTTCCACAGGTAACCTGGCTGTTAATTTGCCACGAGCCAGTGTATGGCCTTATAAAAAATATTACCCGGGTTTTTACCGAATACACTGTAGCGATAGATGAGGACAGCATTATAGAATATTATGAGCTGGTATCATAGCGGGTTTATTGATCAGGTGGGATAACGGCAAAGATAAAACCCGCAGTAACACACCCGGAGCTCACTGCACTAGAGGGGAATCAAAACCGCTATAGAATCATACTTAAGGACGATCCAAAATCCACCCCCGGGACCTTTGCCTGCTGCGAAGGCGATGATAACCTTTAATCAACAGCGGCGAGATAAAATTGTAATCGCTGCGAGTTGATAAGGAAAGAGGTAGAAGCAATGAAACAACGTATCTGGGGTTTTATCCTGCTCGTTTTAGGTGTTCTGGTTTTGCTGGAGATAACCGGGGTATACAACTTAGGCCTCGCTTTCTGGCCGGTTGTATTGCTGCTTCTGGGTATAACAATTATCTGGGAAAGTATCAGCTTTGGCGTTACCTCCTGGTTTTTGCTCGGACTGGGATTATGGGTTGGTAGTATCGGTCTGTTCGGCATTCTTTCCAATGCCGGGGTAACCGAACTTACCGGCAGTGATCTGGCCCGCTACGGGTGGCCCCTTGTCCTGGTGGGGATCGGCCTTTCAATGTTGATTGGCGACCGGCTGCGGATTAAAGAGCGGTTTTTTTGCAGCAAGGACGACAAAGAACGCTCCTCGTTTGCCAAAATGCGCCATATCGGCGATCTTTATCACGGGCGCGCTCCCTGGGTGCTGGATCGTGATCATGATTTCTATCACGGTATTGGTGACGTGGTAATCGATTTCACCACGGCGGAGATTAAAACGGGAACACATAAAATATTTCTGAAGACAGGTATTGGCGAAGTGACAGTCAGGATTCCCGACGGGGTTAATATCGACGTGGAAGCCTCGGTCGGCATCGGCGAACTGGACCTGTTTGGCGAAACCCGTTCCGGATTTGGCGGACTCTCTTTGAACAGAAAGGTCCAGGCTGAAGAAGCGGAAGCGACGCTGCAGATTGAGGCAAGACTTGGTATCGGCGACCTGAGGGTTGAATACCTGCCTGCTCTTTCGGTAGAAATACGTTGAGCCAGGAACGAAGTTACGGCTTACAATGGCAGTCAGCCTTAATTTATTTTGCTGTAGGCGCCGGCAGTGCGCTGGCGGCGCTGACAGCATATTTAGCCGGCCTGCACTACGGGCTGGCTTTATTCCTGGCCATGGGCGCCGGTTTCACAGCCGGTCTGCTGGTTGGCCTGGCCGGGGCGGTGGTTGGTTCGATCATTGCCCGTGCTGTCAAGCTCAGGTTATGGGAAGCCGGACGCTTGGCCGGGCGTATCGCAGGCGGCGATTACCAAACCAGGCTTGAAACCGGCCCCGATGATGAAGTCGGCTGGTTGGAGAGGCAGTTAAACCAGATGGCGGCCCAGCTCGAAGAAGCGGTTAGTTCCCTTCGTCACCTGGCAGAACAAAACCGGCGCCTTGGCGAGGAAGCAGGCAGAGGTGCCGCCCTGGAAGAAAGGATGCGTATTGCCCGTGATTTGCACGATACGGTTAACCAGCAGCTTTTTGTTTTGGCCATGCGCGCCGCTGCAGCCAGGAGGCATCTTGAACAGATCGGTGAAGCTTCAACCCTGCTTCCTGAGTTGGAAAGCCTTGAAGAAGTAGCCCGCCAGGCACACAGCCAGATTCGGGAACTGATTCTGGAAATACGCCCGGTAACTCTTGAAAAAGATGGGCTGGGGGCGGCGTTAAAAGAATACCTTAAAAACATGGCGGAACAGGAAGACTGGAAAATATCAGACAAGATCGATCCGGCAGTCCGCCCGGCCGGACATGTGGCGGAAAGCTTTTTTCGTATCGCACAGGAAGCGCTTAACAATGTCAGTAAGCATGCCCGGGCAAAGCGGGTGGCGGTTGTTCTGTCCTGCGCAGGCGAACATGTACGGCTGGTTATAGTTGATGACGGAGTCGGTTTTGATTCCCACCGTCCGTTCCGGCCTACGGCAGTGGGCCTGGCCGGCATCCTGGAGCGGGCAGAGCTTTCCGGCGGCAAAGTAAACATAACCAGTTCTCCCGGCCGGGGGACCGAAATTGAAGTTTTAGTGCCTTTTGCCGGTGAAAGGGGCGAAGAATTATGATTTCAGTTTTACTGGTTGATGATCACGGCATGGTTCGTGAAGGGCTTAAATACTATTTTGAGACAGAAGCGGATATTGCCGTGGTCGGGGAAGCAGGAAACGGCAGGGAAGCGGCAGAATTGGCGAAAAAGCTAACCCCTGATGTTATTATGATGGATCTAATCATGCCCGGCGTGGATGGGATCGAAGGGACCAGGCTTTGCCTTGCTGCCAGCCCCAATTCGAAAGTTATCGTGCTGACCAGTAAAGCTGAAGACGATCTGGTCTTACCGGCAATTAAGTCCGGAGCCCTTTCCTACCTGTTAAAAGATGTGTCGGCAGCAGAACTGGCCGGGGCGGTGCGCGATGCCGCGGCCGGCAAACCGGCCTTTCACCATGTGGCATCGACCAGGTTAGCGCATGAGGTAAGCGGAGCAAATCAAGGCACAGGCAAAATTGATAAAATCAGCCCCCGGGAACTGGAAGTTTTAAAGCTCATTGTCAGAGGCCTTGGCAACAGGGAAATTGGCGAGCAGCTTTTTATCAGCGAGCGGACCGTTAAGTCCCATGTAACCCACCTGCTTGAAAAGCTAAACCTGCGGGATCGCACCCAGCTTGCTATTTATGCCTTCCGCAACAACCTGGCCCCGGATGACTGAGCTTAAAACAAGTAGCGGTTGTGTGCCGCGTAGCACACAACCGCTTCCTGTTCCGGTATGGTCCTTTAGGAGTATTAATAAATTCCTCTTTCTTACCATGCAATATACATCTTTTGTATGATGTGAACACTGCAAGATTAATGTATAAAGTATATAAGCTGAAGTTGGCTGTACCCGTGAAAGGGGAGTTTAGTTATGAGGAAAATTCTTTTGGGACTGGTTATTGCCGGGTTTGCCCTGGTAGTATTTATATCAGTCCAGCCTTTTACCAGCAATTTAAGGCTCAATCCGGAGCAGCCGCAGACCGGGGCCCCGCAGGAAGATATCACCCTTGAACCGGCTCTACCCTATTTCACAGTAACCCAGGGGGAGAGCCATCAAGTCCTCCTGGTTACAAATCACATGAGCGAACCGGTCAATTTCAGCCTGGGCCACGAGCACAGCCACCTCACCTTCAATCCCCGTGAGGCTACGCTTTTTCCCGGCAGCACCAGTGAGATCGATATAGAAGTCGGGTACCAGTGTTCACCCGGTGAAATAGAACTCCCGGCTTACCTGCGCGCCGAGGTAAACGGAGAAAGGTTTGGTGTAGAAACAGTAGTCCATTTTGAAGTAATCGAGGGCAGCCTTTCTCTTGATCACAATGAGGGTGACCTGCAGGTATCGTGGAATGATGAACCTGCTCCGCGGGGCGTTCAGGTCACCTACAGGCCTCCCGGTGACGCTGACTGGAGGATTTGGGGGGAAACGCCCCGGCTTGACCCGCCCGCTCATCTTGATCCCGGAGTTCATGAATTCGAATTTAAAGCGAAGCTGGGTGAAGTGGAGTCATCGATTGAAACTTTCACGATCCAGGTCGAAAAAGCAGTTGCCGAGAAGGAAGAAGAGAAAGAAGAAAAAAAGTTTTCCGGAGGTGGCGCTGCAAAAGCGCCTGAGCCTGAACCTGAGCCTGATGAGCCTGAACCTGATGAAGATAAAGAAGGGACTATTAACTGGGACGGAGGAACCTACACCGGCCAATTAGAAGGTGGAATACCGCACGGCAAGGGTGTATGGAGTAATTCGGATGGACGAGAATACACCGGTGATTTCAAAGAGGGCAGTATAGAAGGCCGCGGAACGATGGTTTTTCCAGGCGGGGAAGAGTACCGTGGAGATTTTAAAGATGGGGTGGCTCACGGTGAAGGAACGATGACTCACCCGCAGAAAGGCTCCATTAGCGGCCGGTGGGTTTATGGCAGCTATGTTGAAGATGATAACACGGACTGGCACAGTACTGATTAGCTTACTTTGTGCTTATGCAGGCCTTTGGCTACGGCGAAAAGAGCGGCCCGGGTGCGGTCTTTTAAATCAAGCTTCTGAAGAATTGCCCCGACATGTTTTTTTACAGTGTGTTCGCTGATGAACAATTCTTCGGCAATGGCCAGGTTGTTTAAACCCCTGCCCAGCTCCCTGAGTATTTCCAGTTCGCGGGGAGTCAATTCGTCCAGGTCGGGCTTTTTGCTCTACCGTCCTGACTCCATAGCAAACTGGACCACAGCCGGATCAAAATACTTGCGGCCCTGGCTGACAGAATGGATTGCTCCGATCAATTCCTCCGGTAAGGCTTCTTTAAGGATATAACCGTCCACATTTTCTTTTATTGCTGCCCGGATTTCTTCTTCTGTGGAATAGGAGTTTAGAATAATCAAGCGGGTTTCAGGTGATATCTCCCGCCCTTTTCTGACGATATCCAGGCCGTGTTCGTTTTGCAGCCTTAAATCCAACAAGGGCCACGTTGGGCCGGTCTTCATTGATTAACTGCAGGGCCTCAGCGCTGTTGGCAGCGCTACCGGTCAGCTCAAGGGTCTTTTCTAAGCGGATGGCAGATTCAATTCCCCTGCGGACCAGGGGATGATCATCAACCATGATTACCTTTATTGGCATCAGCATCATTCTCCTAACCTTCTTTATAACCCTACTCTATTCAACAGCTACCGGTGAAGTCGGGACTGAACAGGTTACCTCGGTTCCCATGCCCGGTTTGCTGTCTATTGTCAGGGTGCCCTGCAGGGAAAGGGCCAGTTCGCGCATATTGACTATACCGAGGCGATTTCCGCTGGTGTAAAGATCCAGGCTGTTTAGCACAACAAAACCTTTGCCGTTATCGCTTACTTTCAACAGCGAACGGGAAGGAGTTATATCAAGCTAAACTAAAATTTCACTGCAGTTCCCGTGGCGAAGCGCGTTCGCCGTCGATTCTTTGATAATCCGGTATAAAGATTTGCTAATAGCCGGGTTAAGATGCTCCGCACTGCAGTTGACCGTGCGCCTGATCTGGATTTTGTTCATCCTGGCCATTTTGTCTAAGTATTCCGCGATTTGATTGATAAAGGTATCATTGACATCCCGGCAGGGATTGAGGCGGTAAATCAGGGCTCTTAATTCACGGGCTGTTTCTGCAGAAAGGTTTTTTACATCCTGCAGGGCTTCCTGCTGGATCTTATCCAGCGTGTGGCCGGTTCCCCTGGCCAGGGCATCGATACTGTAAACGATACTGAAAAGGTTTTGCGAAATTGAATCGTGAATCTCGCTGGCAATACGTTTTTGCTCGTCAATCACAAGCAGCCTTTCTGCAAACTTTCCAGTTCGGGACCTGACCACTGCAATGGCGCTCAAATGCCACCCCAAAAACACCGCGGTGATTGCTTTCTTTTCGCCCCGCAGGGGCAGGGCGATCCACTGCCTGTTTTTACTGATTAGCATTTTTTTTGTTCCCAGGCTGGAAAACTCCGCCCAGCGCCTTTCCAGTTCACGCTGGATCTTTGAAGTGGCAGAGGACGACTGCACTCCGTTTGAGCCGATCATCTGGAAATGCGCCGAATCATTGTTTGCTCCCGGCTGAAAGTCAGGCGGAAGAACTAAAACAGCAGCCTGCCAGACGAAAATGAAAATGGCGGGAAATGGTATGAATTTTAAAGCATCCGCTGTTTTGCCCGGGTTCAGCTACTGATCGACCTGGTGCAGTCCTTTGGATACAGCTAAAAGGGCGGCCTGGGTGCGGTCCTTCAGATCGAGTTTTTCAAGAATTGCCCCCACATGTTTTTTTACCGTATGTTCACTGATAAATAATTCAGTGGCAATTCCGGTATTGTTTAAACCTCTGCCCAGGGCTTTGAGTACTTCATACTCCCGGGGCGTTAATTCTTTCAACTCCGTTTTTTTCTTGTATCGTCCTGGATCCATGGCAAACTGTACCACGGCCGGGTCGAAAAACTTCCTACCCTGGCTGACGGTGTGGATGGCCCCGATTAATTCCTCCGGCAAGGCCTCTTTAAGGACATACCCGTCCACGTCTTCCTTTATGGCCGCCTGTATTTCTTCTTCAGTGGAGTAAGAGGTCAGGATAATGTAGCGGGTTTCCGGGCACAGCTTTCGCCCCTTCCTGACAATATCCAGACCGTGTTCGTTATGCAGTCTCAAATCTACCAGGGCCACATGTGGTTTGTGTTCACTGATAAAATTCAAGGCTTCGTCAATGTTGGAAGCGCTGCCCAAAAGCTCGAGATCCTTTTCCAGGCGGAGAGCGGATTCGATTCCCTTGCGCACCAGGGGATGGTCATCAATCATAATTACCTTGATTTTCAAAAGCATCGTACTCCTTAACTTGATTATAGGATCAATTTACTCAACCGATACCGGAGAAGTGGGGATTGTGCAGGTGACCTCGGTGCCCCTTCCCGGTTTGCTGTCTATGTTTAAAGTGCCCTGTAAAGAGAGGGCCAGTTCCCTCATATTGACTATTCCCAGGCGATTACCGCTGGTGTAAACATCCAGGCTTTTTTGCGCGTCGAATCCCCTGCCGTTATCGCATACCTTCAATTCAGAACGGAAAGGAGTTATATCCAGGGAAACTAAAATTTCACTGCAATTACTGTGGCGAAGCGCATTGCCGGTCGATTCTTTGATAATCCGGTAAAAAGATTTTAAGATGGCCGGGTTTAGGTATTCCGTAATGCCTCTGACGTTATGTTTGATTTGGATTTCGTTCATCCTGGCCAGCTTGTCCAGGTAGGCGCAAACTTCATTAATGAAAGTTTCGTTGGCCTCCTGCTGTGGATTGAGGCGGTAAATCAGGGCCCTTAAATCACGGGAGGTTTCTGCGGAAATATTTTTTATATCGGTCAAGGTTTCCTGTTGGAAGGCATTGAGAAGATGCCTGGTTTCCCTGGAAAGAGTGTCTATACTGTAAACAATGCTGAAAAGGTTTTGGGAAATTGTATCGTGAATTTCGTTGGCAATCCGTTTTTGTTCATCAATGAGCAGCAGTTTTTCGGCAAACTTTTCAGCCCGGCTCCTGACCACCGCAATGGCGCTTAAGTCGGCAAGCACTGATAAAATCTGGATAATCTCTTCTCTACTAAAGGTGTTATTGGAATGGAGGCAGGACAACATGCCGAAACAGTGTGAACCGTTTTTTACCGGAACACTGATCAGTAAATCTTTTTTATCTTGTTCAGAATTCAGCTTCTTTGCCAGCGGTTTTTTATGTACGCGTATCTCCGAACCAGGCTTCAACCAGGGTTTCCTGCCACCCTTCTTCCGGATAAATATGCCGGGGTCCTTTTACAGCATAGATGGGGGTGCAGTCCTCATCGGGGGGCTGGTTGCTGTTGTTTTCCATCCAGAAAATTGTTTTTTCACAGTCGGTTAATGCCCGGGCATAAGAGGCAAACAGATCGATCACCACCCGCGGGTCGTTCTGGCTGGAAACTGTCTCCACCGCTTCATAGACTGCAGAGATGTGCTGTAAGACCCTTTCCTTTTGTTTGAACATGGACAGCCACTCCGTGGCCTGTTCGGTAAAGCGGATAAATAAAGAAAGGTTTTCGGTAAAGGAGAGGGGATTAATCCTTGGTTTAACCCAGCCGACGAAAACCGCGGTAACCGCATTGCTTTCCCCTCTCATCGGCAAAGCGATCCAGCGCCTGTCTTCACTAAACAGTGCCTTTTTTGCTCCCAGGCTGGAAAGTTCCTGCCAGCGCCTTTTTAGTTCATACTGGATCAAAGAGATATCGGAGGAAACTTTCTCGCCATTTGAACTGACCAGGGTGAAGTAAAGTGAATCTGTGCCCGTTTCTGGTTGAAAGCCGGGCGGGAAAATTAAAACAGCGGCCTGCTTAAAAGGAAAAATATTGATCAGGCTGTCGATCAAAGTGGCGTAGATATCTTTCCGACTGCTGTAGGAGACTACTTCTTTTTGGAAACGTGAAAGGCCCCTGAAAACCTGGTAGTTGGCGGAAAGGTTTGCCTGGGCAGCCATAAGTTCTTTTTGCTGGCTGCTTCGTTCCAGGCTTCTTTCGGACATTTTTAAGTACATCCGGGAGTATAGCTGGATGATCAGGGCAATTACGATCAGGTTCAGGGCAGGGTGAAAACTGCTGATAAATAAATCGGCATGAATGCCTGCCGGGATAATAAAATAATAGTTAAAGCCTAATGTTCCCGCAAAAAGAACGCCAAGTAAGAGCCAGGCCAGCAGGAAAGAAAAGAAGGCGGAAGCAACAATAAAGGGATTTAAGGCATACCAGAGGAAGGGCCCGTTAAAACCGCCGGTAAAGGCCAGTAAAAATGAAATGGCCAGGGCTTCAATAAGAAGCAGAACAGAAATGACGGTATTATTTTCCCAAAAGTGTTCATAAAGGAAAATTAAGAGCACAGCTGTGCTTAACAGCAGAAAAATTAAGCCTAACTGCGTATAAAGGTGAAAATTTCCGGGGTAGAGTAAAAAAAGCAGGGAAGAAAGGGCCAGGGAGGCAAAGCGGTAGAGAAGCAGAAAGGTGGTTAGCTTCATTTCTGCAATCCCCCAGTGCAGCCGGCTTAAGCTGCTTTTTCTTTCAGGAGTACCAGACAGGGGTTCATCAATAATTCCCATAGCCGATTTTAAATCAAACTCAGAATTAATATCTTTCCCCCCCGACTGAAAGGAATAATAAGCCGTATGTTTTATGTTAAATATCTTCGGTGTTAACATCTTTTAATTCTACATTAACAATATAAATCCTTTTTTTAAAAAATGCGAATTTTCGAAAGTGAACTTACGAAAATCCGTAACCTTTTCGCTCTGCACTTTTTGACCGGAAAAACATACTAAACCCGGGTAATTGTTATTATTGTTGCTTAAGGGTTACACCACTGGTACCTATAACTTTAAACCTGCCTCGCCGGAGGGATGTTGTTTGCCCCTTTTTGATTCCTGGTTATGATTTTCCCCAGGGGCAGGGAACAATTCGTTTGGTTAAAGCAAGTTGATATGTGACTGAAATTTGACTGTTTTCAGCTGATTAATAGCAAGGTGGTGATTATTATAAGTAGCGGATTAAAATGGTTAGCTCTTTTTTAATTCATTTGAGAAACCTGTAATTACATGGAAGCAATCAGAGCCCGGTTATAGATGGACGCTTCAACCGGGCAGGAGCGGGTAGTGTAAAAACCGGCCTCTCCGGCCGGTTTTTACACTCTCAGGGTCCGCTATCATAGGGGGTGATGACTGAAATCATGCTCATATAGTTCATATAAAGGAAGTATTTTTGAAACCTACTGCCTGATTATCGCTTTCTGCCGTTAGCACGGGAGTCATCTTAAAAGAAGAACAACCAGTCCGTCAGGGCTGGCTGTTCTTGAGCAATAAACTCAGGTTGTTCCTTTTATACTGCCATAAGCCCTTAACCCGTCTGAACCGGGCAGGGGCAGAAGGTTTACGACCCCGAAAACAAGGTTGGCTAATGCTAAAATTTCGAAGCCTGCAATAATAAACAGGGTCGCCAGGCCCAGGTTAACCGCTGAGCCCGATAAAGATACTACCGAGCGCTTGATCGGATCATGGGAGTACGGCTCCCATTTTAGACCGATTCCTTTTAAGTGAAAAACTAGGCCCTGCACCTTTCCGGCGCGGGTCAGTATAACAGCCAGGGCGTGCCCGGCCTCGTGAATGATAAGCGCAAACAGTGTTGCAACAAGTAGCATTTTCCCCATCTCCTTCGCCGGCCGTTGTTCAGACCGTAAGCTGGTTGATTAGCCCAAGATAAGTCCGCTTCTCTGGCTGGTCCTGTCTTAACGCTGACGATAAAGATGGGTTTTTACAAAATATAAGCCTGGTTCGGCAGCCTGGCGGTCATACCCTTGCGGGCTTAGACCCATAGCTTTGCGCCGCTTCCTTTCGGAAAGCTTTGCCTTTATCGTCAGGTTTATTTTATAACCTGTTAGAGCTTTTTCATTTGCTCATATAAAAGTATAACAAAAATTAGGAATTGATGCAAGCACCTGTTTAACCAAATTTTTCCTGCAGCCGTGCTTGTAAATTTTACACTTTAGTAGTAGTTAAATGTAGACTATTTGGTGATGTCAAAAAATTTCTATCGTTTTAAGATAGGTATATCTTAAGGAACACGCATTACTTTGACAGCCCGAAATTAATTAACTAAACGGTAAGTTGGGGAGGTGTTGGGGTAAGGCAAATAATGGAAAGCTTTGATGTTGTCGGTTCGTCCAGGGTAATCATTATGCCTGTGCATACAGGTATAAAAATTAAAGGAGGAATTTATAAGATGAAACTGTTGAAAAGGCTTTTCAGGGAAGAGGAAGGGGTAACCGCACTGGAGTACGGCTTGATTGCAGCGTTGATTGCGGTGGTGATAATTGGAGCAGTCACAGCACTTGGTGCTAATCTTAGTACCATTTTCCAACATATCGCTGATCGATTAACAGTATAACCCAATAATAACAATGCCCGATGGCGATTGATGCAGGAGTGGAGGTTGAAGGTAATAAGACAGAAAGTTAAAAAATTATAATAAATCTTTATTGTAGGTCTCTCTCACCTTTTAACAGGTGAGAGAGACCCTTCACCTAAATTCGGCTAAGGAGGCCTTACCGGATGGAATTTTTAAAGCAGCTATTTAGGGATGAACAAGGGGTAACCGCACTGGAGTACGCACTGGTAGCAGCACTGGTAGTAATTGCAATTCTAGGGGCTCTCACTTTGGTCAGTG
>LKMJ01000864.1_pt1 | contig 25264 bp, 27 predicted proteins | sample 643391 | NCBI WGS metagenome assembly LKMJ01 (sample SAMN04112250, study PRJNA286221) | soda lake metagenome | biome: soda lake; feature: Kulunda Steppe; material: water; isolation source: sample PL-Br10 brine of Picturesque Lake | place: Russia: Kulunda steppe | collected 2010-07 | reverse complement strand
CCGGCCCACGGATCGCGGGCGGGAGAGAGGTAGAAGCCGCGATCGCGGAGGTTCGCGTAGACGAGGTATCGCACCGCGAAGCGGTCGGCCGCCGCCGCGCTCGCGACGAAGAATCGCTCGAAGCCGACCTCGTCGGCGGTATCGTGGCCGTCCGCGCCGCCGGACCCGCTCGCCCCCCCGACCGCGCCGCCGGCGTCGCTCTCGTCTCCGAGGACGACCCCCGAGAGGTCGCCCCGGAAGAGGAGGTGGGCCGCCTCGACGCGGGAAAGCTCGATCTCGTTACCCTTGAGGGGCCGGCCGTAGCCGCGGGAGTCGTAGAATCGCTGGCGGGCGTCGCCGGCGACGCGGACCGCGTCACCGCGCAGGTGCCCTGTCGGGTTCATACCTATCGGAGCGCCCGGACGAGGTAAGGGGGTTGCGGTCGTCGGTCGGTCCGGCGCTCCCGTCGACCGAGTAAAGGTAAAGAGTCACCGGCCGAAACGGAACCCATGAACGAGACTGCCGGCCTTCGGCTCACGGTGCGTGCCGCCGAGAAGCGGGACGCGGGCCGGGGCATCGCCAGGCTCCCCGAATCCTCCCGCAAGCGACTCGGCCTCCTCAGCGGCGACACCGTCGAGATCCGCGGCGAACGCACCGCCGTCGCGAAAGTGTGGCCGGGCGGCGCCGACGCCCGCGACGGCTCCGTCCTCATCGACGCCGACACCCGCGCGAACGCCGGCGTGAAAGTCGGCGACACCGTCACCGTCGGGGCCGTCGACGTCGAGGACGCCGACCGGATCGTCCTCGCCGCACCGGCCCGCCTCGCCGATGTCGACGTGAGCAGAGAGGTCGTTGAGCGCGCGCTCGCCCGCGACCTCCGTGATCGCCCGGTCACCGAGGGTGAGGCCGTCCACGTCGAGCGGCTCGGCGGGCTCCGGTTCGTCGTCGCCGAGACGACTCCCGAGGGGACGGTCCGCGTCACGAGTCGGACGGACGTCTCGGTCGTGTACGAAGGGGCAGACGACGGAAAAACATCGGCTGCTACCGGCCGACAGAGCGAGGCGTCCGGTACCCGCGGTCGCCGAGCGCGACCGACGGACGCTCCCGGGTCAAGCGACCGAAGCGATCCCCCCGGAACGGATGGACGCCCCGCAGGCGGCGGCACCACACCGCCCGAAGAACACACCGCGGGCGCGACGTACGAAGACATCGGCGGTCTCGACGAGGAGCTCGAGCTGGTCCGTGAGACGATCGAGCTTCCGCTCTCCGAGCCGGGCGTCTTCACCCGGTTGGGGATCGACCCGCCGAAGGGGGTCCTGCTCCACGGTCCGCCGGGAACGGGGAAGACCCTCATCGCCCGCGCCGTCGCTAACGAGGTGGACGCGACGTTCATCACGGTCGATGGCCCCGAGATCATGTCGAAGTACAAAGGCGAGAGTGAAGAGCGGCTCCGGGAGGTGTTCGAACGAGCGAGCGAGGAGGCGCCGGCGATTATCTTCTTCGACGAGCTCGACTCGATCGCGGGAAAACGCGACGACGGCGGCGACGTTGAGAACCGGGTCGTCGGACAGATGCTCTCGCTGATGGACGGGCTCGACGCCAGAGGCGACGTGATCGTCATCGGCGCCACGAATCGGGTGGACAGCCTCGATCCGGCCTTGCGGCGGGGCGGCCGGTTCGACCGCGAGATCGAGATCGGCGTCCCCGGAGAGGTCGGCCGTCGGCAGATCCTCGACGTCCACACGCGGCGGATGCCGCTCGCCGACGACGTCGACCTCGACCGGATCGCGAGCCGGACCCACGGCTTCGTCGGCGCCGACATCGAGGGGTTGACGCAGGAGGCGGCGATGACCGCGCTCCGCCGTGCCCGCGAGACAGACGCCGAGGCGCTCGCCGACGTGACGGTCGGGAAAGCGGACTTCGAGGCGGCTCACGCCGCCGTCGAGCCGAGCGCGATGCGCGAGTACGTTGCCGAGCAGCCGACCACCGACTTCGCCGATGTCGGGGGGCTCCCGGAGGCGAAAGAGAAGCTGGAACGCGCCGTGACATGGCCACTGACCTACGGACCGCTATTCGAGGCAGCCAACGCCGATCCACCGACCGGGATTCTCCTCCACGGCCCGCCCGGAACCGGGAAGACGCTGCTCGCGCGGGCGATCGCCGGTGAGAGCGGCGTCAACTTCATTCAAGTGGCCGGCCCCGAGCTGCTCGATCGATACGTCGGGGAGTCCGAGAAGGCGGTTCGCGACCTCTTCGATCGGGCCCGGCAGGCGGCGCCCGCGATCATCTTCTTCGACGAGATCGACGCCATCGCGGCCGACCGCGACGGAGCCGGTGGCGACGGCTCCGGCGTGGGCGAGCGGGTGGTCTCACAGCTGCTCACGGAGCTGGACCGCGCGAGCGACAACCCGAATCTCGTCGTGCTGGCGGCGACGAACCGCCGTAACGCCCTTGATCCGGCCCTGCTCCGACCGGGACGACTGGAGACGCATATCGAGGTTCCCGAGCCGGACCGGGACGCCCGCCGCAAGATATTCGACGTTCACACCCGCGAGAAGCCACTCGTGGACGGTGTCGACCTCGAGGCGGTCGCCGACGGAACGGAGGGGTACTCCGGCGCGGAGATAGCGTCCGTCTGCCGGGAGGCGGCGCTGCGGGCGATCGAGCGCGTCGCCGACGAACACGGCGAGGCGGCCAACGACCACGCCGACGAGGTCGGGATCACCGACGATGACTTCGCGGCCGCGTTGGAGACGGTACAGCCGGCGAATCTGTAGGAAGGGTATGACTACCGAGCGAGAAGAGCCGGACCGTTTGCGGCCGACCCTCCGAGGCCTGTCCGCAAGCCTCCTCGCCGCCCTCCGTTCGCGGCCGCTCAGCGAGGTCGCGCTCGTTTTCCTCCCGCTTCCGACGCTGCTCGTCGCCGTGAGCGTGTTCCCCGGAGCCGAAACGTGGCGACTCTCGTTGGCCGCAGAGAGCGTCTTCGAGAGTCGGTGGACGCTGTGGACCGCTTTCGCGTCGAGTTTCGTTCACACGACGCCTGACCACCTCCTCGACAACGTCGTCAACTACTGGCTGCTTCTCGCGGTCGCCTATCCGCTGTCGGTCGTCGCCGGCTGGCGGCGACGCCTCCTGTACGTGACGCTGGCGTACCTCGCAATCGTCCCGCTCGTCTCGGCGTCGGCGACCATCGTCGCGCTCGGCGGCCTGACAGACGCACCGACCGCCGGGTTCTCTGACGTGAACAGCGCGTTGCTCGGCTATCTCGTCGTCGTCTGGTTCGCCGCGCTAGCAGCTGAGACCGAACGCACGGACGGTCTTGGGTCGGACTCCGTCTCTCGATCCAAACCCGTCGGTGTGGACGCCCGTTGGTCGATCGTCGTCGTCTTCGCGTCGCTTGCGGCCGCGTACGTCGTGCCGAGCGGCGTCAGCTACTTTCCGCCGCTGCCGGCGATTGGCGCGCTGTTCGCGGTTGCCGCCGCGGTCGCCGCCGGCGGGTTGTACGCGGCCGCCGGCCGTCCCCGAGTCGGTGGGATCGGGCTGACCCCGGCGCGAGAGCTGCTGTACGTCACCGGTGCGAGCGTCATCGCTGCCGGCGTGATCGGATCACTGGTCGTCGTCCCGTTCGGGAGCAACGTGTTCGCGCACCTCGTCGGCTACGTCGTCGGATTTACCGTGCCGTTCGTGTACGTGATCGCCGACAGCTGACTGCATGTCGTAGCGGCCGAGGTCAGCCCGCGACCGCTCTGATCGAGGTCAGCCCCCGACCGCTCTGATCGAGGTCAGCCCGCAACCAGTATCATCGTCGCCACCGGCGCTTGCGGAACGCGTCAGTCGTCGTGGCTATGACCGTGGCCGTGGCCGTCTCCGTCACCCTCGGCGGCAGCCGCTGCGACCGCGCCGGCACCGAACTTGTCGACGGGCGTGACGCTGTAGTCGACGGTGAGGGTGTCTTTCGTCGCACGGATCTTCCCGACGAACGTCGAGATATCCGCTAATCGGCCTTCCAGCACGAACAGCTCCATGCAGTACCGAGAGCCGACGTGGCTGTGGAAGTTGGACGCGACGAGATCCTCGTGCTCGTGGCGGAGCCGCATCATTCGCTCCTCGACGCTCGTCGTCTCGTAATCGAACAGCACTGTCACCACCGCCATTAGGTCCCGGTCCTCCAGCTTCGCGTCCTCGAACTCCCCGAGCAGGTTTCGGGAGGCTTCTCGGACGACCTCGCTGCGCCCGGTGTAGCCGTGCTCGTCTGCGAATCCGTCGATTCGATTCAGTAACTCCTCCGGCATCGAGACGCTTACGACTGTCATATAATAACCAATGGCTCGAATATTGTTAATCTTTGAGGTTCCGGTCGGTGTTCGCCGGCGGCTCCGCGTCGTCCGTCGGGCCGCCTTCGATCAGCGCACTGAGCCATCCGTAATGCTCGCGGAGGGCGCGCTCGCCGGCGTTCGTAAGCGTGTACACGTCGGCGATTCCCACTGTGCGTCGCTCGAGGAACCCGGCCTCGACCAACGAGTTGAGGGTCGCGTAGAACGAACCGGGGTCGATCCGCTCATCGTAATGCGATTCGATCCGGTTTTTCAGGGGCTGTGCTCGGAGCTCGCCGGCGTCGTAGAGGATGGCACACAGATCGCGTCGTCGACCGCTGTGGAGCCACTTCGTCATAGGTGACGTTTCGGACGGTGCGTCACGACGGTTTCGATCGACCGCTACGGCAGCATCGAGATCCCGGTCAGGACGCGTCTAGCAGCTCGTCGAGCTGACGCACGCGGCGATCACCGAGCACGCACCGCCCCCGGTCCGCGTGGCCGACGCGCTCGACGTGGACGGCGTCGAGACCGGCGTTCCACGCCGCGCCGACGTCGCTCTCGCCGTCGCCGACGTAGTAGCCGCGGTCGGCACAGGGGTCGACGCCGAGCTCCGCCATCGCCAGCTCGATCGGGCCCGGATCCGGCTTCCAGCCGGTTTCGTCGGTACAACAGACGACCGCGTCGAACCGGTCGCGCAAGTCGAGTTCGTCGAGCACCGGGTCGGCGAGGAAGCGCTGGCAGTGCGTGACGAGCCCCGTGCCCCCACCGACTTCATCGATGTGGTCGAGTAGGCGGGCCGCGTCGTCGTGGAGGTACGTCGCTTTGGCGCGGGCGTCCGGGTCCTCGACCGCGTGAAACGCAGGCCAGAAGGCGTCTGGATCCACGCCGAGTTCGCGGAGGCTCTCCGCGCGCGGGCCGCCGAGGCCGTGCCAGAGGACGTACGCCTCTCGGTCCGAGAAGGAGCGGCCGAGGCGGTCGCCAACACGGTCGAACACGCCGCGAGTGTACGACCACTCCGCGTCGACGAGCGTCCCGTCGAGATCGAACAGATGAACGTCGTAGTCGGACGGCCGCATTCACTCGAGATAGGCGCTTGACTGATAAGTCGGTTGCGGAGCGCGCAGCTGTCACGGTCGGACAGATCACTCCCGCACGTGGACAGACGATCCGAAGTATTTGTGCAGTGTCTCGTCGGTCGAGTCGGCGTTGAACCGCCCGAGGTCGTCGTTGATCGCTCGTTTGAGCGCTTCCAGATACGCCTTATCCGTGCGAAGCTCTCTGAACGAGGCGTCGACAACTTCAACCCCGAGCCGGTCGGTAGCGAGCCGCCGAAAGGCCGATACGTCGCCTATCTCCCCGCGCCAGAGCCGGTCGCGGAAGAACAGCCACCCGTCCGCACCGGGCTCGTTCGCGGGGAGCTCCATCGTCGTTTCGAACCGGTCGGGGTCGACGTCGACGTCTGTCGGATCGAGTCGGAACGTGACCCCGAACACGTATGCGGCGTCCATCGCCCGCACGATGGACCGGTTGAGCATAAAAGTACATACCCGTTGGTCGTGTCGGGTGAGATGTATGTTGCATCGGCTTCAGAATCTCGTGGGGCGCGCGTACCGGCGCCATCTTCGCCGCGAGATCGAGGACGTGCCGGCCCACGTCGCCGTCATTCAGGACGGAAACCGTCGATACGCCCGGAAGCGGGGCGACGACGCTCCCGAGGGTCACCGCGCCGGCGCCGACACCACCGAGCGCGTGCTCGACTGGTGTGCGGACCTCGGTGTCGCGGAGCTGACGCTCTACGCCTTCTCGACGGAGAACTTCTCGCGGCCCGACGAGGAGTTGGAGCCGCTGTTCGACCTGCTAGAGCGCAAGCTTCGCGACTTCGCCGACGCCGACCGCGTCCACGATCAAGGCGTCCGTGTTCGAGCGATCGGCGACGTGAACCGACTCCCCGATCGCGTCCGTGACGCCGTCGACTACGCGGAGCGCCGAACCGCCGAGAACGATCGATTCATTCTCAACGTCGCGCTCGCGTACGGTGGTCGCACGGAGCTGCTCGACGCCGCGCGGGGGATCGCGAGCGACGTTGCGATGGGCCAACTTGACCCCGACGACGTTGGCGTCGAGACCGTCGAGGACCGGCTGTACGATCGGCCGCTCCGCGACGTCGACCTCATCGTTCGGACCGGCGGCGACGAGCGGACCTCGAACTTCCTCCCGTGGCATGCGAATGGGAACGAAGCCGCCGTCTACTTCTGTGCGCCCTACTGGCCGGAGTTCTCTGAGGCCGAGTTTCTGCGGGCCATCCGCACGTATCAGGCGCGTGAGGAGTCGTGGCAGCGCGCCCGTGCGGAGCGGGCGGCCGCGCTCGTTCGTGCGGTCGCCGAGGTCGAACTCGACGAGGCGCGCCGAGTCGCCACCCGACTTCGTCACCAGCTTTCCGGCGCCGACCGCGACGCTCTCAACGAGGCGCTATCGGGCGACGACAGGGAGTTGGACGCCGCGGGAGAGCGGGTCGACTGAGCGCCGATCCGGCGTATCAGCGGAACGCCCTGTCCCGTCTTCACGCGGACGGTGCGATCCCGCCCTCGTTGCGGGTAAGCAGGTACAGCGCGAACGACGACAGCCAGTGTGATCCGACGTAGTCGTCGGTGAAGGCGTGGCTGGACGCCGCCGTGACGTGTCGTTGGGCTGCGGTGGACAGCGGGTCGGCGAGCCGCTCGACGGCGGGCGTCTCCGCCCCGTCCAGCGCGTCCGCGATCCCCGCCAGACACCACGCCCGCGAGAGGTCGAGGCCGACGAAGTGCATCGTCATCCCGTCGCCGGCGTCCGGGTCGGCGGCGACCGGCTCTAGCAGGGCGTCGTGCGGCGGCGTCGAAAGGTCAGGGAGGAAGTCATCGAGCCACCGAGCGAACTCGTCAGGGGCGAGGACGCGACGCACGAGGTCCGCCTCCGTCAGCGTCGGCGAGACGAAGTCCCATCCGATCGGTTCGGCTCCCGTGACGGCGGCGGTGTCGTCAGCGTATAGCCGGCGGGCGGCCGCCTCGGTCTCCGCCGCGAGGTCGTCGTCCCCGACCGTTCTGGCGTAGTCGAGCACGCCCGCGAGCGCGAACGCGGTGTTGCCGTGCGTACCGACACGCTGCGGGCGGTCGACGACGAGCAGAGCGTCTCGAGTCGTGTCGCGGATCCACGTTTCCAGCGGTCGGAGCGTCTCCCGCCAGGCGTCGGCTCTCGGATCGGTCCACAGGTGAAGCTCGGCGGCGAGCCGGAGCAGCCACGACCACCCGTACGGCTCCTCGAAGGACGGATTCGCCTCTAAATACGCGACCTCCTCGCTGACGGCCGCGTCGGTCAGCCGCCGCTCGACGCTCTCGACGATCGCCGCCCCGTCCGGGTGATCCGGGAACAGCCGGAGACCGCGGACGAGTGCCCAGTGGCCGTGGACCGCCGAGTGCCAGTCGAAACAGCCGTGGAACACCGGGTGTTGTACGGACGGTCGGGGCGGTCCCTCCGGGGAGTCCACGGAACCGACGTAGTGAGGATACTCCGTCTCGACGCCCTCGAGCGGATGCGCGGTGAGGGTTTCGGCGGCACCGGCGGGAAGCGAATCGCGTCGGCCGTTTAACAGTACGTCCGGAGAGATCTCTGCGAGCGGATTCATATCCACGACTCGTCGGCATCGGTGTTGAATCGGTCGATGGTGTGTGACTGACTCGCAAAAACGGTTCGAGAACGGTCGGCTATGCCGGATTCTTCCGCGTGAGGTCGCTTCCGCAGATGGGGCACCGCTCTTTGTTCTCGTCGAAGGTCCGGTTACAGCCGACACACTGGAATCGCCACTCTCGCTCCTCTGTGATTCCGTCGCGCGCGATGGGTTTGACGACGATGTCGAGGCGCTCGGCGACGTTCTGCATCGCGTAGTCGTCGGTGACGAGCGTCGCACTTAGCTCCAGCGCGGTCGCGATCAGGCGGGTGTCGGTGTCGGAGAGCTCCGCGTCGTCGCCGGATCCCCGCGCGGCGCGCCGCACGTTGTCGATCACCTCCGGGGCCGGAACGTGAATCGTCATCCCGGATCCCTCCATCGCGTCGAAACGGAGCGCTCCCTGTCCGGTGAGTTCCTCATGCACTTCGGGCACGGAGACGACGTCGTCGTCGGTGGTGTACTCGTGGATAAACGCCGAGGTGTCGAGGATTTCCATTAGCGGGCGACGACGATGTAGTCTTTCACCGCCTGCACGTTCCCGACCGGTACTTTGAGCCGTCCCGTCTCATCGACGTCGAAGCCCGATCGTCCCGGGCTGAGATGTTCGTGTGGACTGACGAGTAGGTCGTTTAGCTCACCCGATTTGAGGTCCATCGTGATGTTGTACAGATCTCCGAGCTCCGTTCCGTCCGCGCTCATCACCGCCTTCCCGGAGAGGTTCTCCGCGAGGATGTCTACCATGTGCGCAACGTCCCGGGCAACGGTCTTAAACGCCACGGGGACGTCCGACGGCTGACCGACGATTGAGTGATCCATCGTGGTTAGCGATCGCCGACTTCTCTCCACCGCAAACCGAGGTCGAACGGCCGGTTTCGTCCGGACGTGTTTTGAAAGGCTTAACTGACGGCCGGGCAGAATTAGATGTAACAACCTTTTCGGGGCGATCACTTATGACCGACCACACAAACGCGGACACCCTTCGGACGCCGATCGTCGCCGTGCTGGGGCACGTCGATCACGGGAAGACCAGCTTGCTCGACACGATCCGTGGCTCCGCCGTCAGCGAGGGCGAGGCCGGCGCGATCACCCAACACATCGGGGCAACGGACATCCCGCTCGACACCATCTCCGGGATGGCCGGCGAACTCATCGATCCGAGCGATTTCGACCTCCCCGGGCTGCTGTTCATCGACACGCCCGGGCACCACTCCTTCTCGACGCTGCGGGCTCGCGGAGGTGCACTCGCCGACATCGCCGTGCTCGTCGTCGACGTGAACGACGGGTTCCAGCCGCAGACCGAGGAAGCGATCGACATTCTCCGGCGCACCGGTACGCCGTTCGTCGTCGCCGCCAACAAGGTGGACACGACGCCGGGATGGAACCCGCAAGAGGACCAGCCGATCCAACGGAGCCTCGAGGCGCAGTCGGAGCGCGCCGAGTCGATGCTCAACGAGAAGCTCTACGAGCTCATCGGGCAGCTCTCCGACGCCGGCTTCTCAGCGGACATGTACTGGCGCGTCCAAGACTTTCAGAAGAACATCGGCGTCGTTCCCCTGTCCGCGCTCACCGGCGAGGGCATTCCCGACCTGCTCACCGTCCTGATGGGCCTCTCGCAGCGGTTCATGAAAGAGGAGATGGCGATCGACGTCCAGGGCCCCGGCGAGGGGACCGTCTTGGAGGTGAAAGACGAACGGGGCTTCGGCGCGACGATCGATACGGTCGTCTACGACGGCGTGGTGCGCAACGGCGATCAGATCGTCGTCGGCGGAACGAACGAGCCGATCGTCACGGAGATCCGCGCGCTGCTCCAGCCGCGACCCTTAGCTGAGATCCGCACCGAAAAACAGTTCGAGAAGGTCGCGGAGGTCGGCGCCGCCGCCGGCGTGAAGATCGCCGCACCCGACCTCGATGAGGCGATGGCCGGCGCACCGGTTCGGGTCGTCCGCGACCGCCCCCTGGAAGAGGTGATAGAGGAGGTGCAAGCCGAGCTCGCTGAGATCGAAGTCGACACCGCCGAGGACGGCGTCGTCGTCAAAGCGGACACGCTCGGCTCGCTGGAGGCGATGGCGAACGCCCTCCGCGAGGCGGAAGTGCCCATCCTGCGCGCGGAGGTCGGCGACATCGCGCCGCGTGACATCGCCGTCGCGGAGACCGCGAACCAGGACGAACATAAGGCGATCTTAGGGTTCAACGTGGATCTCTTGGCGAACGCGGAGACGGAACTGGAGAGCGCGGACGTCAAGCTATTCACCAACGACGTCATCTACCAGCTGATCGAAGACTACGAGACGTACGTCGAAGAGAAGCAGCGTGCCCAACAGGAGACCGTGCTCGATAAGGTCGTGCGCCCGTCTCGGTTCCGAATCCTCCCCGATCACACGTTCCGGCAGAACGACCCGGCGGTCGTCGGCGTCGAAGTCATCTCCGGGACGATCCAGAACAACCGCAACGTTGGGCTCTTCGAGGGCAACGAGTTCGAGCGCGTCGGCGGGCTCTCCGGAATTCAAAAGCAGGGCGAGGACGTCGACGAGGCGCGTTCCGGCGAGCGCGTGAGCATCGCCATCGACGGGCCGACGGTCGGCCGTGACATCGAGGAGGGCGACACGCTCTGGACGGAGGTGCCAGAAAAGCACGCGAAGATCCTCGAACAGGAGCTCAAAGAGGAGATCACGGCCGACGAGCGCGAGACGCTCTCGGCGTACCTCGACGCCAAGCGAAAACGCGACCCCTTCTGGGGCAAATGACGCTCGGCTGAACCCGCGGCGATCCGAGGCCTGCGGCAGCCGACGCCCGCTGCGGCATCACCGCGGGAGCGTCCAATCCACTGCGACCCCCCGGCCGGAGAATCGGGGCGTGGAGATGACCTCGAACGTCCGATTTGCGGCGGCCTCCGTGGTCGGTGCCGCGGCCATGATTCTCGCGACGTCCGCTCGCGAGATGGTCCCCCATAGTTTTGCGCCGGGCGCTGCCGTCGTGATAAGATCGGTCCGACGACCGTTCGTCAGGACGCCGGGACGGAAGATCGTGTGGCGGATCGTCGCGTCTCGGATCGCGACCTCCGCCTCACCTTTCGCCTCCTGTAAGGGTCCGATAAGTCCGTTAAACGCCTTTGCGAGCGGACTCGCCGGCTCTGGACCGACGCCGATCGCCGATTCCATCACGAACGCGTCGACGTCGGCGTCGACCGCCGCCGCGAGCAACGCACGGTTCCCGGCCCCGTCGACGAACGGCGGTCCGTGACGGACCGCCGACGCGGTGCTCCCCACGGCACTGATCACCGCGTCCGCGCCGTCGACGGCGGCGGTCAGGTCGTTCGGATCGAGTAAGTCGTCCACCGCGACCTCGTCTGCGCCGGCCGCCCGCAGGTCCGGCGCAGCGTCGACCGATCTGGTGAGCGCACGAACCGTGTCTACCCGGGAGCCGATCAGTCGAAGGATCGCTCGTCCCGTCCCGCCGCTGGCACCGGCGACGAGAACGGTGTCGATGTCGTGTACGTCCATATCGATACTTCGCGATTAAGGGCAAAGAGCGGCCGGGTTGGATCGGCTCAGACGAGTTGGATGCTACCTGCGAGCCAGCGGCCGCGCGAGGCGAGCGCCTCGTCTGTTCTATTCGTCTGTTCTACTCGTCAGTCGTCGTTACTGCCTGCTTGATATCTTGGAGTTTGAAGTACGACGCGAGGGCGAGTATCGTAGCTGGCCAGAGGCCGACGAACTGGCCGCGCTGTTTGTCGCCGCGCACGTAGTAGAAGTACAGGGCGAGCGCGACTGATCCGACCGCCGCCAGCACGGCGGGGCTGAGACCGTCAGCGCCGATCTCTTCTACGGTGTCGTTAACGACCTCCCCAGTTGTTTCACTCATATTACACTATACTCCTACACACGTATATCACTTCGCCTGCGATAAGCCGAGTCAACCTGAAGTTCCACGCGATGGCCAAGTGGGCGAGTGCAATCCCCTGTTTCGGTGTGGAGAATCTCGATCCAGGCGCGACGGTGATTATCGCCGGCATCGTGCCATCCTTCGCAATTTAAATGGCGAGCGTCTCCCCGCGAAAATAACTAGACGTAGCCTTCCTCGACGAGGAGTTCGCCGTTCAGAAGCGAAGCGCCAGCCGCACCGCGGATCGTGTTGTGCGCGAGGCAGTTGTACTTCACGCCGGCGTTGGTCTCTTGTAACCCCCCCGCGACGATCCCCATTCCGTTCGCGTACGTGCGGTCGAGCCGTGGCTGCGGACGCTCGGGTTCGTCGTCGCCGTATACCTTGATCAGCGGTTCGGGAGAGCTCGGTAAGTCGGCGCTCTCGAACGAGCGCATCTCTTCGCGGAGGTCCTCGAGTGACGGGTTCTCGGCGAGTTCTGCGAAGACGTTCTCGAGGTGACCGTCGAGCGTGGGGATCCGGTTACACGAGGCGGCGACGTCGGCGCCGTGAAGGCGGACCTCCGCACCGTCGAACTCACCGAGCAGCTTCCGGGACTCCGTCTCCATCTTCTCCTCTTCGCCGCCGATATGCGGGATGGCGTTGTCGATGATCTCCATCGACGTGACTCCGGAGTAGCCCGCACCGGAGACCGCTTGCAGGGTGGTGACGTGGACGCGTTCGAGCCCGAACTCATCGAGCGCCGCGAGAGTCGGGACCATCGTGATCGTCGAGCAGTTCGGATTCTTTACGAGGGCGCCGTCCCAGCCGCGCTCGTCGCGTTGGACCTCGATAAGACCGAGGTGATCGGGGTTAATTTCAGGGATCGTCAGGGGAACATCCGTTCCCATGCGGTCGTTCGAGGAATTCGAAGAGACGACGTACCCCTCTTTTAAGAAGTCGGGCTCGACGTCCGCAGCGACTCCGGACGGAAGCGACGAAAAGAGGAGGTCGACATCGGCCTCGGCGATTCCCGCGGGCGACGTTTCGGTGACTTCCATCTCGGCAACGTCGTCCGGAATCGGGGTGTTCACGCGCCACTTTGCGGCCTCCCGATACGTCTTCCCCGCGCTGTCCGAACTCGCGGTGACGGCGGCGAGGTCGAACGTCGGGTGATCGTCGAGCAACTGGATGAACCGCTGGCCCACGGCGCCCGTGGCGCCGAGGATACCGACTCGTACAGACATTGCGCGTGAGTCAGTCACAGGGACGTAAGTGCGTTCGGATACGCGCCCGACCTGGCGGCGGGAATCAGAGAAATCCGATCCAGCGTCCTGCGACGCCAGCGTAATACGGGCTGCCGTGATGAACGATCAACAACCGCCGGAGGCGTTGCCGATCACAGTGACAGTTCCGGGCGACACATGATGATTCAGCAGTTCTCTTCCGCACGGGCATCATTTTATATACTATTAGTAAAAATTTCGACATCAGATAGTATGACTGTGACCGAGTTCGGAGCGATCTCAGTCGCCCCACCGTTGCTCGCGATCGTCCTGGCGATACTCACCCGCAAGGCGGTATTGTCGCTGTTCCTCGGGATCTGGTCAGGGGCAGTGATCTACACCGGCGGGCTCGGGATCGTCCAGACGTTTGAGTGGATCGTCGCCGCGGTCGCTGACGAGTTCCACGCGACGATCATCGTATTTACCCTGCTTCTCGGCTCCGGCGTCGCTATGGTGTGGAACCTCGGCGGGACGGCCGCAGTCCGCGACTGGGCGCTCAAGCGACTGGATAGCCAGCGTAAGGCCGGCCTCGCCGCGTGGGGGCTCGGGATCGTGCTTTTTTTCGACGACTACGCGAACACCGCCATCGTCGGCTCCGCGATGAAAGACGTCTCGGACCAGCTCCGGATCTCCCGTGAGAAGCTCTCGTACATCGTCGACTCCACCGCGGCGCCGGTGGCGACGCTCGGTATCTCCTCGTGGGTCGCCTTTCAGCTGTCGTTGATCGCCGACGGCTACGAGTCGGCCGGCGTCGACGCCGCGAACCGTCCGGGGACATTCGAGGTGTTCCTCGCGTCGATTCCGTTCAACATGTACGCGATCCTCGCGATCGTCATGGTGGTCGTGATCGTGGGTTCGGGGCGCGACTACGGTGAGATGCTGAGCGCTGAGCACCGCTCGTGGACCACCGGGAAAGTCACGCGTGACGAGGCGGTCCCGATGCAGGACGTTGCCGGCGAGCTGGGCGAGCCACCGGCGTCGACCCCGCGGCTCGCGTCGTTCTTCATTCCCGTCGCGGTGTTGATCGTCGTCACGCTCACGACCGCCCTGTGGTCTGGCGGGTTTTCGGTCGGCGGATTCGCCGCCGACATCATCGCCGTCGACCTCGGCGCGGCCGGAGAACGCCTGTGGGACGCCGCACTCGGTGCCGCCTACGAGGTCGCGCTCATGATCGGCTCATTCGCGATGGTCGCGAGCGGGTTCTTACTCGGAAAAGCGTACGGTATCTTCGGTGTCGGCGACGCGACCGAGTACACGATCGACGGCTTCGGGATCATGCTCACTGCGGTCTCCATTCTCGTCCTCGCGTGGGGGATCGGCGAGACGATCGACGCGCTGGGCACCGGTGAGTACGTGGCGTCGATGGCGGTCGGCGCGGTCTCTCCGGCGCTGTTGCCCGCGCTCGTGTTCGTCGTGGCGGGCCTCATCGCCTTCTCGACCGGTACGTCGTGGGGGACGATGGGGATCATCACACCGATCGCGATCCCGATCGCCTGGGAAGTCAGCGGCGGCGGCGCAGCAGGACACACTCTCGTTGCGGCGATGGTCGGCGTCATCTTCTCCGGTGCTATCTTCGGTGACCACAGCTCACCGATATCAGATACGTCGGTGTTATCAGCGACGTTCACCGGGTCCGACCTGATCGACCACGTCCGGACGCAGATCTACTACGCTGTCACCGTCGCTGGTATCGTCATCCTCCTCTTAATTATCTGGGGGTACACGTCACTCACGCCCGTGGTGTTGCTTCCGATCGGCGCGGCGCTTCTTGTCGGACTCGTTTATCTGTTCTCCGAGGTCGACGCGGCCCGCCGCGAGATCGAGCCGGTGTCGGTCAACGAGCCGCAGGCGGACGACGGACGCGCTGTGATCGTCGGTGGGACAGAACAGGACGACTGAGCCCATCGGACGGTCCTTTTAAACGCGTCCGCCGGCTACCCTCGAATGCGCGCCCTCAGTCCCCGCCCGAGTACTCCCCGATGGGAGCGATGACCGCGCGGAGAACCCAGGCGCGTGACATCCGGTCGCGGACGCGACCCACATTCGGTCGCTGAGGCGACCCGCCCGTCGCCGCGCAGGCGATCGCCCGCCACGAGGGTTTCCCGGTTGACGCGGCACGCCGCCGGAGATGAGACCGGTCGTTAGTGTTGCGGGCGTATATTCCAACTCATCGTAGATACGTCTCCAGCGCATCAACGACCTCGTTAACGAATTCGTCCGTGATCCACCCCTGCCACGCGGTCAGATCCTCAACACGAGGCGAATGAACTGCCCACGGAGAGACAAACGACTGTCGTGGTACTCCACCGACTGTTCACACACCAGGCTTCAGCGGGATCGAGTCATCGTACTCTTTCGTAGAGATAGCGACTGCGACGAACTGCTCGTCACCGAATGGATGCAAGTCGTTGTTAACGATCAGCCACGGTCGTTGGCTGTCTTCGCCCAACTTGAACGGATCGACGCTCCGAACCACATCACCACATTCCGGTTGCATCTATTCGTCTCGCTCGCTGGGATGGGGTTCCTTGGGGGCAACTGCGTCCCATTCGTCCGGATCGATACCCGCGTCTTCCTCATTCAGTCGCCCCGTGATAGCATGGAGTTCGTACGCGTCTCGCACTCGATCTAAATGTTCCGTTATTGCCCAGTACTCATTTTTATGTCGGACGAGACCACGCTGCTTGAGTCGAGAGAGAGCAGTCCCGACCGTGTTTGGATCCTCATTGATTCCCGTAGCGATCTCAGAGCGGGTGAACGCTTTATTTCGATTCGTGTACAGATAGGCAAGCACCTGCTCGGGAACGCTCGGACCGTTCGGAAGATCACCGGTTTCGAACTCTTCGATGCGAACGGGCATGTCGAGTACTTAGCGTGCTGACGTAATCAATGTACTGTTGTGCTGACTCCTTGCTTTAGTTATGCAGCTATCACTCCAACCGAGCCTACTAGTAGATTCTCGCCCGGTAGTGTTGCGGGCGCACAGTTCCATATCGTAGAGCGATGCGTCGCAGCGACGTCTGAATGATTCTGACACGCGAAGAGATTTGAACCACCGAACGACGATTCGGCTCGCTTCGCTCGCCGACTGCGCCGTTCGTGCCCGCGCCTCGCGATGCTCGGCGCGGATGCCGGCCTCTGTCGATCGAAGCTGTTGAGAGAAGATGGGTTGGGGCAGATTTGAACTGCCGGCCTCCTCCATGTCAAGGAGGTGTCATAACCGGACTAGACTACCAACCCGCAGGGGCTTTCTGACGCATTTTGTCGTATCCGGGGGACGTAATTGAACCTTTCGTTTTGGGCGGCGGAACCGGACGACGGTTCGCCGATCGCGCGACTGTCGAACGGGTTACCGAGCCGCCCGAAACCGACGTCATACGCCGAACTGTCGTCTCCTTTCGACCGGTTTTACTGGATCGAGAAGAGTCGGTTCGTATGGTCGATCTCGCCGCCCGTACCAGCAGGTTAGACGAGTACCTTGACGCTCGCGGGCTCGAAGCAGTGTGGTTTGCCCGTCCAAACGGGTTCGCGTGGCTCACCGGCGGCGACAACGTCGTCGACGGCGACGCCGCACTCGGAGTCGCCGCCGCCGGCTACGACGGTGACCTCCGCGTGATCACAGACAGTATCGAGACCGATCGGCTTTCCGACGAAGAGTTGCCGGAGGCGTTCGCCGTCGAGTCGTTCCCGTGGTACGCCGACTCGTTGGCCGAAGCAGTCGCTGAACGGTCGCCGACACCCGCCGCAGCCGATTTCGACGCCCCGGGCTTCGAACGCGTCGACGGGAGCCAACTCCGCCAGCCGCTCACCGACGACGACATCGAACGCTACCGCGAACTCGGCCGCGAGGTCGCCGCCGCAGTCGAGACCGTCTGCCGCAACCTCGAACCAGACGATCCGGAGTACGAGGTCGCCGCCGGTATCGACATCTCGCTCGCCTCCCGCGATGTCGACACCCCCGTGGTGCTCGTCGGCGGCGCGGAGCGCGCACAGTCGTACCGCCACTTCACCCCGACTGACTCGTCTCTCGGCGACTACGCGCTCGTCTCCGTCACTGCTGAGCGCGCCGGTCTGTACGCCTCGATGACGCGAACGGTCGCGTTCGACGCACCAGATTGGCTCGAAGAGCGACACCGTGCTACGGCCCGCGTGGAGGCGACCGCGCTCGCGGCGACTGAGGCCGCCACAGCGGGGGAACTCGAAGGGAATGACACCACGCGCCCGAACACCGCCGGCGCCGTCTTCGACGCGATCCGCGAGGCGTACGAGGCAGTCGGGTTCGCCGATGAGTGGAAACGGCATCATCAAGGCGGTGCGGCGGGGTTCGCAGGCCGCGAATGGATCGCTACTCCGGACAGTGAGGATCCGGTCCTCCAGCCCATGGGGTACGCGTGGAACCCAACTGTTCAGGGGACAAAAAGCGAGGACACCCACCTCGTCGCGCCGGACCGAACTGAGACGCTAACGAAGACGGGACAGTGGCCGACCCACGAGGTCGAACCCGTCGATATCGACGGACTCTCAACGGAACCGAGAGCGCTGGCGGCGCCGGTGATCCGATAGATCGTCAGCGGAAAAGCAGGCGAATCCGCCCAATCAGTAGACGTACTCGTTCTCGTCGATACCGACGTAGTCCTTCTTGACTCGGCGCTTGTTCCACTTGTAGCCGAGCAGCAGTTTCGCGGACTCCCAACCGGAGCGGTACGGCTGCGAGAGCAGGCTGTCACCTGCGTCCGCCGCGAGCATCGCGTCGGCCGCGCCGATGATCCGGTTCCAGTCGTCCGGGTCGTAGTCGGCGACCATGTCGGCCATCGTCACGTTGCGGACGATCTCGTCGCCGATCGCCTCTTTCCAGCGTCTGTTGTAGGACCCAAGATCGCCTGCCGCTGCGAGTTCGCCAGCGATCGCACCGGTTCGTACCGCGACGTGATCGCCACCCTCGTGGAAGGCGGATGTCGTTCCCATGGCCCCTCCGACGACGGCGATCCCCGCGTCGGTGGGAGAGTCGATCGGCCGCGTCGAGGAGATCGGATACGTCTCCGTTCCCTTGCGCTTGCCGGCCTCCTCGACGAGCGGGAACGCCTCGTCGATGTCGTACTCGTCGCCGTACTGCCACTCCAAGAGCCGGCGGATATACTCGCCACCCTGCGGGATCGACTCGTCATCATCGTCGAGCAGCGCGTATGCATGCTTGTCGAAGTCGTCGATGTCGAGCCCGATAGGCATCGTCAACCCGATCCGGCAGACCCGGTCGTCGTTCGGGAAGACCCACGGGTAGGCGGTCTCTCCGGGCATCACGCCCCACCAGAACACCAGGGCGTCGTTCACTTCCTCGTAGACTGCCTCGGGGACGCGACGGTACTCCTGATAGGCGATGTGGTTCGCGGTCCGCGAGGCGAGACGGTCCGACGCGGCCGCGTCCGCGGGGAGGTACTCGTCGAGCACGCGGTTCGTGACGGTCCGCTGTGGGCCGTCCGCGAGAACGACGAAATCGGCGCCGATCGACTCGCCGGAGGCGAGTTTAATCGTGTGCCGGGGCTCGTCGGCATCGGGGGCGACCGAAGGGTCGGTATCGACGCCGCGGACGGAATCGCCGACGCGGTACTCTGCACCAGCGACCTCTGCGCGCTCGCGGAGCCAGTCGTCGAAGCGGGCCCGCTGAAAGGTGTAGCCGAAGCTGTCGTATGAGGAATCGATCCCGGTCGACGTGAGCGTCGCCGCCTCGTCTGGACCGCGGAACTCCGCACGATTCAACTCCCGCTGGACGACGCCGTCGTCGAACTCGTCGGGGTGGATCCCCATAATGTCGACCCAGTAATCCAAAATACCGGCGGCGTCCGTCGAGTCGGGTCCGAGCCCCTCTCGATCGGCGCGGGGGACGCCCTTTTCGAGGACGAGCGCGTCGGCGCCGTCGGTCGCGGCCGCGTGCGCTGCGGCGGCCCCGGCCGGTCCACCGCCCACGATCGCGACGTCTACGCGTTCCATATCTCGTGAGGTGACCGTTCGGGTATTAAATTCACGGTCCCCGTCTTGGATGACCGCATCGTTTTCGTCCGGAACAGCCGATCATTCACGGATGTTTATGAACGGTTACAGCGCCGAAGAGACACGTTTTAGCCGATACGACGAGTCCATTCGATACCAATGGTACGTGAGACATGGGCGACGCGAGCGGGGTTCATCCTCGCTGCGGTCGGGAGCGCCGTCGGACTCGGGAACATCTGGCGGTTCCCGTTTATTACGGGACAAGAGGGGGGCGCGGCGTTCCTCCTGGTTTACCTCGGCTTCGTCGCGCTGATCGGTTTCCCGGCGATTCTCGTCGAGTTCGTTATCGGTCGGTACACGAAACTGAACCCCGTCGGTGCGATACGGGAGTTAGGAAGCGGAGCGTGGAAGTACGTCGGGTGGCTGTTCGTCGTCACCGGCTTCGTCATCCTCTCGTACTACAGCGTCGTCGCCGGCTGGTTCCTTCGGTACACCCTGATCGGAATCACGGACGGGTACGCGCTCGCCGGACCCGGCGAAGCAGAGGCGCTGTTCGGCGGTGTTGCGACCGGGCTCGACTCGCTGCTCTTTCACGCCGTCTTCATGGCGCTAGTCATCGGGATCATCGCGGCGGGTGTGAGACAAGGTATCGAGGTCGGCGTGAAGCTGATGGTGCCGGCGATCATCGCGCTGCTGCTCGGACTAGCCGCGTACGGCTCCACGCTCGACGCCTCGTCGGCCGCGTACGGCTACTACCTCTCGCCCGACTTCGGCGTCATCGCGGCGAACTGGCAGAGCATCCTGCCGGCCGCCGCCGGACAGGCGTTCTTCACCCTCTCGCTCGGGATGGGCGTGATGATCACGTACGCCTCCTACCTCGGCGAGGACCGAAACCTCGCGTCCGACGCTGGCGTGATTGTCACCTTGGACACGCTCATCGCCGTGATCGTCGGATTCGTCGTCTTCCCGTTCCTCTTTGCGGCCGGGCTCGATCCGGGGGCGGGCGGCGCGGGCGAAATCTTCGTGAGCCTCACGTCGGCGTTCGCCGAGATCTCCGGCGGTCGGATCCTCGGGATCGTGTTCTTCGGGATGGTCGGTATCGCCGCGCTCTCGTCGGCGATCAGCATTCTCGAAGTGCTCGTCTCCTACCTGATCGACGAGCTAGACGTCGCTCGCGTCCCCGCAGCGGCGGCAGTCGGCGTCGCGATCTTTCTGCTCGGCGTCCCCGTCACGGTCGATCTGATCTTCCTCGACCTGTTCGACAAGCTGGCCGACGGCGTGTTGCTCGTGTTGGGATCGCTGCTGCTCGCGCTGTTCGTCGGCTGGGTGGTTCCCGACGTCGCACGCGAGGAGCTCTCGAAGGGGATCAGTGGTCTCGGCGGCCTCGGCGACGCGTGGATCTGGGTCGTTCGGATCCCTATCGTTATCGTCGTTCTCGTCTCTCTGTACCTCGGCGTCGTCGACTACGCCGGGTTCCTCACAGGCGACTTCGCCGACTGGCTGGCGGCGCGGTAGCCCGCTCGTCGTTTTTATCTACCGCCCTTTTCATCCACCGCCGTTTTCGTCACACTCCGCAGTCTACTTCGGAGCCGTCATCGACGCAGAACCGTGGAGTAATCCGCGATGAGCCCGTCGACGCCGACGGCAGACAGTCGAGCGGCCTGATACCACGTCTTGACGGTCCAGACGTTCACGAACCGATCGCTCTCGTGTGCGGCCGCGATGAGGTCGATGTCGGCGAATCGCGATTCGTCGAAAAAGGGCGTCCCGCGTATCATTTCGATCCGGGGATGGACCGCCGCTGCGTCGTACCGCTCGGCGAGTGTGAGCCCGTCACTGATGGAGTCGTCGAAGAGTACGGCGACCGGATGCGTCGTGCGCTCGCGAGCCGTCGCGAGTCCGGCCTCGAAAAACGAGGAGAGAAGGATCTCGTTGTCACAGCCGTCGATAGCCTCGGCGATCCGATCGATGAAGGGACACCAGACCGCCCGACGGTCCGCGAGCGCCGCTTCATCCAGCGCTTCACCGGGGCGGGGATCGGGATATCCCGGATTCTTGAGCTCGATATTTATCCCGATATCTGCGGGGATCGCATCGAGCATTTCTGTGAGCAGCGGCACGCACTCACCACTGTTGAGCACCTCCGCGGTTGTGACCGCCGCGGTGTTCGTCTCCCAAACGGCCCCGGTCGCGTCCGTGAGCGGCCGACCGCCGTCTTCGACGCGCCGACCCGCCAGATCCTCGGGGTGAAACGCCACCACGTCGCCGTCGGCGGTCGGAACGGTATCGATTTCGACGAAGTCGGCTCGGGAACCGGTGGTACGCGCGACTCCGTCGTCGGGGGTGACTGACTGTTCGCTCCGTGTGGCCGCTCTGACCGCAGCGATCGTGTTCTCCGGGTTCTCTCCGACGAACCCTCGATGGGCGATCAGTGTGGGTTCATCATCGACGTCGCTAACCACGGTCAGTACACCACCAGCGAGAGGTAGAGCTGGCCGGATCCGGCGAGAATCATCACCACGCCGGCGAGGCGTTTCAACGTCCCGGCGTGAGCCATCACGCGGTTGGCGTTGCTTATGAGCCCGACGCCCGTTGCGACCGTCGTCGCGGCCATTAACACGGCGACGACGCCCGCATAGACGCCGAGCACGAGCACGGCGACGTCGGTCGGGAGCGAGATGGCACGGGCGACCACCGCGAGGAAAATGGGGGCGACACAGCCGGCGCCAGCGAGCGCGTATCCCGCGCCGAAGAGCCCGAATCCGAACACGCTCGAACGACGCTTCGGAAGGGACACCGACAGCGAGGGCGCCCAATCGAGGACGACGAGCAGTCCAAAAATGATGAGGAGCCCGCCGACGAGCGTCTCAAAGACGGTGATGTTCGACAGCGTCGAGTGACCGATCCGCACGGTCGCTCCCGCCAGCACTGCGAACGTCGCGAGGACGCCGATCCCGGCGGCAATGCCCCTGATACCTGCCCCGGAGACGGAGGCGCTCTCGGCGTCGACCGAGTTCACGTAGAAGCCGACGTATCCCGGCAACAACGGGTACGCGCACGGAGAAAAGAACGTGGCCACGCCTGCAGTGACTGCAAACGGAACGTTCGTCGCGAGTGTCGCGCCCGTCATCAGTCGAGTGCTGTCTCGATGCCCTCGACGAGCGCGTCGGCACCGTGAACACCAGTATCGGACCATCGGACGCGTCCCGCTGCGTCGAGCGCAACAGCAGTGGGATATCCACCAACCCCGAGCTTCGCCGCGAGTTCGGCGGTCACGTCCGCGGCGACCAGCCAGTCGCCGTCGTTCTCGATCCACCAGTCGATCACCTCTTGTTCGGTGACTGAACCGCCTACGTCTTCCGTCGTCACCGACACAAACGTCACCTCGTTGCCGATCCGTTCGTTGGCTTCGGCGAGCGCGGGCATCTGTTCGACACACGGAGCACACCACGTGCCGAAGAAGTCGACGAACGTTGGCTCTCCATCCACCGGGAGCGTCAGCGCTCCGCTCCGACTTCCGGGCGCATCGACCGTGTCGAGCGTCGTCGGCTCGATCGCTTCGTTTTCGTCTCTCCTACCGAGCCCTCCCGGAACGGCCCCCATCGCGACGGCACTGGCTCCCCCAAGTGCACCCACGCTAGCGATGCCGGCGAGGAGATGGCGACGCCTCACGCTGTGACCACCTGTTTGAGATCGGTGACGATCCGCTCGATATCCGTCATCGGACCCCGCGGGTACGCCCTCTCGACGATCCCGTTTTCGTTCGCGAGCAGAATGAGCCCGAAGTGCGGGAACTGATACTCGAGGTTCTCGAAGTCGTCGGCCGGGTGTTTCTCGATCACGAGCCCGAAGTGTTCGTCCATCAGTGCCTGGCCCTCCTCGTACGTCTCCGGGCGGAGGAAGTGCCAGTTGCCCGCATCGAGGTCGATACCCTGCCGGCCGGCGTACTCCCGCAGCACGTCCGCCGTGTCCACCTCCGGATCGAACGTGAACGGGAGGAAGGCGACCTCATCTGCGAATCCGTCTTCGGCGGCGGCCGCTTGTGCGCGACGGAGTCGGAGCATGAGTGCGGGGCAGACGCCGTCTGGACAGTTGGTATAAAAAAGAGTCCACAACACGGCCCGCTCACCTTCGAATTCGCTGATCGAGATGTCCTCTTCAGCAATCGGGTCAGGGACGGTGAAGTCGGGCATCTCGTCGCCATAGGTGGGATGGGAGGACTCGCTCAGGTCCCGCTCCGGTGGCCCGAGCACCGTCCCCTCTGGACCGGACTCGCCGAGGACACCGAGACAGCCGGCGAGCCCGCCGGTTGCTCCGACACCGGTCGCGGCGGCGAGTGAGCGCAAGTAGTTGCGGCGATCCATGAGTATAGCCTGAGTTACGAGTGCATGGGTAAATGAACCCCGCGGCTGCTCTCGCATCGTGGAGCCGGCGCCCACGGAAACGCGATCGTGAGCTCTCCTCGACGGTCGTGGTACCACGACCCTCGCAAGCGTTATCCCCAAAACGCTCGTTTGTCTATTTGTAATGGCAAACGGTAAGGTTGACTTCTTCAACGACACTGGCGGCTACGGTTTCATTTCGACTGACGACGGCGATCTCGACGACGACGAGGACGTGTTCTTCCACATGGAAGATGTGGGCGGTCCGGACCTCGAGGAAGGGCAGGAAGTGGAATTCGACATCGAATCGTCCCCCAAGGGACCCCGCGCAACGAACCTCACGCGTAACTAACTCGGATTTTGGCCGTCGGTCACGCTGACTGACGACCCCTTTCCGCTTTTTCGCATTTATCACGCTCGACGAGCGACGGCCTCTCCGCTCACAGCAACGCGACACACCGCGATCGACCATTTAAATACGAACCCGAATAACGCTCTGACAGTGAGCGATCCGATCCCGACCGGCTGCCGACCGGTCGACGACCTGTTGGGCGGCGGGTTCGAGCGCGGCGTCGTGACGCAGCTGTACGGCCCGCCGGCGGCCGGCAAAACGAACCTCGCGCTCGCCGCGGCGGTCGAGGTCGCGGCCGAGGGCGACCGGGCCCTCTACATCGACACGGAGGGACTCTCCATCGATCGGTTCGAACAGATGGCCGAGGGGCGACTCGACCGCTCCGACACCGATGAAGAAATAAAAGCGATCGCCTCGCGGCTGGTGATCTCCGAAGCGTATGACTTCGACGACCAGCGGGAGGCCGTCCGCGACGCCGAAGAGCTCGCGGACGAGATCGAGTTGATCGTCTTGGACTCCGCAACGGGGTTTTATCGGCTCGAGCGCGCCAGCGACACCGAGGGCGGCGAGTCGCTTCGGAAGGTCGCCAAACAGGTGACACACCTCCTCTCATTGGCTCGCCGACACGACATCGCCGTCGTGATCACAAACCAAGTGTTCACTGATCTCGACAGCGACCGCGACCGGGCGCTCGGCGGGAACACACTCAATCACTGGACTGGAGCGATCGTCCGCGTCGACAGGTTTCGGGGCGGGAACCGCAGAGCGACCCTCGAAAAGCACCGATCGAAGCCCGCCGGCGACACGGCCACGTTCCGGATCGTTGCGGACGGACTTGCAGACGGCACAGACACGTAAGCGTCGCCCGCAACGCGAGGTTTTTACGAGCAACACCCACGTAACTGGTAATGAGTGGCCGGCAAAGCGCGGCGACGGCGATCACGGTCCTCGTCGTCGCCTGTCTTTTTATCGCGCCCATTGCGCCGGTCGTGGCGGTCGGTGGTGTCGATGGCGGCAGTGGCGTCACGAGCAATGGTGGCGCCGATAGCGCCGCTGACGATGTTGCCGTTGGCGGAACCGCCGCAGATGCCGAAAGCGAAAGCAACGACAGCGACACAGTCGGGCCAGAACTCCGGTCGGTGAACGGAACTGTCCAATTGGTCGTTCGCTTTGAGGGTGACACGCAGTTAACCACTGGCAATGTCGGCACGAGCGGCGCCACAGTGGACGGCTCCGAGTCAGGTGACGCGATCTCGACCGACGACCTCAGATCGAACGCTGCGAACGCGCAGGCGGACTTCGAGACGTTCGCCGGAACCAACCCCGCAGTGACCGTCGACCGGAGCTTCTGGCTCGCGAACGCGATGCTCGTCACGGTCGACACCGAGCAAATTCCGATCGATCGG
>LKMJ01000863.1_pt1 | contig 25281 bp, 29 predicted proteins | sample 643391 | NCBI WGS metagenome assembly LKMJ01 (sample SAMN04112250, study PRJNA286221) | soda lake metagenome | biome: soda lake; feature: Kulunda Steppe; material: water; isolation source: sample PL-Br10 brine of Picturesque Lake | place: Russia: Kulunda steppe | collected 2010-07 | reverse complement strand
CTGGCGACATGGCGCCAGCAGGGACGCAATCCCTACGAAGAACTTCGCCGAGTCGTCAACAGCAATGAGATGATCTCACGGACTCACGCTGTACCGGCTGTCGAGACTTCGGGGTAAACTCATACGAGAATTTAAACGACCAAGGGTCAGGTGACTCACGACTTTTGTGACTCCCTCAGCCCGATCTTGAAAGCCTTTTAGGCTCTGAAATCCGCGCGGATGAGGATGAGCAGCGTACAACACACCCCGACACGAACAAATGCACCATCCATAGTATTCGTTAGAGCTTTTTACTCAAAATCTGCAGACTCTCGCAATGGAACATCTTGAGGAAATCTCAACTGAAGATCTACAGAAGGCACTCGGCAAGGTAGAAGAAAAGAAGCCGGCACAACGGCTGGTAGCTGCGGTTACCTACAAAACGGCGTTCCACAGAGTGAGCTTGCCGAGTGGTACGGAGTTGAACGGAAACCGATCTACAATTGGCTCAAGCGACTCGACACCGACGAGTCCTTCTTGAGCAGGCCGTGACTGATGCTCACCGATCTGGGAGAAAGCGAAAACTCTCAGAAACAGAGTAAAAACAGTTCGAAGCAACTGTCCACGAATCTCCTGAGGAAATTGGGCTCGATGCGCCGGCGTGGACGCCGGCGCTCGTCCAGCAGTATCTCGAGAAAACCTACGATGTCGAGTATTCGATGCCGAGTTGCCGGCGGTTGCTCAAAGAAGCGGGATTGAGCTATCAAAACCACGACGTACAGCCGCCGAATCAGACGCTGACGAGCACGAAACGGGCCGCGAGGAGTTCAAAAAAAGCGCCGGGAGATGGACGCCACAGTAGTCTGCATCGATCAACCCAAGAAATCTGTGCAGTCGAGCCGCGTGCGGCGTGGGTTCCCCGAGGCACGCGACCGACCGCCGAATTACCCGGTTAGCGTGACTGGACGTGTCTGTTGGGCGCGATCACCGAAATCGGTGATCACTTGTTCCCTCGAGTCGAGGAGTCCGTCACCGCCGAGCAGGCGAAACATATCATTCTTATATTATACAAGGGCACTCGAAAATGATTTGGTCATCGTGCTAGATGGAGCGCCGTATTTTCAGGCGTCGGCCCTTACGGACCTGACGGCCCGTGATGTCCTCGGTTTCGTCACCTTACCGGCATACCTGTCAGAGCTAAATCCTGTCGAAGAGCGCTGGAGACAGCTCCAAGCCGCTCTCAGCAACTGCTTGCTTGAGTCACTCGACGATCTTACAGCAGCGATTGAGACAACTCTTGACCAGCTCTCTATACCAAATCTGGGTAATTATTTCTAAATCCTACAATAGACCCTTTGCAGCTAAATTATAAGAGTTGGTAACTCACTATGGGTATTGAGTCGATCATTTAAACTCGGGTAAAACATGGTTTTCCATCTTTGTTATGGTCTGGTATGGATCACCACAATTTGAACCAACGAGTACACGTGTTACACCAGCCTGCTCATAGCTCTTGAGGAGTTCGACAACTTCCTGGGGATCATCAGTAATATTGTGCTCCTCACAGATCTCCTCATCAGACATGGTTGCTAACTCTTCGTCTGCAATCGCTTGGATCGATCTGGGGTCTGCATTATCAAGTTCCCCATGTGGAACCAGTTCTCTTCGTTCTCGGATATCGGCGACTAGATCATCAGGATCACCAATATTAACTCCCACTTCTGTCGTCACATCAACATCTGACAGATTCCGTCCAGCCTCAGAGAGTCCAGTTCGATATGGCGGGATGATGTTATCCCGAATCTGTGTGGGTGATGCAGCTGTTATGAGATGATCCGCATATTTCCCTGCTAGTTCACAGGAAGTCGGGCCCCAGCCTGCCCAATGAATCGAAAGGCGGGTTTTGGGTTCGGTATGTAGTTTTATTCCATCGTACTGGAAGTGATCACCATCGAACGAGATATACTCGCTTGAATCCCAAAGCTCCCGGAACAGTTCGATTGTTTCAATCATCATTGAGGCCCGTGTTCCCCAGTCTGGCCATTCATCGATGAAATGAGCCTCATTTAGTGCCTCCCCGACACCAATACCCAGGTTAAAACGGCCTGGGTACATATTATCTAATGTTGCAATCGCTTGAGCCAGCAAGGGAGGACGATACCGTAACATCGGGCATGTGACTGAAGTACCGACTGGAACGTCAGGGACCTCATTCATCAAGGCTCCAAACCATGGGAACACATGATGGGTATAGGGACGGGATTCGATCCACGGCAGAAAGTGGTCCCCGATCCAAATTCCTTCGAATCCTGACTCGACAGCCTGCTTCGCCAGGGCTATGTCGTCGGCGGGTTCTCTGAAACAACCGTATACGTTATAGTGAATTTCCATTCTCTTTTCTAGACACGGTGTGACACATTAAAAACGCAACGGCTATTGCACTCGAGAGGAGGTATGAGCCTCGAGTTCAGGAAGTACGTGGCGAAGATCTCGATCCTCAATGAGGACGTCGACGCTGTCGCGATAGGAAGGGTCGATTCGATCATCGGGGCAAAAGAGGATCGAACACCCCACCACATCGAAGGCCTCAGTGTCGGTATGGGAGTCACCGATGTGGATTACATTTTCGAGCGGGATCTCGAGGTCTGCGGCACGCTCTGTAATAATCGCCCCTTTTGAATTCGGTCCAACAGTAGCGTCTACTCCGGTAACCCTCCCGTTTTCATCGTAACGCAATCGATTCCCTTCTTGGAATACCGAGTCATACCCGTCTACAGACTGCATGAGGTCAGTGAGACCACCGCTTATAAACCCAAACGCAATATCATCAGTGCCATGAAGGTAATCGAGGAGAACATCCGCACCCACCGTGAGTTTTACGGCGTTCGCGATGGCGTCGATATCCTGCCTCGTTACGTGGCGTTCCTCCCACACCTCTACATGACCCAGACACCACTGGCTGAAATCAATCTCACCCTTCTCATACTGAGTCGTGAGGACGTCACCTCGAGTGGTCGTCCCGAAGAGGCTATTGAGGAGTCCCCAGCCGTCTCTTTGGTCGGCTACTGTGCCATCGAAATCAAGGGTTACAAGGGTTGACATGGGTATGACTTACAGATGCGTGTAATCGGATTGCAACAGTGCATAGTTGATCTGATTAATCGAGTGAATCTTGAGGACAGCCTACGAACTACTCTCGTTGAAGACGATGTCCTGTTCGTAATTCTGTCCTTGGAAGTTCAGATGGATTCTGTACTCCTCACTTTCTTGTCCGTCTGGGGCTTCGGCGTATAGCCGAAATTCTAACACTTCTGTCAAGCCGGTAAAGGCAAACTCACCGTTTGCGTTCGTTGTCGTCTCATGTGATGGATTTTGACCCAGTCGACGTTCTTCACTCAGGACCACGACTGCATCTTCAACCGGTTCGCCATCGGCGTCAATAACTGTGCCCTGAATGTTGCCATCATTATTTGCTGAGATGTAACCCTGCATTCCGATTGTGAGAACAACTGCAACCAATACCACGAGGGTGATACGGTTGAACAGGATCTTCCGGAGAGAGATTTTCTCCAGGACGAGCAGGACCAGGGGAGGTATTTTCATATTCATTGTGATCACTGTTTCATCGCACTCATAGTGACGCTCTGGATGAAGTGTTTCTGGAGCAGGACAAACAGCACGACGATTGGGACGAGGACGATGATCGCGAATGCATATTGCAGCGTGAACTCACCCGTGAGTTGAGACTGGAACTCTGCTAAGACGACAGGAAGTGTTCTGTACGAATCATCGGTAGCCACAAGTAACACCCAGAGGTACTCATTCCAGGAGTTAACGAACGCAAGGATCACTACTGCCATGAGTGCGGGTTTCGAGTTCGGCCACAGAATTCCAAAGAGGATAAACGATTCAGAAGCACCGTCAAGTCGGGCGGCTTCGATCATCGAGTCCGGAACAGATCGAAAGGCCGAATATAGAATTAGCAAGTTCACGATGCTGACGGCGTGCACAATGGCGATTCCTGCATACGTATTGACCAGCCCGAGCCTCGCGGTTACGAGGTAATCAGTCAGGAAGATCGTATGGAACGGAATCAACATCGCAGCAACCGTGACACCCATGATGAACTTCCGTCCATAGAAATTCATGGTGAAGGCATAGGCTGCAAACGAGCAGATGAGGAGTTGGCTGGCAATCACGATAAGGGAGACAAGCACACTGTTCATGAAGTAGCGACCCAACTCCACCTGATAGTAGATCGCCACGAAGTTGTAGAAACTGAGGTCATCCATCAATAGTGATGGGCGTTCTCCAAGGATCGCACCACTGGGCCACACAAAGCCGACACGAACCAACCAGTAGTAGGGGAACGCGAAGATAACCGCAAGAAGGCCACTCAGAGCGAAGTAAAGGAGCTTCGCTCCAACCTCCTCGCGTGACCGACCGAGTCGATCTTTCAGTGCTTCCGTTATTTCGATACTGTTGACGAATCCATTTGTTCCATTCATGTGTATTGCTCCGTCTGGAGTTTGTACCCTCCGAATGCGATAACTAACGCGATTGCGACCATGATGATGCTCAACACACCACCATACCCAAAGTCATTATAGTTGAACGACTGCTTGTAGATCCACGTAAGCAAGATCTCGGTGGAATTTCCTGGCCCACCTCCAGTCATTACCATTACAACGTCAAATAGGCGGAACGTGCTTGCCATTCCAACGAGGGCACAAATCCCTAGGGTCGGTTTGAGAAGAGGAAGCGTGATATACCGAAACTTCTGGTATCTCGAGGCGCCGTCGATACTCGCAACCTCATAGACCTGCCGAGGGATGCTTTGGAGGCCTGCAAGGATGATCAGCATGAAGAATCCAACCGTCGTCCAGACCTGAATCGTAAAGATCGACAGACGGGCATACCACGCATTTCCAAGCCAACTAATGTTCTCGCTGATCAAGCCAATCTCGAGTAGAATGAAGTTCAAAATACCGTAATCAGTGCTAAAGATATATTGCCAGATAACGGCAACGGCAACCATCATCGTGATATATGGAAGGAAGAACACTGCCCTGAAGACGTCCACTCCAGGGAAGCGCCTATTCAGTAAAATTGCAAGTCCAAGAGCGATGGCTATTGCAACTGGGACTGCAAGGAAAAACAGGATGGTATTCATCAAGGCGACGGGGAATACCGGATCACTGGCAAGGGCATACCAGTTTTCCAACCCGAGGAACGTCAGTTCACCGGCCCTTGACCTCTCGTGGAAAGAGAGAACGAAATTGTACACGAAGGCAATGTACTTGTACAGTATGAGCCAGACGGCAAGGGGGATCAAGAGGGTCCACGCAATGATCGTCCGACGCTGATACCGACTCAAGCTAAGCTCATCGTTGCGTAAATCTGTCAACACCGACTGGAGACGCGCTAATGACGACATTGGATTTTGAAAGTATTTTCGTATCTTGTGACTGAATCGAACTCGTTAGTTCAGTGCGTTGTTGATTCTATCTTCAGCATCTTCCAAGGCATCTTCCGGGTCTTTCTCTCCGAGTCCCGCAGAACTCATTTCGGCCTGAATAATATCGTCAATTTCCGGCAGCTCTTGCACGATCGGGACCACGCTCAGATCATCAGCAATCGCGTTGAACTGGTCGTAAAGTTGGGCCAACAGTGGCCGTTCTTCACGGTATTCCTCATCATTTGCAAGTTCATCAAGGGCCTCTTCATTCGGAACAAGAACTGTGGTCTCACGCAGGAAGTCCTTTTGCCATTCGGTGTTCGTAATGACTGAGATCAAGTCAAAGGCAGCTTCCTGTTCCTCTTCCGTATGGTCTGAGGAGGTAACACTGAGTGTATGGAACTCTGCGAAATTTCCTTCTTCCGGACCGGGGCCGATTTCAATGGTGTCGACGTCAACCCACTCTTCACCGTACTCCTGAATTGGGCGGAGCGCAGAGTCACGCGTGGAGATCAGAGCCGTGTCCCCAACTGCAAAGAATTCGCTGGTTTCTTCGAAGTCTCCTGTCCACGTGACCTCAGGGATAATTCCATCTTCAGTGAGTTCGGCCATTCGAGCGAGGATCTCAACGGCCCGATCCGTATTAAGAACGGCTTCTGTTCCTTCTTCGTTGAGAATATCGATTCCCTCACTGAAGAAAAATTGCCAAGCGGTGAAACTATGGATCAGTGACGCCAGTCCGTACTCAGCATCAGAGTTTTCGACAAGGATTTCGGCGTTGTCAAAGTACTCATCGGTGGACCAGATGTTATCAATGGTTGGTGGCTCAATCTCCGCTTGTTCCAGGTATTCTACGTTCGAGACGGTCATCTGGCTGTTCAAGTAAAACGGTGCAGCGTACAAGGACCCATCATATCTCCCAAGGTCAAGTGATGTCTCACTAAATCGGCCGAGGAACTCATCGTCAGCAAACTGATCAAGATCGGCAAGCACCCCATCTGCAGCAAATGATGCATGGGATCCGAATTCAGCATCAAGAATTGTTGATGGGTCACCACCCTGCAACCCTGACTCGTAGTACGGAATTACCTCATCACCACCCTGATCTGTCCAATCCCAGCTGATGTTATCGTATTCGTCCCCGTACTCATCTCCCCAATCATCGATATACCCATTAATGGAATCTTCGAGAAACGCGAGATTCCAAGTGAGGAGCTCTAATTCGCTTTCCCCATCGCCGTTGTCGTCTCCAAGACAGCCGGCCAATGCGGCTCCAAGACCGACACCGGCTCCCTTTAGGTAATCACGTCTACTCCCAGTAGTGCGACTTTCTCGCATGGTAGAATAGAACAATGCTCATGGCACATATATCTATTGTAAACAATCATATGGTTGGCAGGACAATAGAAAGTTCCGAGTTTTGAGGAAAGCCCCGATCAGAGGAGGAAATCACCATACACAGTGGCGGTGAAGCCAAAGCACCGACGAATTCCCTAAAATGATATTTGAATTCAGAAAACACCAACTGAAAGGACGCCGGTATCAGAACGGTCTCACAGCCGCGATCTCACAAACACCAGCTAAAACGTCGAATCTAAGAGGTTATCAAGAAGTGCCGAGCTGTATAGTACCACCTGAAATGAGCTACACACCGACTACCGTCACGGCTGGCGATCGGATAGGCAGTATCGTGCAGTGGCTACTAGAGGTGGCATCGATAACATCCAAATGTTACTTGTGAACATCCTGAACCATTAAGTAGGCCAATTATCAATGAAGAGTAGACCATGGCAGAACTATTGTTGGAAGCTGAAACAGCGATTGTAACTGGCGGTAGCTCTGGAATTGGAAGGGCCATTGCAATGAGATACGCTGAGGAGGGCGCAGACGTCGTGATTGCAGACATCAACAAAACCTCGGGGAAAGCCACAGCAGACGAGTGTGATTCGCTTCCAGGAACTGTGCAGTTCATTGAGACAGACGTTACTTCCCGAGGCCAAGTTGAATCGCTAGTAGCAACGACAGCTGATCGGTATGGTGGTCTTGATATTCTAGTCAATAATGCCGGTGGATCAATTAATGACGATAATCTTCATCGGATCAGTGATGAGACGTGGGAACGGAATATTGATGTTAATCTCAAAGGGCCTTTTATTTGTTCACAGGCAAGCCTCGGTCCAATGATTGACAGTGAGGGTGGGCGAATGGTTCATATTTCTTCAGTCAACGCGGTGACAGGGATCGGTCTTAGTGCATACTCTGCGGCAAAAAGTGGTATATTGGGGCTATCTCGTCTCATCGCAACCCAGTACGGTAACGTTGGGATCCGCTCAAACGTTATTTGTCCTGGGACAATAGCAACGGAATCCCGAAATAGCGAAATGGAGTCAAAAGGTTCGGATTCAGTCAAACAAAGTTGGATCGATCAATATGCACTTGGCCGGTTTGGCTTGCCTGAAGAGGTTGCAGACGCTGCAGTGTATCTTGGTTCCTCAATGTCTTCATTTGTTACGGGCACAGAGTTGATCGTTGATGGTGGGTTATCTTCGGGAGTTAGCCAGCGACTGCAGCGAGAAGTGTATAACGTGGAGATGGAGCCTCCGTAGAACCCGCCTCAACGAGACAAATCGACTGCAGTGCGCCTCTTTTCAAAATGTGTAATCGCATATTTTGAAGACATGACTGGTGGTCTAGATATGTCTGCTAGTGGAAAACACCCAAACATATATATTAGGATAGTCTCAACGATTGCTCAGGATGAGCGATCTTCACATCGATGGAGTATCGAAAGTGTTCAGTACTGGTGAAGAAGGAGAGATTGTCGCAGTCGACAATGCCGATATAGAGATCAAAGACGGTGAATTCCTTGTTTTGGTTGGACCATCAGGTAGCGGTAAATCGACCCTCCTCCGGTTGATTGCGGGACTAGAAACAGTGACCGAGGGAGAAATCTATCTCGACGGGGAACCGATTACTCATAAAAAACCGAAAAATCGGGATCTGGCGATGGTGTTTCAGAACTACGCGCTCTACCCTCATCTTACTGCTCGGAGTAATATCGGCTTCGGGTTGAAAATGCAAGGTGGGTTCTCAAAAGAGGAGATCAATAACCGAGTCGAAGAAGCGTCGGATATTATGGAGATAACACACCTACTGGATAAGATGCCAAACGAACTCTCTGGAGGGCAACAACAGCGCGTCTCATTAGGTCGAGCAATTGTTCGTGATCCCGAGGTCTTCCTGATGGACGAACCGTTGTCTAATCTTGATGCGAAACTCCGAACCACGATGCGAACTGAGATTCAAGAGCTTCAGGATGAACTCGACGTCACGACGATCTACGTCACACATGATCAGGTAGAAGCAATGACGATGGGTGATCGTATTGCGATTTTGCATCATGGAGTTCTCCAACAACTCGCGACACCAATTGAAGCATACTATGAACCGAAAAATCGGTTCGTAGCCGGCTTTATCGGCTCGCCGTCGATGAACTTTCTTGACGTACAAGTAAACAAAAAGACAGAGCCCTTTACGTTCGAACACCCTGAATTCACATATCAAGCAACTGATGACATCATGGAGAAGGTTCCTGATGATGTAGAGGCCCTAACGATAGGTATCCGTCCAGAAGACATCGAAATCGAGGCTGACGGTCAAAGTGGACAAGCAGTACAGACCGAAGTCTCGGTTGTCGAACCGCTTGGTAAAGAACAACTGGTCTATTTCGAACTGGACGGGATCTCGTATACCGCGAGTGTCCCTGGATACTACGAGATCACTGAGTCACAGCAGATCCATGTGCGAATTCCAACCCAGCGTGTCCATCTCTTTGATATTGAAACAGGAGAGACCATCGCGAATCGAGAACCACCGGCAGAAGAGGAACAAGCGAACCTCTCACCAGAAATGAATACGTGAGGTAGATCGGACCTCTGTCAATATCTGACCGCTTTCATCAAAGTAACTGGAATTAGGCGCTAAGTCCCCATCCTCAAGAAGTCACCCACGTCAGCGGTGAGCGAGTAGTGTGGGGTAGGTCAAAGCTCACCGTATCCTTCAGACGTAATCGATTTGTCTTTGATATTAGTGTAGAGGTCGGCAGTTCGTTTGCGATCGCGTTTCGATAGACCCACTAACGGTTCACGGACTGGGCCGCCCGTCAGCCCTGCAAGTTCCATCCCATGTTTGACTACTGGAACGTTGTTTGCTGCAGAAAGCCGATTATCTTCGCCGCTTTCCTCTCGGAGTTCCTCGAGGGGCCGTAGCAGATCGCGAATCGCCCGTGCTGTTGTAAAATCACCACTGGCAATCGCGTTCTGTAATGCGAGAGTCTCCGATGGAAGGAAGTTTCCGATCCCTGTTGTGAATCCTGAGGCACCCTCAAGAGCGAACGCCGGTGCAAATCGTTCGGCGATTCCGGTCATCCATACAACGTCTGCGTCTGATTCAGAACAGATTTTAGAAAACGCCTTGATATCGTTTAGAGCGTACTTTACGCCCACCACATTTTCATGATGAGCCAACTCCTTTAGAACAGCATCAGAAACGACCTCACTTCTTTTATAGAGTATAACGCCGAGATCCGTCGCATCGGCAACTGCGCGATAGTACTCCACCAGCCCTTTGTCATGGATGTATGTGTGGCTGGGGTTCATCACCATTATCGCATCAGCTCCTGCGTCGCGATACTGTTTTGCAAGCGTTCGTGCCGTCTCTGTGCTCCCCCCTACCCCACCGATGACTGACCCATTACTATCGAACGCCTCCACTGTTTCGCGGACCACTTCAACACGTTCGGCATCAGTGAGGGAGTAATACTCGCCAGTGTTTCCACACGGAATTACCGTCTTGGCACCATGGTCCACCAAAAAGTCGACGTTTGATCTGAGAGCCTCAGTGTCGACTGACTCACCACCAGAGGTGAACGGGGTTGGGATTGTAAATGCGACACTACTGAGATTGCGTTTGAGTTCTTCTCTAACCATCATTAGTAGATTACTCGCATAGATTAAAAGTATTGGGTCAACCTCATTCGGCTATCACATCTGAATTACCGTAGTGGAGCCATAGCGAAAGAGAAGACCCTGATATCTACAGAGGAAAATGGCTTGCGAGCGTTCAGAAGAAACCAACTTACCGATGATAACGAGACATCGGAGGGGGCTCAAACTACTTGCCCCCGAGGCAGTTCACCCCTGTTCTCGGATGGCAGTTCGTACCCATTCGAGATTTGGTTCTGGTAAGAGACCGTAGTTATAGAACGAAGTTCGTTCTACGCCCTCACGGCGAAGCGCGTTGACAATCTCTACGGTTGTTGTCTCATCGTACACCTCTGGGTGAGCGGGAAGGATTCCGGCGTGGAGTTCACAGTCGGTGAACTCTTGTGCAGTACGGACCCGTTCGACGACTGAGGATGCATCTTCTTCATACGCAATAACGGTTAGATAGTCCAAATGGTCATCCAGTGTGTGGAAGTCCAATCCGTGTTTCCAGCTTTCGGAGACCTCGGTCATACCGATATATGTGCCGAGATCAACAGAATTGTCGACTTCTCGACAAAGGTCTGCATAGACAGTTCGGAGTGTATCCATCCTGCATTGAACATAATTGTCTACCTCTTCGTGAGACCGAAGCCAATCATTCGGGTCTACATTATGAGGGAGACCACCATTTGCGAGTTCATCGATCGTGCGCTTGCAGGTATGACGCACTTGGTCTACAGCAATTCCGTCTTCTTGGGCTTTCTTCCGACAAGCCTCACAGAAACAGAGTCCAAAGAGGAACTCTCCTAACTCGCCTAATTGGGTGTGGAACTTATCATGATGCCAGCCAAACCCGGTCCCATAGAAATAATCGAAGGTCTCCAGTTCGATCCGGTTGAACCAATCTCTACTGCTTAGTTCAGAGAGGAGGTTGCAGAGAAATCGTTGGACCGGTTCCTGAGATGGGCACAAACCAAAGACTAACGAATCCCCGTGAGGAGTTTCAAGCGTGTATTCAGGATGCTGTTGACCAAGTCGCGAGTTATGGCATCCGATAGTCCATGAGTTAAGACCGACCGATCTATCAGAGAACGCCGCACCGATTTCATCTATCCAATCATCCTGACCCATCTCCTCATTCGGCACTGGTGCAAGTTCATCAAATCTATCGCTAGGTTGGAAATATGAACTCGCACGAGAGAACCACGTGCGTCGTTTTGGGTTGTGGGGGTTGAAGGTTTGTACAGCATGGTAATTTGTGGCGACGTTGACTTCGGAGATGCCGATATGTTGGAGTGAGTCGATGGCCGTTTCTAGACCTTCATCGCGAAGGTCCCACGGATAAGCCCACATGGCGAATTCCATAGATACAAAGAATGAGGGGGTCATCTTAAAGGTAAGTGTGTCCCAGCTAAGGGTTCTGGGAATGGGTCGCAAATCACGGCACCGAACAGAGGCCCTCATTTTTATTATGAGTCAATCTAATGGTAACCCGTGCAGATTACAAATGTGACAGCATACCCCGTGAATATCGGGGTCATTGATAGAGAAGACGGAGGAATCGCACCGTACGTAACCAACCACGGCGCCGTTGAAGATGTAGACCGCATCATTGTTCGAGTCGATACCGACGAGGGTCTCACAGGCTGGGGAGAAATGCGTGTATTCATTTCTCCAGCAGCGACTGTCTCGGTGATCGAAGATGGGGTCGGTCCCATCGTCGAAGGGCATTCACCGTTTGAAGTCGAGAGTCTTCGCCGGCTCTTCTTCATCGAATACACAAACATAGATATGTTTTTCTCAGCGGTTGAGACTGCATGCTGGGATATCGTTGGAAAAGAGCTAGGGGAACCCATCTATAAACTCCTCGGCGGATGGACGGCGCGGTCTCAAACCGAAATGCGACGTGACGCCACGGGTAAAGCGCGTCAAAAAGTGGATGTAGCATACTGCCTTGGAATTCTATCGCCGGAGGAATCCCGAGTTCACGCTGCCAAAGCGCTTGAGGAGGGATACTCTGTTTTGAAGACAAAAGCGGGGCGAGATTGGAGGCAAGACGTCAATCGAATTATTGCAATGCACGATGAGGTCGACGGAGAGTTGGATTTCCGATTAGATCCGAACCAAGGCTGGCGACTTGATGAAGCCATCCGTGTGGGATCATCGCTAGCGGATGCAGGAGTGTATCTCCAGTATCTTGAACAACCAATTCGAGTCGATGCCCACGAATCCCTTGCCGCGTTACGACACCGCCAACCCCAACCGATTGGACCAAACGAGGATATGTATATTGCACACAACCTCCGGTCCCTAATCCAGAAGGGGGGAATCGACGTTGCAGTAGTTGATTTGACACCAGCCGGCGGAATAACAGGAATTCGTCAACAGGTTGCGATCGCTGAGGATGCTGGGGTTCCAGTTACCCATCACTGTGCATTTGACCTCGGAATACGCACGGCAGCGATTATGCACGCCGTATATGGGATTCCTGGATTCAACTTGCCCCCTGACTCAGTTTACTACGCTTGGGAAGATGATGTCATCAAAGAACCACTCGAGATCACAGACGGCGCAATTACCGTACCCGACGGTCCCGGCTTAGGGATTACTGTTGATGAGGCCAAACTGGAAAAACACGCAATAGACCTCTAAACGATCGCTGGACAGCTAAAGACCTCTTTGGAGGGGGTCACCACAGAGTGATTAATGGCTTATGAATCCAAGAATAACTCAAATTGATTGTATCGAATTCGAATACGAACTCGAGCACGTGGCAATCGGTCCAGAAGGGTTTAACCTCGTATATGCGCCTGGTGAGACATACTCTCGGACCGCACTTGCTCTTAAGGTTATCACCAGCTCCGGAGAAACTGGAGAGTTCGTTGGGGGCAACAGCATTTCCCTTGCACAGATTAAGGCTGTGGCACCATATCTTATAGGAAAAAACCCACTCCACAGAGAGAAGCACTGGCAATCGCTTCGGCGAGGCCTCCGGCAGTATGATGGTGTAGGGATTGGACCGTTGGATATTGCGTTGTGGGATTATGCCGGAAAGCAACATGGAGCGGCAATACATGAGCTACTTGGGACCTATCGCACACGATTACCTGCGTATGCATCGACGTACTTTGCACACGAAGAGAGTGGATTCACAGATCCTGAGTCGTACGCCGATTTTGCGGAACAAAGCTATAATTGGGGATTCCAAGCGTTCAAAACTCACACTTGGTGTGGAACCGAAACTCCAGACATTGATCGGGAGATCAAAGTAGTGAACGAAGTCGCCAACCGGGTTGGATCATCCATGACCCTGATGCATGACCCTGTCTGTGAGTACAAGACCTTTGGTGATGCGTTACGCGTGGGTCAGGCGTGTGATGAACAGGACTACTTCTGGTATGAAGATCCGTACGCAAACGGGGGGCAATCACAACACGGATTTGAACGCCTCCGTGAACGTATCGAAACACCACTCCTCCAGACAGAACTCGTGCGTGGACTCGAACCGCACGTAGACTTCATGGTCTCGGGGGCAACAGATTATTGTCGTGCTGATGTGGAATGGGATGGCGGGATCACCGGAGCAATGAAAATTGCTCGAGCAGCGGAGGGACTCGGCATAGATGTTGAATACCATTTAGCGAACCCAGCAACGAGACACTGTATGGCTGCAACACGGAACTCTAACTATTACGAACTTGGACTCATACATCCGCAAAGCACACGGCCACATACCCAACCCCCCGTCTACAAGGGTGGATATAGTGATGATCCACACGACGTCTCTGAGGATGGGACGTACGGGGTTCCAGATGGACCTGGACTCGGTGTGACTTACGATTGGGAGTACATTACTCAGAATGTAGTCCGACAGTGTTCTTATAGCTGATTTAAGGGGTAGGCCGGAACATTATTGTAATCCGGTCTCAATACCCAATCCATGTTCCTACACGGGGCAGCTGACCCGCGATATTCATGGAGTTGTATGGACTATGAATCGATTCAAGCTCTCGGTGACGAGTCAGGGTCTGTGCTTGTAATACCTGTTGGGAGTATCGAACAACATGGCCATCATCTGCCTGTTGCAACCGATTCGCTGCTTGTCAGCGCTGTTGTTAACGCCGCTGTTGATTCAGTAGCAGACAAAATTCCAGTCGTCATGACTCCGACTGTCTGGAGTGGCCACTCACCACATCACCGCGGTTTCGGTGGAACTCTATCACTTCAGTTTGAAACGCTCAAACGAGTTCTTGAAGACATAGCTGACAGTGCGCTCGACAATGGATTTGATGCGGTGCTCCTCGTCAATGGCCACGGTGGGAATAAGAATCTGATCGGTTCTGTCACTGGAAGTATTGGACGTGCACATCCAGATATCGAAGTGCTCGGAATTACATACTTTGACCTTGCAGCGGATACGATCAACGAACTTCGGGAGAGTTCGATGAGCGGTATGGCCCACGGTGGCGAATACGAAACATCGCTGATGATGTATTTGCACGATGAGTTTGTTGACGCAACCGCAACTGAAAAAGTGTACTACGATGACCCGTACGCTCACGCCGGCGTTGATCTGTTAAAGGGTGGTCCGCTTTCAGTGTACCGTCCATTTACGGAGTATTCTGACAGTGGTGCTATTGGCGACTCAGACTTAGCCTCAGTAGAAAAGGGAAAACAGATTTTCGAGGTGGTTTGTACCGAACTTGAAGAGATATTATATGCGGCTCACAAGGCAACGCTCAACAGCGATTGAATCAGGGTTGTGGGTAAAGGCATGTGAACCGCCTCGGAGCCAGGTCCCGAGGTACTCGACCAGTGTTTCTGTGGCCGATCGAAGAGACAAAGGGTTCACAATTATTGAAGAGCATCTCGTGCTTCGACAGGCCACACAGCGTCGACAACGACGTCTGAGACACCGATTAGATGGTCATGGAGATTCGCGGTCGTACAGACATGAGGAGCAATAAACTCTAAGCGATCTCCGACCGCCATTGATTTGCCTGGAGCTGTAATCACGAGCTGTCCGTGCTCTTCAGAAGAATCCACGTAGTTGATCCCTTCATCACGTGCAATCAGCACTGCTGATGATCTATCAATATGAGTTCGGCCATTACATTCATATCCTGTTGTGTTATCAACCCACATGATGGAAGAGATAACCAGCGAAGATGTCCCAGAAGCGCTTGGACCGTATTCTCAAGGTGTCATTTCAGGAGAGACAGTACACGTATCCGGAAAGGGTGGGAAAAACCCTGAAACAGGGGAAATTCCCGACTCTGTTGCAGAACAAACGAAACAGACGTTGGCTAACGCCGAAACCGTCCTTGAAGCTGCTGGAACAACTGCAGATTCAATTGTTAGTGCAACAGTGTATCTTACAGATATGGATGACTACGAAGAGATGAACGATGCATACCAGTCATATCTGAGTGAGCCCTTCCCGGCACGTACTTGTGTGGAGGTATCTCGCCTCCCAGCACCCATTGATGTTGAAATCACGGTTACTGCCGAACTGGATCCATCCGAGTAGTACTCTAATTCGCCCTTCTCGGAGAAGGAGCCATCGGTTTCATGTCATTATCTTGCTCGAGAGAGGATAACCAACACACGCCGAATTCTTTATAGGATTCTCGATTATGAGTAATCACTATGAGGGTAACAAACATAGAGACAATCCCAATAAAAGTACCAGTGAAACCGCTCGGGGAGCCGTATGGTATAGCACCATATGTCGCCGGAGGCCGACTACGCGACCTTCCGGAATCCCTCTCATTTGAGGAAGCCCTCAAGCAAAATGATTCTGGGGGTGATCACGGTGAAAAGCTCTTAATCCGTGTTGACACAGATAATGGAATATCTGGCTGGGGAGAAGTAAAGGTCCCAACCATGCGTACAGGCCAGGTCTTGATCGAGGAACTTATCGAACCAGAACTAACCGGACGAAAAATAAGCGACATAGAAGCCTTTCTCGATGAGTTTCGGCATTTCTCCTCGCTCTACTATACGGACCTCACCTCCTACCTCGGTGGTGTGGAAATTGCCCTATGGGATGCACTCGGAAAACAGCTCAACAAGCCAGTATATGAGTTGATCGGAGGAAAAGCGCGCGACAGTATTCCTGTATCATACTGTGTCGGCCTCTTGACCCCAGAGGAATCGCGAGAACACGCAAGATTCGCTCATGAACAAGGGTTCTCGGTCCTCAAGACGAAAGGGAGCCGGTACTGGAAATCCGATGTCGAGCGAATTCGAGCCATGCACGACGAAGTTGATGGCGAATTGGAGTTTCGGTTAGATCCGAACCAGCTCTGGAGTATTGATGAAGCGGTTCGCGTTGGCGGGATGCTCGAAGATAGCGGCATTTATCTCCAGTATCTTGAACAACCGATCCGTGTAGATAGCTTTGGGTCCTTATCTCGCCTTCGGCAACGGCTACAAACCCCAATTGCAGTAAACGAAGATGCATATTTCCAGCGAAATATCGCACTGGCGGCCGCTGAAGATGCGATTGACGCGGCTGTGGTTGACTTGATTCCTGCGAAAGGGATCCTAGGATTTAAGCGCCTTATGGGGGTGGCAGAAGATTTCGGGATCTCTTTAGCCCATCATTCGAACTTCGATCTGGGGATTAAGAACGCAGCTAAACTGCATGCGATTGCCAGCACTCCCGGGTTTAATCTTCCTATTGACACAGTCTACTATGCCTACGAAGACTATCTTCTCGAGGAACCCTTGGAGATAGATAACGGTCAAATGAAAGTCCCAGACTGCCCTGGGCTAGCGGGCACCATTAACACTGAAAAAGTCGAAACATACCGCACTGATTGACGTTTTGATTGTTGCTCTGTAGTGAGTTGACTCAAACAACGATCTGGCCAGGGAAAATGAGAAAGGTGCCGTAGGCCTATCCGTGAGATCAAACAAGCCAAGTTCTATTCGCTCTCGTGAGATATTGAGGGATACAGAACCTCATCCGAGATGAGTGTAAGGCGATCACGGATTTGGCCCTTTTCATGGTTTGAAAGGTGTGAAAGAGGGGGAAGGGGTTGACCGACATCAAACTTACATTCCTGAAGTGCAAATTTCAGTCCTGCCGTAAGAGACACCCCATCCAACGCATAGAGTACGTTATTTACAACAGTAGCCTGAATATTAACTGCCTCTTCATAGTTGCCTTTCTGCGTAGCCTCATAAAGCTCAACAATTGCTTTTGGCGCCAAATTTGAAACACCAGGGATGAGACCATCGGTCCCCCCACGCAACGACATTACAGCTTGGTCTGTAATCCCTTGAAGAACTGTAAACTCATCACCTGTCTCTGAATTGAGCCTGGAGTGGTAGCGCGGATCACCTGAGGAGTCTTTGATTCCAACGACATTATCGTGGCCAGCAAGTGAGATCACAGAATCAATGCTGATAGTGTTTCCCGTTAGAAACGGAATGTTATACAAGACTATGGGGAGTGGAGAGTCATTGATTATGCTTTTGAAATATCGTTTGATACCTGCATCATTAACACCAAAATAGTAGGGGGCGATCACTACTGCCGCATCTGCGCCGACCGATTCTGCAGTGTCGATTTGATTTCGAACCTCTTCTACCGAATTACCGCCACATCCAGCTAAGACTGGTTTATTGCCCGACGCCGATACCACGGTCTGGATAACAGACTCTCGTTGGGTTGACGAAAGGCTTGAAAATTCACCCACTGTTCCACAAGGGAAAAACCCGTCTACACCCGCTTGTGAAAGATTGGACACGTGATTCGCTAATTGGGTACTATCAACTTCCTGTTTCCCCGTTGTCGGGGTTATCAGTGGTGGATATACACCGTCGAAATCCATACAGCAGGTTTTTGATGGCCCATATATAAATCTTATATCAGAATACTATTCATTTCCAAGAGGGAAATTTCCACACATCGAAAAAGGATTGAACACCACTACTACGTGACGGCATCGACGTAGCGCTTTCAGAAACTGATGGGAGAATTCGAGTTCTCTACGCCCACCAATGGTAATGAAGGAGGTATGGGACAAGTCCTCCCCCGTGTCGAGGCCCTCTAAGCACCTAGGCCCCTCACAGATCCGCACCTGACAGCGCCTTCACCGCACCAGTGCAGACTGGTTTAAAAGAACAAAGAAAATCCGTTTCCGAAAGTCAAATAAGGGGACTGAGTCATGATTGACCATGACAGGAAACGGCCGCACGATCAAATCGGTAAAGACCTCATGTGAAGTGCTTGAATTCCTTCACCAGAACGGAAAGTCTAGAATCGCCACGATAGCCGATGAGCTCGACATGTCCCGTGGGAACGTACATCATCATCTGAATACACTTCGACAGCAGGAATTTATAAAACAATCAGGAGAAGAATATGAGCTAAGTCTAAAGTTCGTTGCCTACGGTGAAGCCGCAAAGCAATCGATATCGGAGTACGAGATCGTCACCGAAGAGATTCGTCGGCTCGCTAACGATGTGGGTGAGGTCGTCAATTTTGCTGTTGAAGAACACGGCTGGGTCGTTTATCTCCACAAAGAGCGTGGTGAGGGAGCCGTTCATACTGCTGCGTATCCAGGAACTCGTCTTCACATGCATTGTTCAGCATTAGGAAAAGCAATGCTTGCAAACTTTGATCGGGAGCGAGTTGAACAAATCCTCGAAAAGCACGGTTTGCCAAAGTATACTGAACAGACGATTCAGAACCCAAAAGCACTCCAAGAGCAGTTGGAGACTATCCGACAACGGGGGGTGAGCTACGATGATGAAGAAGTTGTCCCTGGGGTTCGGTGCGTCGCTGTCCCCCTGCGTGGTTCCGACGGAGAGATATTCGGCGCCATTAGTGTCTCTGGGCCAACGCGCCGGCTTACGGACGAGGACTTTAAAAACAACCTTCCAGAGAAACTTTCGCAATCTGCAAATGTAATTGAAGTCAATATTTCTACCCTTTCTTGAGGGATCCCTCTAAACTCGATTGTGTGTTTGACAATGGGAAACGCGTTGGATGTTACCACATGGCCCAGAGCACTGAAATTACAAACATAAGGGCGTAATGGTTAGAAATCATCATTCAATCCACTATTTCCGGGAGAGATGGTTTGATATGCTGCTATACACCGTATTCACAATAGCACCCTAATTGTGTAGGTCATTAAATTTGTGGCAGAGATCGAAATCAGGTCGCCCCCTTCGTTTGTTAATCGGAAACGAGAATGGTGCACGGCCCGCCAATATTATTGGGTCAAGGACACTGCGCCAAGGACTGCCGTTCAAAAATTGGCAGCGCTACAAAGCTCACACGAAAAGCAACGTACGTTAAATATATTCTAGAGCCTTCTCAGGAAAATTGTGTTTGACTGTGCCGTAATTAGTCCTGTGTACGTACAGCAGGGAAAAAGTTAACAGTACAGGCGAACTCAATCAACTTGATGATTCACGCTGTAGGTCCACTCCTATCGATTGACGTCTCGAATAGAACTTACGATAACGAGAACATCGATCCAATACTCGAGACATATCTGGGCGGTCGAGGTGTAGCAACTCGGCTTGCTCATGAGCGAATTCCGTTCGATGCTGATCCATTTGGCCCGGAAAACCGATTATACCTTTCGACAGGTCCTCTACAAATGTCACAGATGAGTTTTACTGGCCGCATGAATGCAACTGGCCTTTCGCCATTGACCGGGGGACTGCTCTCATCAAATGCGGGGGGATACCTATCACGCAATGTAACTGGAACCGGATATAGCGCGATCGAAGTTACAGGTTCTACGGACTCACTCGTTGCAATACACGTGACTGATGAAGATGTGACGTTCGAAGAGGTGCCCGAATTGAAAGATGCGACCACGTCAGAAGTTACGGAGTACATGGAAAAAACCCACGGACTTTCTGAAGAGCATCTCGTCTGTATTGGACCCGCTGGTGAACGTCGAGTACGCTTTGCCTCTCTTATGACATATGGCTCTAGGGCATTTGGCCGTGGCGGATTAGGGGCTGTACTCGGTGCCAAAGGTGTGAAAGCTATTTCCTTCGATGGTGACAAAGCGCCTTCAATAGCACTGCCGGAAGACATACAGATGGATGTCCATCGGGAAGCAGCTACTGCTGATGACTTGATGAAGCGCCAAGGAACAACAGGTGGAACCGAATTTATCAACGAAGAATTCTCATTGCCAACCCGATATTTCAGTGAATATTCTTTCGAACACGCTGCGTCTATCGGGGGTAATGCAGTTGAGGAGAAAAAGTATAAAAAGGCATCATGTTCAACATGTGCATACGCGTGTAAGTTACCCACACGCGATGAAGATGCTGGAGTGGAAACAGAGGGGCCAGAATTTGAAACAGTGTATGCCTTCGGTTCAAGCCAAGGTATTGGCGAGTTAGTCGATGTAATGAAATCGAACGAACTTTGCGACCAGTTTGGGATGGATACTATCTCGTGTGGGATCACTATTGCAGCATATTTGAAAGCACACAATGAGTTCGGAAATGCAGACCTAGTTCATGAACTCGTTGAGAAAATTGCGTTCAGAGAAGGCGAAGGAGACCAACTCGCAGAAGGTGTCGATCGAATTCATGACCAATTAGGAGTTGAGAATTTTACAGCAAAAGGCATGGAGTTTGCCGCCCACGATGGACGAGTGCTCCACGGTCAGGGATTGTCCTACGCCGTCGCAAACCGTGGGGGAGATCACATGTACTCCACAATGCTTCGACTAGAATATGATGGGGAAATTCCGGCCGAAGGCTTAGAAGAAAAAGCTGCAATCCTAAAAACTCGTGAAGATCACGCTGCACTCCGAGATAGTGGAATCGTCTGTGCATTCGCTGGCGGAGGTGGCTACGTAACTGGGTCCACCCTTGAACAGTTGTTTGATGCAGACTATGAAAAAGACCTTCTCGAAGTAGGGAGTAAAGTAATCGATCTTGAACGCCACTTCAACAATAAACGTGGCATGGATCGGACTAACGATCAACTCCCGTATGATCTGCCGGGTTTCGAATCGGCACTTGATGAGTACTATACCCTTCGTGGGTGGGAGAATAATGGAACAGTTCCTGATGAACAGGTGCGCTTATCCTAAGAACTCATCCACCGACAATTGATGGAGCGAAACGGATAAGATCGCCATCTGTTAATTTCGTACCAAGTCCATCTAATTGGCGGATGTTGGTCCCGTTAACGGTAATATTGACAGCTGCGTCTAAATCTCCCTGAGTAAGGATCGCGGTTTCAAACCCATCGTATTGTTTGCCGAGTTGTGTCACCACTTCCTCGACAGAGCCCGACTCGGTAACCTCCAATTCAACCACTTTTTTCCCTACGCGTTCACGTAGCGGACCGAAAAATACGCATTCAATTCTCATTGGTTAGACTTACGCATGTGGTACAAGTCACTCGGTTATAGTATTTCCGACAAGGATACGTGGCTCTTGATTCAAAGGTCTGGAGAATCAACTGTCGCACCGTCAACCTTTGTTTGGCGAAGTGACCTAAGAGCATCGCGGTCGGATTTGACCCCCCATGCATAAACTTGGAAACCGCGTTTGTGTGCCTGATTGATCACTCCGGTGTTAATACAAGTGGTCCAATGAGGATGAACATTCAGACAATTATACTTGCTCGCCACGTCAAGAGGTTGATCAACGTTATCATCAAATAGGTAGCCTGTATCGACATCTAAATTAGCAACTTCAGCAAGAATCTCAGTGGAGAACGAAGAGAACCGATAACTACCATCCGAATCAATATGTGATAGCACATCATTCACTAACCCCCTCTCCTTCAATTCGATTTGGAGGACTACGTCATCAGGAACTGCGTTAACAACGGTTTCAAACTTCGGAATTGCTAGTCCCGATCCTTGTACAGAGAGTTCCTGTAGCGATGAATAGCTGAGCTCAGAAACCATGCCCGTTGAGTCAGTCACTCTGTCAACGGTGGCATCATGAATACAAACAATTTCGCCCGATTTACATCGCCGAACATCAACTTCAACAGCAGGAAGGACTTCACTCGATTGCTCGAATGCTTTAATTGTGTTTTCTGGATAGACGCCGCCACACCCTCTGTGTCCGATCAATTGCATACGTCAACTATATCAACCCCTTATATTGAATAAATCTATTGTCTGTCCTCACACGACAAGGCGTTCATGTCGTGAGACACCGGCAATCCGTTCTCCGGCACTGAACGCTTTCATAACGCAGTCTGCTGTAGGGTACATCGGCTGACCAACAGTCAGTCATAGTGGGCGTTAGAACATTTTACTCAAGAAGGTAGGCCCCTTCAATGGAACGCCTTGAGGAGATTTCAACTGAAGATCTACAGAAGGCACTCGACAAGGTAGAAGAAAAGAAGCCGGCACAACGGCTGGTAGCTGCGGTTACCTACAAAACGGCGTTCCACAGAGTGAGCTTGCCGAGTGGTACGGCGTTGAACGAAAACCGATCTATAATTGGCTCAACCGACTCGACACCGACGAGTCACTTGCGCAGGCCGTGACTGATGCTCACAGATATGGGAAAAAGCGAAAGCTCTCAGAAATAGAGCAAAAGAAGTTCGAAGCAACTGTCCACGAGTCTCCTGAGGAAAATGGGCTCGACGCGCCGGCGTGGACCCCAGCGCTCGTCCAGCAGTATGTCGAGGAAGCCTACGATGTTGAGTATTCGATGACGAGTTGCCGGCGGTTGCTCAAAGAAGCGGGATTGAGCTATCAAAAACTACGCCGTACAGCCGTCGCATCCGATGCTAACGAACAAGAAACGGGCCGCGAGGAGTTCAAAAAAAGCGCCGGGAGGTGGACGCCACAGTAGTCTGCGTCGATCAACCCAAGAAATTTGTGCACGTCGACCCGCGTGCGGCGTGGGTTCCCCGAGGCACGCGACCGACCGCCGAATTACCCGGTTAGCGTGACTGGACGTGTCTGGTAGGCACGATCACCGAAATCGGTGATCGCTTTTTCGCTCGAGTCGAAGCGTACGTAACCGCCGACCACGCCAAACATATCATTTTTGCGTTATGAAAAGAGTTCGAAGATGATCTGCTCATTGTACTAGATGGAGGGCCGTATTTTCAGGAGTTGGACCTCACGGAACTGGCGGCCCGTGAGGACCTCACCTTCGTCACGGTACCAGCATACTCACCAGAGCTAAATTCTGTCGAGGAGCGCTGGAGACAGCTCCAGGCCGCTCTCGGCAACCGCCTTTGAGTCACTCGACGATCTTACAGCAGCGATTGACACAGCTCTTAACCAGCTCTCTATACCATATGTGAGTAATTATTTCTAGATTCTACTATAGAAATCGGATCAAAGGGATGTTCAACACCAGATCCGACACGAATGCGTGCATACGCCCCGCAGATTGCCGTCACCATTATATTGGGGTACACGAATGACATTTTTGTATGTGTTTAGCCCGAGCTGATTTCGGTACTCTCTCGTAGGAAGCGTTCAACGGACGCGATATGAACAGGCAGCAGACATCGGATACGATTCTCAGGGATGGGCTCCGCATAGTGATTAACGCAACTTCTGGATGAATCCGTCGAGGTGGTTTTCGATCCAGGAGCCTGCGAAACTCAACTGGTCGGTCAACTTCCTGAAGATCTCATCGAGGAGGGCGCGGTATTCAGCCGCGCCCTCCACGATCAGGGGTGAAGATTCCCATTTGAGACTCTTCCAGACGGGCTCGATTGGGTTGAGATGCGGTGACCCCACCGGGAGAAAGACGAGGTCAATCCCAAGTTCATGGGCTCGCTTGCGCGTGTGCGAACAGATATGTGAAGAGAAGTTGTCCAAGACGAGCAGAATCCGCTTGCCTGGATTCTGCTCGCGGATCTCCTCGAAACACGTGCAGATCCGTTCTTTCTTTTGGTTCGGAGGAAACTGGAGGACACTCTCACCGTTGAGTGCATAGAATCCGGCCGCTGGTGTGTCGATTTTCACCAGCGGCCGGGTGATCGTCGGTTCGTTTACTGTGTAGAGACGCTGGGAATTGTCCCACGGTTGGGGGTGCGAAACATCGAAGAAACCGACCGTTGTTCCGCCATCTGTTCGAACATCATCGTCGAGCGTCCATTCCTCGTCACTTTCGTCTTCAGGCTGCTTGTTGTGTGGCTCGTCTCCATCATCCTCGGCGAACGCGTCGGCAACGCGTTCGTCGAGAATCTCATCGGCGTTCTCTGGACGGTCTGGCCTCTCCGTACGCGGAATCGCGTACGAGAGGCCGAGATCATCGAGAAGCCGTGGCAGATAGTTCGGATGGAACGCGACATCGAACTCTTCGTTGATGAGGTGCTGAATTTCCTGTTTCTTCCAGGGTTCGCCCTCTTCGAGCAGGTCTAGGAGACGTTCTCGTTGTTTCTCGTCGAGCTTCGGGGGCCGGCCGCCCCCGAAGTTCGGTGTCAGAAGTCCGAGCCCACCCTTATTCCAGAGGCTGGCCCAGCGACTGCCGGTTGATTGGGACATCCCGACATCGTCGGCTGCGTCTTCGAGCGTTGCACCCTTGTACAGCCGTTTGAGGAAGGTGAGCCGCTTGCTCATCTTCTCATCATCTGTCTGTGTGAGTAAGCGGTCGAGATCGTCCTCACTAAGGTGACGGACGATCTCTTTTTCCCGTCCTGTCATTACCCCACCAACTCAAAGTATACCTAAATCTTCTGTGAACCACTAAGCGGAGCCCATCCCGTTACTTCTGCTGTCACTACTGGTTGGTGGAGTCTATGAACGCAGACGATTTCACCAAAGAAGAGCTCCTTTCTCGGCTTCTCCAACTTGAGCAACGAGTCGAAGAACTCGAACGGGAGAACAAGCGAAAGGACAAGAAAATCGATCAGAAGGACGAGCGGAT
>LKMJ01000862.1_pt1 | contig 25291 bp, 25 predicted proteins | sample 643391 | NCBI WGS metagenome assembly LKMJ01 (sample SAMN04112250, study PRJNA286221) | soda lake metagenome | biome: soda lake; feature: Kulunda Steppe; material: water; isolation source: sample PL-Br10 brine of Picturesque Lake | place: Russia: Kulunda steppe | collected 2010-07 | reverse complement strand
TTTCGACCATCTGCTCTACCTCTTCGATCTGCTGTTTCGGAATCCGCAGTGTCACACGCTCCATTGTTGTATTTCCCCTTGTGGTAAGACGAGGGCCGAGTTTACACCCCGCCCGCTCGTCTTACACAGCAAAACCGCCGGAAGGCGGCAGGTCGTACGTCACGACCGTTCTGTGTAAGACGACCGTCTTACGCAGACATAACCACAGACCAAAGGGTAATAAAAGTACCGGTCAGCGTAAGACAAACGTACGTTTACCCGAGTAAACAGCCTCTATCTGCAGTTTACGGCAGTTCATGAGTTATCCAGAACGTCCGCAGCGGGTGTTCGTCGGCCACAGCCGGGGCAGAATGCCCAGTCAGAACGGATCTCGTCACCGCACTCACAGAACACTCGTCGGGATGTTTTCTCCCCACAGTTCGGGCAGTAAACGTGGGACGGCGATACGTCGTCCCCGCATTGTGTACACGTTTTGCTCTCCTCTGTATGCACGTTTTCATCGTCAGCCGGTGCTGTCTTACTCTCGCCCGAACTGTGTGACACATCGTTTGACGGCTCGTTAGACACCGCCGCATCAGCGTTTACTGATCCCTCGGCTGTGTGTGACGAGTCCGACACAGGAGCATCGAGCGTGATGTTTACGTTCACGTCACGGCCCTGAGGCTGTGTAAACGATCGATCGAGGCGGTCTGCAATCAGCGAGTCAACACGGTCGGCAACGATATCGTCGAGTGTCTCTTCGGATGGCTCGTCGTTCGACGTGCGAACGGTGGCGTCACCGTGTGTGTCGAGATACTCGCGCAGCGCCTGGCGCATAATCTCACTTTTCGAGTCGTCGAACTGCTCGAGCCGGGTGATGAGCTCGTCATCCGCACGGAACGTAATCTTGCTCATCGGGTTATATCGGTTTACTCTCCCTACCCATTTCAATCTTCCTTGCGTGTCTGACAGGCGTCAGACTCTGCCGACAGCGACGATGCATAATGGTTAAGTCCAAGAGGGGGCCTACATCTTCATGTCCGCCCTTAGCTCAGACTGGTAGAGCAGTCGACTGTAGATCGACTTGTCCCCCGTTCAAATCGGGGAGGGCGGACTTTTGCTGCGAACGAATGTGAGCAGTCAAAAGTCCACGCCGACCCGGTTTGAGCCCGGAAGTCGCAGCGTGCGAACGAAGTGAGCACGACCGTCTGGCATCTGTTCAAATCGGGGAGGGTGAATTTTGTTATCACGGGTGCAGGGGCGACTGTCGGACAGTGTGCTGTCGGACACGCGAGCGAACGCTCGACCACCGGGTGACTCTCTCATCAAATTAAGAGACGCCGTCATACCGAGACGATCTGCTCGCCGCAGCGGGTACAATCACGACAGTGGATGTCGCCGGGTGTCTCGGCGATGGAGACAGCGAGGGCCAAGCCATCGAATGCTCGACGGTCGTTCGGGAATTCAGTGATAGTCAGATGCAAACTGCGGGCGTCGGGATCAAAGGGGGCGCAACCGACAACCCGATCGCAAAGCTCGAAGTAACGCTCGCATCGGATGCTGTTCCAGATGGGCCACAAGGTGGACGCATCGGACGCATTTCAGTTACCAACTCGCGTGACGAACTGGTGCACAAGATTCCACTCGAAGAGCCAACGAGTGATAGTGATTAGTGCGGTTATGTTCATGCCCGAATGACAACTCTGGATGTTTCACGGCGTATAACTCACAGTTCGCGTTGCTAGAGTGGTACAGACTCGCACTAATCACTATGAGAAGTGGTCGTACAATATTCCAATCGGACCCCAGCATTGACAGCACCAGCTCACGCTCGAAGTTAGTAGCGGTCAGGGAGACAGCATGGCAGTCGATTTCAACTGGCAGATCACGTGACCACCGATGCGCGCGGGCGAGACTCGGCAGCCGCGTCTGCGTCGGCGATCAACAGTCAGACAGCAATCACGAGATGAGAGCATTACACACACGCGCAAATTCAAAGCGTACTCGGTAAGCCCGTTGTAGCGCCCAGAGCCAAAAGAGAAAGAGCCGCATACTCGGCACAGCAGGTTGCGAGGTGACACAATGCTCGACAGTAGCAGGCGACAACTGACTGGTATGCAGCTACTACACACCCACGAGGCGACAGTGAATGCCGACAACCGACCCAGCCGGCACTGCATCGAGCGACAAAAACATAACAAATAGTATGTTTCGTTTGAGTCGACACCAACACGGAAAACATCAGGATCTATATATAATATCCCTTGCCAATCTTCGCAAATATTTAGGAAAACTCATACAGTGAAAATAGTTGTATAAAATATGATACTTTCACCATGGATATATTCAACTATGTGACAAGAGTGGAGCGGCGGCTCGATTTCGGGCGGGCAGGAGCAGCAGACGTCATATTTTGCCACCAATACAGAAAACCGCAAGACAGCGACGCCAAAAAATGACGTAAACAATCATCTCCCTTTTTATTAGACCACCGCATTACTGAGAGTGTGGTCGCCATGGGTGTCTTAGACAGGGCAAAGAAGGTATCTGGTCTCTCGGAGTCAGGCGAGGTCGAGCATCCGTACGTCTGTCTCGCCTGCGGGAGATACTTCGAGGTCCAACACCACACCTGCCCTGACTGTGGGAGTTTCGATGTCCGCCACTCAAAATGGGTCCAGGAGTGACGGACGACACCCGACTGCGCCACCGTACCCGCACGGGTCGGCCACGGTTGCGGGTGCGCTAACTACCTTATTGCACTGTTGTTACCTCTCTGTAATGAGACAGCGAGCGACGATCAGCAGATGATGACAGTGGAAATACATATTTGAGATCTGATTGGCGATCTCAGACACGAGTATTTAAATATAACAGCGAAACCACTATGCTGTATGGTAGAGGTGTTCGCTGTCGCCAGCGGTAAAGGTGGAACTGGGAAGACGACGAGCACCCTCGCCCTGGGGATGGCACTCGCAAAAGACCACGACGTGACGGTGATCGATGCCGACACGGGGATGGCCAACATGCTTTTTCACACCGGGCTCTCGGAAACAGAGCCGACACTGCACGAGGTGCTCGCTGGCGAGGCTGCTGTGACGGAGGCGATCTACCAGCGGTTCGGGATAGATGTGATTCCCTGTGGCACCTCACTTGCCGGCTTCCGTGAAGCCGATCCATCGCGACTCCGGGAGGTGATCGCGACAGTCGCCAGCGACACCGATGTGATCTTGCTCGATTCGGCTGCGACGCTGAGCACAAAAAGCGCGGTGTTGCCGATCGTGCTCGCAGACAGAGTCGTTATCGTGTTGCAGCCGACAGTGCCGTCGCTTTCCGACGGGTTGAAAGTTCAGGAGTATGCCACGACCTACGGGACAGAAAGCGCCGGATTTCTGTTCAACCGCGTGGCAGAGGACGAGGATATCGAGACGATTGCGGAGAAAGCGACGCGGTATTTCGACGGCGAATTGCTCACAGCGGTGCCAGAAAGCGAGACAGTGCGCAGCGCACGCCGGGCGAGTGAGCCGTTGCTTGCCCACGCGCCGGAGGCCCCTGCTGCGGCGGCGTATCGGGAAGCCGCGGATCAGCTGACGGTCAAGAGTTACCCCTCGGCCGACGTTGCCGACCGGTTCCAGAATGCCGTCATTCCAGACGGCTAATACGAGCTATGAATCTGCCACAGGGAGAACTGCTCCGGCGGCGGGTGCTCACAGATGTCGGGACGGTGCTTGCGACCGCCCTCGATCGCGAGTTGACGGGGTATGCACGGCTCGAACCTCAGGAGACGCTGTTGCTCGGCGCTGATGGCGTCGGTGTCCTCACGTTCGAAGCTGGTGTCCCGGTTGCTGCCTATCACACCGGAACGGACGCCGGCGGCCCTGACGCGGTTGCCGATATCGGACAGCGTGGCCCCTACCGGCTGGAGCTGTACGAACTCGACGCTGGCGTCATCGAACGGATCCACGAGGACGACTCACTCCTCGTGCCACCGGCGATGCCGGCAAGCCAACTCGGTGGCGACCCCGAACTGCAAGAGCGGACACGCAAGCAGGCACCAGCAGAGCGACTCGGTGACGAACAGCCGACGGAGAACCGACTGGCGGCAGTCGAGGAGTTTCTCGACGATAGCGACAGGGTTGAAAAAATACAGGAGCGTGCTCGAACAGAAGCCGAGTCACGGGCTGATGACTGGAATTTCCCGACAGATCAGACGTGAACCGGGATCCACCAGACGCGGCTGCGACCGCCGACTTTCTTGCTCGTGATCTCCGTCTCTGATTCGAGTTCGTGGAGCTTGTTGAGTGCGGTCCGCCGGGAACACTCGAGTTCATCGGCGACCTCTGTGGCTGTCAGTGGTTCGGCGTAATCCTCACGAGACTCGAACACGCCGGTGACATCCTCCAGTTCGAATTCGGTATCTCGTCCCTGTTTGCTCATGTCTCTCTAGAGACGCGCTGCTCACTTATCTTTTCGCTCGACATAGCTAGGTCCGAATCTCGATGGCCGTTGTGAGCTGTGACTCACCGTCTGGTGTCGTCACAGTGATATCGAACGCCACTGCAAGCACATGCGTCCGATCAGCCCGCTCCTGAACGACAACGCCGTCGCGAGACTCACAGGGACCAAACTGGCGGTCAGAGCCCCCCTCACAGACGTCGCCGACCACGCTTGTGGCATGGGTCTCGTTGTACGAGATACCGTGGGCGACTCGATCAGCAAGGCGGGACCGTTCGAGTTCCCGAACCGCGGGTTCGAGCCGATCCTTGAGTCGCTCAATCGCTTCTTCGCGCTCACTCCAGTCGTACTCACTCGCGAGCCCACCAGTCGCATTGTGGACCGCCCGGTCGAGTGCCAGCTCTGTGTCTGTCACTGAGGCAGTTGTGAACTGGCGATCGGTATCTCCGTGATAACCGAGCTGGAGATACGCTACGACGAGCGGGATCAATGCGACAGCCAGCGCGAGGGCAGCGAGCAAGACGACCTGTCCACGGCGATCAGCAGTGTTCGGACTCATGCATACCACACTCTCAGCGTTACCTCGCCGTTGACTGTCGGTACTGTGCTCGCTCCGGTCTCGACATCGTCGGGGATCGGGTGCCCGACCGTCCCGTATGCGGTTTCGATCCGGAAGAGGACGTTCGGTGGAAGAATCCGTTCGAGACGGTGTTCGAGTTCCTCGGCCTGTCGATCGAAGGCGTCGGCTGATTCGGTGACCTCCGCGAGCCGTGTTTGCTCTGCGTGGCGTGGCTGCTCGTTCGCGAGGAGTGTCATGGCGTCGTCGGCGTACATATCAAGCTGTGGCTGGGCGGCGACGTCTTCGTCACCGGGTGCGCCGAGGATGAATCCGAATGCGAGGCTCAGAATCACCACGACGCCGATCGCTGCCTCGGTTACCGTGACGGATGCCTGCGCCCTACGCATCGACGGTCACCGTGAGTGTTGCTCTGCGTGTCTCTGCCGGGTAGTATTCGATGCGAACGTCGCCTTCGGAGAGGGTGCCAGCAGTCTCGAAAGAGAGCTGTTTCGTCTCGTACCGGGACAGCGTCACCTCGTGCTCGCCACGCAGCCCGGACTCGTTTCGAAGTACGGTGCGGTCGTTGGCCCGGACACCGCGAACGTCGGTCTCCTCGGGCGGGTCGATCTCTATCGTGGCATTCGATGTCCGTCGCGGCAGCGTGGCTGTCCGCGTCTCGTCGAAGGTGGGTTCGACTGTTCGTTCGACGCGGGTTTCGAGCGTGACGAGCCGGTCGACTGTGGTGCCGTCGGTCGGATCGCCATCGGCGAGAACTGTCTCGCCGTCGAGTTGGATTCGGATATCATGATCGGGAGCGAGTCCGTACGACTGGCGGAGATCGTCGGTTGTGAGTTCTTCGAGCCGATCTGGGTCGATGACATTTGCTCTCGTGGTGATGGGGGCCTGTTCGTCGACGAGCTGGTCAGAGAGACCGACAGCCGACTGCTGTTCGATCGCGTCGCGCTCGGTCGTCGAGAGCGCGCTTGTCGCCGTCCCGACGACGAGCACGACGACGACTGTCAGCAAGAGAAAGGCGATTCCGATCGCAGGAAGTTCGGTCTGTGCTCTCATGGGTCGAGTTCGATGGTTCGGTTCGTTTTCGGGCCGCTGACGCGGACCCGGAACTGCTCACTGCTCGTGTGTGTCGCGTTCTCGACGGTAGCGTCAGGTGGAAGGGAGAGTGTTGTCGATCGTTCAAGATCGTCTGTCGGATGGACGAGCGAAAGCGTCCGATCCGAGAGTTCGATCTCGTAGGACTCGCCATCGATCGTCGATGGCAGCTCGGCAGTACTGGTGGTGTTGACGGTTCCGTTGGCCTGTGGGACGGTGTTCTCGACCGTTCCCGCTGCCGTTGCGAGGACACGCTCGGAGAGTTCCTCTCCCGTCGCTTGCTCGTACTCGGGGACGATCCCACCGAGGAGGATGCCGGACATGCCGGCGATGTAAAAGAGTGCCAGCCCGGCAGCGAGCGTCTTCGCGACAACGGGACTGACCGCCCGCTCGTCTGCGAGAAAGCTACCCATGGCCCACCTCCAGTTGCAGGTCGTGGACGACGAGATACGCCTGCCTGTTTGAGTGAAAGGAGACAACGACGCTCTCCCGGTCGTCGAAGGTTTCCCGCTCGACAGTCGCCTCGTACTGCTCGAAATGCCGCTCGAAGGGCTCTGGGGTCTCTGTCTCGATCGCGACGGCGTACTCGCCGGTACCGAGATCGATCCGCTCGTGTGAGACGTTGGTCTCGACTGTCGCAGTGATCTGTCCCTGACCGCCGATGGAAGAGCTACTGGCGTCGAGCTTCGGGGCACCGACCACGAGCACCTCGTTTTCGTGTGACGCTGTGATCGACGGCTCAGCGGCGAGCGAAGCGCTTTGACCGCTCGCCCGGACGAGCGCTCCAGCGGTCGCGGTGACCCGGTGTTCGTCGTTCTCGTAGACGACCGCATCGATATCCACTGTCCGGATGACGTTGCCATTTTCGAGTACTCTGAGCGTCCGCTGTTCGGTCCGGAGCTGGCCGTCTGTGAACTGCACCTGGTGGCTGTGGTAGCCGGTTCGCTCGCTTCCCTGTACCACCTGTTCGAGATCTGTTGCCACGCGCTCGGCATCAGTGCTGGCTGCCTGTGAATCGACGAGCGCGCCGATCCCAACGGTGAGGGTGCCGAGTGCAACGACTGCCAGCCCGAGCATGAGTGCAACGCCGACAACGTGTGACTGGCCACGCGAGCGGTTATGCTGAAGATAGTTGCCGGTCATCATGCCACCCCCAGTCCCGTAAAGACGAGATACGTGATGAGCACGAGCACGCCCGAGTGCAGCAATGCCTCGTACTTCCCGCGGCTCGCGAAACCGGCAAACCAGCCACAGGCGACGACAGTCGCCTGCGCGATCAGATAGAATCGCTGCTGGTCACGAGCAGGGTCAACCGCTTCCGGGTCGAACTGCATATGAGAACCGGTTCCTGCGACGTTAGAGAGCTGTGAGAAGCCGTCGAGCACGGTCGCGTTGACCGCGGCAATGATCCCGACGACGAGCAGCGCTGTCGTCCAGCCAACGGCAGCGTAGACGAGCATCCGCGAGCGTAACGTCTTCCGCTCGTGATAGAGCCGCCCGATTTCGGTTTCGAGCGTCTCGAACACCTGCTCGGTATCGCTGCCGGCTTCGAGTGCACCGACGACGAGCCCGACTGTCTGGGAGGCAAGCGGTGTGCCGACCCGGTCGACGAAATCGTCCAGCGCAGCGGCTCTGACATCGTCGGCCGCGTCCACGCCGGTCGTCAGATCGAGATTAAACGCGAGCGCCTCGACATCTGGCTGGAGCGGGCCGAGATCGACTTCGCGAGAGACCCGCTGGACGGCGTCGGGAAACGGGCGACCGAGACTGACGTGGCCGGAGACAGCGTGGACGAAATCCCGGATCTCTCGATCTTTCGCGTCGTCGATTCTGGCACGGCGGACGGAGACGACACCGACCGGGATGCCGTAGGCCGCGTAACCGAGCAATAGCACGTTCGCCGGTGAGTATCCCAACAGCCAGAGCAGGCTCGCGACAGCAATCGAAGGAGCGATCAAGACGACCGCCGCGCTGGCTGGATTCGTTGTTGCTGTTGTGAGCACAGCAGAGAGGTCCTCGGGGCGACGATAGGTCGGAGTTGCCTGGTCAGTTGGCCGAAGAGAAGCGACAGCCCAGGCACCACCGAGACCCACAAGCAGCACGAACGCGATGCTTGCATAGAACAAAAGCGCACGGATCGTGGTTGACCCGACAGGTGTGGTGAGTGGTTCTGACAGTCCGGGCGAGAGCACACCCGCAACAGTCAGGATGAGCACCGCAAGCGCGGGGAAGACGAGCATGACGACAAACAGCTCTGCGACGAGTTCAAGATAGCCGCTGGCTCGCTGGTGTGTCCGCTCCTGTTTGTGCGAGAGCAGTCGCCCCTCCATCTCCAGATAGCTTTCGAGCGAATCCTGTCCCTGTGCGGCGTGTTCTTTGAACTTGAGGAGAAACGGGGAGAGCGTATCTCGTGATGGCGTATCACGCGCAGCGAGCGAGAGCCCTTCGTCGAGACTCCCCGTCAGTCGCGCTCTGTTCAGCGCGTCACGGAAGGAGTCGGCGGTCGCGCCGTAGGCGTCCTGCCGGGCGACACGCCGGAGCAGTTCACGGGAGTCGTTGCTTCCCGAGGCGAGGACACGCATGTATCGGACTGCTCCCGGCAGTGTCCGTTCGATCTCATCACGACGAGCCGCCGCGAGCCGGCCGAGATACAGCCCACCGGCTTGGATGACCAGCCAGCGGACGACAATACTAACCAGAAGCGAGGCGAGCAGGCCGACGTGGAGTCGCGAAAGAGCTGGAAGTGGGAGTTCGTTGAGGATCGGTACACCGCGAGTGAAAAAGTCAGAAACGGCATCGACGATGCTGGCTGGCAGTGCAATCGCTCCGAACAGCGTCAGCAACGCAAGCGTGACAGCCAGAACCCAGGCAGTGCCGTACAGTCGAGCGATGAAGACATCGAAGCTCGTCTCCAGCCCAGTCGCGCGGTATCGCTGTCGGTCGCGGTCGTGGCCGGCGCTATCGGCGTGACGCGAAAAGAGCGCGTACAGCCCGCGGTCGAGCGCCCCGAGTCCGTTCGTGTGCGTCTCGACTGACATCAGTCACCACTGGCTTCTGTTTCTTTGTCGGGCTGTGAGACTGTCTCCTCGTGCGTTGCCCGATGGTTGGTTTGCTGACGATCCGTCTCATTCGTCTCGGGTTTCTGGTTGTCGTTCGCTTCGAGTTGGCGACTCAGCCGCTCGACTGTGGCCGCCTCGTTTGTCTGCAGATCGGCCAGCAGATCGAACAGCTCCTCGAAATCGTCGATGCCTTGTTTGACCAGATGTTCGACGTACCGGTGTTTCCGGTGGAACTCCGACTCAACGGCTTCGAGCGAACGGTCGGTCAACGTTGCGATTCGGTCGAGTGTCTTGATCCGACAGTGCCGGTTCTCGTCGCCGAGCTCCGGATGGCTATAGGCAACGTCGAAACCGCCCTCGGGAGCGCGTCGAGCGATCCGGTGCCAGTAGATCGGTGTTCCCTGCTTGCGGATCACACCACAGTCCTCGTCGCCGTCGAGGTCGCTATAGGACTGTTCGTCGAGCAGTTCGACGACCTCGCCGACGTAGCGCTCGCCGTCGACCCGACGCGGAAAGACGACGAGATCGATCTCGCGGAGCAGATACGGCGGCAATCCCTTTTCGACGACGCGATTGACCAGCGACTCGATATCGGCGGCGTGAGTTGTACCGATCAACCCGTGGCCGGTATTGATCGACTCGGCAAACGTTTCGAAACTCGCCGGCGTGTTGATCTCAGCCAGCACTTCCACATCCGGATTCAGATAGTTACACTCGGTCATGAGATCCGCCATCGTGACCTCCTTGTGCTCGCTTTCGTGTTCGCGCGTGCTCAGCGAGATTGCTGTCTCGTGCGGGAGCCTGACCTCACGAGAGCCCTCGTCGATGCTGATCGGTCGATCCTCGAACGGAATAAACGGCATATGGGCGTTCATAAGTGTGGTCTTGCCCACACCGGTCGGCCCGGAGAAGAGGACGATACGGTGGTGTTCATAACAGAGCCACAGGAGTGCAACAATCTCCGTCGGCAGGCTGTCGTTCTCAACGAGATCGACCGGAGTGAGCACGTCCGCCGACTGCTTGCGGATCGAGATGTGAGGGCCGTCCTCGCTGATCGTCGGCAAGGCGACTGCACAGCGAATCGTCTCACCCAGCCCCTCGGGACTGAGATTGACCTTCGCGCTCGGCGTGCTCGCGTTGAGTTCGGTGCCATCAGCCGCAGCAAGCTGGGTGACGACATTGACGAAGGCCTGCTCGTCTTCGAAGGCGAGATTGGTCGGAATCCGTTCAGTTGTGCCATCCCGAGGGATGACCTTGATGCGCTCGCCGATCCGGTTGGCCTCAATATCTTCTAGCGTCGGATCCCGGATCGGGATCGTCAGCTTGCCGTAGCCGACAAAATCCCGGAGCACGTAGTAGATCAGATCGGAGAGGCGGTCGCTATCGTACTCACGATCGACGGGCGGGACGGCGAGATCGTACTCGGCGAGAACAGATTTCAGTCGATGTTCGAGTGCATTCATCCAGGCACGGGTGTGCCGTCGGCGGAGCCGTCGGGTGAGCAGTGTCTCGGCGCGATCGCGCACGAATGCAGTCTTGTCGTCGATGACTCCGTCGACGGCAGTCTCCCAGATTCGCTCCTTGCATTCGGCGATCAGTTCCTCGTCACCGGGGAGTAGATCGGGCTCTCGGACGGCGTATTTCACGTCGAATGGATCGTTTCCGAGGAGATTCTCCCGATAACGGATCACTGGGATCTCGAACTCGTGGAATTCGACGGTGTAGCGGGCGAGTCGTTTGCTCGCGAATCGATCGATGTACTCGGGATCATCGGGCAGCGTGGTTTCTGCTGGAGCGTAGTCGGTTGTGTGGACGACGACACCCGCATCCTCGGTGTCGGCGACCTCGATCTGGTCGTCGAGCGCGTAGGGAGTGAGTTCGCCGAGACAGGCCAGTTGCGCGAGCGCATGATAGATGACACGCCGCCGTGCAGCAGCGGTGCAGTCGATCAACCGGTCGAGGACGCGCTCGTGTTTCTGGTCGAATCCCTCTGCCATCACTTCGATTGCACCCTCGCGTGTCAGGGGCCGCTGGAGGTGTGCGTCCTCGAAGTGGGTCGTAATTCGGTCGAGTCGTTTCCTCCCGTCAGATGTCAGTTTCGGCTCGCGGATTTCGTACCGGAAGCCACCGTCCCGTCTGGTGATCGTCACGACGACGCCAGGGTGTACCTCGTACTGTGACTGCACGTCATCGGCGTACCACGCCTCCGGATCGTCCGGCGGCAACGGCGGCGGAACGGTAGGACCTGCCTGACCGACACCTCGATCGCTGCTCCCTGCCATGTGAGCGAGGGTTGCCTTGCTTTTGTATATAAAACCTATCACTGAAGGCGACTTATTTGTCAGTTTGGTTTACGAGCGTGAACGAAGCCAATAGAACCGCAACGAACACAAGAAAGCCCAACCGAGGAACGGAAGAGATTAACTTGGGTCAATCAACTTGGTTGACCCAAGTTAATGAGAACTAACGTGGAATTGAACACAAAGAAAGCTCCGAGGCTGGTCGTGGCAAACTCTGACCCAACAGAAACTGTTTATTTTTATAGACTCCTGGGCCAGATATGGAAGATCGGCCACCCAGACTCGGGGTCGACGTCGGCGGAACCTTTACTGATGTCGTGCTGATTGCCGACGGCGAGGTAATCACGACAAAAGTTCCGACGACGGCCGACCAGAGCGAGGGTGTCATCGAGGGAATCCAGCAGGCCTGCCGGCGGGCGGGGATCGAGCCCGACGCTGTCGACTCGTTTCGACACGCGATGACCGTCGCGACCAACGCAATGCTCGAAGGCGAGGGAGCGACAACCGCGCTGGTCACGACGGAGGGGTTTGGTGACGTGCTGGCGATCGGTCGCCAGAACCGGCCGTCGCTGTACGATCTCACTGCCCAGAAGCCCACCCCGCTGGTGCCAGCCGAGCGTCGGTACGAGCTTACAGAGCGAGCGAGCACAGACGAGATCGAGACCGAACTGAGCAACAGCGATCTCCAAACGCTTGTCGACAGGATCGACAGCGAGACCGAAAGCATCGCGATTACATTTCTGCACGCCTACGCACAGCCCGAAAACGAAAAGCGGGTCGCCGAATTCCTCCGCGAGGAGACAGATGCGAACGTCGCCGCCTCCCACGAGGTGCTCCCGGAGTTCAGGGAGTACGAACGCACAGCAACGACCGTCGCGGACGCATACGTGACGCCGGTAATCAGCTCGTATCTCGGTCGAGTACTAACTGAGGCGAATCAACTTGGTCTACCCAAGCCAAAGATTATGCAGTCAAACGGCGGGATCGCGGAGATCGAGCAGATCCGCGAGCAGGCAGTGACGACAGTGCTTTCCGGGCCCGCAGCTGGCGTGGTCGGTGCGTCGCTGTTCGAGGACGACCGCGACGCCGGGATCATCACCTTCGATATGGGCGGGACATCGAGTGATGTGAGTCTCGTCCGCGACGGAGCTGTGGAGCGAACGACCGAGGGGTCGGTCGGTGAGTACCCCGTTCACGTCCCGATGGTGGATATCGAGACAGTCGGCGCGGGTGGCGGCTCGATCGCCTGGGTCGACGAGGGCGGAGCGCTCCGTGTCGGGCCGCACTCTGCCGGTGCAGAACCGGGACCGGCCTGCTACGGAAAGGGTGGCACAGAACCAACGGTGACCGACGCGAGTCTTTTGCTTGGGTATCTGGGCAGTGATACGGAACTTGGCGACGGGTTGGCACTCGACGAGCAGGCTGCTCGGAAGGTGTTCGAGGCGTTGGCAGATGAGACAGGACTCGACAGCGCGGTCGAAGCGGCACGCGGCACCTACCGGATCGCAAACGAACGGATGGCCAGAGCAGTCAGAGCAGTGACCGTCCAGCAAGGTCACGATCCACGGGAGTTCTCGCTCGTCGCCTTCGGTGGGGCCGGGCCGATGCACGCCACTGCACTCGCAGAACAGCTTGGCGTCGAGCGAGTCCGTGTCCCGCTCGCGAACGGAGTGCTCTCGGCGCTTGGTCTGCTGGCTGCCCCGGAGCGCCACGATGGGTCGCAAACGATCACCGAATCACTCCAAACCGTCGAGCCGGCCGAGGTTGAGGACGCGTATCAGACACTCACCGACAGCGTTCGTGCGGAGACGAGCGATCCAAACAAAGCGGCGATCCACCGGCAGGCAGATCTTCGGTACGCTGGCCAGAGCCACGAGCTAACAGTGGATGTTGGCGATGCGTTCGATCCACAACAGGTGCGAGAACGGTTCCACGAGGCACACGAACGCACACGCGACTACCGACTCGCGGACGAACCGATCGAACTCATCACACTCCGAGTAACAGCAACCATCACTGGTGACGAGCCATATATTTCTCACGAAGGAATTTACCTGCAAGCAGCCAGAAGGCGGGACGTACTGTTCGGCGGCGAGCTGCGAGAGACGCCTGTCTTCGAGCGCGGGCAGATTCCCGTCGGTGCGAGTTTCGATGGCCCTGCAATCGTCGAGAGCACCGAAAGCACGATCGTCGTGAAGCCGGGCTGGCGAGCAGCGATGGACAAACGCGGGACACTCACACTGGAGGAAACTACCGATGACTGAACTCGATCCGATCGAACTGGAGATTCTGCGCAACCAGCTCGAAAGCGTTGCCGAAGAGATGGGCGAGACGCTCATCAGAGGTGCCTACTCGCCGAACATTACCGAACGGCGGGACTGCTCGACGGCACTGTTCGATACCGAGGGTCGAATGATCGCACAGGCAGAGCACATTCCGGTACATCTCGGCGCGATGCCAGAAGCAGTCGAGGCCGTGCTCGCATGTGACCCCCACCCGGAGGATGTCTTCATCCTCAACGATCCGTTCACTGGCGGGACACATCTCCCCGACATCACGCTCGTTTCGCCAATATCTCACGAGGGAAATATAGTCGGCTATGCGGTCTCGCGGGCACACCACGCGGATGTCGGCGGGATGTCGCCGGGGAGTATGCCAGCGGGTGCACGCGAGATCCAACAGGAGGGGCTTCGGCTGCCACCGGTCAGACTCGTCGAGGCTGATGAGCGAAACGAGGCAGTTCACTCGCTGTTTCTGGCGAACGTGCGCAACCCAACACAGCGACGAGCGGATCTCCGCGCACAGCTTGCTGCGAACGAACGCGGCCAGCGCCGGATTCGGGAGCTACTCGAAAAACACGGCGACAGACTCCGGGCTGCGTTCGACGCCGTTATCGAGTACTCCAGAGAACGAATCACCGCGGAGATCGAGGAGATTCCCGACGGCGAGTTTCGCGCGCGCGAAGTTATGGAAGGGGACGGGCTCACCGAGCGGGAGATTCCAATCGAGGCGACGGTAACAGTAGAAGAAGGATCGATTGCTGTCGACTTCGCCGGGACTGCGGAGCAGGTCGCGGGCAACACCAACGCACCACTTGCGGTCGCAAAAAGCGCGGTGTACTTCGTCATCAGATGCATCACCGATCCGGATATTCCGCCGAACCACGGCTGTTACGAGCCGGTGACGATCACGGCACCCGAGGGCTCGCTGTTGAATCCGACACCACCGGCGGCAGTCGTCGGTGGCAACGTCGAGACCAGCCAGCGGGTAACCGATGTCGTCTTCAGCGCGCTCGGTGAGGCTGCACCCGACCGCGTCCCCGCACAGGGACAGGGAACGATGAACAACCTGATCATCGGCTCCGCGGAGTTTGCCTACTACGAGACAATCGGCGGCGGTGCCGGGGCAACAGCGAAGAGTAACGGACTCTCCGGCGTGCAGGTCGGGATGACGAACACGCTCAACACACCTGTCGAGGCGCTGGAAACGGCCTACCCGCTACGCGTCGAGCGGTATGCGCTCCGCCACGGAAGCGGGGGCGACGGCGAGTCTGTCGGTGGTGACGGACTCACTCGCTCGATCACTGTCGAGCAGGAGGCGACTGTCTCGTTGCTGTCCGAGCGACGGCGAAACGCACCGGCAGGAGTGGCTGGTGGTAAAGACGGGACAGTAGGGCAGAATCTCATCGACGGTGAAGCGGTTCCATCGAAGGTAACGAGAGAGGTGTCGGCTGGGACGACAGTGACAGTCGAAACGCCCGGAGGTGGAGGGTATGGGGAGTCAGGTGGCGGAGGGTACGGAAAGTCAGGTGGCGATGGCGACGGGAAGTCAGAACTCGGAGAGACTGACAACGAGTAGCTACTGGTTTTCGTCGATCGCAGCGAGCAGATCGTCAATCTCGGGTCTGTCCCATGTCGAACTGCCCTCGTAGGAATACGCGATCATCGGGTCTCCAGTTCTGCAGTCGAGTAGCACAGCTTTCGGCATCCGACCGAAGAAATCACTCAGCTTGCCGAGAATGCCAAACCGGACAGGCTGGTCGTACTGATCGCTGAACTCGGCCTCCGGATCGGCACAGAGTGCGAACGGAAGGTCGTACTTCGCCTGCCACTCCCGGAGTTTCTCGGCTGGCTCGGGGACAATCGAGACGACAGTCGTGTTGCGCTCGCGGAACTCGTCGTAGCGGTCGGCAACGGTCTGGACCTGATCGCGACAGTTTGTACAGTAGTGGTCGCGCTGGAAAAGGAGCAAGACGAAATCGTGCTCGGCAGCCAGAGAGTGGATCGAAAGCGGATCAGGACCAGTGCCGACGTTCTGGAGTTCGAACTCGGAGAGTATGGACATACCCGGGTTTGGCAGGCCGGAAGCAAAAACGGCGGGGTAGAGCCGAATATCACGACAATCGCTTGCTCCGTTAGCTACAACAGCGAGCGACTCTCAGAAAAAGTATGACCAGACAGGCAGTCCTCGACGGATTCGAGCAGTTCGTCAGCGATGCCATCGACCAGACGGCAGAGGAGTTCAGCGTCTCCCGAGCCATCGGTGGAGACGAAGGCGGCATGCTCGACCGGATCAGCGACTCCGAGACGATCCACGAGAAGCTCGTGAAACCAGAACTCGAAGCGTACCGTCAGCAGACAGTCACACAGTTTACCATCATTCTCGATTACGTCGAGTCAGACGAACCAATCGACAGCTACCGCGAGGAGATTCTCGACGCGGGTGCGTTCTCGGATGCGATCCGGGATGACATCCCAGCAGAGAGGCGAGAAGTTGTCTACAATCGGCTGACAGAACGCCACCGCGAACTGGGGGAGGCAGTCGAACCGATCGTCGACAGCGACGAACCGGATTTCTGGGACGCCGCCCGGCAAAAACTCACTCTCGACGAGGCGAGCGCGCTCATCGAAGAGCAGTTCGCATTCACCGATCCGGTCACAGCACATCGCGACGCATTCGAGATGAAGACAACGATCGTCCCGGGCGAGGTGCTCGGCGGGATCGGCGGGCTGCTCGGTGACTCGGCAATCGAAGTGGAGTTTACTGACGAGGCACTTCGTGCAATGGGCCACGCAGAGCGGGAGGTCATTGCCGACGCGAAACAGAAGGCCAACACCGAATTCGAGAAGTAACCGGCTGTGAGTCACCGGAACACAGCTGGCAAACCCTGATATACGAACTGACCGTAGTTTGGCTGTGACCGAGACGCCTGTCGACCTCGCCAGAGAGTTGCTGCTCGCAGTCAGATACGACGAACCAACGGAGACGTACGTCGACGCGCTTTCGACGCTTGACAACGAGACACTCGCCGCCAGCCTCGATAGCGACGAGAAGCGGCTCGCTTTCTGGATCAACCTCTACAACGCAGCCACCCAGCGAGCGCTCGCCGACGATCCATCCCAGTACGAGAGCCGCCGGCAGTTCTTTACCACGCCGCTTCTGGCTGTCGCCGGGAAACAGCTGAGTCTCGACGAGATCGAGCACAGCATTTTGCGGCGTGGATACAGCAAATGGACGCTTGGCTATCTGCGCTCACCGCTCCGAGACAAGTTTTTCGAACGCCACGAACCCACAGCACGCGATCCGCGGATCCACTTCACACTGAACTGTGGTGCGGAGACCTGTCCACCAATCGCCGCCTACACGCCCGAGGATATCCACCAGCAACTCGACTGGGCGACGGAAGGCTATCTCGACGAACACGTCGAGTACGACCCGGCAACCGGGAAAGCGCTCGTCCCGCGAGTGTTCCTCTGGTTTCGCGGGGACTGGTATCGCAAAGATGCGATCCTCGACTTTCTCCGCCAGTACGACCAGCTCCCGGCGGGGGCGAAGCCACGGCTCTCCTACCGCGAGTGGGACTGGTCGCTGACTCCGGAGAAATTTACTGAAACAGATATTGCCGGCACGCAGCCAGACCAGTGATAGTGATTAGTGCGAGTCTGTACCGCTCTGGCAACGCGAACTATGAGTTATACGTCGTGAAACATCCAGATTCATCACTCAGGTTTGAAAATAACCGCACTAATCAGTATGAGTTATCGCGGGACAGACAACAGATCAGTAGCTTATTCACGATGTCGAACCAATCAAGGATAATGCCTTCCGAGGAAGGAGAAAATCGGCTGCTGCTCGTTGCAGCGGTTGCACTGCTTATCTCCGCAGTCCTCATCGTCGATGCCGGAATTCGTGGCACGTTTCCCGCAGTGTTGAACTTCGACTACGCGTTCGTCGTACTGGCAGCGATCCAAGCTGTCGCAGCTGCCGTGCTTCTCCGGCGTGTCCGGAAACCACGAGCACTACTCTCAGAGTAAGTTCGAGCGGAGCCCAGACGGTACGCAGCGTGTCTCCGAAAGGTAACAAAAAGTAATTTTTTCAGGAATAACGATAACTGCATCATAATGGAAGGTGGAACCGATCAGGGAGCATTTGTCGAGGAGCTGGACACAGTCCTGACCGCAGCTGGCGACATTATCCTGCTGCTCGATGCGAACGGACGGATTCAAGCCGTCGCTGATCCGGGGACGCCGACGCTCGATTACCAACAGGAGCAGTTGATCGGCGAGTCGGTGACTGTGCTCGTTGCGTCCGACGCGGCTGGGGCGTTCGATGTCGAGACAAAAGCAGCGTTCCAGCGTGCAGTTTTCGACGAGCGAGAGGACGTGGTCGTCCCGCTGGCGGCAGCAGACGGGACGGTCGTCCCCACCTCGGTGTCAGTGACGCCCCGGCAAGCGGGAGGGTATCTCTGTCTCGCACAGGAACTGGACGAACAGCGCCAGCTACCCTCCGATACCGAGTTGCTCGATACGGTCGCGGATCCAGTGTACGTACTCGACAGCGAGGACTGTTTCACGCGGGTAAACGGCGCGATGATCGAGCTCACGGGGTACGACCGTGCCGATCTGCTTGGCCGCAAGTTAGCCGAAATCGTCCCCGAGAGCAGTTACGAGCAGCTAACGACTCACCATGCAGCGCTGGTCGACGACAGCGATCAGTCCGAGACGACAGAGTTGACGCTCATTACTGACGGGGGGGAGCTGATCGTGACCGAAGCCCACGTCACCGTCCGGAAAACAGCAGACGGTGAGTATGCCGGTTCTGTCGGCTCGCTCCGGGATATCCGCGAGCGAAAACAGCGCGAACGCACGCTGGATCTGCTCAAACAGATTCTCACGCGTGTGTTTCGACATAACGTCCGAAACGAGCTGATGGTCGCCATGACACACGCCGAACTGCTCCACTCACAGATCGATTCGGAGCTGCAGCCCCACGCGAGCCAGATACTGGCATCAGCTGAGCAGTTGCTCGATCATAGCGAAAAAGCTCGCCAGATCGAAGCCGTCGTCGAGCACAGGACACAACGAGAAGTGAATCTCACAGCGACTGTATCGGAGCTGATCGATACTGCTAGAGAGAAATATCCCGAGGCGACCATCACAAGCGACCTGCCAGCAGCGTGGTCAGTCAGGGCACATCCGGATATCGACACGGCAGTGGAGGAGCTCATCGAAAATGCGATCGAGCATGCACCGGAAGACGACCCACAGCTTCGTCTCTGGGTCGACCAAGAGGAACCAGGCGAGACGCTGTTTCTCGAAGACGAATCGGGCGGGCTGGCACCCGAAGAGATCCAGGTGCTGCGAAGCGGGAGAGAAGATACGCTGAACCACGGAAGCGGCGTCGGGCTGTGGCTGGTTCGCTGGCTCGTCGAGTACTCCGACGCAGAACTGATCGTCCACAGAACTGGCAAGGGAACGCTCGTTGGCATCCGGTTCGGCCAGCAAGGCAATCAGACAGTCGACGACTCACCGCTTGCCAGAACGCCCGAAGATATCAGAGGGATTGAACCAGAACGGTTCCACGGTGATACGGTCGTCGGACGGACGGAAACACTCGATCAGCTCGACGAAATATACGACGAACTCGAACGCACAGGTGGCCATACAGTACTCGTGACAGGCGAGGCTGGCATCGGAAAGACGACGCTCGTCGGACAGTTCCAGGAGCAACTCGCCGACAGAGACGACTCGCCGCTCGTCGCCACCGGTTTTTGTAATGAGACGATCCAGCCGCCATACTATGCCTTCCGGCAGATACTCCGAGCGTTACCGGGCGAAGAAAACCCGCTGGCTCGTGCCACGTCGTCTGCAGACGATATCGAGGAGCTCGCCGAACAAAAAGAGGCGCTGTTCGATGAGGTTGCCGGACAGCTTCGGGCAGCCGCAAGCGATCAGCCAGTGGTGCTGATCGTCGAGGATATGCAGTGGGCAGATCAGGGGACTGTTGCGCTGTTCAAGCATCTCGTCGATGCTGTCGGTCAGTGGAGTTACCCCGTCCTCTTTGTCGGCACCTACCGAACCAGCGATGTCGACGAAACACATCCAGTGCTGGAAATCGCCGACGAAACTGCGGAGGCGGGCCGCGGAACAGTGCTAGGGCTGGAGCCGCTCGACGAAAGCGAGGTGGAGTCCTTGCTCGCGCACATGCTCGATATCGACGACGTGCCAGCATCGTTCGCAGCCGAGTTTCACGAACACACCGGCGGAACACCCCTTTTCGTTCAGGAGCTTGGTCGCAATCTCGCCGAGACGGTCGAGCGGATCACAGCGCCAGCCGATCTGCCTGCAAAGCTCGACGGGATTGCCGTTCCCGAGACGGTCGAGCGAGCGATTGCTGATCGGCTCGAAGCGTTGCCTGGACAGGTCCAGCCGACGCTCAGACTCGGGGCAGTCATCGGCATGGAGTTTTCCTTCGACGTGCTTCGGGAAGCGAGCGAGCGACCAGTCGATACACTCATCGACGCCATCGAGACACTGGTCGACAGACAAATCTGGACCCGCTCGGGAGACGGCCTCGAATTTGTACACGGGATTGTCCGTGAGCAAACGCTCGCTGGGATCGACAACGAGACGCGCGAACATCTTCACGAGCGTGTTGCAGCAGCGATCGAGACAGTCCATGCGGATGGGTTGGATGAGTTTGCAGCGAAACTTGGTCACCACTACGAGCAGATCGGGGCGTACGAGAGCGCATTCAAGTATTATCGGCACGCAGGCGAGTACGCATCCGAACAGTACGCCAACGAGGAGGCCATTACTCATTACGAGCGAGCGCTCTCACTCACAGCGGAACACGGCGTGTCAGCGGACGAGACCGTCGCAGCAGCTCGGACTGAACTCGGGAGCATATTTGAATTAGTCGGTGACTACGACGCAGCTATCGAGTGCTACGAGGGCAGTCTCGAAACTTCCCGCCAGATTGGTGACCGCGAAGCCGAAGCAAAATGTCTGGATGGTCTTGGAACGATCGCCCGCAAACAGGGAGAGTTCGAGCGCGGTCGAGAGTTTCTCGAACAAAGCAGCGAGATTAGACAGAAAATCGGTGATCGAGAAGGCGAAGCAAAGACGCTGAAACGGATCGGCAACATCGCCTTGCACCAAGGCAACTACGAACTGGCTGAGAGACGCTACAAGCAGGGACTGGCTCTCTTTCGGGAGATCGGTGATGATCATGGTCAGACGAAATGTCAGCACAATCTCGGTCTCGTTGCGCAGGAACGGGGAAAGTATAGTCAGGCAAGAGAGTACTACCAGGAAAGCCTCACAACCTTTCGGGAACTTGATGAACGTGAGGGTGAGTTACGGGCGCTCAACCATCTTGGAATGGTTGCATTCAGGCAGGGGTCGTACGCACGCTCAGACGAGTATCTCGAGGAAACCCTCGAAGTTACACGGGATATCGGGCACCAGAATATGAGATCTGGCGTGTTACATAATCTCGGAATAAACGCGGACATACAGGGAGATTACAACCGGGCGAAAGAACTCTTCGAAAAAAGTCTCGAAATGAAAGGGGAGATGGGCGACAGCAATGGGAGAGCAATAGCGCTGTCTGATCTCGCAGTGCTCGCGATACGCCAAGGAAAGTACGGCCAGAGTCGAGAGTACATTGATGAAAGCACCGAGATCGTGGAGGAGTTGGGAATTCAGAAAAGAAAAGCGATTAATCTGTGCCACCAGGCAATGGGCAAACTCCAGCAAAATCAACACAGAAAGGCTCACGAGTTGGCGACGGACGCGCGTGAGATTGCAGAGGCGATAGAGTCCAGCCGGTGCCATCTGATGAGTCTCCGGTTACTTGGAGCAGCGGCTCGCAAACGGGGAGCGTACGACGAAGCAAAGGAATATCTAACCGAGGGACTTTCTGTTGGGACTCCAGAAGGGGATCACCGCCACCGTACACGGGTTCATCTCGAACTGGGCCGACTCGCGCTCGCGCGTAGTGACATCGAATCCGCACGGGAGGCTGTCGCACAGGCAGACCAAATTGCAAGCGACTTAGGCATCACACACGAGCAGGGTCACGTCGCACACCTCCGCGGACGAATCGCTGCCGCATCTGATTCACCCGACGAGGCGACCGGTCACTGGCAACAGGCGCTGGACACGTTCGAAGAAATCGGCGCACCACAGGACGCACTCAAGACACTGAAACGACTGATCGAAAGCTGCACTAAACAAGGAAGAGACACCCAGGAGTGGATCGAGAAAGCAACCGAAATCTTCGAGAACGCTCCTGATCCCGTGCAAAACCAGCACCGTGACTGGCTCGCCGATCACACTGACGAGATCGACCAGCACTGATTGCAGGTCAGAACACGAGCCTCAACCAGGCAGCAAACTGCACGATCAGCAGCCCGAGCATCGCGCTCACGGTCGGCCACGGAACGTGTCGCTTCGTGTACCCATAGGCCCCCCAGCCGACCAGCGGCGCGACCAGCAGGCTTGCGGCAGCGACCTCAATCGGCAGAATCGTCAGCGCCAGCACGAGAAGGGAAAGTCCGGCGAGGACGGCAACACCGGCGTAGCATTTTCGCAACCGCTCCGGCGACCACTGGACTGCAAGCGTTCGCTTCCCTGCCTGGGAGTCGGCCTTCCTGTCGGGCCACTGGGTTGCAAAGAGATTGAGCAAGACGAACAAAAAGAACGGCACGCAGGCGAGTGCGACCAGATAGAGTCGCCCACCCACGATCGATGCACCGTAGACGGGAAGCACCAGTCCGCCGAGAAAGGCATTGTCGAGTTCTCCCCACCCACGCCAGGCGAGTTTCAGCGGACCGACGGAGTACTGCCAGCCGAGCACCGCGATCACGCCGAGCAATGTCACCGACTCGGCGGGAAGCAATCCGGCAGCAAACAGGAAAGTAGTGCTGACCATCCCGGCTGCAAGTGAAACGATCCCTGCTCGCAGGGGAACTCGGCGGGAAAATCCCTCCCGGTGGAGCGCGCCGCTGCCACCCGAGAACGGGGTTCGCTCTGTGAGGGCGTCGGTCTCGTAGTCGGCAAACTCGTTGGCGTAGTGAACGCTCGCCGAGATTGGGATCAACGGAATCAGTCCCCAGAGAATGGTGGCTGTCGAGACGCTCGCCCCGTAGCCGACTGCGATTGTGATCCCAAACAGATAGACACCGACGATCAACAAGATCTGGTCCGGACGGCTCGTCTCGAAGAGCACACGCGAAAGCGCCAGCACCCGGTTCTGTGTCGAGTGATTGCTCGGGTGCTGGGTCATCTGTATCGGCTGTTTGATCGCAGACTCAAAAACAGTTGGCCACTCGTGTACGCGTGGGGCATTTCCAGCGGACGCAGGATGGTTCGCAATCGAAACGGATAATACCCAGCCGTCGGGAAGGTAGTAACAAGCCGAGGTAGCCTAGCCCGGCCAAGGCGCCTGCTTCGAGAGCAGGTCTCCGTAAGGACTCGTGAGTTCAAATCTCACCCTCGGCGTTTCTGCAAATTCCACTCTGTGAGCGACCGCTTTGCGTGTCGCGAACCCGACTGAATTTGCTGCACGACTACCGAGGATATTTAAATGAGAGAATTCGCGGGTAGTATCGGCCACGTTGCAGAGCTACTGATACACGGTATCGCGGGTATCGATCTCCAGCACCCTGAGTTCGTCCTGCGTTCTTAGCCACTGAATAATTGCACGTCGTTTGCCAATCCGTAGTGAATACTCATCTCTCCCTTTCAGCTGCTTGAGGTGCCGGGCTGGATTAGTACCTGCTTCCTCCAATTTTGCCCGAATACGGTCTTCAATCTCGTCAGGGAGCGACTGAAGCTTCTGCTCCACGTCGGGATGCAACAGCACCGTCGCCATCTTCCTACAGTTGTTTCCACTCGTCGGATTCTTTCCGAGCGTCAACCGTCTTGGCAGTCTTGTTCTCAAGTTCAGGGGCGACTTCAGCCCACCAACCGACTGCTCTTGCTCCGAATTTCTTTCGACTTACGATCTCTTTGTCGGCCATCTGTTCGAGTCGATTGCGGACACCCTCTGCAGTGATCTGTTTGCCGAATCGTTGAAGTCCGTCAGCGACCTCCGGAGTAGTAAGGACAGGATCATCTTCGTAATCGAATACCTTGAGGATATCTTGCTCTGAGATAGTTTCCTCGAACCGTCCTGCCTCATCACGCCCTTGACTCATGTATGAAAGATGGCGATCAAATCCTATAACCGTTTTGTTCGTGCAAACCCGTAGATCTCACAGTCTATTACGTAGTAGGATAAATTAAAGAGCAACCAGTCAGTCGATCATCGCACGAACCATTCCGTACGTAAATTTGGCACCGTTGTCCAGCAGCGCCGTGGGGAACGTCCCGCGTGTCCCATCGAGAGCACTCTGGAGTGCCTGAGTCGCATTCTCGGTGACCGGTTCGCCGTGGCCGACGAGCACCCGATCAGGTTCCAATCCGGCAAGCTGGTCCGGGGGCTGGAGGCGGCGGAACACACCCACGCCGAGCCGTTCGCCATCGAGCAAAAAGGTGTCAATCGTCCCGAGCGAGTCAGCCACGACGAGGGCCTTCGTCGGCTCGTGGTAACAGAAGACCTCCTCCCAGCCCGGGAAGGGCCGACATGGGAGCATGCGAAACTCTGCGTCAGGCGTGTCGGTGTACCGTCTGACTGGTGCGTCGACACGATCCTCGACTCGCCCGATCCACTCGGGGATATGGACAGAAACGTCGTGTCTGCGGGCGAACGCTCCCGCGTCGCGCGCGTGGTAACTGGATAGTATCAGGACGCCAGTGACCGAGCCAAGCGAGGCGATCCGCTCCTCGGCGGCCGGTGCGTAGATGGGGTCGATCAGCCAGACACCCTGCTCCGTTCGGAGCGCGTGGCTCGCTCGCTTCCCAGCCTCGTCGGGGTGGGCGATCCAGCTGACGCCGTTGTCGTACTCGCCAACAATCTCGCCACCGGTGGAGTCGACGCGTTTGTACATACGGGCGGGTGATAGCGCCATCCTATTGAGATGTCCGCCTTTGTGCGAGAGTCAACTGCTCCGGGGTCAAGCCCCGGAGCTTGTCAGTGGACTCCCGTTCTAACCGAGCAATTCGGCAGGCGTGTAGTCGCCGTTCACGTTCAACGTCCCTGACTTGAGGGCCAGTTGACTGGTGGCCCATCCACCCCGAGACTTCTGCCCGCGATGGATATATCCGCAGTATCGATTGGCGATGTTCTTCGCCGCATTGTAATCGGCATTTGCCTCGTATCCACAGTCCTGACACTTGAACTGCTTGTCGTCGCGGTTATCCTCGTGTGTAAACCCACAGTGAGAGCAACGCTGGCTGGTGTAGGCTGGATTTACGAAATCCACGAACAACGCCGTGGATTCAACCTTGTATTCGACCACTTCCATTTATATTATAGTGGGAGTCGGTCTTGCTGTTGAACGGTGTTGACGTCATCAAGTGTCGGCTTCCTCCACGGGGTCAAGTCGTTCGAGAATCTTCGATTCTCGTGATCACGGAAATCTCCGATTTCCGGACGACCCCGTG
>LKMJ01000861.1_pt1 | contig 25302 bp, 25 predicted proteins | sample 643391 | NCBI WGS metagenome assembly LKMJ01 (sample SAMN04112250, study PRJNA286221) | soda lake metagenome | biome: soda lake; feature: Kulunda Steppe; material: water; isolation source: sample PL-Br10 brine of Picturesque Lake | place: Russia: Kulunda steppe | collected 2010-07 | reverse complement strand
CACCTATGGAAACGCTGCTATCTAAACAAACCACCGTTCTCGATAAAATAGTTACGCCGTCCTGTAGTCTGCTGTTCCCCAACCGGCAGGTGGTCGAGATCTTCAGGCGGTGCGGTCGCGGTCTGGCAGTAGCTGTTGCTAACGCTGGCCCCGACCGGCCACAGAGGGCCGCCGGGTGGGCGGCCCTCAAGTTCTTCGTCTACGCACTCACATCAGGTGGGTCGTATACTTCGCCTCGGTCGAGCATATGGTAAATCGACACCAGCATTTTCCGAGCGCAGGCGACGATTGCCTTCTGTGAGTTCTTCCGGCTCGCTAACCGCTCATAGAAACGGCTCAGGTACTCATCGTTACAGGTGTGAACTGCTGTGTTTGCAGCCTGGACGAGCAACCACCGGACACGACCCGATCCACGTTTCGAAATACTCCCCTCGATCCGCGAGTCGCCTGACTCGCGGATCACCGGGTTCAATCCAACATAACTGACGACCGATTTGTCCCCGTCAAACCGACTGATCTCGCCTAACTCCGCGTAGATAGTCAGCGCTGTATAATAACTCACACCGGGAATCGTCATGAGCAGCTGGGTCTCCTTCAGAGACCCAGCGCGCTCTTCGATTGTCTCTTCGAGATTACGAATCTCTTCGTTGAGCGTCTCGATCAACTCAATGTACGACTCTAGCAACGAGTCCCATGGCGTCGGGAGCGAGAGTTCCCGCAGGAACTCTCGTCCCTCCACGGTCAACGGCTTCACGTCTTCAGTGACACCGTGATCGAAGAGGAGTCCGTGGATTTTGTTGGCGTACTTGGTTCGGTTTTCGACTAGCGTCTGTCGCCCGCGCACAAGTGCGCGGGCTTCTCTGACTTCGTCGGTTGGAACGTAGCTTTCAGGGACGGAGTTTAACCGAACCATCCGTGCTAGTTCTCTGGCATCAACACGATCAGTTTTCTTGTCTGTGTCGGCGATCTGGTTCAACTCTTTCGGATGAGCAACAGTTACATCCAAATGTTCCGACAGCGTATCATGGATGTGGTAGTAATTGCTGGTTGCCTCAATCGCGGCTTCGGCACCAGCGTACCGCTGGGCGAGGTCGTCGAGGTTCGCGTTCTCGACGCGAACCTCTTCGACGATCTCACCAGTTTCATCCATTACTGCCACCTGTGCGTACCGTTTGTGGACATCAATTCCGAGGTACATGGTCTGTTCACCCGGGACGCCAGTGCGTGAAGCAGAGAATCACCTATTCGGGCTTTCCCGGATGCCGCGCCGCGCGGCATCCGGGCTGTCACGCCCATGACTCGGCTTCTTTCGCACACGAACCAGTCACTATGACGTGCTCGATGGCACGGATTATTGATCGGTCTCTTGCGCCCCATGTCTTGGTTCACGCTCTCATGGCGTAGCAGCGTTTCCATCGAGTCACTATCAGTCGTGCTGGCATCCCGGAATTGGAGATACCACTCAAAACGCTCTATGCAAGACCGCCCCCGTCGATCGGAAGCGTAACACCAGTGATATATCGAGCATCCCCACTTGAGAGCCACAGTACTGCTCCTGTCACATCTTGCGGTGCGATGCGTGCTCCAGGGTTGAGTACGTTATAGTATCCAGTAAACTGTTTTCCCTGCTCAAGATACGACTCATCATCTTCGTCGCGCCCTTCGACGAGCTCTGTTCGAACACCAATCGGACTGACTGCGTTGACACAAATATTGTACTCGGCCAACTCAAGTGCTAATGTCCGTGTTACTGCACGAACACCGAACTTCGAGATGCTATAAGCGCCAAGGCCAGGGACTGGCTGGTGGCCGAGGAACGATCCTGTATTGACGATTCGGCCCCCGTTTTCCCGATCGATCATGTGGCGAGCGACGTGCTTCGCACAAAGCCACGTCCCCATGAGATTGGTATCGAGAACTGTTTGCCACGTCTCTACGTTGAGTTCGAGGAGTCTATCGAACCGAGTAATCCCGGCGTTGTTGACGAGTACATCGATGGATCCAAACGTATCAATCGTCGTTTCTACCCCGGCTTTTACTGACGCTTCATCAGTAACGTCGCAGTCCAGTCCCAGCCCACGGACACCCAATGCTTCGATTTCGTTGATCACTGGGTCTGTTTCTCTCACATCGAAGACAGCAATATCAGCCCCGGCTTCGGCGAACGCTATACAGTGATTTCTGCCCAGTCCGCGGGCCCCGCCAGTGACAACCACCACATCATCGCTGAAATCGTATGTAACCATGGCGATCAGTCCTCCAAAAATTCGAAAAGGAGCTCCAGGGTCCGCTCCTGGCGTTCGATCTGCGCACAGTGGCAAACGTCTGCAATAACTTCGAACCGAGCTTTGGGATTGTTCTCTGCGACACTCTTGTAGACCGATCGCATCGTATCGACCGATTTGAGTGGATCAGATTCACCGGCAATCACGAGTGTTGGAACATCGATTCGATCGTACCGATTGCTTCGGCGGGATGTCGACTCTTGTTCGAATGGAGCCTGTAATCCTAGTGCGGCCACGTTTTGCCACTGTCCCGCGAGACGACACATCTCGACACGGCGGTTGAGGTAATCACTACTCCACCATTCGTCTTTAAAATGTGTCTTGAGAATATCTTCCATGGCCTCTCTGCTCCCATCGAACTCATCAAGCATGTCCTCGAATTGATCCGGTGGACCACCGCCACCACTTATCGAGACGACTGTCTCGATCGGCCACTCGGAAGGAGCTCGCTCACTGGCTACACTAAGGATGTCTCCCCCGCCTAACGAATTGCCGATGACGTGGACCGTATCAATACATTTTGTCTGTAAAAACTCACCAATATGGGTTACTCGGAAATCAAACTGATCCTCGAAGTTGAACAGTTTTTCTGTGTGCCCATAGCCAATCATGTCTGGCGCGAGCACGTGATACCGTTCTGCCAATCCTCCAATGACTGGTCCCCAACTAAACTCTGCAGCAGCACCGAACTCTCCCGAGTGGAGGAGGAGTACCGTCTCGTCGTGTTCGCGCCCTGCCTCAAGATAATGCGTTCTAATCCCATTGATGTCTAGGTAGTAATTGTCAAACTCTGATGATGTCACTGTTTTACCTACTTGTCACTCAGTGGCTCACTGCTTATATTTTGTGCTTACCTGAATAATTTCGTTTGATACGTCAGATTTTATCTCCTTGCGAGACAGTGGTTTTCTCAGCCACGGTATCGGAACGTTAGGTTCTGTGACGACCGTTTGTCTGGGGGAATCGCTTTCTCGGGTAAAAAGCCACAACAAACAGTAGATACTGGAGCGATGTGTATCGCCGTTTTCGTCGTTTAGCAACTAAGTAGAATGGGTGTCGTTGAATCGTGGTAATATAAGTTAAATCACTGGGATAAACACAACCTTTCCGGTCAGAAAAATGCAAACATTTATTTCAGAGGGCAGAGATCATGCTGTATGGACGTTGGATTTTTCCATAACGGCAGTACTAATGTTCCGATGAAGAGGGCTGAAAACAACGTCGTGATTCCTGATGGATCGATTGAAGATCTGCATCGGAGCAACCAGCAGGTGGTCAAGGATCAAATTCGCCACGGCGTGCTAGCCGACAATTACGGATTCGACAGAGCGTTTTTTACGGAGCATCACTTTACACTGTCCGGGATGGAGTTCAGTCCGAATCCGCTTAACGCGCAAATGGCAGTAGCAGCACAGACTGATGATATCAAACTCTGCCAGATGGGCAATATTCTCCCCTATCACGACCCTGTCAGATTAGCAGAACAAGCGGCAATGTTAGATATTGTCAGTGATGGTCGGGCAGAACTTGGGATTGGTCGCGGATATCAGCCCCGTGAATCAGAGGTCCTTGGCGGTCAGTACTGGGGTGGGACAACGATGAACGATGAGAAAAACCGAGCTGTTTTTGAAGAAAAATTCGATATTCTGAAAAAGGCGTGGACAGAAGATCTCATCTCGTACAATGGTGACTTCCATCATATCCCACCCGTATACACAAAACACCACCACCATCAGGATCATACGTACTTGGAGGATGCTGTCACTGAGTACGGTGTTGAAGAGGTGATGGACTGGGATGATGAGGGCGATATCTACTCTTCGAATAACGCTCGTACCTTGCTCTCGGCGAACACGCGTCTAGAAAAAATCCCTGTGTTCCCACAGCCCCTGCAAGACCCACATCCACAGATTTGGATGCCGGTTGTCTCACCTCGTTCAGTAAAGTGGGCAGCCAGAAACGGCGTGAACGGCGTTATCACGCTCGGGCCAGAATCGAAACTCGAGCCTGTTGTAGAAATGTACTACGAGGCCGCCGAGGAAGCAGGCTGGCCTGACAGGCGTCCCGAGTACGACGGTGATCCATTCGAATACGGCTGGGACTCCCAACGTCAGCGGGGTCTCGGCTTCTATCGCTACATCTTCAACACGGACATCGCTAGCGAAGAGACCTTCGAGCGGTTCAAACTTGGCACAGAGGCAATATGGGATCATCTGTCAGCCTCCTACAGCGCAGAGCTTCTCTTGGATCTCAGTGACGACGAGGTCGAAACACTCCGGACCCGGCAAAATCTTGACGAAGACCAGGTCGTTCGTGCCGACTTTGAAATGCTCGAAAAGAAGAGTATCGTCATTGCAGGGAGTGCTGAAGAAATTGCCGACAAAATAGCATCAATGATAGAAAACATTGGCTTCACTGATCTTAACCTTCTTGGATACTTCGAAGCCGCTGGGTTGACCGGCGAAGAGGCAGATGAGCAACTTCGCGCATTTGCCGAGGAGGTAGTTCCATATCTCGACGAGGAGTACCCAGACCCATAGTATACGAACCTCGACGTTGAAATGGGTTTCATTGAACTGAGAATCATTTCGCCGTTGTTCGTACTGCAGTTCCCAGGTCACTTCGTTGAGCCTCGGCGACACTCTTTCGGGGTTCTTTCGAAACTGTCTAGTAGGACCTGTTTATACCCTATATCGCGGAGATCCCGAGAGTATTGGACGGTGTCTTTTTGATTGTGAACATCGATGTGTCCTGTCCGGAGGTCTAAGTTCAGTTTCCCAAGCAATGACTGTACTCTTTTTAAGTAACCTACCGAGTTGGTCTCTGTCTGTGTTCGTTGCATTGTTATTTACTGTTTCAGCTACTCTGTAACGTCTGATGAGTAACTATTTGTATCTCGCACATTTGTGGCCGGTAGTATCCAGCTGTCGCCCGCAATAATTAAGCCAGTGTCACTACTTCACTCACTATGCGAACTGTAAGTCACGATAAGGTCAGCCAGCATCAGGTTTCAGACGGATTCCAGGTGATGGAACTTGCGACAGGCAACCGAAGCAGCGTTCTTCACTTTCGAATCAAACCCGGTGTGACCGTCCCACACCACTGCCACGAACACGAACAACTTGGATACCTGCTCACCGGGGAGTTGACATTTATTCTCGAAGATGGGGAAGAAGTCCTTGTTGAAGCCGACGATTCATACGCAATTGAAAGCAACGACGGCCACGCAGCGGTAAACTGTGGTGAAACAGTTGCAACTGGTATCGATATCTTCAGCCCGCCGCGAACAAAACCAGATTGGGAGAGTTGGCAACCGTCAACTGACAAGTAAATAGACTCTTTTCGTAATCTCACGTATTTGCTCTCCGTGGGAACTTATGATTTCAGGCGAAACAATCAATAATTTCGGCTGATTCAATGAACTGGAGTCCATTCTCTCGGGCATATTTCCGGGCTTTCTGTTCTGGTAATGCTTTTCCGGTTTCGTCATCCAACATTTCACAGACGACTGCTGCGGGCGACCTGTCTGCTGCGCGAGCAATGACGACGCCGAGCTCAGTATGGCCGTGGCGGGTATCAAGAAGGCCGTCAGCTGCCCGAAGAATCGGTACGTGTCCTGGCGACCGAAATTCGGCTGCGAAATCGACGGCGTCAGGTTCGCCTGCACTTGCAGCCAACTTTGTAATCGTCAGTGCCCGGTCTTCGTCGGTAATTCCGGTGTCCGTCTCTCGGTGATTTACTGGTAGCGAAAATGCTGTGCGATCATCATACTCCAGTTCCATCTGCTCACTTGCTGGGTGAGACAGACTCATCCCGAGAAACGGAAGATCAAACGCTTCTGCAGCAGTTGGTGGTAGTGCGACACAGATAAGTCCACCAGCATCGTTACGTAAACGAGTGACACTGTTCGGCGTGACAGCATCAGCAGGATAGACGAGGTCGATTTCATCTTCGCGTTCCTCAGCATCATGAATGAGGATCGGATCCCCACGGCCGAATGACTCAACGACGCCCGCTATCTCAGTTCGGTGGACGTCTGGATCCATCCGGTCTACACCTCTGATCTGACTTTCACGAACAGCGTATCACCGTCATCGATTGTGAATTTCTTACGAAGTTTTTCTGGGGCAATTATCTCGAGGGTATCATCTTCGTGGTGTGTTCTGTCCGGAATCAGTATATGTGTGTTTCTGTAGAACTGGTTTGCCGTCGCTGCAACCTCACATGGATAACAGTCAGCACCACCGAACATCTGGTCATCCATTTCCCACTCATCAATCCGGACACTACTGAAAGTTGTAAACTGCGTCCTGCTCGTGGTACCAGTCAGTTCCAGGTTGAGTGTTCCAGGGAACGGTTTATACCCGAGGCGTTCAACGAACTGTGAAACGTAGCCAGGTAACGAGAGAAATTCACTCGCTTTCCCAGTTCCTGAAGCTACGTTTCCAGTCAGTGCCAAACTGGACTCTTCGCCAAGGTAATTCCCACTCCGATCAAACGTTGCAGAATTTTCGCTGAAGCGCTGCGGTGCGTTTTGATTCATCGTAGTCTACTCTTTATTGTTCTTATTGCAGGTCAGTGTTACGAAGTATTAAACCTAGGGGCAGAAATACATCAAACGTCGGTACTTCTCGTTAATTCTTTTCAACAACAGACGAAAGACACAGAACTTCTACTACGATTGCAACAACTATCCCGGCAGTGATCAACGATCCAACTGTGCCCTGGTTTCATCTGCTGGGGTCCGCCGCCAGCCGTACCGCTGTTTTTCCATCGCGTTGTAGTTTAGTGTGACATGTGTAAGCTGGCTAATATCGAACTCACAGCGGACCACTTCTCCATCTTCGTACTCTATATCCGTTACCAAATCGAGGTCGTCGATACGAGATTTTTCGAACGTGTCTGTCGCAAACGAAACATCGGTTTCATCCGTGAACTGTATATGCTCACTCATCTCAGTTGTGTGGTTCTAGGTCGAGGAGGTACTGCCTGACCGACTCAAATTTTGCTTCGGAAACCTCGCGCATCTCATCATAGTCCTCTGGTTCTGCGAAGCGGGTCGCGATCTTGCGACCGACGTGGATATGATCTCCCTCGTCGGAGGCAACCTCATCCAGCGTTGCCGCAATCTCGTCGTAGCCGTGGTTCCCCATATAATCGGCCATATTCTGAACCTGGAATGCTGCAACGATCTCTGTCGAACACTGGAATGCAGCCGACACCAGATGAGGTTTTTCATGATCGACGGATTTGGGGCCCACTTCGGTGAGTGTCTCGTAGTAACCATCTGGATGTTCCTCGGCTTCCCACGTGGCAAGATCTGCACCGTAACCGAACTGTTCGGCAATATTCGAAATCACACGTGCGTGTTTGATTTCGTCTTTAATCTGTAATCCGAGTCCGACAATCAGGTCCCGGTCTCTGTGATACGGCTCACCGTGTCTGAAAATCAAATCCGCCTGCCGACACGGAGGAAGTGTTCCATAGTAGAACTCTCGCCACGCTTGTGCCGGGAATTCCTGTTCAACAACAGCCTCTGGGCCGCCTATTGCGTCGAAGTACTCCTCGTTGTAATGTTCGTCTGCAAGCGGGCGCATCCGCTCTCGAAACTCCTGTGTCAAGTCTCCAATGAACTCTTTTGGTGATTTGGTTGCTGCCATACTACACAGGGATGTTGGTTCGGTTAAACATAAACGTTTCGACGAAAAAAGTGCACAGTCGTAATTCAGCAGACGATATAAGCCTATACTTTTAAAGCAAATCTCTGGTGCCTTTGTGAAACAGTATTGGAAGGGACGTTTTCTAAACGAGAGCTATCTGAAGTCCAACTCCCATTCCGAAAGTAGAGAATTCCGGACGACCCCGTGGTATCCCCATCGCTAATCTGTGAAACTCGCCCGCAGCAAAATAATTAACTAAGTAGACGATTGTTAGGTGATTATGGCTGAGGTGAAAATCAAATCGATAGTTAGCGCCGGCAAAAAAACGATTGCAGTCTCTTTAGAGACGCCACCGGAGTTCGAGGCAGCTCCAGGTCAGTTTGTGACAGTTCAGGCCCCATCCCAGAACGGTACTACCAAGAGCTATTATACTATTTCCTCACCGGATACGGTAGACACATTCGAAATTACAGTTGCGGTCGGTGACGAGAATGAAGTCGGATCATGGTTGGCCGAGCGGACTGTTGGTGAGGTTATTACAATCGAGGGCCCGTACGGAGACATCGCATATCGTGGTGGAGCAGAGGTTCTCGTTCTCGCTGGTGGACCAGGTATTGGTCCTGGCGTGGGTATTGGCGAACGTGCAATCACTGACCAAGACGTGGTGATTATCTATCGCGATGACGCTTTTATCCATCGCGAACGACTGACGGAACTCGAGGCAGCCGGCGCGACAGTAACGTATCTGGATCCAGCCGAACCGATCGATCGGGAACTTATAGAAGAACACCTCGCCAAAACAGTGTACGTATTTGGATTCGAAGCGTTCGTCCAGGATGCCACAGACGCGATTGACGCTGCAGGCGGTGATCCATCGTCAGCACAAGTCGAAGGATTTGGTCCGGAGTAAGCGAGCACGTTACGGGCGAGTGGTCGTGGGATAGTTGGCTCGGTTACGAACTATGGGGATATTTGCAAGTCCTGTGTCCATTCTCTCGGCATTGTTCGAGGGCGAGTTTAGCGCGGTGACCAGCAGCGTGGGCAGTGGAGCCACTGCCGACACCAACCTGTAACTCGACACCGGCCCGACTGCTGACCACATTCCTGACAGCTTCGAAGATACAGTAATCCAGTGGGGGACAGACCGCAATCATGTTGTCACCACCAACAAAACGAGCGATGCTTTGATGTTCAGCCTGCATATATTCAGCAAGCTCCAGCGCAGTCCGACGAAGTACGATCGTTGCGTCGGCGGCACTTTTTGCATCGGTATAGGTATCGGTCACATCAACGATATCGAAGTGGGCGATCATTACGTTGCCAGCGCTAGCGGAAACAGTGTCATCGACGACAAGCGCCTCGGTTCGCTCAGGATCCTGTGCACTTCCCACCGTCTGAAGCTGTCTGGTTGCAGTGTCCAGTGCATCTACAGGTGTCTGTCCAGCCCCGACGCCGATGCTCACCGTCACTGGATACTGATTCTGAATCTGTTCCTGAAACCGTTCATGAGCTTGCCGATCAATACCGTTTGTTACACCGATCATGTTGTCGAACCGGTCGAAGAATGCGTAGCCGTCCCCATAGCCGACGAAGTCGGCAAACTCGGCATAAAGATTGGCCTGTAGCGATTGGAGAGTGGTCTCCCGTCGAGGCGATGGTGTTACCGTCCAGGGTCCATAATTGTCCAGTTGAACGAGGGTCAGCTGGACGTTTTCATCGGTCACGGGTGGATATTTGCCTTCATAAATATAAATTGGTGGGGATTCATGGCGAATAGATTGAGTCATACGGATCTGTACCGCTGTGGCAAAATAATCGCACCAATCCCTATCCCTAATGTCCAACCAGTAGTCAGTGGAGCGGACTTAGTAAATAAAATTCTACAAACATTTTCGGCGCAAAGTAATACCCCGTACACTCTCAATAAGAGAATACAGCAAAAGAGATATTGTTTTCGGTATTCCCAAGACGTATGTTCATAAACTCAAGCTATTACACACCATTCCTACACACATATCTGGGAATTCCCGATAAATATAAATGGGCTCCCTTTGAATCCGTGTGTATGCCCCAGTTGCAACACGTCGCTCCAGAGAGCACGCAGGAGGCATGCTCGCTACTCGAAAAATACGGAGATGAGGCGATGGTCCTCTCCGGGGGGCAAAGTCTCATGCCAAAGATGCGTCTGCACGACATCTCAGAAACTGTTGTTGTTGACGTCAACAATCTAGAAGATGCTGATTACGTCGACATAGATGACGAAATCCGTCTTGGACTCCTCGTTCGTCACGCGGATGTTGCTCACTCAGAGCAGATAGCCGATGCAAATCCTGCACTGTCGAAGGTGGCCTCGAATATTGGTGACGTACAGGTTCGGAACCGAGGAACGATCTGTGGGGCGCTCGCCGAGGCTGATCCATCCGGCGAGCCACCAGTTCTGGCCGCGCTTTTCGATGGGAAAATTGTCGCATCGGATCCAGACGGTGAGACCGTATACAAGGGAGCATCATTTTATACATCTCCAGAAGAGACGAAATTATCCCAGGGTGAACTCATTACAGAGGTACGGTTCCCAACTCTCGATGACAACGAAGGAGCAGGCTACGAAAAGTGGATTCCAAGTGAAGTCGCCTGGCCGGTTGCCAGTGTCGGTGCGTATCTCACAGTCGAAGATGGCGTCGTCACAGACGCGCGCCTTTACACGGGCGCGGTCGAAGAGATGCCGGTCAGAATGGCTGATGCAGAAGAGTTGTTACAGGAGGAAACCCCAACCGAAGAACTCATCACACGTGTGGCTGTTCAGGTCGGCAAAGATACGGACGCTGTCGAAGACGCCGAATGGTCGAGCCAGTTTAAACCAGAGATTATCAAAAAAGTCGCGAAAGAAGCTCTCTCAGAAGCTGTCGAGCAAGCACGGTAAGACATTATGACAACAACTGAATTATCAGAACCAAAGCAAGAACTGACGATCGAACTGACCCTCAATGATGAAAAGATCAAAAAAACGATTCCAGCAGGGATGCTCCTATCGACGTTCATTCGGAAAGAGGAGTATCTGACGGGGACACACAGAGGCTGTGAAACCGGTAAGTGTGGTGCCTGTACCGTGATGGTAGACGGTGAACCAGTAAAATCCTGTAATATGCTCGCGACACAGGTCGCGGGAAGTGAACTGACGACCGTTGAGGGGCTTGTCGGCGATGACGGAGAGTTACATCCTATCCAGCAGTCATTCTGGGACACTCACGGTATGCAGTGTGGGTTCTGTACTCCCGGCATGGTGATGAACTCCGTCGCACTGTTGGAAGAAAACGACGATCCGAATATCGAGGAAATCAAACAACACCTCGCAGGGAATATCTGCCGGTGTACTGGCTATACCAAAATTGTCCAGAGTGTGCAAAACGCTGCGTCAGAAATGCACGGTGATGATTGATGTCTAACGTCGAAGCAAATCACAGAGAACAAGAAGCAGACGGTTCTTCCGAGTCGGACGTGGTTGGGGAACGGATCAACAGTAAATTCGGTCGACGGCTCGTCACCGGTAATGGTGAGTATCTCGACGATATCGAACGTCCGGGCATGTATCATGCCTACTTCGTTCGTAGCGAGCATGCGCATGCAGAAATCTCGGTCGATACAACTGGAGCCGAGCAAATGAGCGGTGTTAGCCGGGTCTGGACACACGAGGATATAGCTGATAAGGTGAACGAGCCGTATGGGTACATGTTCTACGACGAAGTTACACTCGCAGATGAGCGAGTTATTTTCCAGGGCCAGCCGATTGCAGTTGTGCTTGCACAGACGCGAGAGCGCGCCCGAGAAGCAGCTAAGCGTGTCGAGGTCAAGTACGAAAATCTGCCGGTTGTGACCGACGTATCTGAAGCAGTAAGCGATGAGGCTCCCTTGATTCATCCAGAGCTCGATAGCGATCCAGACAGCCCAGTCGAGGGAAATATTGCTGAATCGGGGCAGGTAATTGCAGGGGATGTCGACAAAGCCTTTGAATCGGCGGATGTGGTCGTCGAGGATACGTTCGAGTACAACCGGATTACACCCGCGCCGATGGAGCCACACGGCTGTGTCGCAGAGTACAACGCCGGGGACCAAGCGCTGACGCTCCATTCATCCAGCCAGTTCCCCCACCGACTCAAACAGGAAATAGACGATGTTCTCGAAGCGGTGGACGCAGAAGATATTACAGTCAAAGCTCCCGACATCGGCGGCGGATTTGGAATTAAACTAGAACTGTTCCCATTCGAGATCTGCGCAGCCTTACTCGCCATTGAGACCAACAGACCTGTAAAGTACGCGCTCGACAGACTCGAAGAGATGCAGACTGGACGTGGTCGCGGGGGGAAGGAAATGGAAGGACGGCTGGCCCTCGATGCGGACGGAACAATTACCGGTATCGAGGTCGATCTGAAATTGGAAACTGGTGCATTTGCCAGCCACGACCCCGCAGTTGGGTACTCCTCTTCTGTCTGTGGACACGGACCCTATCCGATAGAAAATATGCACTGGAATTATGAGTTAATCTATACAAATCTCATGCCTGGGTCGGCAGTCCGGGGCTTCGGCGATCCGGTTATTACGTTCATGCGCGAACAGCTCGTCGATATGGCAGCCGAAGAACTAGGACGGGACCCAATCGATCTGCGACTGCAGAACGTCCCCGAGCCTGAGGTCCTTCCAATGCGGTCTCCGGCTGGATTGAAATGGAGGAATGCAGATATGCCGACATGTGTTGAGAAAGTAAAAGAGGAGATCGACTGGGAGACCCATCGGGAGGCGGATAAGGTCGACGGCTCATACCGTGGCGTCGGGATAGGGACCATTATGAAACGTGGTGGAAACAAGTCTGCTGCGGGCGGCGACTACGACGAAGCGATAGTCCGGATGGGCCGACGTAGTGATGTAACCGTGTTCAGTCCGATTAGTTCTATCGGACAGGGAACGGAGACAGCACTGGCACAGATTGCGGCAGAAGAACTTGGTGTATCGATTGATCAGGTCCAACCAGTTGTTGGTGATTCTGATCTTACGCCAGAGGGTCTCGGAGTCTGGGCTGATCGTGGGACAATAATCGGTGGGAGTGCAGTCGCCCGGGCCGCCGAGGATCTCGGTGACCGACTGCGGGCATTGGCAGCACACGTATTAGACGGAGAGCTCGGGAAGGCTGATATCGTTCTCAAAGATGGGCAGGCATACGAAAGCGGTTCTCCCAGTAACAGTCTCGAGATCGCAGAACTCACCGATATAGCAATGCGTGGTGATCCCGAAGAGATCGGATATGACTCCGAACGTCCGCCGGAACTTCGGAACGGCATCTCGCTTGTCGGTCGTGGCAAATACGAGAGCCAGGAAGCCGAGTTTCTAGATGAGGAAACTGGATATGGTAATGTTTCACACAGCTACACCTTCGGTGCTCTCGCACTCGTTGTCGATGTTGACCCAACTACTGGTGAAATTGATATTGTTGATGTCGCTATCTGTGAAGACCTCGGCAAAGTGATGAACCCGAAGCTGGTCGAGGGACAGGCACAGGGAGGGATCGTAGAAGGACTTGGAGAGGTCTTGTTAGAGGAGTACCAGTATGATGAGGACGGGAAGTTGCAAAACGGTACGCTCATGGATTATCATCCGCCGGCCGCACCTGACGTACCGATGATCACAAAGATCGATCACATCGAAAACCCAGATCCGACAACGTCCCACGGACAGAAAGGAGCCGGCGAATGTCCCCTGGTTCCAACGCCTGCGGCCGTTGCCAACGCCGTTGCAGATGCGACAGGCATCCGCTTTACCAAACCGCCTTTCACCGCAGAAAAGGTTTTGCTCGGACTCATTGAAGAGGATCTACGGGAGTTATGAGACGATGAGTTTTGAGTTCGGCGTGGGAGACCAAGATTCCATCGTTGGGATGGTTCATCTGCCCGGTCTCCCTGGGTCGCCGGCGTGTCAAACCGATTTTGACGATATCAGGAAACGGGCACTTTCGGATGCAAAGAAACTTGCACACGGTGGTGTAGATGGGCTCCTCATTGAGAACTATGGAGACATTCCGTTCCATCCAGGTGACGTACCGAAACACACAGTGGCGTTCATGACCAGAGTCGTCTCCGAGATCAATGCCGAGGTGAACTGTACTCTCGGTGTGAGCGTTCTCTGGAATGATGGAGCCGCTGGTCTCTCCATTGCAACTGCAGCAGGCGCTGATTTCGTTCGAATCCCAGTGCATACAGGAGTAAGGGTGACAAATTCCGGAATCATCGAAGGCAAGGCACATGAGACGATGCGACTCCGTGATCAGATCGATTCCGAGGTAGCAGTTCTCGCGGATATCGATGTCAAGTACGCTCAGAGACTCACAGGAGACCCAGCGCTGGGGACCGAATTCGCTGAAACGATCCAGCGTGGACTCGCTGATGGTGTGATCGTAACTGGACAGGAAACCGGAGATCGAGTTGATGAAACTCTGCTAACAGCAGTACGTGACAAACAGGATGAGCTACATTCGTCGGTCCCGGTTCTTGCCGGGAGTGGCGTCACACCGGAAAACGTCACGCAAATTCTTTCCCGGCTTGATGGCGCAATCGTCGGAACTGCTCTCAAAGAGAACGGCGAAACCCGTAACCCAGTTGATCCTCGCCGTGTCAAGCAACTGATGCGGAATGTGAAACAGTAAAAGTGGTTTCTCTCGGGGAGGACAGCGACCGTATATACGGAAAGCGAGTATCAAAACTGCGTAGTAAGTCTCTGACTGTTCGACGAGTTGGCTCTTCCCCAAACTAGTTTGGTGTAAATTATAAATTTATTCGTTTCAACGTAACTAATGTATGAGTCAGACACACTCTCGAGATCGAACCGAGGAACTAAGCGATATTTTCGTCTCCGTCACTGGTGATGAGAAGATAACAGAACCACAGGAAGAAGACAGCCTTGATCGAGAACTACCCGAAGAGAGTCGAGTTAACGAAGCCGTTCGTGACGGCCTTGACGATGCGGTTGCAGGCGCGGAAGCCGATACCGGTGATCCAGGCGGCTGATCGTAGTTCCTGCGTTGACAAAGTGGACATCTCACGGGCAACCAGCTCATACTGCCGGCTGTAAGAAAATTAAAAATTCCGCCACCCTGGAGTGGCGGATATTGTACCGAATGTACAGCCGGCAGTACCAACAGAGTTTTGCCGTGGACCACAGCGTTCGGGGCTGCGGAATCATCGACGGTACCCACCGTTTTATTCCGACGACAACGTTTTGTCCGTTGGGTCGAACTATCTGTTGGATATCCCATGACTAGTGGAACGATTCTCCTGACGGGTGCAAGCGGTGGCATCGGGTCGGCTGTCGCCGAGACGTTTGCAGCAGAGGGCTGGCAGACAGTTCTGTGTGCCAGATCCAAGAAGCGCCTCGAATCGACTGCGGAAGCTGTCTCGGCTGCCGGCGGAACACCCGTGCTATGCCCAGTTGACGTGCGAAACGAAACAGAGCTGCGTGAGAAACTCGCAGAGTTGCAACTCGATACGCTGGATGTGCTGGTCCCTGCTGCTGCAGTAATGCCGTATGAACCGGGTGAGCAGCCACTCGATACCGAGGGTTACGAAGATGTCCAGGCAGTGTTGGATACGAACGTGTATGGCCTGTTCGCAGCGATTCGGGAAGCGGTTCCATTCATGCCTGAGGGCGGTCGGGTGTTGGTGCCCTCCGGCTCGGTTGCACGCAACCCGAAACCAGGGATGGGTACATATGCTGTGTCCAAGGCCGCCGCCGAGGCATTTGCCCGTGGCTTCGCTGCTGACGTCGAGCAGACAGTCGGTGTCGTCGACCCGGGCCTGGTCGCGACAGATCTCACTGGCAAGCAGGGTCGTGATCCGAAAGATATCGCCGAGATGTTTCGGTGGGCAGCTTTAGACTGTCCCACCGATGATCTTGACAGTGAGATCGTCAGCCTCAGAGAGTGGAAACAGGCGACACGTTGATCAAAGATCTGACTGCGTATCGACATCCCGGAGAACGCCTGGATCACCGGTTTCAACGAGGACTGGTTCCTCCGCCGCGAGCAACACGGACCTGGCTCCGACATCGCCAGTGATTGTCTGTATCTCTCCGAAGTGCTGTTGACCGAACAGAACGGGATTCCCCCGTTGTCGCTCGAACGCAGCGATAACAGGATCACCAGCGCTTGCGGCGAACGCATTGCACAACCTGGACACTGTCGACGGTCGAACTCCCGGCATGTCACCGAGGCCAAACAGTACTCCCTCGACGTCTGCACTGATCGCGCTCAGTCCTCGACGAACTGAGGTTGCCTGTCCATCCGCGTACGCGGGGTTTTCCACACAGGTTACTGGCAGATGATCCACTGCCTCCTGAACAGCGGGAGCGTCGTGCCCGACGACGACAATCACCTCCTCCAACAGTTCGACAAATGGAGACACGGCGTGACAGATGAGTGGTGTTCCGTCGATAGCCGTCAGCAGTTTGTTCGCAGGTCCAAACCGCGAGCTCGTGCCAGCAGCGAGAACGACCGCTGAGACCGTCGGATCGACAGAAGTCCCGAATGGTGGATCGATCACAGGGAATTTCGGATCAGTCATAGATCGTGTAACTCTGACCGGTCGTGAATCGGTGACTCGCGGTCCCTGAGATGACCGGGCGACCTATCGTTGTCGACAGCTAGCAGCTCCGAGACGACGCTGATAGCGATCTGGTAGGGGTCACCCCCGCCGAGGTCGAGTCCAACTGGCGTGTAGATACGCTCCAACTCTGATTTACTCAACTCCTGACCGTCCGCGGCTAGCTCGTCTCGTATCTCTACAAACCGTTCGTCAGGACCCATGAGACCGATGTACTGGATCGGAGTGTCGAGCAATGACTCCAGGCAGAGACGGTCGTCGATGGCGTTGTGACTCATGATGACAGCGTAGCTGTTGGCATCGTAGCTGAGTTGAGCGCCAACCTCTGGCGCAGAGGTTGTGATGACACTGTCAGCGTGAGGGAACGAGTCGGGATCTCCCCGAGCGCCCCGGAGTGACACGACGGTAACCCGGAAGCCAGCCCGCTTTGCCAGCTCTACAACTGGATTGACATCGTTGCCGGACCCAAACAGGTAGAGGTCCGGCGGCGCTTCCACCGAATCGATCAACACCCTGACCTCCGACCCAGCCGGATCGGTAACGGTCACCGTCGCGGATCGCCCTCGCTTGAACAGCGACTGGCAGCTGTCGTTGAGTTCATCTATAACCCAGTCCGGAAACTGCTCTACCGAGCTGATCTCACCTTCGAGAGCGTACGCTCGCTCCCCAACAGCAACGTCAGCGGATTCATCGGCGTCTATCGCGACAAGGCCGACTCCATCGTTCCCGTCGCGGTGTGCATCGAGAAGCGGAGAGAACCGCTCGTCTACTGGCTCCGCGAACAGTTCGATAATGCCGTTACAACCAATGCCGAGCCCCCAGTTCTCGTCGTCCATGAGATCGAACGTGACAAGCTTTGGATCCCCAGACGAACGTACCGAGGTCGTGAGGTCCTGAATCTCGCTCGTGAGACAGCCAGCGGTCACACTCCCTGCGACGCCAGTGTCGTCCCGTAGCAGCTTTGCGCCTTCTCGGCGGTACGCACGTCCTTCCACATCGACAACCGTGACGAGGACGGGATCGCCGCCCGCTTCAACTGCATCCCTCATTCTATCGAGGACAGCACTTTCAGAGCGACTCCAGTCGTTTGGGGTCGAGCTACTCATTGTCGCCACGTTCGGTTGAGTCGATAATCAATGTTAGGCTTCCGTACACGCGTGCTCACGCGCGGTCTCGATACTCTCGCCGTCGAGAACAGCCTCGACGAATCGTTCGCCGGCCTGATACGATGAACGCACCATTGGTCCGGACGCACAGTACAGGAACCCGATATCTTCTTCGGCAACCCGTTTCCACGTGTTGAACGCATCGGGGTGGACGAACTCCGTGACTTCCAGATGTGATCGCGATGGCTGAAGATACTGTCCAAAGGTAACGATATCAACGCCGACTGATTTGAGATCTCGGAGCGTCTGATAGACCTCATGTGAGTACTCGCCGACGCCGAGCATAAGACTCGTCTTTGCGTAGGTCTCAGGGTCGTTTGCGATCTGACGCAACACCGACAGTGACTGTTCGTACCCAGCTCGTCTGTCCCGAACGGGCCACTGAAGTCGATCCACGGTTTCGACGTTGTGTGCTACTACGTCTGGCTCTGCTTGGAGAACCTTGTCGACGAGTTTACTTTCCCCCTGGAAGTCGGGGATGAGTGCCTCGACGAGTATCGATTGATCTGCTTTTTTGATCTCCCTGATCGTCCGAGCGAAGTGGGCGGCTCCCTGGTCGGGAAGATCATCCCTGTCGACGCTTGTCAACACCACGTAATCGAGACCGATGTCGGCGACGGCCTCCGCCACCTTGCTCGGTTCGTTCGGGTCCGGTGGATCCATCCCGCCGGTTTCCACGTCACAGAAGTTACAGCCTCGCGAGCACCGATCGCCAAGTAACATAAACGTTGCCGTGCCAGGGCCGTTCTCTCCGGACCAGCATTCGCCCATATTTGGACAGTTTGCTTCCTCACAGACAGTGTGGAGGTCTCGCTTTCGCAAGGATTGCTTGATGTCTGTGAACCGTCTACCCGACGGTGGTTGCATCTCTAGCCAAGATGGCTTTCCTGTCCGGCTCATGTGTCCAGTTTTAGGCTCGGATAATAAAAACCCTCGGTGTCTTCGGGGAGAAGAAACTCCGGTGCGATGGTGAATGGAAAAAGGTTATATTTTCTATTCGTCCACAGCAGCGACCATGACGAGTTCGAGAGAGGCATCTGCAGGGAGTGCTTCGACTTCGATCACATCACGCGCTGGATACCCGTCATCGAAGTACTCTGCGTAGGCTTCGTCCATCTCTGGAAAGTCAGCCACGTCGGTAAAATAGGCTGTCGTTTTCACGACATCATCGAACTCCGCCCCTGCTTCGGCGAGTATCGAAGCCAGGTTCTCCATGATACGATGCGTTTTCTCTGCGACGCTCCCTTCGATTAGTTCACCCTCGGATGTCATCGGGATCTGACCAGCGGTAAAGAGGAATCCGTTTGCTTCAGTTGCATGAGAGTATGCCTGTTCTTCTGGTGGTGCTTCTGGTGTCGAATGTGTAAGCGGCATCGAACGTATCATCGACCACTGGAATAAAAAACATTCCGACCGCGTCCGTTTCCGATTAGAGTTCACGCTGGCCGGTCTTTGCGAGTGCCGGCAAGACCCGATCGGCTGACAGGGGTAGCTCCGGGAACCGAATTCCAGTTGCGTCACAGAATGCGTTTGCTACCGCAGCACTCGTCGGGACCAGCGGACACTCCCCGACTCCCTTCTGTCCGTGAGACGTGGTTGGGTCCGGGTTTTCGAGTTCCTCGATGTTGGTAATCATTGGAACGTCGACTGCAGATGGCAGGTGATAATCCGCCATCGACCCGTTGAGGAGATTCCCGTCTGCGTCGTAGGCGTACTCCTCATACAGTGTCTCTCCGAGTCCCTGAACGATCGCACCCTGCACCTGTCCTTCGATAAGTTTTGGATTGATTGCGTTGCCGATATCCTCACAGATCGCCACGTCCGCGATATCGATACTGCCGGTTCGAGGATCGATATCAACCACAACGGCCAATGCCCCGAACGTGTAGCTGTGGGCGACGTTCCCACGGCCGGTGTCGGGGTCGACGAACTCGACTTCCTGACTCTGGAACTTTCCACGCCCCACGAGTGAGATGCCACCTTGCAGCTCTGGCGGCCGTTCCGACTCCGGACCAAGTGTCTCCGGATTTCCGAGCATCGCAATATTCGCGAGTTCCTGGATCTCCATTTCGGTGTCATCGGCAGTCGTATCCACTGCATGGCCATCAGCTAGTTCGATGTTGTCGGGATCGGTCTCGAAAAGGTGAGCTGCGACAGCTTTGAGCGTCTCGGCGAGATCCGCTGCGGCCCGTGCAGCTGCACTCCCGCCGATGATCGTCCCTCTGTCAGCCCATACACCGAGTCCTTCCGGTGTCGCATCTGTATCCCCACGGACGGCGTCGACACTATCGATCGAAACCCCGAGTGTATCAGCAACGAGCTGGTTGATTCCGGTTTCGGTGCCCTGACCAATACTGGCGACGGCTGTGAGCACCGTTATGTCACCGTTGCGGTTCATTTTCACCACTGCCTCGTCGAAATCACCACCCGAGGCGCTTTTGTTCCCGCCGCGTTTCATGATTGTCCCCATGCCAACCCCCCGGAGCTTCCCATCTCTCGTCCGTGTTCCGCCCCGGTGTTCGTCCCAGTTGATCATCTCTCGGGTCTTCTCTAGACAGCTCACCATGTCCGCGTTTCGCCAGACGTGACCTGCTGCCGAGCGCATCGGCATCTCTTCCTGTCGAGGTGCGTTCTGTAGGCGCAACTCGACGGCATCCATCCCGATCTCGGTGGCAGCCATCTCGACCAGCTGTTCACGCATGAACGTCACCTGTGGGTCACCGAACCCCCTGACGGCCGTCGTCGGCATGAGGTTCGTGTACACGACTTTTGCGTCCCAGTTCTGGTTCGGAATCTTGTATGGGCCCTGCCCACAGTTCGTCGACGAGTAAGCGACGGCCACACCGTATGCTGCACACGCACCGGTATCCTGAATAAGATCGACATCTATCCCGACGATGTCCCCATCCGCTGTCACACCGAGACGTCCCTCCAGCCGTTCCGGTGCGCGGCCACGACCTGCACGAAACTCTTCTTCGCGATCGAGAACGTGTTTCACCGGTCGCTGTGTTGCGATCGAAAGGAGTGTTGCACAGATCTCGAATGGATACGGATCGAGTTTGATCCCGAAGCCACCTCCGACATCGGGGAGTCTACACGTGATATCGCCCTGCTCGAGACCCTTGATCACTTTCGATAGTTCAACTGATAAGAGGTGGGGCATCTGTGTCGAAGAGGTAAGTTCGAGTTGCCCGCTTCCTGGGTTGTACTCTGCGACACAGCCGTGTGGTTCGAGTGGCGCGGGGGTCGTCTTGTTCGTCTCGAAACTCTCTTCGACGACAACATCCGCATCAGCCATCGGGTCCTCGTGATCGCCAGCATGAACCTGTCCGGTCCAGGCAATGTTTTCTTCTGTATGATTCTCTGGATCCGCATCGAGGTCCGGATGGACTAGCGGCGCGTCCTCGGCGATCGCTTCGTCGATTGACGTGACCGCCGCTTCGCGCTCGTAGTCGATATCGACGAGTTCGGCTCCTTCGCGGGCAGTCTCACGCGAATCTGCCAGGACAACCGCGATCTCTTGGCCGTCGTAGGTAACCCGATCTTTCGCGAGAACGAACTCATCATTGAGCATGTAGCCAAACGGTTCGTCCACACGGTCAGCAATATCGTCGTGCGTCCAGACGAGTTCAACCCCCGGATGCGCTTCGGCCTCGGTAGTGTCTACATCGAGGAGACGGGCACTTGCGTGTTCGCTCCGGACGAAGTACGCGTGTAGCATATCAGCCGTGTTGATATCGTCGACATACTCTCCGTGTCCGGTGACGAACCGCTTGCCATCGTAGCTGTTGATGCGCTCGCCAACCAGCGCCTCGTCGGAATCATCAGCGACGTCTGCGTGCTCGGGACGAGACTGCTGTTTACTCACGTTACCACCTCCGGGTGATGAGAATCGCCACACAGCGGCGACTGTTTCTCGTTCATAACTACAATGATAGTGCCGAGTGGAATAATTCTTTTGTGTTTTCTATGATTGTATCCCAGTTTGATATGCATAGCCGAAAAGAAGCTAGTGGACGTGTCAAAAAATGGCTTCCAAACGAGGATTTATTAGTATCTTCTGCCCATGTAGAGGTGTGACTCATCCACCTCCAACGGTAAGACCACCGACACGTGAAGAGATCCGTGATATTGCTGAACAGTACTATATGGATCTTAGTGAAGCGGAGCTCGAGGATTTTTACGACCTCGCGGCGGAGAAGATCGGATACTGTGAACGGATCGAAGAGTTATCGGATCGGAGTATGGATCGTCTTGCTGCAAGGAGGGATCCAGGTTATCGGGCAACCAGTGAGGAAGATCCAAAAAACGCTGTGATTACGATCTGTAACGTCGAAGCGGATAGCTCAGGACTACTGGACGGCTACGAAGTAGGCGTCAAAGATAACGTCGCGGTCGCCGATGTAGAAATGACTGGCGGGTCCTCTGTCCTCGAAGGCTATCGGCCGGCGTACGACGCCGCAGTCATAGAACGTGTTCTCGAAGAGGGTGGAACGATTACTGCAAAGACGAACATGAGCGAGATGGCAGTCTCCGGGAGCGGAGAAATGTCCGCATTCGGACCAGTACTCAACCCCTTCGATGACGATTACCTCTCGGGCGGATCTTCGAGCGGATCGGCTGTTGCCGTCGCGACAGATATGGTCGACGTCGCGATCGGGACAGATCAAGCTGGTTCCCTCCGTACACCCGCATCATGGAGCGGGTGTGTCGGTTTTAAACCGACACACAGTCTCGTCTCGTTCAGAGGCGTCTCCCAGCTCGGTCACTCCTTTGATCACGTTGGACCGATGGCACAGACGGTTGAAGATACGGCCCGTACCCTCCAGGCTATCGCCGGTGCAGATCCGAAAGACCCACGACAGGGAGAGGTCCCGGTTGGGGATTACCTCGGGGCGATCGGTGAGGATATCGACGGGATGCAGATCGGTGTTGTACGTGAAGCCTTCGAGTTCGATGGCGGTGAAGAAGCCGTAAACGACGCAGTCAGAGACGCAGTAACCGAACTGGAAGAACTCGGCGCGACTGCAGAAGAGATATCGATACCGTGGCATGTCGACGGTTTCTTCATCTGGCTGGCTGTCGAAAACGAGGAAGCCGCGGCCATGTTTAATAGCGATGGGACAGGCTACTTCGTCGATGGATACTACGACACCGACTACGCGGCCGCCTTCGGCAAAGCCCGTCGCTCACAGGCAGACGAGTTCGCACCAACTGTAAAACTCAAATTCATCCTCGGAGAGTACACAAAACAAAAATACCACGGACGGTATCACGGGAAAGCCTCAAACCTACGACCTGCGCTCACAGCGGCATATGACGAGAAACTGGACGAATTCGACGTGCTGGTGATGCCAACCACACCGATGACGGCGTTCAAACTCGAAGAGGATGTTGGACGGAAGGAAGCCGTAAACCGTGCACAGGGGAAGGAAGGGCGGACGCGAAACACGATGCCATTCGATATGACCGGTCATCCCGCAATCTCGGTCCCATGCGGTCGAAACGAGACCGGCCTACCGATCGGGATGATGATCGTCGGCAGCCATTTCGACGAAGAGACAGTGCTCGCTGTTTCCCATGCGTTCGAGGAGGCCACCGAGTGGAAAGACCGCAGATACTGATGGTGGTTGTTGCAAGTCTTTTGAGTGTGAATTTCCTGTAGTCGAATCGTGCTGGTCAGAAACGGTCAACATCATAACTCGGTTCACCACGGGATGATCGGATAAATGGTAGCCTCGCTTGTTTTCGGATTCGAGATTTCTGGGGCTTTCCCGTTGTTCGTGCTGGCTAAATCAGGAGCCATTATTCTGGAAATATAACACAATACTACACAAGAGTACACTAAATACTGTATTAGTAATTTCTATATGAAGAAATAACAAACAGAAAAACCTAAGTGTGAAGTGTGCAAGGACAGAGGTATGACAGCACTTCACGGAGAGACGGCGATAGTTACCGGTGCGAGTTCTGGCATTGGCAAGGCAACTGCACGCGAACTCGCGACAGCGGGCGCAAACATCGTTCTCGCGGCGCGCAGCGAAGATCGCCTCCACGCGGTGGCCGAGGAAATCGAAGACAGTCACGGCGTCGACACGCTCGTCGTCCCGACCAACGTCCGCGAAGAAGCAGCCGTTGAGGAGTTGATCGCGGCGACAGTGGACACGTTTGGTGGCATCGATATTCTCGTCAACAATGCCGGCACCTCCCGCGGGAGCGAGCTTGAGACGATGGAAACAGAGCAGTACGAACAGATTCAAGAGACGAACATTGATGGCGTTTTTTATGCAACCAGAGCGGCAATCCCACATCTTAGAGACGGGGACGGACACCTGATATTTATCGGGAGTTTCGTCGGTCAGTACCCCCTCTCATTCAACCCGATCTACGTCGGCTCAAAGTGGTGGATCCGCGGATTCGCAAAGAGTGTCGCTGGGCAGGTTGGCGACGATGGTGTCGGGGTTACTGTCGTCAACCCCGCAGAGGTCCGCTCGGAGTTCCCGAGGTTCGACGGAAGCACCTACGCGGAAGCGTTCGATGAGGGCGAGGCGAGCGAACCCGAGGAAGTTGCCGAAGCAGTCGCTTTCGCTGCCACTCGCGAAGGGTCGGTTGCAGGCGAGATCGATCTCTATCGCAGAGACAAGTTCGCTACTGATTTTTGAAAGCTACTCGTACAGCGTGTACTCGTCAGTCAGCGCGTCGATCTCCTCGCTGACTTCGGCTTTGACCGCTTCGTCGTCGTGGTTGTCGACGACGCGGTAGATGAGATCTGCCACCGTCCGGCTTGCTTCTTCGTCGAAGCCACGGGTCGTCAGACCCGGAGTCCCTGCACGGATACCCGACGGGTTAAATGCCGAGCGAGTCTCGCCCGGCACGGTGTTTGCGTTCAACACGATGCCGACCGCTTCGAGGGCTTCCTCGGCCTCTTTTCCCGTCGTATCTGGATGCGAGTCACGCAGATCGACCAGCACGAGATGGTTGTCGGTACCGCCAGAGACCAGCGAGAAGCCGTGCTCTTGCAGCTGGTCACCAAGCGCTTTGGCGTTGTCGACGACCTGCTGGGCGTAGGCTTCGAACTCCTCGGAGAGCGCTTCTTTGAAGCCGACTGCCTTGCCGGCGACGTTGTGCATCAGCGGGCCACCCTGACTGCCGGGGAACACCGCGGGATCGATATCGTCGGCGTACTCTTCGTCGCACATGATGATACCGCCACGGCCCGAGCGGATCGTTTTGTGTGTGCTGCCAGTGACGAAGTCGGCGATGCCGACCGGGGAAGAGTGGACACCTGCAGCGACGAGTCCCGTCGTGTGGGCGATATCGGCGAGATGGTAGGCGTCGACCTCGTCTGCAACAGCCTGGATCTCCTCGAAGTCGATATCGCGCGGGTACGCGGAGTAGCCCGAGACGATGATGTCCGGCTCGAACTCCTCGGCTGTTTCGCGCAGGCCATCGTAGTCGATGTAGCCCGTCTCGGCGTCGACCTGGTACTGCTCCACGTCGTAGGTTTTGCCCGTGAAGTTTGCGGGATGACCATGGGAAAGGTGGCCACCGT
>LKMJ01000860.1_pt1 | contig 25302 bp, 24 predicted proteins | sample 643391 | NCBI WGS metagenome assembly LKMJ01 (sample SAMN04112250, study PRJNA286221) | soda lake metagenome | biome: soda lake; feature: Kulunda Steppe; material: water; isolation source: sample PL-Br10 brine of Picturesque Lake | place: Russia: Kulunda steppe | collected 2010-07 | reverse complement strand
CGGCGAACGTCTTCGGCGTCTGGGCCGGTATCAGCATGCTCTCGACGGGTCCGGTGGTCGCGGTCGGGTTCGCCCACTCGGAGATCGCCGGCCAGTGGGCGACGACGACGAAACTCGCCCGCAACACCCTCATCGGCGCTGTCGCGCTCGGTTACGCGATCTACTACACGCGGCGAGAGGGCGATAGCTCGGTCCCGCTGGACGTTCTGTGGGTCGAGTTTCCGAAGTTCGTGCTGGGCTTTCTGTTGTTCATGGGGCTCGCAAGCGCCGGGCTCTTCTCGCCGTCCCAGCAGGCCACGATCGGAAACGCGGTCGAGTGGCTGTTCTTGCTCGCTTTCGTCGGACTCGGCACGGCGATCCGACTCGACGATCTCAGACGGGCCGGAATAGCGCCCGCACTCGTCGTCGTCGCGACGATCGCGCTCGTGAGCGTGCTGTCGTTGACCGCCGCGCTCGCGGTCCTGTAGCCTTTTTAGAGGAACTCTCGCACTTCGGAGTACCACATGTCGTGGTGATCGACGGCGTCGATCTGCCGGGCGATCTTCGTCGCGATGACGTGCCAACAGAGCTGTGTCGGGTCCTCGGGATCGAGGTTATACCGGCTGTCCTCGCAGTCGCAGGTCTCGGCTTCGATGACGTACTCCTCGGAGTGGCCGACGACGACCGTGAAATCACGGTACTGCTTGATCCGTTCCTCGCCGACGGCCTCGATCGCTTTCACCCCGCGGTCGCCGTGGACGGCGATGATTCTGTCGGCGGCCTCGCTCGTGAGCCCCTCGGCGTCCTCGAGCAACCGTACCCACTCCTCGACCGCGGTCACACGGCACTCTTTCGGAGCCGTCGGCAAAACAGGTTCGGTCGAATCTCCCCCGTTTTAACCTCCGGTCCCGTGCCGTAAGCGAACGGTTTTTGAGCCGACCACCCCGACGGTTCGGCATGACAGAGGACGGCCCCCACGATAGAGCGACGACGCCGACCGTCCGCGGTGACGGCGGAACGAGAGGAGCCGACGACGTGGCGCTGGACCCGTGGGGTTCCTCGACCGTCGACGATTACCGGAAGCTCTTCGAGGAGTTCGGCATCGAGGCCTTCGACGACGTCCTGCCCCGGGTTCCGAGCCCACACTATCTGATGCGTCGCGGCGTCATCTTCGGCCACCGCGACTACCGGTCGGTGGCCGAGGCGATGCGGAACGACGAGCCCTTCGCCGCGCTGTCGGGCTTCATGCCGACCGGCGACCCCCACATCGGCCACAAACTCGTCTTCGACGAACTGATCTGGCACCAACAGCGCGGCGGCGAGGCCTACGGACTCATCGCCGATCTTGAGGCGCACGCCGCCCGCGGACTGTCGTGGGACGAGATCGACGAACACACCGAGAGCTACCTGCTTTCGCTCATCGCACTCGGGTTCGACCCGGAGGCGGGGACCCTCTATCGGCAATCGAGCAACCGGGCGGTGCAGGATCTCGCCTTCGAACTCGGGACGAAGGCCAACTTCTCGGAGTTGGGGGCGATCTACGATTTCGACGGCGAGACCGACGTCTCGTACATGCAGTCCGTCCTCACCCAGATGGCCGACATCCTCTACCCGCAACTCGAAGAGCCGAAACCGACCGTCATCCCGGTCGGCCCCGATCAGGACCCACACGTGCGGCTGGCGCGGGATCTCGCCGGCCGGATGCGGTATTTCGGGGTGACCGAGGCGTACGCGAGTTTCGAGTTGGACGACGCCGAGCGGGAACTGGTCGCCGTGGCGTACGAGTCGCTCGCGGACGACGTTTCCGACCCCGAAGCCGACGTTCGGTGTACGGACGCCGCCGAGTGGCTCCGTTCGGAACGCCCGCCCTCCGAGGCGCTCGAAAGCGCGATCGAAACGCTCGAAGCCGGCGGCAAGGAACCGCTCCGCCCCCGCGTTCGGTTCCTCGACCGCAACGCGACCGACGAGGCCTTCGAAGGGCTCATCGAGGCCATCAAGGGCGAAAAGCGCGTCTACGAGGCCCACGTCGACAGCTTCGATCTCGACCGGGAGGCCGCAGAAGAACTCGCCCGCGAGGTGGAACTCGAGCACGGCGGTTACGGCTTTTTGCCGCCCTCCTCGATCTATCACCGCTTCATGACCGGCCTGACCGGCGGGAAGATGTCCTCGTCGGTCCCGGCCAGTCACATCAGCCTGCTGGACGACCCGGAAGACGGCTACGACAAGGTCAAATCGGCGACGACGGGCGGCCGAGAGACCGCCGAAGAACAGCGAGAGCTCGGCGGCGAGGCCGATGAGTGTCCGGTGTACGAACTCTACGCGTACCTGCTTTCGGGCGACGACGACGAGTTCGCCACCGAGGTCTACGATGAGTGTGTCGGCGGCGAGCGACTCTGTGGCGGCTGCAAGGAGCAGGCGGCCGAACTCATGGCCGAGTTCCTGGAGGAACACCAGGAGAAACGCGAGGAGGCCAGAGAGCTGCTCGATGGCCTCGATATCGAACTGGAGAGCGCCCGTCGCTGATCACCGAGCGGTCGAGACATCCGTCGATCCTCCCCGGAGTGATATATACGGTCGTACCGAGTTCCCGGTATGAACGACGGGACAGAGACAACGCGGACCGTCCGAAACGACGGGGTAACCGCCCGAAAGACGGTCGAGGACGACGGCAGCGTCCGGATCGACGTGGAATCGGAGCGCGACACGCCTGCGACGGTTCGAGTTACCGATCCGACGCTCGAATCGCGTTCGGACGGGACAGTGGAGTTTCACACCGATTACGGCGATAAATGGGGTATCGACGACGCGTCGGCTTTCGAGCGAGCGTTCGATCCCGACGAGCGGCGGACGATCCGCTATCGGATCCCTGACGCGGATCCGGAGGCGCTCGAAACGGATCCGCGGCTGTCGGTAACCGAACGGCCGGCACTCGATGGGATCGTCGATCGAGCACGCTCCGATGCGCTCCGTGAGCTCGTCGGTGGCGATCGCGACTCGCTCGCGTCCGATCCGACGACGGCGGACCGCACCGCAGAGACGGGCGAATCCCCGGGTGAAGACGCCGCCGTCGAAACGACGGTCGATGGGGACACGGAGGGTGATTCGGAGAGGGATACCACTCCTGGGCACGGACCGGCGTCGGATGGGGCCGACGACGGCGAGCCTGACGACTCGGTTGCTTCCGTCGACAGTGTCGCTCGTTCGCTTTTAGAGGAGATTCGGGATGGAACGGTCGACGAAGAGGTCGCGATCGCACTCCGATCGGAACTCGGTGGGGGTGGAAACCGGAGTCAGGAGGTCCGTCTCAGCCATCTCCAGAGCGAGGTCAGCGACCTCGCCGCCTACACCGACACCATCGAGTCGTTTATCGACCGCCACGGAACCTTCGATTCGGTCGTCGACGACGTCCGGTCCGAACTGTCGGCCCTCGAAGACCGGACCAGACGGGTCGAATCGACCGCCGAGGACCTCCCCGAGACGGTCGATCGAGTCGATGAGATCGAGGCCGAACTCGGAGAGATACGGTCGATGCAGTCGACTCTCGAATCGGAGCTCGAAGGGATACAAGCGGCCCAGACCGACCTCGAATCACAGTTCGAACGGCTGGACGAGGACTTCACGGAGGTCGACGACCGACTTGAGGAGTTCGAACTGTTCAAACAGCGAATTTCCGGCGTCTTCCGGGATCTCCAGACCGACGATTTGGGGCCGTAAGACTACCGGATCCGCCCGAGAAGCCGGCCGAAAAATCCGGTCGTGGCACTTCGTTCGGGATCCGAGTCCGAGTCCGATCCTGTCGTCTTTTCTCCGTCCGGAGTCGCTTCTCCGTCCGTCGTGGCCTCGCCCGCATCGCCCGATTCGTCTCCGTCGATGGCTCGGTTCTCGCTTCCATCGCTTGCTTCCGTCTCGACGGTCTCGGTGTCGGATCTCGCCGCCGTCGAGCTCTCTTCCCCTGGTCCGTCCGTCGCCGCTCCGTCGGATAACGGCGCTTCAGTTCCCATCTCCGATGGTTTCGTCGCCGTATCGAGCGGCTCGAGTTCGCCAGGCGTCGACCCAGAGAGCCGCTCGGCGATGCGGTAGTAGGCGATCGTCGCGGCGCTTTCCGGAGCGTACGCGACGACGGGCTGTCGTTTTGTGGCGCTTTCGACGACGGCGTCGTCGGCTGGAACGTCTCCAAGGAAGTCGACGTCAAGTTCGCTGGCGACGGATTCCGGATTCGTGTCGCCGGTCGTATGTGTCACGATAACGCCACGAACGGGGATGTTCAGTCGATCGGCGAGCCGCTTGCTTTTTTTGGTATCCGCGATGGCGGCCGGGACCGGCGACGTGACGAGCAGTATCTCGTCGGCGAGCTCCATGGGATAGACACCCTCGTACGTCAGGCTACCGCCGGTATCGACGAGGACGTACCGGTACTGCGATTTGAGTTCCTCGACGACGTCGTCCAGTCGTGCCGGATCGGCGTCGGCGAACCCCTCGAGGGACCGATCGCCGAAGACGAACCCGATACCCGATTCGATTTCGACGATCGCCTCCGTCGTCGTCGCGTCCCTGGCGAGGACGTCGTGAAGCGTCGTCGCCGCATCGAGACTCAGGAACGCACCAACGTTCGACATCCCGAGATCGGCGTCGAGAACCACCGTCGAGTGACCTTGCTGGCGGAGCGCGATAGCGAGGTTGACCGCCGTTGTCGTCTTGCCGACACCTCCCTTTCCGCTCGTCACCACGAGTACCTCGCCGGGCATTGCTGAGTAGGGTGTTTCGAGTACTATTATAAAACCCCTGCCGCTGTTTCGGTGCTTATAGGAGTTTTCCGACGTTTAACATAGCACTTCAGTACTGTGGAAGCCGCCGCGATCGGGCCGAACCTTCCACGAATGGGAGTTCGACCACGTCGGCAGCCACGTCCCCGCCGTCGACGCGGACGGACAGTTCGTCGGTTTCGAGTCCGTACTCGACGAGCGCCATGGCGATCGGCGCCTCGAGCGCGGGACTTCGGTCGGCCCGCGTCACCTCGCCGACGTGGCTGTCGCCGTCGAAGACGGCCGATCCCCCCTCGGGAACCGTCTCGGGCCGGAGCCCGACGAGTCGTCTGGACGGCTGGCCCCGGTTTTCGATCTTCGAGACGACCTCCTGGCCGACGTAACACCCCTTCTCGAAGTCCAGCGCGTTCCGGAGTCCGAGGACGTTCGGGACGTTCCCGACCAGTTCGGTCTCGAATCGCGGCGTGCCGGCCTCGAGTAAGAGATACTCGAGCGTCCGGTAGCCGAAGGGAGCGGCGTTGAGGCCGTGATTTATCAGCGCGTCGAAGACCCGTTCGGCGTCGTCGGCTCCACAGATGACTTCGTACCCCTCCTCGCCGGTGAGGTCGTCGGTTCGGACGACGGTCACACCCCAATCGCCGATCGTTCCTCGGACGAACGAGAGCGGTTTGTCGGGAGAACTCGGCCCCGTGAGCACGGAGGCGACCTTCTCGGTCGCGTTCGGGCCGTGGACGCCGAAGACGGCGAAGTCGTCGGTCGCGACGCGGACGGTCACGTCCTGAATGAACGTCTTCTCGTTCCAGTCGTCGGCCAGTTCGACCGCCGACCCGGGCGGGACGAAACAGAGCAGCCGCTCGCCGGCATTATAAATATACAGCTCGGTCTCGATGCGCCCCTGTGGATCGAGCAACAGCGCGTAGACGCCCTGCCCGTCGTCGTCCGGGACGTGGTTCGTGACGGCGTTGTCGACGAAATCGATCCGATCGTCACCGGTCACCTCGACGATCCCGTAGCCCATCTCGATCGTCCCCACGACGTTTCTGACGGCCCGGTGGGCGCGCTCGGCGCGGCCGTACTCCGAGACGACCCGGCGGTCGCCGCGCTCCTCGAACGTCGCGCCGTGGGACTCGTGTAGATCCGCAACGACTGTCATTGGACGGTATGACGTGTTCGAACGGTAAAACGACCCCGTCTCGCGGGGACCGTCACAGCCCGATCCGCTCTTTCAGACGTTCCACGATCGACAGCCCGCCGGCGTCGGCGTCCGCGTCGGGCTCCGGGACGACGCGATCGTCCGGATAGATCCGCATCGGTCCGTGGTCGTTTTCGACGTCGATCAGACCGGCGTCTTTCAGCTCCCCGAGCGCCGTCTCGAGTTCGTCGATATCGACCTCGACGCCCGCTCGGAGTTCGAACACGGTCATCCCTTCCTCTGTCCGATCGACGAGCGCATCGAGCACCGCGACCTCCGTCTCGTCGCGTTCGCGGTACTCTCGCTTCGCCTGCATACACGGGGAGTTCGGCGGGCGACGTCTTAACCGTTCGGCGGGTCTTTTGACCCTGTCGTGGACTCAAGTTTTATGTCTCCCTCGCGGCCACGTCTCAACAATGGGACTACAGTGTTCGATACTGGGCCACTCTTTCGAGTCCGCCGGCGTGGAGCGCGAACGCGAAGAGCGGGACAGCGAGATGGTCACCACCGAACGCGAGATCGAGCGATGCCGCCGCTGTGGCACCGAGCGCGTCGTCTCCGAAAGCACGGAGGTCACCGCGATCGTCGACGGCGAGGCGGTCGGCCTCGAAACCGAGGCCGAGACCGCCGAGGGAGGGAGATCCAGCGACGATCCGGAGCCGAGAGCCGATACCGGGCCGGTGACCGGGTCGACGTCGGAGGCCGACCCGACGTCGACGTCCGACGAGGAGGAGACCGGGGGTGCTTTCGCCGCCATTGTCGACCGAAGCGGTGTCGCCGACGATGCCGACGATACCGCCGAAGAAACGTCCCCGCCGGACGGGACGCCGTCGACGGATACCGGCGGAGAGATTCTCGATGACGATCCCGACCCCGACACACCATCGCCTGATGCGGACGCTTCGGATCCATCGGCGGCTGTCGGCGAGGACGACCCCTTGGAGGACGACCGCGATCCGGCCGAGGAGGACGCAGAGATCCTCACCGACGACGGCTCCGAACGCGACCTCGGCGAATGGCCCGAGGAATCCGACAGCCCGGGGACGATGGAAGGCCAGGAGCCGGACTCGGACCTCGACAACGGGGACGCGGCCGCGAAAGAGTCCGATCCGGCTGTCGATTCCACGCCGGACGAGTCGTTGTCCGGGATCACCGTCCCCGACGGCGAGATCGTCTGCTCGGACTGTGGGTTCCGGGTCGAGGCCCGGTCGGGTTATCGTGCCGGCGACCCCTGTCCCGAGTGTGGCGCGTGGCTCGAAGCCGAACGAAACCAGTAAAGACCCTGATTGCGAAACCCCCTGGTATGGAAGAGTACAAGATGCGGCGCGGGGAGTATCTCGAGGAACGCGTCCCCGACATGGAAGCGACGATCGAGGAGTACTTCGGCGAGATAACCGGAACCGAGGAGTTCAACGGAAGCGACCTCTTCGTCGTCGGCGAACCGAAAAACCCCGTCTTCACCAGGATCGTCGCCGGTACGGTGTCGTACTCCGGCAAGAAGGACAAACTCGCCGTTCATTTCGAGGAGCGGGATCTGGAGTCGCTGATGGAGACCGGCGATGTCGACGCCGCCGGCGACGCGAACACCGCCAAAAACGACTTCCTCCTCGAGTGTACGGGCCGAGACGCGAAATCGCGCCGCGAATCGATGAAACGCGCCGTCGAGGACGACGCGGAGACGCCCGATAACGTCTGAACCGGGTCGGCCGTCCCGGTCGCAGCGGTTTACATCACGGCCGGTTCGTCGGATTCGTAGGCCGCCTCGGTGAGCAACGCTTCTAGGCTCTCGTAGGGCACGAACGCCAGCAGTTCGTCCCCGTCGTCGTACAGTTCGACGCCGCGGTCGCCGTGCTCGTATCGCTCACATTCGAGCTGTCCGTTCGGCAAGATTGCACGGTACATACCCGATCGTTCGCGGTCGAGCTTCGAAGGCGTTTCGGCGGACCACCACTGATTTATATTCTTGAGTTGTACTCGTGGTATGGGCGAACTCCACGTCCCGACACCGGTCGAGAAACCGGTCGTGTTGACGATCGCCGGCAGCGACTCGGGCGGCGGTGCGGGGATCCAAGCCGATCTCAAGACGATCGAGGCGACCGGCGGGTTCGGCACGTCGGCGTTGACGGCTGTGACTGCCCAGAACACGACCGGTGTCGAATCGGGTTACGTTCTCCCGGTCGACGAAATCGAGGCCCAGATCGACGCCGTCGTCTCCGATTTCGACGTGCGGGCGGTCAAGACCGGAATGTTGGCGACCGCCGAGATCGTCGCGACGGTCACGGCCGCCGTCGCCGAAATCGACGCCCCGGTCGTCGTCGATCCCGTGATGGTCGCGGCGACGGGCGATCGGCTGTTGAGCGAGGACGCCGAGTCGGCCTACGGGGCGCTTATCGACGAATCGACGCTCGTGACGCCGAACGCGGACGAGACGGCGGTACTGACGGGCGTCACTCCCGAGGACGAAGCGAGCGCACGTCGGGCCGGCAGGTCGCTGCTCGAAACCGGGGCGGACGCGGCGCTTATCAAGGGCGGGCACATGCCGGGCGATCGCGTGCTCGACGTCCTCGTCATGCCCGACGGCGCCGAAACGATCACCCATCCGCGTATCGACACCGTCGCCACCCACGGTTCGGGCTGTACGCTCTCGGCGGCGATCGCGACGCGGCTCGCGCGTGGTGAACCGCTCGTCGACGCCGTCGATCAAAGCGTCGCGTTCACCCAGCGGGCGATCAGACACCACCACGACGTCGGTGCCGGTCCCGGCGCGGTCCATCACCTCGTCGCGCTCCGGGACGACGCCGGCCGCGAGCAGACGACGAGCTCTTCGCCGCGATGAGCCTCCGACACGCCGGACCCGTCACGTTTTAGCGGTCGGGCCACGCCGATCCGGATATGGCATCCGGTATCGTCGGGGAGTTCTTCGAGTTGAAAGCCGGGGCGTCGGCGGACCTGTTGGCGATGCAGATGGGCGATTTCTACGAGTTCTTCGGCGACGACGCCGAGACGGTCGGCGAGGAGCTCGATCTGAAGGTCTCGGAACGCTCCTCGGGCGGGGAACCGTACGCGATGGCCGGCGTCCCAGTCGCCGACCTCACGCCGTACGTGAAAGCGCTCGTCGAACGGGGCTATCGGGTCGCGATCGCCGACCAGCGCGAGACCGACGACGGGATCGTCCGGGAAGTGACCCGGACGGTCACGCCCGGGACCCTCATCGAGACCGACGACGCCGAGGCGCAGTACTTGGCGAGCGTCGTCGCACACGGCGAGGAGTACGGTCTCGCGGTCTGCGATATCACGACGGGACAGTTCCGGGCCACGACGATCTCGGGCGAGGCCGCGACCGGACTCGCGTTGAACGAACTCGACCGGTTCGATCCGGTGGAGGTACTGCCGGGGCCCTCGGTTCGATCCGACGACGACTTCGTCGACGCCCTCCGAACGGACCTCGACGCCCGTCTGACCCTCTTCGAGACAGACGCCTTCGCCCCCGGCCGGGCCCGTCACACGCTCGAAACGCAGTTCGGCGACGCCGCCGGCACCGTCGGGCTCTCCGATCCCGCCATCGCGGCCGCCGGGGCGGCGATCGCGTACATCGACGAGACGGGCGTCGGCGCGCTCGCCTCGATCACCCGACTCGGCTCGTACACCGCCGACGAACATGTGACGCTCGATTCGACCACGCGACGAAACCTCGAACTCACGGCGACGATGACAGGCGGCGGACGGACGCTCTTCGAAACGCTCGATCACACCGCGACGAACGCCGGCGCGCGGCTGCTCAAGGAGTGGCTCACTCGACCACTGCGGCACGTCGAAACGCTCCGGACACGAGGTGCCGCGGTCGAAGCGCTCGTCGAGGACGCCCTCGTCCGGGAGGGGCTCTCCGAGACGCTCGGCGAGGCGTACGATCTCGAGCGTGTCGCCGCGCGTGCAGTCTCGGGGAGCGCCGACGCGGACTCGCTGCTTCGGGCCCGGGAGACGCTCGCGCTCGTTCCGGAACTGATCGACAGCATCGGGGGGTCGCCGCGGCTCGCAGACTCGCCGGTCGCCGCCCTCTTCGAGGATCTCGATTCGGCCGCGATCGAGGATCTCCGGACGGAACTCGAGTCGCTGGCCGACGATCCGCCGAAGACACTTCACGAGGGCGGCCTGATAAAACGCGGCTACGACGACGACCTCGACGATCTCGTCGCCAGGCTGGAGGCCGCGACGGAGTTTTTCGACACTCTCGAGGAGCGCGAACGACAGCGACACGGTCTCTCCCGTGTCACGGTCGGACGGAACAAGACCGACGGCTACTACGTGCAGATCCCGAAATCGGAGTCGGACTCGGTCCCGGACGAATACGAGGGGATCAAGACGCTGAAAAACGCCGAACGGTACGTCTTCGACGAACTCCACGAGCGCGAACGCGAGCTGTTTCGCCTCGAGGAGGAACGCGGCGAACGCGAGTACGAGGCCTTCCGCCGGCTCCGCGAATCGGTCGCCGAACGGGCCGATCTCCTGCAGGCTGTCGGCCGCACGCTCGCAGAGCTCGACGTCCGCTGTTCGCTCGCGGCTCACGCCGCGAAACGGGGCTGGACGCGTCCGGCGCTCACCGACGAGCGGGGCCTCGAGATCGAGGCGGGCCGTCACCCCGTCGTCGAGACGGACACCCAGTTCGTCCCCAACGATCTCTTTCTCGATCCGGAGCGTCGGTTCCTGCTCGTCACCGGGCCGAACATGTCAGGAAAGTCGACGTACATGCGGCAGGCGGCGCTCATCACGCTGTTGGCCCAGATCGGTTCGTTCGTCCCGGCCGACAGCGCCCGAATCGGCCTCGTCGACGGGATCTACACCCGCGTCGGGGCGCTCGATGAACTCGCCGAGGGGCGCTCGACGTTCATGGTCGAGATGGAGGAGCTGTCGAACATCCTCCACTCGGCGACCGACGAATCGCTCGTCGTCCTCGACGAGGTCGGCCGGGGGACGGCGACCTACGACGGGATCTCGATCGCGTGGGCGGCGACGGAATACCTCCACAACGAGGTCGGTGCGTTCACGCTGTTTGCGACCCATTATCACGAACTGACGACGCTCGCCGAAAAGCTCCCCAGAGTCGAGAACGTCCACATCGCCGCCGCGGAGACCGACGGGGACGTGACCTTCCTTCGGACTGTCGAAGAGGGTCCGACGGATCGATCCTACGGCGTCCACGTCGCGGATCTCGCCGGGGTCCCGGAGCCGGTCGTCGATCGGGCCGGCGACGTGCTTGACCGGCTCCGCGAGGAACGGGCGATCGAAGCGAAGGGCGGCGGCTCGGGCGGGCCCGTCCAGACGGTCTTCGATCTCGGCGCCGGCGAGTTCCGGACCGGGGGCTCGGAGCCGTCGAACGCGGGAACGAACGACGAGCCGCCGGCCCCGCCCGACACCGAACCCGAGCAGGTCGATCCCGAGGCCGCCGCCGTCGTCGCGGAGCTCCGATCGGCGGCGCTGGCAGAAACCTCCCCGGTCGAGCTCATGAACCGGGTTCAGGAGTGGCAGCGGCGACTCGAAGAGGAGTGAGGCTGGGATCGTTCGTTTCGCCTTCGGCCAGTCTCGAGAGCGAAACCGTTAGTGCGCTCCCGGTCCTCGAACACGTAATCGAATGACACCGGAGATCAGGGAACTCGACGCCGAGACGCGCGATCGTATCGCCGCCGGCGAGGTCGTCGAACGGCCCGCCTCCGTCGTCAAAGAGCTCCTCGAGAACGCACTCGACGCCGACGCGAGCCGCATCGAGGTCTCGGTCGAGGCCGGCGGTACCGAGCGGATCGTCGTCGCCGACGACGGCGTCGGGATGTCCGAATCGGACGTCAAAAGGGCGATCGAAGAGCACACGACGAGCAAACTCGAATCGATCGAGGACCTCGAGGCGATCGGTACGCTCGGCTTCCGCGGCGAGGCGTTACACGCGATCGGTTCCGTCGCCCATCTCCGGATCGAGACGAAACCCCGCGGCGGCTCACGCGGGACTGCGCTCGTGGTCGACGGCGGCGGGGTTCTCGCCTGTGAGCCGGTCGGCTGTCCCGAGGGGACGAGCGTCGAGGTGACCGATCTGTTCGGCACCGTCCCGGCGAGACGGAAATACCTCAAGACCGAGGCGACGGAGTTCGACCACGTCCAGGGGATCGTCGCCGGCTACGCTTTGGCGCGTCCCGACGTCGCGATCGCGCTCGAACACGGCGGCCGGGAGACGTTCTCGACGACCGGCGACGGCGACCGTCGGAACGCCGTCATGGCCGTCTACGGTCGCGAGGTCGCAAGCGCCATGATCTCCGTCGACGCCGACGCCGACGAGGGCCCCCTCTCGGGGGTCGAGGGGCTCGTGAGCCACCCCGAAACGAACCGCGCCGGACGGGAGTACATGACGACGCTGATCGACGGCCGGTACGTGACTTCGAGTGTCGTCCGGGAGGCGATCGTCGACGCCTACGGCGATCAACTCGCGTCGGATCGATACCCCTTCGCGGTTCTGGATCTCTCGGTCCCGCCGGGCGGCGTCGACGTGAACGTCCACCCCCGCAAACTCGAGGTCCTGTTCGCCGAGGAGGCGGGCGTCCGCCGACAGGTCACGGAGGCTGTCGAGACTGCTCTCCTGGATTCGGGGCTCCTTCGATCGGCCGCACCGCGCGGTCGCTCCGCCCCCGAACAGACGGCCGTTTCGTCCGATACCGACGGGCAGGGTGACGACGCGACCGCGACGAACGAGAAGCCGGCGAGCGGATCGACGTCCCCTCGAGGAAGTTCGACGACGGGAACCGGCGCAGGACCGTCATCGGAACCGGATTCGGGACGTTCCGACGAGGGTGATCCGTCGACGGCGGACGTCCGATCGGGAGCCACGGACGGTCGGGCCGACGACTCGGTCGAAACGCCGTCGACCGATCGGACCGGCGGGCCCGAAACGTCGACAGACGGTGAATCCGCCGAGTTTGACGAAGAACCGGGCGCGGATCACGAGATCGACGGTCGGTTCAGCTCCGAACCGACCCAGCGGACGCTCTCCGGGGGTGAAACGACCGGCACGCCCGAGACGTTCGGACGCCTCCCGTCGATGACCGTCCTCGGCCAGTTCGACGAGACGTATCTCGTCGCCGAGACCGACGAGGGGCTCGTCCTCGTCGATCAACACGCCGCCGACGAGCGGGTGAACTACGAGCAGTTGCGGGCCGCCTTCGAGGGCGGAACGACGACGCAGACGCTCGCCGAACCGGTCCGAATCGAGCTGACTGCCCGGGAGGCCGCCCTGGCGGAGAGTCACGGCGAGGCGCTCTCGAAGCTCGGGTTCCGCGTTCAGCGGCCCGACGACCGGACGCTGTCGGTGACGACCGTCCCGGCACTTTTGGCCGAACGTGTCGGGGCGGATGCGCCCGAAATCGCCCGCGATCTCCTCTCGGCGTTCGTCGACGGCGACCCGGAGGGGACCGTCGAATCGGTCACCGACGAACTGCTCGGCGATCTCGCCTGTCACCCCTCGATCAAGGGGAACACGTCGCTGCACGAAGGAACGGTCAGCGGTCTCCTGGCCGCGCTCGACGGCTGTGAGAACCCGTACGCCTGCCCCCACGGCCGCCCGACGGTGATCGAACTGCCGAGAGCTGAGATCGAAGACCGGTTCGAACGCGATTACCCCGGCCACGGCGCCCGGCGGCGGTGACGATCCGATCCGTCTTCCGGCCTCTCGGTGGCAGAATCCCCGGCGCTCTCCGGGATCGACGTCGCCACAGAAATAAAAAGAAAAAACGGAGGGACGGACGTTACCCGTCGAGCAGACCGAGTTCCTCGAGCCGCGAGACGATCTTGTCGACCGCTTCCTTCGCGTCATCGGGCTTTTTGCCGCCGGTGATGACGAGCTTTCCGGAGCCGAAAAGCAACGCCACGACGTCCGGGTCATCGAGCCGGTAAACGAGTCCGGGGAACTGTTCGGGCTCGTACTCGATGTTCTCCAGTCCGAGCCCGATCGCGATCGCGTTGAGATTGAGATTCCGCCCCAGATCGGCGCTCGTGACGATGTTCTGGACGACGATTTCGGGGTCCTCGTCCACCTGGATCTCGAGATCACGGAGTTTATCGAAGACGATCCGAAGCGATTCGTGGACGTCGTCGGTCGATTTCGCGCCGGTACAGACGATCTTTCCGGAACGGAAGATGAGCGCGGCCGATTTCGGCTCTTGGGTGCGGTAGACGAGCCCGGGGAACTGCTCGGGATCGTAGTCCGCGCCCTCGAGGTCCATCGCGACGCTCTGTAGGTCGAGTTCCTGGCCGATGCCCGTCGAGGCAACGACGTTCTCGATATTGATAGTCTCCTTTGGGTCCTGCATGACTCGACTTAAAACACGTATTTAAGGTTTATAAATGTGGGTGGTCGTTCGTGGGCCTCCGGCCGGTCGATCGCTTTCGCCCCGACCGGACCGTTTATTTTCCGCGGTCGGCCATCCACGGACGTGTATCTGCTGGAGTTCGTCGGCGACGACGACGCCTTTGCGGCCCGGGAGGCCGAGAGTCGCGCCACCGCCCTCGATCGGATCGCGCCCGGGATGGCGACCGCACGCGGGGTCGCGCGCCCGGAGACGCTCGCGTACACCCGACGGATCTGCCGACTCGTGGGGACCTGCGATCCCGATATCGACGCCGCACTCGCCGTCGTCACGGCGGCCGGTATCGATCGATCCGGGAGCGTCGCCGTTCGCGCTCGCGACGTCCGCGGACGCTCCGGCGTCGACACCCAACGTGCCGAGCGACGTCTCGGCGGCGTTCTGGTCGACCGTGGGTTCGACGTCGACCTCGAGAACCCCGATCACACGCTCGTCGCGCTTTTTTCCGATGGCCTCGCCGCGATCGGCTGGCTGGAGAGCGAGACTGTCCGAGATTTTTCGGCCCGCAAACCGACCAAGAAACCGTTCTTTCAGCCCGGGAGCATGGACCCGATGGACGCCCGCGCGCTCGCCAACATCGCCGGCGCGGCTCCGGGTGCGAGGCTGCTCGACCCGATGTGCGGCACCGGCGGCGTCCTCGTCGAGGCCGGTTTGGCTGGTGCCACCGTCGTCGGCGTCGACGCACAAGAAAAGATGGCCGATGGAGCCCGACGAAACCTCGAGCGATATCTCGATGACGGGGCCATCGTTCGGGGCGACGCGACCCGCCTCCCGTTCGATCCGGATAGCTTCGACGGGGTCGTCTTCGATGCCCCCTACGGCCGGCAATCGAAGATCGAGAGTGAGTCGATCGAGGAACTCGTCGGCGAGGCGCTCTGTGAGGCGAAGCGGGTCGCTTCCCGTGCGGTCCTCGTCGCCGACCGTTCGTGGACCCCGGCTGCGGAGCGGGCCGGCTGGCGTGTCGCGGCGACGTTTGAACGGCGCGTTCACGCCTCGCTCGTCCGATACGTCCACGTCCTGGAGTGATCGCTTTCCCCTAGGCTGTTCACCCCTCCAACAGATCGAACAGTTCCGCCGTCGTCGCGTTGCCGCACCGCACCGCCTCCCGCGGCGCCCGCCCGGCGTCCTCGACGGTCTCGATCGCTCGCCGTGGTTCGTAGCCCCGTTCCCTGCCCAGCCACGCGGCCGAGACGACGCCGGTCCGTCCGAGACCGGCGTTACAGTGTAGCACACACCTTTCCCCGTTCGATTCGGCTGTCCGGACGGCCTCCAGCGCCACGTCGAGCGTTTCGGGGTTCGGGAGGTGCCGGTCGCGGATCGGAACGTGGGCCGTCTCGAAGCGGTCAGCGTACGCCCCCGGAAGCCGATGTCTTCGGGCTTCCGACTCCGAGAGCAGGCAGACGACACGCCCGATCCCGGCCTCGACGAGGCGATCGCTCCACTCGTCGAGGCCCCCTCCGAGATGTCCCGGTCGGCAGACGCCGAAGACCGGTTCGGCGGGCCCGATCCGGCCGAAGTTCGTCATCGCCCCAGCTCCGCGAGTAACCGACTGAGGTGGACTCTGTCGGTCGTCCCCTCTGCCATCTGAAACTCGACCTCGCCCGCCAGCGCGTGTAGTCGGGCGAGGCCGTCCCCCCCGTATTGACTCCGTGCGGCGACCAGCAGCTCCTGGAGTATCTCCTCGCCCTCGTACCCCTCGTCGTAGAGGAGGTCATCGAGCCCGCTTCTGGCGTCCTCGAACGACCCTTCGTCGGCGTCGGCAAGGATCCCCTCCAGCTCGTCCCGAATCCCGATCCCGCCGAGGGCATCGTAGGCGGCCTGCATCGTCACCGTCCCTTCCTCCTCGGCTGCGGTCTGTGCGCCGAGGATCGCCCGCCTGAGGTTTCCGTCACCGTAGCCCGCGACGTACTCGAGCCCGTCGTCGTCGTACTCGACGCCCTCTCGTTCGACGATCCGTTCGAGTACCGAGACGGTCTCTCCGTGCGTCGGTGCCCGCATCGGGACCGGGAAACACCGTGACTCGATCGGTGCGATGAGCTTCGAGGGCTGGCGGGTCGCGATGACGAACTGCGTCGCCTCGTAGTGTTTCTCCATCACCCGACGCAGCGCCTGCTGGAAGTCCTCTCGGATCGCTTCGGCGTTGTCGAGCAGGATCGTCCGGAAGTCACCCGAGACCGGCTGATATGCCGCCTGTTCTTTCAGTACGTGACTGATCATGTCCCGTTTCGAGAGCTCCGAACGTCCCTGCAGGAAGCCCGCGAACCGCTCGTCGTTTCTGATCTCCTTTTTTGTTCGCTCGAAGAAATCGGCGACGTTGATCGTCACGAAGTCGTTCTCGGGGTCGGCGTGTGTTTCCGCTGCAAGGGCGCCGACAGCGGCGGTCTTTCCAACGCCACGGGGTCCGAAGACGACGAGGTTCATCGGTTCTTCGACCGCACGGCCGAGGTTGTCCCGAGCCTCCGCCTGAGGGAGTTCCGACCGGTCCGGGGTGTGGATCTCCGTCCACAGCGGCGCGTCCATGTTTACCGTTCCGTTCCCCGCCGGCAAAAGCCCTCCTTTCGCGTCGTTCCTTGATCCCTCGAGAACCTACAATCGATCGACGACCGCTCCGGCGAGCGCTTCGAACTCGGCCGTCTCGGGAACGACGTCGACGGCGATTCCGTTCTCCCGGACGGTTTCGGCGGTCGGTTTCCCGATCGCGCCGACGACGGCGTCGCTCAGCCCCTCAATCGCCCCGTTTCGAACGCCCCGCTCGGCGGCGGCTTCGAGGAAGTGTTCGACGGTCAACGAAGACGTAAAACAAGCCCCTGCGAGGTCGCCATCGGCCGCAGCGACCGCAGAGCGTCCGGATTCGGGCGGACGAACCAGTCGATACAGTACCGTCTCGTGGACGTACGCGCCGGCGTCGTTCAGCCCATCGGTGAGCACGTCCGATCCGTGGTCCGACCGGGCGATCTCGATCCTCCTTCCGGAACACTCCTCACCCAGCTCGGCAACGAGTCCTGCCGAAGAAAACTCCGACGGGAGCCGATCGACCGTATAGCCGGCGGCCTCGATCGCTTCGGCGGTCGGCGTGCCGATCGCGATGAGTTCCCCGGTTGGATCGAACTCGGTTCCGGCGACGAGTTCGGCACCGGTCTTGCTCGTCAGAATCGTGTACTCTGCTTCGGATCGCGCGGTCTTTCCCGTCGGCTCGATCGCCAACATCGGGTCCGAGAGCGGTTCGACCCCGAGATCGCGGAGCTGTTTTTCGGCCTCGCGTGCTCGTTCGTCGTCCGGCCGGAAGAACGCGACCGTGCGGCTCATTTGTCTCCCTCTGAGCCAGTTTGATATATCGTCATATGGTTTGTCATGGGTCCTCCCCCGAACGGGGTTCGTTACGCAGAAAGGCTTTCACTCGCTCCCGTGTCGCCGCAACGCCGCCGATCACGGTGATCGCCGGTGGTTCGATCCCGGCCTCGTCACGGACGTCGACGATCGTCCCGAGCGTACCGGAGGCGATCCGCTGGCCGGGCCACGTTGCACGCTCGATCAGCGCAACCGGCGTTTCCGGATCCATCCCAGCCGCCAGCAACTCGTCGGTGTACATCGGAAGCTTTCCGACTCCCATCAACACCACGAGCGTCCCGCCGGTCTCGGCGAGCGCCGTCCAGTCGATCGCCGACTCCGCCTTCGTTGGGTCCTCGTGGCCCGTGACGAACGAGACCGAGGAGGTGTGATCGCGGTGCGTGACGGGGATTCCGGCGACGCCAGGGCCAGCGATCGCGCTCGTCACACCCGGGACGTACTCGAACTCGATCCCGTGTTCGGCGAGATGTTCGGCCTCTTCACCGCCGCGTCCGAAGACGAACGGATCACCGCCTTTGAGCCGGACGACGGCTTTCCCCTCAGATGCGAGTTCGACCAACCGTCGGTTCGTGTACTCCTGTGGCGTCCACTCGCCGCCGGCCCGCTTTCCGACGTCTTCGCGTTTCTCTTCGGGGATCGAACCGAGCAGCTCCGGTCCCGGAAGCTTGTCGTGGAGAACGACGTCGGCATTCTCGATGAGTCGCTTTGCCTTCACCGTCAACAGTTCCGGATCGCCGGGGCCGCTGCCGACGAGATAGACGGTTCCCGTCACGTCTCCCTCCGGGCACGCTGGATGAGCTCGGCGGCACCGCGGTCGGCGAGATCCTCCGCGAACTCCCGGGCGGCCGCCGGATGGTTCCCAACCGGCAGATCACGCGTCGCCTCGATCTCCTCAGTGCCGTCCTGAGAGAGTACCCGGACCCTCGTCTGGACGTACTCGCCCTGAAGGATCGCGTAAATCCCGATCGGTGCGACACAACCGCCGCCGAGCGTGCCGAGTATCGTCCGTTCGACGGTCGTCTCGACCCGGGAACGCGGGTGATCGAGTATCCCCTGTAACGTCCGTGCGAGATCGCCGTCCCGGGCGGTCACCGCAAGCGCACCCTGTCCCGGGGCGGAGACGAACGTTTTCGGAAGGCGTTGATACTCGATCGACTCCGCGAGACCGATCCGGACGAGTCCCGCCTCCGCGAGGACGATCCCGTCGAACTCCGTTCCGTCGTCCCGCCCGAGCGCCTGTCGCTCGAACTTCTCGAGGTCGTCGAACCACTCCTCCGGCGTCCGATCGTACTCCAGTACGTCCTCCTCGTCAGGATCGGCCTCCTCCGCTTCGAGCCGTCGCTCGTGTTCTGCCTGTAACTCGGGCGCCAGGAGCTTCTGTACGCGCGTATCGACGTTTCCACGCAGTGGCTCTACGTCGAGATCCGGACGCGACGCGAGTAGTTGTGCCTTTCGTCGGAGGCTCGAGGTTCCGACGGTAGCTCCCTCCGGTAGCTCGTTTAGTGACACTCCTGTCGGGGTAACGAGCACATCCCCGGCGGCTGCGCGTTCGGGGACGCCGGCAACGACGAGATCACCGGGGAAGTCGGTCGGCATATCCTTCATCGAGTGAACCGCCGCATCGACCTCGCCGTCGAGCACTTTCTCGTCGAGGCTCCTGACGAACGCGCCGGTTTTTCCGAGCCGGTGGATCAACTCGTCCCGAACGGCGTCACCCGTCGTTTCGACCTCAACGAGTTCGGCCTCCCGACGCCGGGCCTCGAGTGCGTCGGCGACTCGCTGGGCCTGCCGGAGCGCGAGATCCGAACCCCGGGTCGCCAGACGGATCGTCTCTGTCATACCTCCGTTTCGGTGACGCCGGTTGAAACGCCCTTCGGCTTTCTTGGGCGTGCGGGAACACTCCTCGATAAGGGTAGTAATAAACGATATATGGCGATATAGAATTCAGGCGCTGCGATCGCTACAGCCGCTTGCTTCGAGAGGCGACGACATCGAGACCCGGGCTGTAATAGTACACCGGCTCAGTCTCGGATCGAACGAAGCCGTGCGTCGAGAGTACCGTGCTCGCCTCGACCTCGGCATCGGCGGGGTACAGCGTCCAGGGCTCGTGATCGACGTCGGTATACCGGATCGAGCCGTCCTGTGCTTCGGTGTAGAACCGGTATCGCTCGACGAGGAACGATCCGAACGGATCCTCCGGCGCCGAGAACGGCTCACCGGTCGGCCAGTACGTTGCCTCATAACGGGCCGGTCGGGCTCCCGGATGGCGACGCCGGCTGTCGAACCGTATCCGCCCGTCGTCCCACTCTAACGAGATGCGTGCGTAGTAGTACGGCAGGTGGTGGAACAGTCGAGCGCCGACGACGCTCGCGATTCCCTGGGCATCGAGGCTGAAGAAGTAGACGCTGGGGACGCCGTCCCGGGTGACGTACGTCCGAACGTTGAGTTCGGGAAGCCGGATCCCGAACGGTTCGGGGACGCCTTTCGGCCGGACGGCGACGTTCGTGAACGGCACGATCGACACCCACGCCGAACCGTCGTACTGGTCGGGCTCCAACCCGTCCGGGAGATGTCTGTCCATCACGGCCGGATCGACCGGCCAGTTTTCGAAAAGCAGGTGTCGCCATCCCATCTCAAGCGGGACCATACACGCCCCTACGTGGGTCACACGAAAACTCCCTTCGTTCGGATCAGCACTCGAAAAACATCGCGTCGAACGGATGCCGATTCAGGCTTCGACTTCGCCGCGGTCCCGAATGAGGTCCTCCAGCTCCTCCGGATCGTCGATCCGCTCGAACTCCTCACGCTCGATCAGCGCCGTACCGTCGACGGATTCTCGCCCAGCCCGGTCGACGACGTAGACCGACCGGGTCCCCGTGACACGACCCACGGAGGACATGATCCGGGCGCGCTTTTCGGCCGTTCGGTTGAAATCCGAGTGCCCGGTGAGCATCTTACGCTCTCTGGATTCGTCCTCGCTGACGGCTTTGAACGGTGCTCGGAGCGTCGGATGGACTTCGAAGCCGACTCTAGTGAGCACCGTCACGATCTGTGCGTCGTCCGGGTCGGCCTCGAGATCTCCGGGGTCGTCGATATCGCTGCGAACGTCCTCCGCACCCTCGAGTACGTCGACCGGGCTCGCCAGCGGTCGATCGAAGATATCCTCGAGTTCGGCTGCGACCTCGACGCTCGCGTTCATTCCGTCTTCGTATTTCGAAACGGTACGTCGGGAGACGCCCAACTCGCTGGCTAACTTCCCGAGCGACATCTCCTCTTCCGAGCGGACGTCCGAGAGCAGATCGCCGTCGATGTTGACGTACAACCCGCCGGGTGCGGCGTAGATCAGCGGCGGCACCTCCTCGATGAACAGGTCCATCGCCGTGTCAGGCGAAAACACTGGGACTCCGTGTCTGAAATACACGACGCCGGGATCGAGTTCCTCGTCGCGCGTTCTGAGGCCGACGACCATCGGGGTCGCGTCGAGATACTCTCCGAGCCGACGCATCTCGATACCGGTGTGACCGTCGAACGCGTCGACGTTTGCGAGCACTTTCAACAGCAGCACGTCGTCGCCACGCCGTGCCGCGACGTCGAAGCTTTTCGGTCGGATCGCACACCGGTCGCTCACCGTGAAGCCCGCGTCCTCAAGCATCGCGGTGATATTTCCGACCAGTGCGGAGCGGCTCATAGACGTACGTAAGTGTTTTCCTACTTAAATGTGTTTCCCCGATGGCGGCTCTGTCTGCGCATTGGCAATTCGTTATACGTTGTCGTTAAAACTCCGCCGTCGGACCGAAACGTCGTTACTCCACGAACACGTAGCGATCTCCGTGACTGTAATCGGCGTCGACGATACGGACTCCCGCGATAGCGGGATGTGCACGACGTACGTCGGCGATACGATCGCCCGGCGGCTCGAATCGGCCGGTGCCGCCGTCGACCGGACCCTCCTCGTCCGCTGTAATCCCGCGGTCGAACACAAGACCCGTGGTAACGCCGCCGTCGCGATCCACACAGACGCCCCTCGCACAGTGGCTTTCGAGACCGCCAAAGCCGTCGTTGACGAGCTGGCGGAGACGGACGATCACCGAACGAACCCCGGTCTCGTCGTTGCGCCCGGTGATCCGAACTCGGTCCCCGATCCAGTAATCGCCTTCGCCCGCGATGCGGTCCGGGATCACCACACACCGGAGGCTGCTCGGACGCTCTGTTCGGAGGCCGGGTATCGAACGTGCGGCTGGAAGAACGGCCGCGGAACCATCGGTGCGCTCGCGGCGGTCGGCGCCTGGCGAGCGCTCGATGAGTGGTCGTACGAACGGATCAGCTACAGGGAACCGGAACGGTGGGGAACCGACCGGACGGTCGATTTCGAAAGCGTGTTCGAAGCCGCCGACGCACACTATCCGAACGTGTGGGATACCGTCGATCGTGGTACCGGAGAGGCGGTCTGTGTCCCGCGGACGCCGGGCCCTGTCCTGTTCGGGATCCGGGGTGACGACCGATCGGCCTGTAGACGCGTCACGGAACGTATCGAGTGTGAACCGATCGATCGTACCCGGACGTTCGTCACGAACCAGGGGACCGACGGACACCTCCGTGACGGCATCGTCGAGCGGGTCCAAAGCGGGTACGCCTACCGTGTGGATGGAACCGTCGTTTCGCCGCCCGAGACCCGGCGCGGTGGCCACGTTTTCTTCGAGTTCGGCGGTGAGCGGGGGGCGATCGAGTGCGCCGCGTTCGAGCCGACGAAACGGTTCCGAAAGCGGATCCGAACCCTTCGGGCCGGCGACCGACTGACGGCCTGTGGCGAAGTGAGCGACGGGACGTTGAAACTCGAGAAGTTCGCTGTCCGGGAGCTCGTTCGCACCGAACTGTCGACACCCCGATGTCCCGAGTGTGAGCGGACGATGGAATCGGCCGGCCGCGGGCAAGGTTACCGCTGTCGGGAGTGTGAGACGACGGCAGATGGAAAGACCGAACGCCCCCTCGAACGGGGGCTGGAACTCGGCTGGTACGAAGTGCCGCCCCGAGCGAGACGGCACATCGCCAAACCGCTCGTCAGAGGTGGCTTCGACGCGGAAACACATCCGGAGCGGTAACCGAAGCCAGCGATATCTGTTCGTACAGTCCCCTTACTGCTTCAGGCCGCTTCCCGACAGCGGGACGACGACGTCGTCGCTGTCGTCGATGACACCGCGGTCCCGGTACGCTCGGAGCGCGGCGGGCGCGACAGCGCAGGTCGGCTCAGTGTAGAACCCTGCCCTATGCAGGCGATCCAGTTCGCGTTCCGTCTCGGACTGTGAAACGACGATCGCGTCTCCGTCGGACTCGTCGATCGCGTCGAGGATCGCTTTCTTTTGTACCGGCTCGCGGATCCGGATCCCGTCGGCGATCTCGTTCGTTTCGACGGCGTCGACGTCGTCGCGGAGCGCTGAGGCGATCGGAGCGTATCCGGTCGCCTGTGCGCCGAGCAGCTTCGGCAACTGGTCGATCCACCCCGCTTCGAGCAACCGCTCGAACCCGAGGTACGCGCCGAGAAACATCGTCCCGTGTCCGAGCGGCATGACGACCGCGTCGGGAACCGACCAATCGCGCCGGTGTGCGATCTCGTAGGCCATCGTCGCGGTTCCGGCGAAGAACGCGGGGTTCCAGGCGTGGCTCGCGTACCATCCGTCGCCGCGTTCGACAGCGTCGACACAGGCCTCGGTAACGGCCTCGCGGGTTCCCTCTACACGGACGATGTCCGCCCCCGAACGACGGATCGCCCGAAGCTTCGACTCCTTGACGTCAGCCGGCACGTAGATCTCGGCCGAGAGGCCGGCGCGTGCTGCGTAGGTCGCGATCGCGGCCCCGGCGTTACCCGAGGAGTCGTCCACGATCCGCTCGGCTCCGACGTCGACGGCCCGGGAAACGATCGTTGTGGCCCCGCGATCCTTGAACGAGCCGGTCGGAAAGACGTACTCGAGTTTGAACGTCGCGTCCCACGTCGGCGCCTCGACGAGGGGGGTATAGCCCTCCCCGAGGGTGACACGGTGTTCGACCGGCAAGAACTCCGAGAACGTCCACAGCCCGTCTCGAGCGTCGATGTTCGCTTCCGTCGGATCGGACGTCGACGGCAGATCCCGCTCCGCAAAGCGCAGCGGTTCACCGCAGCGACACCGCCATCGGTCCTCGTAGCTCTGTCCACACTCCGGACAGCGAAGTGACATACCGGTGTCTCGGTAGCGCTCTTCGTAGGCGTTTCGGTCAGGCGAACAGGCGGGCTCGTGGTTCCGACGGCGCTTCCCGCACTACGGCCTCGGTCGACCGTCGGTCGGTTTTCACGTCACGCGCCGTCTGGCCGCGGCACCGTATATTAATGATCGGGCGTACTCGATCAGTACTCGTCGATATCGGTTCCGACCGAGCAGACGTATTCACCGGTCGCGACCTGCGGAAGCCGGCGATGCCGCCAGAGAATCCCGTCGGACTTCGCCGAGACCCGCTCTTTTATTGTGCCGAACGGATCGGTGATCGCAAACAGCGTGTCCCCCCGTTTGATTTCATCGCCAAGCTCGAAGTTAAAATTGGCCAATCCGCCCGCTGGCGAGCCGTACTGATTGAATCCGGTCGCTCGGGTCTGTGGTTCGGTGGTGATTTTTCCCTCGAGGAAGCCGTACCGATAGAGGACGTTGAACACGCCTTTGACCCCTTTCCGGATCGATTCTTCGTCCCAACCGACCGCACCTCCAAGCTCGGGATCGATAGTCGGGATCCCCTCGTCGGGCGCGACGCGAGCGAGCTGTCCGTCCGGTCCCTTGCGATCGAGAATATACCCGCACCCGAACACCTTCGCCAACTCGAGACAGTCGCGATGTAATCTGTGGCGGGAACCACACCGAACGCGGGTTTCGTTTATCATACACGACGTCGAACCCTGATGGAGATCCAAGACGAGGTCGGCACGGCTCACTGCCTCGAACGTCGCAGCCGAGATGCGTTCCGAGGCCGTTCCGGACGCGTTGCCCGGATAGGTCCGGTTCAGCTTTGTGTCGTCGATCGGATTGCGGTGTTCGGCGACCTGAAACCCGTAGTAGTTTACGATCCCGACGATGAGGATCTCGCCGGCGAGCTCCGTGGGATCCAGCTGTGGCACGAGCCGTTGGATGACCCCCAACCCGTTGAGTTCGTCACCGTCGGAGACGGCCTGTATGTACAGTGTCTTGCCGTCCCGACGCCCGTTTATTACCGCGACAGGCAGCCGAACCTCGGAGCCGTCTCTCGCTTCACCGACCGGAAGCCGCCCCACATCCGTCTCGCCGGGGGAGGCACTCGCGGTACCGAGGGTACTCATTGGCTCTACTGCTTTCGCCGACGTTATTATGCCTACTGATACCCGCCGGGCTTTCCGCAGCGGTCGCCGACTTTCGGAGCGATTTTTCCCTGAGGCCGACGAAACTCCGGCAAACGATAACCCTTTTTCCCATGCAAAGAAATCGCTAACACATGTCCGAGGAGATCAAAAAAGGGTTAGAGGGAGTTCTCGTGGCGGAGTCGTCGTTGAGTCACGTCGACGGCGACGCGGGCGAGTTGATCTATCGCGGCTATTCGATCGACGAGTTGGCCGAAGAAACCAGTTTCGAGG
>LKMJ01000859.1_pt1 | contig 25304 bp, 26 predicted proteins | sample 643391 | NCBI WGS metagenome assembly LKMJ01 (sample SAMN04112250, study PRJNA286221) | soda lake metagenome | biome: soda lake; feature: Kulunda Steppe; material: water; isolation source: sample PL-Br10 brine of Picturesque Lake | place: Russia: Kulunda steppe | collected 2010-07 | reverse complement strand
TTGCGCTTGTCGTTGTCTGGTGCCATGGTTTTCACCGCTCCATGTCAAATCAGCACATGACCCGTAATAAATATATCCCAAAAATCGGGTGCCGTCGGCGAGTCTCTTTATAAAGGCCGGTCGAAATTGGGGGTGAGCTACCCCCTGAAATGGGGCGTTTGCGGCCAATTTTTTCTCGCGCGCGCCAGTAATGCCACCTCAGTCGGCGGTATTCCGGGCGCTCGTCCCCTACAGCAGAAGGAGACAACTCGAACCTGCAGGCAGCTACGACAAACAACTGCACAACTGTCAGAGACCGCCTGCTGCTGTTAATCCAAACAACGCTGTATAGTTCAGTTCTGGTAACGCTCGTATAGCGCGCGCTCGCTCGCGCGCAGCAGAAACGTTGGACATTACCGCGAAGCAGCGAGGGATTGCCAGAAGGATATGCCGCGACACGACGGCTGGGTGCAAGCACTCTCCCGAGGATCGGGGGTCGTTCGTGCGGAACCTAGATGAGCACGAGGAACGTACACGGAACGTACACGGACCCAGGTGGTCAAAACAGCGACCTGAGCGCGGTAGACTTAAGTACATGCTCCAGTGAACCTCTCTATACGATAGCGCGATGGTACGGAAAAAGAAACTGAGCCCAAGTGGTGCAAAGGACGAAGACGGCGAGTACCACAACGTCCACATCAACCTACACGAGGACGAACTCGCTGTTGCAGGCATGGAAATCGGAGACGAAGTGTTCGTACGAGTGCGCGACAACAAAATAGTGATCCAGAAGGCCGACCCCGACGAACTCGACCACGAGTTCTGAGTCCACCGTCGACGAGCGGTGCGCTGTATACAGCGTACCGCGATAACCGTCGGCCCAACCACCCATTCAGAATGAACACCTATAGTCTCGCGAAACCGCTTTTGTTCAGACTTCCAGCAGAAACTGCCCATCGAACGGGACACGGGCTGTTGCGCACCCTCCAGCACACACCCCTTCTCTCTCCGGTATCCCGACGTTTCACAGTCACCGACGAGCGCCTCGAAGTAGAGGCGTTCGACCAGCTGTTTCCGAACCCCGTCGGTCTCGCCGCTGGCTTCGACAAGAACGCCGAGATTCCGCGCGCGATGGCCGCACTCGGATTCGGCTTCGTCGAGGTCGGCGGTGTCACGGCCGAGCCTCAGGAGGGGAACGCGCGACCGCGGATGTTCCGACTTCGCGAGGACGAAGCAATCATCAACCGCATGGGGCTGAACAACCACGGTGCAGCAGCCGTCGGCGAACGCCTCGCCGGGACAAATGTAGACGTACCACTCGGCGTCAATATTGCCAAGAGTGAACACGTCGACCCCGAGGACGCCCCCGAAGACTACTGTAGAACGTACACGGCAGTCGAGGCTGGTGCCGATTTCTTCGTCGTGAACGTCTCCTGTCCCAACTCGCAGGGGTTCGAAGAGCTTCAGAACCGCGAATCGATGGCCGCCATTATCGGCGCGCTGAAGGACGAAGGCGCGTCCCCGCTGCTCATCAAGCTCTCGCCTGACCTGCCCGAGCCAGCGGTCGACGACGCGCTCTCCATCGTCGAGGAGTTCGACCTCGATGGCGTCGTGGCGACGAACACGACCACGGAGCGTCCGGCCTCGCTTCGGTCACCCAGCCGGAGTGAGCTGGGCGGACTCTCCGGGAAACCGATCGAGTCCCGGGCGACCCAGATGGTCAGCTACGTCGCCAGTCGCACCAACGTCCCCGTAGTTGGCGTCGGCGGCGTCTCCTCCGCCGAAGATGCCTACCGGAAGATTCGCGCGGGCGCGAGCGTCGTCCAGCTGTACACCGGACTCATCTACGAGGGGCCGTCGATTGCACGCGATATCAACCGCGGGCTGCTCGAGTTGCTCGAGCAGGATGGGTTCGATTCCGTCGAAGACGCGGTCGGTGTCGACCTGGAGTGAGCACGGAACTGAGGAGGTAAACACGGTATTCCGAACCGAGCTATCTTTTAGGCCGCTCGCAGAAAGAGCGAGTATGCAACTGACTTCGCCAGGGACCACCGTCGGTGTTGTCGGCGGCGGCCAGCTGGGCCGGATGCTCGGCGAGGCTGCGGGCCCGCTGGGTATCGAACTCGTCGTCTCCGACCCGACCTCGGACCCGCCCGCTGCGCCGGTCACCCGCGATCAGGTCGTCGGCGACTTCGACGACGAGTCGACAATTCGGGAGCTGGGCGAGCGCGCCGACTACCTCACGTTCGAAATCGAACTCGCAGACCCGGACGCGCTCGAGCGCGTGCGCGAAGAGACGGAGACTCCCGTGCATCCGACGCCGGAGACGCTGCGGGTCATCCAGGACAAACTCGTCCAGAAGCGCCGCCTGTCCGAGAAGGGCGTTCCAGTCCCCGAGTTCCGAGCGGTCGGCTCCGCTGACGAACTCCGCGAGGCGCTGGACGAACTGGGCTACCCAGCGATGCTCAAAGCTCGCGAAGGCGGCTACGACGGGCGCGGGAACGTTCCAGTCGAAACCCCCGACGACGTGGAGGAAGCATTCGAGGCTATCGACGGTCCAGCGATGGTCGAGGAGTTCGTCGAGTTCGAACGCGAACTGGCGGTGATGGGCTGCCAGGGTGACGGTGAGGTCGACACGTTCCCCGTGACCGAGACCATTCACGAAGAAGAGATTTTGCGGCAGATGGTGTCGCCGCCGCGAACCTCCCCGGCGGTGCAAGAGCGCGCGAAAGCAGTCGCCCGCGACGTACTCGACGTGCTGGAGGGACGGGGCGTTTTCGGCATCGAACTGTTCGAGACCTCGGACGGCAAGATTCTGCTCAACGAGATTGCCCCCCGCCCCCACAACTCGGGACACTGGACCATCGAGGGCTGTCACACCTCCCAGTTCGAACAGCACCTCCGAGCAGTCACCGGCCTCCCGCTGGGAACGACCGAACGCCGCTGTCCGACCGCCTCGGCGAACATTCTCGGTGATATCGACGAGCGACAGCCCGCGCGACTGCGCGGCGTCGAGAGTGTCCTCGAACGGGACCGCGCCGCACTGCACTGGTACGGCAAGCGGGAGGTGTACCGGCTTCGAAAGATGGGTCACGTCACGCTTCCCGGGGCAGAAGAGACGGACCAGACCGAACTACTCGACAGCCTCGGTGCGTGTATGGCATCGCTCACGTTCGAGACGGAGTAATGCGATAGCAGCCGGTCAGTCGCTGTCGTTTTCCAGCAGGTCGTCTATCGTCGACGAGACGTCACGCTCCTCGTCGAGGCCGAACGCACCGGCAAGTCCGGCTCGCTCGATTTCGTTCTCGAGCTCCCAGCGCGTCACCCCTGCTGCAGTTGCTGCCTCGTAGACAGTCGCATCGCTGAGTGCGAACAGTCCGAACGCAGTCGCCAGGTCGTCCTCGACGTCTTCGAGTGCAACCGACCCCGCCGTGACGGAGTCCTCGCCTGTCATGTCCCGTGATAGCTGACAGACCCCCTTGAAGCTATTCAAATGTTAGATTTCGAAAATGTGGGCCGAACGGGAGAGCGCTAGCTTGATAGCCGTTCCGTTCGGATTGCCCGCCATGGACGACCTCCGCATTCTACTGACGAACGACGACGGCATCGACTCGACAGGGTTTCAGAAGCTCTACGACGAACTGGTCGAGTTCGGGGACGTCACTGCTGTTGCGCCTGCCACGGACCAGAGTGCCGTGGGTCGCTCAATTTCTCGTTCAGTGACAGTTCGCAGCCATGAACTGGGCTACGCCATCGAGGGGACGCCAGTCGACTGTGTCGTGACGGGCCTGTCTTCGCTGGTGCCGGACGCCGACATCGTCGTTTCCGGCTGTAACCGCGGCGCAAACCTCGGCAGCCACACCCTCGGCCGGTCGGGAACTATCAGCGCCGCGGTCGAGGCGGCATTCTTCGACGTGCCAGCACTCGCCGTTTCGATGTACGTTCCGGCCGACGAGTTCGCCTACGAGACCGACTTCTCGGAGGTTGAGGTGCCGGCCCATCAGTACACTGAGGCCGTCCAGGCGACGGCGTTCCTACTCCGGCGAATCCAGGAACGCCCAGTCTTCGAGTACGCCGACTACCTGAACGTCAACGCTCCGATAACTGACCACGCGACAGGGGAGATGGTTCTCACCCGTCCATCACACACCTATCGGATGGACGCGACGCGAAACGGGGAGACGATAGAAATCGAAGACAACATCTGGCAGATGATGGCCGAGGGGACCCTCCCGAGCGAGGAAGGAACAGACAGGCAGGCGATCATGGACAACAAAGTCAGCGTCTCGCCGCTGACAGCACCGCATACGGCTAGAGACCACTCCACGTTCGAGGAGTTGGTGGCGGGCTATCCTGGCGAGTGACGAGTACAACAGGGTGTTTCCGCCGGAGCTATTTTTACGGACACCTGCGAACCGGTAACTATGGTCACCAGACTCGGTGACAGCGTCTGGTGGGTCGACCTGCTGGGCGTCAACGCCTATCTCGTCGAGGACGACGGAACCCTCACGCTCGTCGACGCCGGGTTTCCCTGGAACGCCAACGCAGTTGCGGCCGCAGTGACCGCACTCGGCTACACTGTCGGGGATATCGAGCGCGTACTGATAACGCACTACGACATCGACCACGTGGGCGCGCTTGGCCACCTCCAGACGCTCGACGCGACGGTGTACGTCGGCCGCGAGGACGCCCCCTTTCTCCAGCGGGAGAGGCTACCGTCGCCGTCGACACAGAAGGGACTGTTCCAACGAGCGGTCGACTGGTTGCGGTCGACTCCTGACCTGCCGGTTGAACTCGTCGACGACGGCGACACCGCCGGGAGTTTCACTGCCTATCACACGCCGGGCCACACGGCAGGACACACCGTGTTCGCCAGCGAAGCCCTCTCCGCCGCCTTTCTCGGGGACACGGTCATAGAGTATGGCGGCAGGCTCAAACCGGCCCCCTGGTTTCTCTGCCAGAACGAGCCACAGAATCGGGCCACCGTTCGTGACCTCCAGCAACGCCTCGAACCGTTCGAGGTTGCGGCAGTCGGCCACGGCGTCCCGTTCGTCGAGGGAGGCGACCAGCGGTTGGCAGACTGTGTGCGGCGGCTGGAGTGTGGTCAGTGAAAAGAGAGTCGTCAGGAATCCTCAGACGTTGGTGCGTCCGCAGCCTCGTCTGACGGTCCCGGACCGCCGGCGAGGAATCGGGCCGAGATATCGGGTGTCGGCATCATACACTGGTCGCGCTTGCCGAACCAGCCGTATCGCCGTTCAGCGACGAAGTCGTACAGCCAGTTACGGAGACCGCGCGGAACTACCCGAAACGGCCACAGGAGTCGATAAACGCCGCCCAGATGTTTCGCTGTGCGGAGCACAGCCCCGGATTTCGTGTAGTACTCCTCGCCCTCGATGAGGACGACCGAGTCGAGGTGGTCTCGCGGAAGCCCACACTCCTCCAGTAACTCCCCTGCTACCTCCGACTGGAGCGGTGCAAACCGGAAGGTTGCGTCGGGGTCGCGTTCGATGACGAACTGAATCCACCGGTTGCAGAGGTTACAGACGCCGTCGAACAGGAGGACCGGCTGGTCCTTCGGTACGTCACTGCTCATTGTTCGTCGGTACGGGCCTGGTCCTGTTCAGGGTTGTGTTCCTGTGGTATGGCGGGGCCTGTTCGGGGTCGTGTTCCAGTGAAGCAGCAGTAATGTATCTATAAGCTGATAGTAGCCTGCAAATATTCAAACATAAATGAACAGCATGGATGAAGTATGCGCATCCGGGTTAATTCAAACAGAGGCATCCTCGAAAACTCCGTCCGGACTGCGGTGAATTTTCGGTCAAATTCGTACGAGGGAACTCGTGACGTGTGTGAGCCATAGACACGTACCGGATATTTCCAACCATTTATGCATCCTGCTACAGAGATACTACATACATGAGTCAAAGGGTGGAAACGTCCCGGTTACGAGGCGAATTTCCCGACCCGGAAACCGCACCGAACGTCGTTTACAATCCCTCGTTCGAACAACTGCGAGAGTTCGCTCGCGAGGACGAGACGACGACCGAGTACGGTAGTCCACGATACATAAGCGAACAGAAATCCCGGAGTGCCGACCAGACGAAGAACTTCGTCGACGACGAGTTCTCCGAAGCCGACTGGAACGCTATCGAGGAGTCGCTGGCGGCACTGGGCGAGCGCGAGTTCGTCTGTCTCGACAGACAGGTCGGTCGCCATCCCGAGACGGCGTTCACCTGTCGTCTGTTCGTCCCCACGGAGTACGCCCGCATCGCGCTCGCATGGGGCAAGCTCCTGGAGCCGGCAGAGGGGGAACCGGATTTCCAGACGCTCCAGCTCCCCGAGTGGGACGAACGTGAGGACCACGAACGCCGGATTCGGATTCTGCCCGACAGCGGACTGACGTTCGTGCTGGGCAGCGACTACACGGGCGAGGCCAAGAAGTCGTTCCTGCGCCTGTTCATGCACCGCGTCAAAGAGCAGGGCGGACTCGGCCTGCACGCGGGAAGCAAGCGTGTCACCATCGAGAACGACGGCGAACTGGAGACGGTCGGTCAGGCCTTCCTGGGTCTGAGCGCGACCGGCAAGTCGACGCTGACGGGCCACGGCTGCTGGCTCGACGACCCTGAGGGCGCGGAGATGCTCCAGGACGACGTCTGTGCGCTCCTGCCGGACGGACAGGTAACCGGAAGCGAGGGAGGTGGCCTCTACATCAAGACTGATAGTCTCGACGCGGACGAACAGCCCGATCTCTACGACGCAGCGACGCACGAGAGCGCAGTCTTCGAAAACGTCTGGGTCGACGGCGACAAAGTCGACTTCGACAACACGACGCTGACGAAGAACGGTCGGGCAGTCATCCAGCGCGACCAGCTCGACTCCGCCGCCGAAGATATCGACCTCGACGAGGTCGACCAGATATTCTTCATCACCCGAAACCCAATGATGCCGCCGATTGCAAAGCTCAACGACCGACAGGCCGCTGTCGCGTTCATGCTCGGCGAGTCCATCCAGACGAGCGCGGGCGACCCCGACGCTGCTGGTGAGTCGATTCGCGTCGTCGGCACGAACCCGTTCATCATCGGTCCCGAGGGCGAGGAGGGCAACCGCTTTTACGACCTCATCGATGAGAACGACGTGGAGTGTTTCGTTCTCAACACAGGATACGTCGGCCCGGCGAACGCGGACATCGGTGTTCGCGAGTCCGTCGGCATCCTCGTCAGCGCTGCCTGTGACGAAATCGAGTGGGAGTACGACGAGACGATGGACCTCGAACTCCCCTCCGAGATTCCCGGCATGAACGTGGATGCGTTCTACCCACCGGACCACTACGAGGAGTTCAATCACAAACTCCACGACCTCCGCGAGGAGCGACTGGACTACCTCCAGCGGTTCGAGACGCTGCGTGACGACATCGTGAACTCGGTCTATTAGAGAGCGGCTGATTGCTTGCAGGAGTCGAATACTGCTGTCGCACAGCCCGGAAAACGCTCAATTACTATCCCCTAGCCAGTCGCCCGTCTGGTCAGAACAATCGATGAACTCACAGAGTACGAAACGCGAATCGAGCAGTACCGAGTCTGAGACAATCAGCCGACGGCACGTTCTGAGAACAGCGGGAGCTGCGGCGCTGGCTGGCGCGTTCATCCCAGGTGCGGCGAGCGCCCACGACTCCAAAACAGAGACAGAGGTCACCTTCTGTGGCTGTAGTCAGGTGTGTGCGTGTTTCGAGCACAGGGCCTGGGTTATCGTCGCCACCGAGAACAACGACGGCTTCGAGAAGCGCCACGTCGAGCGCTCCGAGAACTTCTGTTATGAAGTCTCGGACGGCGAGAAAATCATTGCCCTCGAGACAAACGGTGAGTACTGGTGTAACCCGAACACCTGTGCAGAGAAGGCGATTGCCGAAACCGGCTACGAGTGTGACAACAGCGACGCGGACACCGGACAGTGCGGTCATCCGCCCTGCGAACATCCAGGGAGAGGAAACGGTGGACGAGGCAACAGAGGGAGAAATGGTGGTCAGGGGCGAAGAATCGGAGAAAGGAGTCCCGGCAGCGTGCGAATTCAGTAGCCGGAGACGTGTCCGTCCTTTCGAGGTTCCGTTGCACCCGAAAGCGTCCCCTCATTATTTCTGACGGCCTGTGCACCGCCGAACGCGCCGGGATAGAGGACGCGCACGTCGTGGCCCTTTCGGGCGAGTTTCGTCGGCACCCCCTCGTGCATGTGCTCCTCGACAGCCAGCGTCCCTTCTTCGCGGTATCGCCAGCGCGGCGCGTCCAGTGAGGCCTGCAGCGGCATGTCGTAGTCCACGAGGTTCGAGATGACCTGCAGGTGGCCCTGTGGCTGCATGTACCCGCCCATCACGCCGAAGCCGAGCCAGTCGTCCTCCGCGAGCTTTGCGAGACCGGGCACGAGCGTGTGGAACGGTCGCTTGCCAGGTTCGAGGCGGTTGGGGTGTTCGGGGTCGAGCGAGAACGACGCGCCGCGGTTCTGCAGGGCGATGCCCGTCTCGCCCGCGACGAGACCGCTCCCGAAGCCGGCAAAGCGGGAGTTGATATAGGAGACGACGTTGCCCTCGTCGTCGGCCACGCACAACAGGACTGTATCGGCGTCCTCGCCGGCCGCGCCAGGCGTCCCCACGTCCACGTCCGAGAGCGGTTCATCACTGATTTCTTCGGCGCGCTCGCGGGCGTACTCCTTGGAGTGCAGCGGCGGGACGTCCACGTACTCGGGGTCGGTGACGTGGTAGTGACCGTCGTGGAACGCTATCTTCATCGCCTCGGCGAAGGCGTGGACGCGCTCGGGCGAGTCGTAGGGGTGCTCGCCAGCCCCGATTTCCTCGGCGATGTTGAGCGCTTCGAGCGCGAGCTGCCCCTGGTTGTGTGGCCCGAGTTCGTAGACAGTACTGTCGCCGTAGGTGGTCGAGAGCGGCTCCGGCCACTCGACCTCGAAGTCGGCGAGGTCCTCGACGGTCATGAAGCCGCCCTGCTCCTGTATCTCCCCGGCGATTGCCTCGGCAATGTCGCCCTCATAAACTACGTCTGCGCCCTCCTCGGCGATGCGGCGCATCGACTCACCGAGTTGCGGGAGCCTCGCTGTCTGCCCGACGCTGGGAGCCTCGCCGTCGAAGAGATACGCCTCACGGGCGTGGTCGTCCGTGAACACGTCCTCGCCGTGTTGCCACTGCGCCGAGACGACCTCCGTGACGGGGAATCCATCGATAGCGTAGCCGATTGCCGGGTCGAGAACGTCGGCGAGCGTCAGTCGGCCGAGTTCCTCGAGGGTCGCCTCCCACCCGCGAGCCGTCCCCGGAACAGTTACAGTGTGGGGGCCATGCATCGGCATCGACACCTCCTCGGGGTCCTCGCCTTCTTCTTCCGCGACGCGCTCGCGGACGCCGTCCAGCGTCGCCTCTTGCGGTGCGCCGCCGGAGGCGCGCATCGCACCAACCTCGCCGTCGGCAGTGCGGTAGCAGGCGAAGACATCGCCGCCGAGGCCGGTGCTCGTCGGTTCGACGACGTTCAGTGCCGCGGCGGTCGCTACAGCCGCGTCGAAGGCGTTGCCACCCTCCCGGAGAATCTCGACACCCGCCTCCGCGGCGAGTGGCTGACTGGTCGCGACGACGCCGTTCGGTGCGTACACTGTCGACCGGCGCGAATCGAACGAATCGATATCTGGGTCCATAGCACCGGGTTAGAGCCTCATCCTCAAAGAAGTTGCACCTACCTCAAGAATCAGCGACAGGTTTCCGGCGGTTCAGGTACGTATCACAGCGCTCTCGGGTCGAAGCGCTCGTTCGTTCCGTCCCACTCGTCGGCGTCATTCTCCGCGCGCGTATCGAGGTACACTTCCAGCCCGTTGCCATCCGGGTCCGAGAAGTAGAGCGCCTTGCTGATGCCGTGGTCGACCGGTGAGACCTGCACGCTGCGTTCGAGCAGTCTGTCGTAGATGGTGGCGAGTGCCCCGCCACCCTCGACTTCGAACGCAGCGTGGTACAGCCCAACGGCCCGGCTCGACGGTGCCTCCACGCCCCGGCCGACCTCCTGCAGCGCCACGTCGTGGTGGCGCTCGCCGAACGAGAGGAACGCAAACCGGCCGTGGCGTTCCTCGACATCGAGTCCGAGAATCGTGGTATAGAACTCGATTGCACGCTCGACGTCACGGACTTTCAGGTGCACGTGACCGACCATAGTCGGCCGAGAGCTGTCGGAATCAGCTACGTCAGACATATCAGAACAGACGCCTCGAGACCCCAAGAATTACTCGTCGCCACGGTATCGGTCGGTCGCAGACTCGAACCCCAGTTCTGCCTGCTGGCGGGCCCGTCGGGTTTCGCGCTCGGCAATGGCCTCCGGGTCCGGATTCACGTCGTCGTCGATGCGTGCCCAGGAGTTGTGAACCTTCGCGTGACACCAGCGACAGAGGTAGACGGTGATTTCGTGACTGGCCTCCCCGGAGCCATGGCGGGAGCCTTCGGCATACGAGAGGTGGTGTTCTTCGAGAAGTGGGCGCTGGTCGTCGTGTGCCATGCGTTCCTCGGTGAGGCCACAGCGGACGCACTCGCGGTCGTGAAGTCGACACCGGAACTGCGGACAGTCGGCCCACTCCCACGGCCCCGTCGGCCCCTCCTCGTCAGGGTCACCAGCGACGGGGCACTGGAACTCCTCGGCGCGGCGGTCGGCGGCGAAGTCGCGGTCGTGGTCGCCGTACTCGAGGGCGTCGTCGGGCTGTGCCCGACTGCCTGAGGGACTTCGTCCCTCTCCGTCATCGGACAAAGTTCGATTGCTCATCGAGCACAGCTCGAGGGCGTAACGGCACTTGCCACCCGAGGTGAGATAGTCACACCTGTCGACGACAGCGTAGGGGTCGTCGACGCCGACGGCAGTTCCGGCGTCCGTCTTCTCCATACCCGACGGTTGCAGTGCAGCTGCTTGAGCGTTTTGCGACCAGCCGAGCGTCCCACCCAAGTCGAGAGTGTGGCCTGTCAAACGTCTCATCCGAGTCGCAAAATCCGGCTCGAATACTCGTGATCGTCCTGTCGTGGTGTCACGACGACGAAGGCCTCAGGCGGTGCATCGACGATGTGTCTGGGAAGCTGTCGGAGCTCTGGAGACCAGCCGATACTGCGTTCCCGGGGTTTCAGCGGGACGACTAGCTCCGACGCCTTTGCCTCATCGAGTCGGGCACGGAGCTCGTTCCAGTTCGATACCTGTGTGACAGTGACGTCCATCTCGGGCTCGACAGCACCAAGTAGCTGCTCGTACCGTGCTGGAGCGGGCTGTTCTCCGACAGCAACCGCCTCGACTGGGACACCGAGTTTTCCGGCGAGGCGCTTGACGAGGTAGACGCTTTCTGCGAACCCCTCGTGATGACCGACCATGGGCGGCAAGACGAGCAACATCCGCGAGGTGGTGTTGATTGGTCGACCGAGTCTCGAAACGAGTACCGGGTCGGTCGTTCGCTGTCGAACCTGGTCGATGATGGTGCCGAACATTCGTCCGGTGAAGGACCTGCCCGGGTTCCAGCCCAGCAAAATGAGGTCGGCGCGCGTCTCTACAGTCGCGCGGGCAATTCCCGACGCGACGTTGTGGCTGATTCGCGTTTCGACCTCGACTGGGACCTCCGCCTCGCTGCCGGTTTCTGCTGCATCAAGGAGTCGCTGTTCGGCGTTGGCGAGTTCCGTATCGGTCGAATCCGGGCGCAGCACGGTGAGGAGGTGGACCGGCGTCGTCGCGGGCTCATCTTTCAGGGCGAAGGCGAGTTCGAGCAACCGCTTCTGTCGCTCTGCGGTCCGCGAGAGAGGCAGAAGAACCCGTGGGTCGTAGGCTTCGCCTGCTGTGCTTTCGGCCTCGCCTTCGGTTGCGAGTCGGAGACCGTACCGTTCGGTTACCCACGGGCTGACGACAGCAGTGACGAGGATCATCACGACGACCGCGTTGAGCACCTCCGCGCTGAACACGCCAGCCTCGAATCCCAGCAGCGTGATTGCGAGCGCCGCAGCGGCCTGTCCGACCGAGAGGCCGACGACGACGCCGACTTCGTTACGATTGTAGCCTTTGATGGCGGCGACACCCCCGGCAGCGGCGATTTTCGTTGCGAGCATCACCCCGAGAATGACCGTTGCAATCCACAGCGTTTCGAGTCCGGAAACGACGACCGCAGCGTCGACGAACATACCGACGTGGAACAGGAAGAAGGGGACGAAGAAGGCGTTGCCGAAGAACTCGATGCGGTTCATCAACGGCCCACCGCGAGTCACCTGGCGGTTGATGGCGATGCCGGCGACGAACGCCCCCAGAATGGCGGCCAGACCCAGTCCCTCGGCGAGGCTCGCGGCACCGAAAATCAACGCAGCGACGAACAGAAACTCGACGTAGCTCTCCTGGCTGTTGTTCCGGAAGAACCAGCGGGCAACCGGCGGGACGACGAACCAGAGTCCACCGAAAAGCACGACAAGTGCGAACACGATTTCGCCAATCAGCCAGAGCGTCAATCCGCCCTGGATGACGCCCAGCGCGAGTGCGAGAACGACGAGTCCTGCGGTATCGGTAAAGAGGATACCACCAAAGACCGCCGTGACGGCGGGGTTATTTGTTACGTCGAGTTTGTTGACGACAGGATAGGCCAGCAGTGTGTGCGTGGCAAACACCGAGGCCAACAACATCGCAACCCACAGGTCGAAACCGAGGACTGCCATACAGACAGCAGTCCCGACCACGAACGGGAGGCCGAAGCTCACGGCCCCGAACAGTGCGGCGTCCTGTGGCGCGTTCAGAAAGCGCCGCAAATCCAGTTCCAGGCCAACTGTAAAGAGCAGGTAGACCAGTCCGGCGTTGCCGAGCAGGAAAATTGCCTCGCTGTGTGCGAGAATACCAGTCCCGTTAGGTCCGAGTACTGTTCCGGCGAGCACGATGCCGACGATACCCGGCAGCCCGGCGCGCTCGATGAGAATGGGGGCGACGAGAAACGAAGCGAGCGCGAGCGCCAGTACGGCGACCGGCTGTTCGAACGGAAGGACGGGAAGCAGTTCCGTTACCTGGATAGAGAGTGGCATGGAAATCGAGGAGATATCTATGTTCTCGAAGAGCGGGATTGTAAAGTCACGTTTTCTATTTCGGCACCCCCAGCAGTCGAGTACTCACTCCAGCGTTCCCAGGAACTCCTGGGCTTCATCCCGACCTTGACGGACCAGCCCGTCGAGAAACTGGGGGTCGCGGTCGAGTTTCGTCCGCCAGTCGAGCTTTCGCCCCTTCGGGAAGCGAATCCGCCGAACCTCGGTGTGGGTGTACTTGTCGGGTAGATATCCCTCCTCAATCCAGTCGTTGACGCGTTCGAGGAACCGGATTTCCGTGTTCAGCGAGAGGTTGCCCGAGAGTTCGTTCCGGCGGTCGTTGATTCCCTCCGGCGAGCGGGGCACCCGGTCGCGTTCCTGTGGGTTGATTTTGACGAGCCAGACCTCGTCCGGGTCCGGAATGTCATTGGCGGCCATAAAGTCCTGTATCGGCGGGTTCTTCGAGAAGAGGCCGTCCCAGTAGTGTTTGCCGTCGAGTTCGACTGCCTCGAAGATGTGCGGCTCTGCGGCTGACGCGAGAATCGCCTCGGCGGAGAGTTCGTCCTCGCGGAAGATCTCGAACCGGCCCGAGAGTACGTCGATTGCGCTGAGAAACAGCGCCGGTTCCGAGTCATCGAGCAGCTCCGGAATCTCCTCGAAATCGATGTGTGATTCGAGCAGCTTCAGGAACTCCTGTTCGCCCCACTTTGCCCCGGGCGAGTATGCAGGGCTGATATCGGGGACCGGAACACCTGTTCGCTGGAGCGCAATCCCCCATCTGATAGCGTTGTTTGCCATCCGATGCAGCGGCGACGTTGCGGCGAGGTCGTCCCAGAACGCTTCGAGGAGCGGGGCAGGCTCTTTCTGTGGGTGAACCAGACCGTACCAGGCGAGCGTTGCACACGCCGCCCCGCCGGACGTTCCGCTGAGACCGACGACTCTGTACTCCTCCGGTATCTCCCCGAGCAGTTCCGAGAGCACACCTGCAGTGAACGCGGTGTGACTCCCGCCACCCTGGCAGGCGATTGCAACGTTCGTCGTGCTAGCTGTCATTATGCAAAATTGTAACTCCAGTCGTATCAAAGCACGCGGTCCCGGCCGTACGGGAAACAGGGAAACCTATACCGGTCCGGACCACACCTGCTGGCAATGACAGTTCGGGTCCGCGGTATCTACACGACGGCGCTGACGGCCCTGCTGGACGACATCGTCCAGGCATCGCCGCCAATCCAGCGGCGGTTCGACGAGTCGTTTCCACTGGAACCGGCGGCCGCCTCGATAGCGACGACGAATGACAGACAGGGCGTCTGCGTCACCGGGTCGACGGAACAGGTCGCCGACGTCGTCGAGACGCTCCGGGACGTCGGCCGCGACACGTTCGTCTGGCGAGGGAGCCTTCCTCGTGGTGCGGTGTTCGCCGGGGAGGTTGTCGAGACCCTCGGCAGCGGCGCGCTCGTCGAGTGCGGCGAGGTATCCGACGGGAGCGAACAGTTGGCGGCCGTCCCGAGAGCCGATGGGAGTCAGGGCTTCCTTCCGTACTCGAAGGCAGAGCGGCACATTGAGGAAGGCGACAGACTTCGCGTGCAAGTGGACGAACTCAGGTCGCCATGGAGCAACGGTCGGCCGGTACTGGAGACGACCGTTCGCGTTCGCGGCGCACTGGCGTCACTCGTCAGGGGGCGGTCCTCAGCGAGCGGCCAGCCCGAACTGGCGGAGATTCTGCCGACTGACCCGCCGGACGGATGGGGCGTCGAGTGGGACGATACCGCGGACAACGCGGGACTCGACGCACTCGGTGACGTGCTGGAGTCGCTCTCCGAACGGGCGAGGACGCTCGACGACGCGCTTTCGGGTGCGCCAGGCGTCGAGGAGGCGGCCCCGCACTGTTACTGGCCGGGCGAGGAGACCTGCTGGGCCTGGTTCGGCCGCCAGTCCCGGTTCGCACTCGACGGCGTCCGCCGTGAGGCAGTTCCCACGATGCCCGGCCATCACCGGGTCAAGGCGGGGACAGGCGAGGCGAGCGCGGCCGTCGACTTCGTCGAAGCGCTCTGTGACGACCTCGTCGACGGGACGGGGGAGGACGCGTCGAGCGACGACCAGTTCCCCTTCGACGTCGTGACCGACCAGTTCGGTCCGCAAGACGGCGACACTGTGCACATCGAACACGGGAAACCCGACGGGCGGTCGTTCACCCTCGGCGCGGGCGAAGTGAGCGAGCGTGACCCCGCGGGTCAGATTACGGTTACGCGGGAGATGTCCTCCGGCGGAACGTACGACGCGCTGGGTGTCGAGCGACAGGCGGGGGACGTCGCCATCACCAAGTTCAAAGAGGGTCGGTGGTGGTACCCGACAGTCTACCGGGGCAAAGAGGGCGAGATTCGTGGGACGTACGTCAACGTCTGTACGCCAGTCGAGCTCTTCCCCGAGAGCGTCCGGTACGTCGACCTGCACGTCGACGTCGTGAAACACGCTGACGGGACAGTCGAACGGGTCGACGACGACGAACTCGACGAGGCTGTCGAGGCGGGGCAGATCTCGGACCCCCTCGCCACAAAAGCCCGGGCGGTCGCCGAGGCGATCTCGAACTCGCTATAGGAGACAGCGGGAGTCCTGTCCCGGAAATTTCGACGGAGAGAGGCGCAGTACTTAAGCGCACTTGCGTGATATATATAGATAGTAGTAAATGAAGCTCCTGTCGTGTAATGCCGGGTATCTCCTCGATTATGAGGGTGCGTACCACGAGTACGTCCTCCGGCCACATCGCGGTCTCGTCGGCAGCAAGCAGGCCGAAGAGAACGCCATCGCCCAGCTAGTCGACGTCATCGTCGACGAACAGCCGGACGTCGTCGGTCTGGTCGAGGTCGACCAGGGTTCGCTCCGAACGCGGACCGACGGCCAGGTGGCGGACATCGCCCATCGTCTTACGCAGCACGGGCTGAACTATCGCCCGTACGCAGCGACGAAGTACGGCGACGGTGGCGTGATTCCGTCGCTCCCGATGTTACAACATCTCGCGAACGGCGTGCTCGTCGACGACGATTACGAGACCCGGTCGCACTACCTCGAAACGGGACCGAAGCGGCTGGTCATCGAAGTGTCGACGCCCGAGGTCGACATCTTCAACGCCCACCTCGCAATGAGTGGCCGCTCGCGGCGCAATCAGCTCCGCGAACTGGCCGACCTGGTGACCGAACGAGAGAACCCCATCGTTGCCGGCGATTTCAACACCTACAACGGGCTCGATGAGGTCAGAGACGCCTTCGAGGGGACCGGACTGGACGTGTACAATCCCGGCGAAACGGTGCCACCGCGGCCGCTCGACACTGTTGTTACGGACACGCGAACGCTCGATTTCTTCATCGCACCGTCCGACATGACCGTCTCCCGATGTGAGGTCATCGACGAACAGATTTCTGACCACCGACCCATCATCATGGATTTCGAGATATAGATTCAATATCCAAAGTAGTTTGGTTTGATACCCGGATTAAATTACTTCAAAATCAGAAGTGAATGGTTCGTCTTCTGGACCAGTTGACATCCTCCCCACCCTGACAGGCGAGGTTTTCGCCTCGCAAATCCCGTAACACGCTATGGCTCTTGGCTAATCTGAGGAAACAGCTATCACGAGTGTGGCATTGAGGCTGATTAGCGAGCAAGGAGGTTCGCGCATGTCGGTCACCGATTCAGCGAAGTAACTGAACCACGTGAATTGGTCGGTGCAGCGGTCGTGCTGAGCGATTAGAAAGCCGGGAGTAGTACAAATCGAACGACCCACAGGGTGACCATTCCCGTGCCGATTGTCAGGAGGATATTCTCTGTCCGCCAGGCGACGCCGACAGCGGCAAGACCAGCGGCGAGTTTATCGATAGCGACGCCGCCAGCCCCAGGTTCCAGCGTGATGAACGATGGAAGGACAAGCGCGGCTAACACAGCAGCTGGAACAAATCGGAGTACGCGCTTGACCCGTGTCGGAATCTCGTCGAGATACCCAAAGAGGGCAATGAACGACAGCCTGAGCAGGAATATCAGCACACCGATTACAACAATGAGAACCCAGATAATGGGTTCAGAGTAACTAGTCGCCACTCGACGAACCCCCCCATGGCAGCCTCTGTGAGAACACCAGCGACAATACCGACCGCGGCACCGACAAGTAGGCTCAGATCCAGCGGCAACCCAGTAGTCCCAACGGCAACGACGCCGCCGAACAGACCAGCGACGGTTGTTGGGCCGTCCTCCATCGCTGGAACCAGCAGGGCCAAAAAGACCAGTGGCACAGCGAACTCAAGACCAAGTGATTCGGGAACGCTCGTCCCAAGCACGACGCCGCCAACCGTCGCCAGCTGCCAGACAACCCATATCGTCACTGCAACACCGAGATAATAGGCGACAGGCCGAGTCGATTCCTTGTTTCGGTAGCGGACAATAGTGAGCGCGTACGCTGGGTCTGTCAGGAGGTACGCGACTGTGGCCTTCATTCGGCGCGAAAGGTTCTGGAAGTGGGGAGCAATAGAGGCCGAGTACATGAGCATGCGGAGGTTGATGACGACGGCGGTTACGACGACGATGGCAAGTGGTGCATCTCGGCCGATGAGATCCAGCGCAGCGAGCTGTGAAGCCCCGGCAAACACGATAGCAGACAGCCCCACTGCCTCTGGGAGTCCCAGACCCGCGTTCACAGCGGCAATGCCGGCGATGAAACCAAAGGGGACCATTCCCAGTAAAATTGGAATGACATCTCTGACACCCTGGCGAAACTCCAAGCGGTCCATACACCGTCTTTGTCAGCCCCCCGTTTACGCGTAATCATCTGAATCCCCACACCGATTTGTACATACTGAACATACGTGAACGGCAAGTTGGCCCCGTGACTTCCAGACAAGTTGGTCCCGTGACTCTCCAGACAACTATCGTTCGGTACGCGTAGACAGTATGAGTTCGAAAAAGGAAGTGCACTGTGTCAGTAGTCAGAAATGAAAGAGAAGGAGAGAGGCGGTTCAACCGAGGATGAACCGGAGTTTGGGGAAGCGCTCGACGAGCGCCTGTCCCCCAATTTCGAGTTGTTCGATGTAGCGGTCCAGGCCGAGGATTCGACCCGCTGCGAACGCCCCGAGCGCCAGGAAGATGATGGCGTAGATGAGCGTCGAGTCGAACAGCGCGAGCCATTCACCTTCCCAGCCGCCCAGGTAGAACGCCGTCATCTGAAGCGCACCACCGAAGGCAGCGAGCCTGACGAACGCCCCGAAGATGAGCGCGAGGCCGATGAGCACCTGGGTGAGCGGGATGATGACGTTGATAACGTCCATCAGGAGCGCGCTCGACGCCATCGCCGCGTACAGCCCGCTGACCGGACTGGCCGCATCGACACCGTGGACCAGATAGCCGTACGCGTCGAACGCTTCACCGCCCGACACCGCCGCGTATTTGCCGAGTCCCGCGAACAGCATCATGCCACCCATGACGAGTCGAATCATCACGACGAACAGCGCACTCAGACCGTGTGGCTCTCCCCGTAATGTAAACCGCCCGTACCGACCTTCGAGTTGATTTTGGGTTTGTGTGGACATTGTCCTTCACCTTACATCTGAGAGTAGGGCATATACGGGCATAACAGCACCTCTATTTCCCGAATTCCAGGAATTCGCAGCCAGATAGCCCCCCTATCTGGGGAGGTTTATAACCCCCCTGTAGCCGGGGCTCGGACTGGTCGGCACCTCAGTAAGAGACGTCGTCGGCGAAGCGGTCGTCGTAGCGCGGGTCGTAGGGATTCGTCGGCTCGCGGTCCTCGAGAGCGATGCGGACGAACTTGTCCCACGTGTTCTCTTTACACAGGTGGGCGAACTCGAGGCGACGTTTGAGTAAGTGAGTGAGGCCGTCGTTGCGATAGCAGGTGGGGTCGACGCCGTCCTCGAGAGCCGCCGTGAGGTCGTCGGCGCTCTCGATGGGTCGGTCGAACTCGACCCACGCCTCGCCGATAGTGGGGGGCAGGTGGGTGTACGAGGAGATGTACGTGGGCATGTCGAGTCCATCGGCAATCTCCTTCATCCGCCGGGTGTGAAACCACCAGTTCTTCGGGCAAAACACCTCGACAGCATCGAAGACGTGCTGGTACTCGTGGATGTCCTCCTCGGAGAGGCTCATCGTGAGAAACTCGGGGTGGGGAGCGAGCACCGTTTCGTCCCGTCGGTCGAGTTCGGCCATCGTCGCCTCGAACGTGAGAAAGTCGGGAATCGGCTCCGAGGGGTCGATGACGAGCGCGTGTCGGCGCTGATTCCAGCGGTCGATAAAACACTCCCGCGCCGGGACGACCAGCAGCTCCTCGTCGGAGTACCCCCGGGCGCGTTCACGGATGTCGGAGAGGTGCGTAAAATGTGGCGCATACACCAGCACGTCGAGGCCTGCCTGCTTCGCTCGGCGGACGACGCTCTCGTCGAGTATCTTTACGTGCAGGTCGACTCGCGTCAACTCCGCCCCGGTCATTGCCAGTCCCTTCGTCAGTCACTCTATAGTGTATTTCGAAAAAAGCGTGGGAGACTGACAGAAGGTTGGTGTGCAGCGATTCGAACGCCTGGCTCAGTAGTCGCCGTTCGTCGTCTCGTCCATGCCGCCGACGAGGAAGTCACTCGCAATCGCCTCGACCTCTGACCTGGAGCGTGGCTGGTCGTACGGTACCGGGTAGCCGATTTCACCGTTGAGCTTCCGCAGGAACGACGCGTGGCGTGCTTCGACGCTGTGGATGCTGAGTGCGCCGACCACGACGGCTTCGTTCTCGATGTGGGGTGCTGCTCCGGCGTAGGCTGACACGCCGGTGTCTTCGAGCGCAGCGCCCGTCGCGACAAACGCCGCCGGGTTCTGGACTGCCTGGCCGAAGTCGACCTCGGGTTCCTCGATGGGCTGTCCACCGAGATCCGTTATCACCGCACCGAGCGTCTCGGCGTGGTCCCGTTCGTGGTCCCGAATTACTTCCAGGTCGCTGTACAAGTTGTTCAGTATGGCGTCACCGAAACTGCTGAGCGCTCCGGCGTTGCGGAACTCGTCCTCGCTGATGTTCTGGAGGCCCTCCTCGTAGAACTTGGCTTCGAGGAACTCGAGCAACCGGGCGTAGTTGAGGATATCGACGTCGTCCTCGAACTCGTTTGGAACCGCCTCCGCTGGCGGCGTCTGTCCAGGCTCCGGGTCGGCCTCGCCGTTCTCTCCTTTGTCCTCATCATCATGGGCGAACGCCGGCGACGTGAACGCACCACCGACCGCCAGTCCACCGACTGCTCCGGCCGACCCGGTCAGAAATCGTCTTCGGGTGTTGTTTGTCAGTTTGTCTGCGTGTTTCTCCGAGGGGCCGTTACTGTTGTTGGTATCGAACGTCACACGAAAGACGACGGACTGTTCGCAAATAGTTATATATATGATATTGATAGGTAAGATTGGGTTTGAGAAAAGCTCACGAAGTAATGGTATCTTCACGAATATGTATGGGTGACGGCAAACCCAAGGAAGTCAATCGATATTCCGGGCTTATTGGAGGCGCTGAGAGAGTCAACGAGTGTTCGATGACCGCGCACAGCCCCCAAACAGTAGTCTGCCGTGTTGGGAGACAGAATCGAACACTGGTGACAGAATCGAGGTGCCAGGGTATTGTTGTCACCCGAATGAGTACATGATAGTGTACAGTTGGTTTCTAAGTAGTTCAACGAATCTAACAGGCGATAAACAGGGCGAACAACAGCGGGGGCAACTTCATCGAGACAGAACAGGCAGTTCGCGCAAACCTTCGAGGAGTCACTAACCCACCGCAGTTTCGATTCGAGATGTCACAGCGGGAAGAGGGACAGGCTCTTTCTGACTCTGAAACTGCTCACCCATATTATATACGACCACCCCCGTAGAGCCGGGTATGGATTCGGAGCAGGTGTACATCATGCAGGAGACCGACGGCGAGTGGGTGCAGCCGACTCCTGTGCGCGTGGCAATCGGGGAGGCCGTCGCCGACGCGACGAACCTCGACCGGAAGGATATCGGGAAACTGGAAGAGTACGTGGAGTTCGAGTCGCTCCGGCAGGTTCTCGAAGCCGACGAAGACGAGACGCTCACCGTCGAGGTAGAGGGACACGAGGTGACGATTCACACCAGCGGCGACATCCGCGTCAAGAGCTGACTATCGAGCGGTTCGTCGGCGCGGAGACAGGCGCTCGCAGAAATCAGGCGAACGTCCGGGAGATATCCTCGTCGTCTTCTTCTTGCTGAATCTTCTCGTACGCCGCCTCGAAGTCCGCCATCGTGACCTCGGTCCGGTCGTCGCGGATGGCGAACATCCCGGCCTCGGTACAGATGGCCTTGACATCGGCACCGGAGGCGTCCTCGGCCATGTTGGCAAGCGCCTCGAAGTCGACGTCGTCGGTCACGTTCATCGAGCGAGTGTGAATTTTGAATATCTGCACGCGACCCTCGGCGTTGGGCTTGGGCACTTCGATGAGGCGGTCGAACCGGCCGGGGCGGAGGATGGCACGGTCGAGCATGTCGAAGCGATTGGTCGCGGCGATGATGCGGATGTCGCCGCGGTCCTCGAAGCCGTCCATCTCGGCGAGCAGCTGCATCATCGTCCGCTGCACTTCCGCGTCACCCGAGGTCTTCGAATCGGTCCGTTTCGCGGCGATAGCGTCGATTTCGTCGATGAAAATGACTGCGGGCTGGTGCTGGCGAGCGAGTTCGAACAGGTCGCGGACGAGTTTGGCACCTTCGCCGATAAACTTGTGGACGAGTTCGGAGCCGGCCATCTTGATGAACGTCGCGTCCGTCTGGTTGGCGACGGCCTTGGCGAGCATCGTCTTCCCCGTCCCAGGCGGGCCATAGAGCAGAACACCTGCGGGCGGCTCGATGCCCACTTCGCCGAACATCTCGGGGCTCTTGAGCGGCATCTCCACAGTTTCGCGGACCTCCTCGATCTGCTCCGTGATACCGCCGATGTCCGAGTAGGTCACTTCGGGACTCCTCTCGACCTGCATCACACGGGCGCGAACGTCGGTCTCGTCGTCGAGCGTCTGGACAATAGACAGCGAGTTGTTGACGGCGACACGGGCGTCCGGTTCGAGGTCGTCGCGCATCTCCTCGGTGACCTCCGTGAGCGCCTCCTGGTTGTTGCCGTGCTGTTTGATGATGACGCCGTCGTCGGTAATCTCCTGGACCGTGGCGACGAACAGCGGCGACTGCTTGAGTTTCTTGTTCTCGTGGGTCAGCCGTTCGAGCTTTTGCTGGTACTTGTTGTTCTCCGCGTTCGCGTCCAGTAGCTTGTCCCGCATCTCCTCGTTCTGGGACTCTAACACCTGCACGCGCTCCTCTAACGATTCTATCTTCTCCTGATTGGACGTGTCGTCCTCGTACGGCAGGTCGACATCGTCCACGGTGTCGGTCATTACACCTCTGTAACGCTTTCTCTAATAAGAGGCTTCGGGTACCCATCAATATCTGAAACGACGTGCTCAGAAATCGAGGAGATTCCTGTTAGTAATATAGCTATGTAGAAAATATTATTAAGTTGCATCCCCCAGCCTTGCATACGATGAGTACATCAGAGACGGTCCAGACTAAGGCGGAGACGGAGACAAATTCCGGTCAGGAGGCGCTACGTGAGCTCCCACCGAGCGCGAAGCTCGTAGCGAAGGTACTGGAGTACAACGACACGCTCACACAGAGCCAACTCGCCGAGGAGACGCTGTTGCCAGCGCGGACGGTCAGGTACGCACTGACGCGTCTGGAAGATGCCGACGTTGTGGAGTCGCGCTTTTCGTTCGTCGACGCTCGGAAGCGTGTCTACACGCTCGCCGAGTGAACAGTAGCGTTCGGGAGGGACGGAAACAGAATCGAAATAGGACGGGCCTGGTTCGTCCAGCAGGTCAGTTGTGACCAGTAACAGATTTGGGTTTGTCCGGCAGGTCAGTCGTGGCCAGTGACGGGCTTAGGTTCGTACGGCTCCTCGAGATAGGCGAGGTCACTCTCCGGAAGTGATAGCTCGACAGCTTCGACGGCCTCTTCGAGCTGTTCGAGAGAGCTCATCCCGACGATGGGCGCGTCGACGGCGTCCTGGTGGAGGACCCACGCGAGCGAAATCTGGGCCATCGACACGCCGTGGTCGGCGGCGAGTTGTGCGATTCGGTCGTTGATTTCATCGCCACCGTTCGACCGGTAGACGTCGAGTCGGTCCATCTCACTGAGCTCTTTCCCGCGTGGAGTCGCGTCCAGCTCCGAACGCGGGCGAGCGAGGAATCCACGCGCCAGCGGACTCCACGGAATCGCACCGATACCGCGCTTCTCGCAGTAGGGCAGCATCTCGCGTTCCTCCTCGCGGTAGACGAGGTTGTAGTGGTTCTGCATCGTGACGAACTGCTCCAGACCGAGGCGTTCGCTCGTGTGCAGCGCCTCTGCGAACTGGTGGGCGTACATCGAACTCGCGCCGACGTAGCGGGCCTTGCCGCGTCGGACCACGTCGTCCAGCGTCTTCAGCGTCTCCTCGATTGGCGTGTCGTAATCCCACCGATGAATCTGATAGAGGTCGACCGTGTCCATTCCGAGCCTGTCAAGGCTCGCATCGAGCTCCTGCTCGATGGCCTTCCGGGAGAGCCCCTGTGCGTTCGGGTCGTCCGCATCCATGTCGAAGAACACCTTCGTGGCGACGACTGCCCAGTCGCGGTCGTGGTCGGCCAGCGCGTTCCCGAGAATCACCTCGCTCTCGCCGTCGGCGTAAATGTTGGCGGTATCGAAGAAGTTTACACCGAGGTCGATGGCCCTGTCGACGAACTCCTCGGCCGCCTCGTCTGCCAGTTTCGAGTCGTCGCCACGGCCGAACCGACCGCAGCCGACGCCGATTCGGCTCACTGTCGTTCCGGTGTTGCCGAGTGTCGTATACTCCATAGGAAGGTTCTCGGCCGGTTTCGCAAAGAATCTGTGGATGACACCTCAACGCTTAATGCCCATCCTTGCCAGTACGACAGTAACAGTGATTCGCCGGACTCTGGCGGCCTGTACGCTGGTCGCTATCATTGCGACAGCCGGGAGCCTCTACTTTAGTGAGGTGATGAACTTCGTTCCCTGCGAGCTGTGCTGGTACCAGCGCATCCTCATGTACCCTCTGGTCGTCGTCCTCGGTGTCGCCGCCTACGAGGGAACTGCCGGCGTCTGGAAAACCGGTCTACCGCTCTCAGTGCTCGGAGCCGGGGTCGCGGCCTACCACACGTTCATCCAGCTCTCGCCGGAGGATACGGTGACCGAGTGTGCGGTCGGGGTCGGCTGTACCAGCATCTACTGGGAGGCAGGACCGTTCACGATTCCGCGCCTCTCGCTGCTCGCGTTCGGCCTCATTACGGCCGGGCTCACGGTCGTCGCGTACGTCGACTACCACGGACAGAAGCGATAGGCCACCTGTTTCGTTGAAATGGTCTCGTTTACTTTCACTTTGCTCACGGAATCCCTTTAGGGAGTCCCCGCATACCAGCAGTCAATGACGAGGATACTCCACACTGGTGACACTCATCTGGGGTACCAGCAGTATCACCGGCCTGCTCGCCGGGAGGACTTCCGGGCCGCGTTCGAGCAGGTCGCCGAGGACGCCGTCGAGGGCGACGTGGACGCGGTCGTCCACGCTGGCGACCTGTTTCACGACCGTACCCCTTCGCTTTCTGATATCATGGGAGCGATGTCAGTGCTACGGATTCTGGACGATGCGGGAATTCCGTTTCTGGCTATCGTCGGGAACCACGAGTCGAAACGCGACCAGCAGTGGCTCGACCTCTTCGAGTCGATGGGGCTGGCAACACGACTCGGCCCCGAGCCGGTCGAACTCGGCAACACTGCCTTCTACGGCCTCGACTTCGTGCCGCGCTCCCAGCGCGAGTCCTACACCTACGAGTTCGACGACCACGACGCCGACCACGCCGCGCTCGTCACACACGGCCTGTTCGAGCCGTTCGAGCACGGCGACTGGGACGCCAGAGCCATCCTCGAGGAGGCCGACGTGACTTTCGATATTCTTCTCCTCGGCGACGACCACACGCCTCGGACGAAACAGCTCGACGAGCCAACGGAGACGTGGCTCACCTACTGCGGCTCGACCGAGCGAGCGAGCGCGAGCGAGCGCGAGGACCGCGGCTACAACCTCGTCACCTTCGAGTCGGGCGTCGACATCCGCCGTCGGGGCCTCGACACCCGCGAGTTCGTCTTCGTCGACGTGGACCTCAACGAGGGAGAGGGTAGCGGCGTCGTCCGCGAACGAATCGAGGAGTAC
>LKMJ01000858.1_pt1 | contig 25318 bp, 25 predicted proteins | sample 643391 | NCBI WGS metagenome assembly LKMJ01 (sample SAMN04112250, study PRJNA286221) | soda lake metagenome | biome: soda lake; feature: Kulunda Steppe; material: water; isolation source: sample PL-Br10 brine of Picturesque Lake | place: Russia: Kulunda steppe | collected 2010-07 | reverse complement strand
TGGGCCAACTCGGATTTGAACCGAGGACCTCCCGGTTATCAGCCGAGCGCTCATACCTAGCTGAGCTATTGGCCCTGTGTTGGCGCGTTTGACCGTAGCGTCGTCGGTTGTTTAAACGTTTCTTTTCCACGGCCCCACGACGAATCGTGACACGGTTATCGCTCCGGTGTCCCGTCGCCGTCGTCGAATTCGCTCTCGCTCCCGAACGGGTCGTCGGCGTCCCGTACCGAGCCCTCGGAGACGTCCTCGAACTCGTACTCGTCTTCGCCCATCTCGACAGTCTCCGATCCGCTCGAACCCTCGGGTCCGGGGCCGGGGGCGCCGGAAAACCCGCCCTGAAAACCGTCGTCGTCACCGCCACCGGGGAAACCCCCGATGTAGACGTTGCCGGTCGCGAAGCCGCCGGTCTGTCGGTCCAGGAACGGCGTCACGACGTACTTTTTGAGCCCTATTCGGATCGGATACCGGGTCGGTGGGATGACCAGGAGCAGACCGATGAGGTCCGTGATGAGGCCGGGGGTGAGCATCAACGCGCCGGCGACGAGCAACAGGGCACCGTCGAGCAACTCGTTGGTCGGCGGCGAGCCCTGAGCCAGTTTGCGCTGTATCTTCCGGATCGTGTGTCGCCCCTCGGCGCGGACCAAAAGCAGCCCGAGCAGCGCGGTCAACACGACGACCGCCACGGTCGCGACCGGACCGATCGACACCGGTCCCAGATCGGTCGCGAGAACGACGAGCAACAGGACATCTACGAGGGGAACGAGTAGCAGGACGCCGATGACCCGCAGTTTCATACCTCCGGCTACCGGGGGATACGGGAAAACCCTTCCGAGACTCGAAGCGATACGGCCTTAGGCTGGCGGGCGCTTCCTTCACGCAATGAGGGCTGCGCTTGTGATTCTCGACGGCTGGGGTCTCGGTGACGGCGGTCCGGGCGACGCCGTTTCGGCAGCCGAGACGCCGACCGTCGATCGGCTCCAGGAGACGGGGGCGTTCGGGACGCTGGAGACCCACGGCCGTCGGGTGGGTCTCCCCGACGGACAGATGGGAAACAGCGAGGTCGGACACCTCAACATCGGCGCCGGGCGGGTGGTCAAACAGGACTCGACGCGGATCGCGGACGATATCGACGCCGGCGTCTTCGCCGACAACGAGGCGATCACCGACGCTGTCGAGTACGCCCGTGAACACGGGGGGAGGGTCCATTTCATGGGGCTGGTGAGCGACGGCGGCGTCCACTCCTATCAGGCCCATCTCCACGCGCTGATCGAACTCGCCGCGGATCGGGGAGTCGGGGCGGTTACGCATGCGTTCACCGACGGTCGGGACACCGCGCCGAAGGGCGGCGCCGAGTTCCTCGCCGACCTCGAGTCGGCCGCGGCGGCCCACGAAACCGGACACGTCGCGACGGTTTGTGGCCGGTACTACGCGATGGACAGAGACGAGAACTTCGAGCGGACGAAACGGGCTTACGACGCGATCGTCCACCGGAAAGCACCGCACAGCGCCGGATCCGCCGTTGCGGCCGTCGAGTCATCGTACGCTCGGGGGGAGACCGACGAGTACGTCGAGCCGACGCTCGTCGATGACGGGAGCGACGACGATCGGGCGCTCACCGACGGCGACAGCGTCGTCTTTTTCAATTTCCGTGCGGACCGGGCCCGACAGCTCGTCCGGATGCTCGCCGACATCGAACCGGAGTGGTCCTTCGAGACCGACCCGCCCGAGACCGAACTCGTCACGATGACCGAGTACGACGAAACGTTCGAGCTTCCGGTCGCGTACCCACCGCTTGCACCCGAACGGACGCTCGGCGAGGCGCTCTCCGTGGCCGGCCACACACAGCTTCGAATGGCCGAATCCGAGAAGTACGCCCACGTGACGTACTTTTTGAACGGCGGTCGGGAGGTCGCTTTCGAGGGCGAGCGCCGCGAGATCGTTCCGAGTCCCGATGTCCCCACCTACGATCGAAAACCCGAGATGTCGGCTCCGGAACTGACCGACGCGGCGATCGACGCCGTCGGGGCCGACGATCCCGGCGTTCTCGTGTTGAACTACGCCAACCCGGACATGGTCGGCCACACCGGTGATTTCGACGCCGCCGTCGAAGCCGTCGAAGCCGTCGACAAGCAACTCGGACGACTCGAGAGGACCGTCAGGAACGCCGGCGGACATCTCCTTGTTACCGCCGACCACGGCAACGCCGACGACATGGGGACACCCGAAAGCCCCCACACGGCACACACGACGAACCCGGTACCGTTTATTTACGTGGCTTCGGACCGCACAGACGGCGGCCGGACGGTCCGGTCGGGCGGGACACTTGCCGACATCGCACCGACGCTCCTCGAACTCGTCGGTGTCGAGATCCCCGACGCCATGACCGGTGAGAGGTTGATCTGATGGGCGATCGGCTCGTCATCCCGTCTGATCGGGATCTCCGGGGGACGCTCGATTCGCCGGACAGCGACCGGTGTATCGTCGCGTGTCCGCCACACCCACAGATGGGCGGCAGCCGGACGGACAAACGCCTCCGGGCCGTCAGCGATGCCCTCGAGTGTGCGTGTCTCCGGTTCGATTACGGTCCGTGGGACGAGGGGTACGGCGAGCTTTCGGACACACGGGACGCGTACGCGTGGGCCAGGGAGAACTACGAACGCGTGGGTCTTTTCGGATATAGCTTCGGTGGCTGTCTCGCGTTGCTCGCCGCGGCCCGTGAATCGGTAGCCGGCGCGTCGCCGGAGGTCGTCGTCGCGCTGTCGCCGGCGGCCAGCCTGGCGCCGGACCTGGACGCCGTCGCCGCGATCGCCGACATCGACTGTCCGATGGCTGTCGTCTACGGCGAGCGTGACACGACCGTCGATGCGAAAGCGGTCGCAGAGCGAGTCCGCGAGTGCGGCGGTGACGTGGCCGTCCTGAGCGCGGATCATCACTTCGTCGGCCAGACTCGAACAGCCGCCGATCGAGTGACGGCGTTTCTGTCGCCGTAGATCGGGGAAACCGTAGGACCCGTGGTCGTTTTACCAACACCGGGGAGTACGGTGATGGGGGGATCTCTATAGGCTTGTCTTCCCCCAAACACTATTTTCCCGCTCGATAAATCGTGCGTATGGCCCTCCACGCCGCCCGCAACGTCGGAGCCGCGGCTACCGTCACGCGGGATTTTCTGACCCCGATCGAGTTCGTCCGGTGGCTCAAACTCGCCGTCGTCGCCTTCTTCATCGGCGGCGGGATGAGTCTCCCGAGCACACAGTTCAACGCGTCCGGTGGCCCCGAGACGATTCCCGCAGGAGAAATTCCGCTGGCCCTACCGGCCGAAACGGCGACCCTTATTGCCGCCGCCGTGGCGATCGCCGTCGGCCTCGGATTGCTCTTCGCCGTCGTCGGCGCGATCATGGAGTTCGTCTTCATCGAATCGCTCCGAACGGGATCGGTTTCGATCCGCCGCCACTGGAGCGAGCGCTGGCGGCAGGGACTTCGGCTGTTCGGCTTTCGGATCGCGATCGTACTCCCGGTCGCCGCGATCACCCTCGGCTGGTTGGCGCTGTTTTTCGTCCCGCTTGCGACGGAGATCACCGACCCGATCGTGCCGTTCGGGGTCTTTTTCCTCGGGCTCCCCGTGTTGTTTCTCGTCGGACTGTTGTACGCCCTCGTCGCGTCGTTCACGACCGTCTTCGTCGTTCCGATCATGATCAAAGACGACTGTGGCGTGGTGGCCGGCTGGCGGTCCCTCTGGAGATCGATCAAGTCAGATCCGAAACAGTACCTCGCCTACGCTGTGCTCGCGTTCCTTCTGACCGTCGCGGCGGGAATTCTGGCATCTCTCGTCGTCGGTATCGGTGTAGCCCTCCTGTTGATCCCACTGGTTATTATCGCCCTTATTATGCATTTCACCGTCTCGCTTTCCTCGACTGTCGGACTCGTCGCCCTCGTCGCTATCGTCGTGTTGTTCCTCGCGGCGGTCTTCGTTCTCTGGGCGCTGGTTCAGGTCCCGGTCGTCGCGTATCTCCGATACTACGCCCTGTTGGTACTCGGCGACATCGAACCGTCCTTCGATCTGATCGCCGACCGACGGAGCGAACTCGAACAGTAATCGGATCCGACTACTTCGCCTCGATCCTATAGCGACCGTCCCCTAGAACTGATACCGGCGGGCGTTGTCGTCGTTCTGCGTGAAGAGGTCGTTTCCGCCCGCCATCTCGTCGAAGGTCATACCGGATAGATACTCGTCGTAGGTCACGTCGTACCCGCTCCGGAGGTGGAAATCGAGGTTGCCGGTTTCGACGGCGGTCTGAAACAGCATGTGGATCGCCCGTCGGACGAGTTCGTCGGTGCTGTCCGGATCGTAGACGCTTTCCAGCATCGCGAGTTCGTTCCGGGTTTCGCTGTCGAGATCGACGGGGAGTTCGTCGCCGAGGTCGCTGTAGTTGTCTTCGATGTCCGCCGAGAGATCGTCCAGACTCATACGCTTCGTGAGTCTCGCCGTCGGAAGTCGGTTTCGTTCCCGACCGTCACACCCAAGCGCCGTCCGGGAATAGGGGTGATATGGCCGAAGAGACGCCGCCACTGCCGGAGGATATGGAGGCCGTCCGATCGGCGCTGATCGAGTGGTACGAGGCCGACCATCGAGCGTATCCGTGGCGCGAGACCGACGATCCCTACGAGATCCTCGTCTCGGAGGTGATGAGCCAACAGACCCAGCTCGACCGGGTGGTCGACGCCTGGCACGACTTCCTCGAGCGGTGGCCGACCGTCGAGTCGCTGGCCGCGACGGATCGGGCCGACGTCGTGAGCTTCTGGAGCGGTCACTCGCTCGGTTACAACAACCGCGCGAAATATCTTCACGAGGCGGCGACGGAGATTCGGGACGAGCACGACGGTGCGTTCCCGACGTCCCCGGAGGGGCTCGAGGAGCTGATGGGCGTCGGCCCCTACACCGCCAACGCCGTCGCGTCCTTCGCGTTCAACGACGGGAACGCCGTCGTCGACACGAACGTCAAACGGGTACTCTATCGGGCCTTCGACGTGCCCGACGACGAGGCGGCTTTCGAACGGGCGGCCGGACGGCTCATGCCTGCCGACGAGTCCCGAATCTGGAACAACGCGATCATGGAACTGGGTGGAGTCGCCTGCGGGAAAGTGCCGAACTGCGACGAAGCCGGCTGTCCGTGGCGGGAGTGGTGTCGGGCGTACGAGACCGGGGATTTCACCGCACCCGACGTGCCCACTCAGCCCGAATTCGAGGGAAGCAGACGACAGATGCGCGGTCGGGTGATCTCGACGCTCAAGGAGTTCGAGGAACTGCCGCTGGACGATCTCGGACCTCGCGTCCGCGTGGATTACACGCCCGACGGCGAGTACGGTCGTGAGTGGCTTTCCGGGATCGTTTCGGATCTAGCCGACGACGGGCTAATCGAGACCGAACCCCGGGACGGCGACCGGTTCGTCCGGCTCCGGCGCTGAACCGTCCGATCCAGTACGGTTTTGCCCGTTCCGGCCCACCGCTCAGTATGAGCGAACTACACGTGGTGGCCATCGCCGGCAGCCTCCGGGAGGACAGCTACACGCGATCGGCCTGTCGACACGCGCTCGAGACCGCCGCCGAGTTCGACGGTGTCGACACCGACCTCGTCGATCTCCGCGCGCTTTCGTTGCCCGTCTACGACGCCGACGCGGACGACGCCGGCGACGGCCCGGAACTCAAAGCGCGGATTCGGGCGGCCGACTCGGTCGTCCTCGGCAGCCCGGTCTATCACGGTTCGTACTCCTCGGCGCTGAAGAACGCCCTCGATTACTGTGGCTTCGACGAGTTCGAGGAGACGACGCTCGGGCTGTTGTGCGTCGCCGGAGGCTCGTTTCCGACGACGACGCTCGATCACCTCCGATCGGTCGGACGGGCGCTCAACGCGTGGGTGTTGCCCCACCAGGTGGCCATCCCGAGAGCCCGAAACAGCTTCGAGAACGGCGAGATCGTCGACGACGACGTCGCCGAGCGCGTCGGGACGCTCGGACGGCGAGCGGTCGAGTACGCGCGGATCGAACCCGACCCACGGACCCTCGAGTCGACGCAGAACGTCGGCGCCGGCGACTGATAGAATCCGACAACCGTTTTAAGCCCGGACTGTTGGGTTCCAGTAATGGGCAACTGTATCATTTGCGGCACGTCGACCGATGGACCGATCTGTGACGTCCATCAGGAGGACGTCGTCTTCGAGTTCGAAGGAAACGAACCGTCACAGCTGACGCCGGGTCGCTTCTATCGCGGCACCGTCGACGGATACGCCGACTTCGGCGTGTTCATCAACATCGGTAACGTCACCGGACTCCTTCACCGGAGCAAACTCGATCGGCGACTCGAAGGGCTCGATTGGGAGGTCGGCGACGAGGTCTGTGTTCAGGTCAACAACGTCCGCGACAACGGCGACATCGACCTCGATTCCTCGATCCGACAGTCGGCCGAGGACTTCCGGGGAACGCTCGTCCAGACGCCGGACGGCGATCGGCTCCTCGACGGTACCGACGAGGACGACGACGAAGACGACGAGAACCGTGCGGAAGTCGAGCCGGAACCCGAGCCGGCTGAGACGGTAGGTGAACCCGAACCCGAACCCGAACTGGAAGGGACTGACGACGCGACCGAACAGACGGCGGGTGCCGACGAACAAAGCGGCGGTGACTCCAACGGTGCGGATCCCACCGAAGTCGCTACGGATTCCCCGGAGACGGACTCCGAGGAGACGACGGACGACTCGGAGCTGGATATCGGCCGAGTCGAAGTCGGCTCGCTCGGCGACCGCGTGGGCGAGACGATCAGACTCGAAGGGACGGTCGCCTCGGTCAGACAGACCTCTGGGCCGACCGTTTTCGAACTCAGAGACGAGACCGGCATCGTCGACTGTGCGGCCTTCGTCGAGGCCGGCGTCAGAGCGTACCCTGAGATCGAGGCCGACGACATCGTCCGCCTGGACGGCGAGGTCCGAGTTCGCCGCGACGAGATCCAAGTGGAGACGGACTCGCTCGTTGCCCTCGAGGGTGAAGCGCGTGCGACCGTCGAATCCAGGATGGACGACGCGCTCGAAGACCGGGCCGGGCCCGAAACCGTCGAGCCGCTCGCAGACGACGCCGCGATCGACGCCGTCATCGACGAGATCGAAGGGATCGCGACGGAGATCAGGCGGGCGGTCATCGAATCCCGGCCCATCGTCGTTCGCCACGACGCGACGGCGGACGGCTACGTCGCCGGCGCCGCGATCGAGCGGGCAGTCCTCCCGCTCATCGAAGCCGAACACGCCTCCGCCGACGCGGTCTATCACTACTTCGATCGCCGACCGCTCGAGGACGGCGTCTACGACATGAACGACGCGACGAAGGACGTCACTCGGATGCTCGGCGACCGGAACCGCCACGACGAGAAGCTTCCGCTTTTCGTCTTCGCCGCGGCCGGGTCGACTTCGGCCTCGCTCGACGGGCTCGAACTCCTCGACATTTACGACGCCCCCCGTGTCGTTCTCGACGGTCGGACGGCCGACGACGACGTCGTGGGGGAGGTCGACTCGCTCGTGACCGTCGAGGATCGGACGGCCACGACGGTCGCCGCGACGGTCGCCGCGGCGGTCAACGGCGACGTACGCGAAGACCTGACGCATCTGCCGGCGGTCAGCTACTGGGCGGACACACCGGAGGCGTACGCCGACCTCGCCGTCGATGCCGGCATCGACGACGAGGCTGCAAGACAGCTCCGGGAAGCGATCGCACTCGAGGCGTTCTATCAGTCCTACGAGGACAAACGCCAGCTCATCATCGATCTCTTGTTCGAAAAGCGGACCGGCCTCGCGGAGCAGGTCTCCGAGCAGTTCCGAACCAAACTCGAAGCCGAGATCGATACCGCCGAACCGAACCTCGAGGAACGAACCGTCGACGGGACGACCGTCACCGTCCTCGATACCGAAGCCTATACGCACAAGTACGATTTCCCACCGACGCGACTGTTGCTCGACGAACTCGCGCGTCGGCTGGACTCGACGGCCGTCATCGGTCTCGGGAAGGACGAACTCCACATCCGGACGGAAGCCGAGATCGATATCGGCTCGATCGCCGCCTCGGTTTCGGCAGCCGTCCCGAACGCCGGCGTCTCCGATCCCGGCGCCCGTCAACCGAAACTCGAGTTCCTCGCCGGCGAGCGCGAGGCCGTCACCGACGCGGTCGTCGAGGCCGTCGTCGACGGGATCGCCGCGCCGTCGGTCTGAGACGGCACAGGACCGCTATCCATTTCCCCTCGCGTCCCGTTGTCCCGATAGCGAATGAGTACCGACGCCGATCCGGCCGAAACCGAGGCGTTCGAACGCGTCTGTGAGTCGCTCGTCTCGGCGATCCTGGCGGGCGAGATCGAACGCGACGACGTCGAAAGCGCCAAGATGGACGCCTGCCGGGAACACTCCTCGCCGAAAGTCCCGAAGAACACCGAGTTGCTCGATTATGCGCCCGAAGACCGCCGCGAGGAACTCGAATCGGTGCTGCAGCGCAAGCCGGTCCGGACGGCCTCCGGCGTCTCACCCGTCGCGATCATGACGTCGCCGCATATGTGCCCTCACGGCAAGTGCCTCTACTGTCCGGGGGGCCCGGCCTCCGAGTTTTCCTCCTCACAGAGTTACACCGGCCACGAACCCGCCGCCGCCCGCGGCGTGCAGAACGATTACGACCCCTACGGACAGGTGACGCTCCGGCTCCACCAGCTCCGGGAGATCGGCCACCCGATCGACAAGGTCGAGCTCATCCTGATGGGGGGGACGATGACCGCCCGCAGTCACGATTATCAGGAGTGGTTCGTCAAGCGGGCGCTCGAGGCGATGAACGACTACGATCTCGATTCGCCGCCGAAACCGAGCGAGACGGAGTCGTTCAAACCCGATCCCGAAGAGACCGAGTTCCGGTATCTCGAGGACGTCATCGCCGAGGCCGAGACGGCCGAGATCCGAAACATCGGGACGACCTTCGAGACAAAACCGGACTGGTGTGACCCCGAGCAGATCGACCGCATGTTGCGACTGGGCGGAACGAAAGTCGAGGTCGGCGTCCAGACGACCTACGAGCGGATCAACCGCGAGATGCACCGCGGCCACGGGATACAGGCCTCGCTCGACGCGAACCGCAGACTCCGGGATGCCGCCTTCAAGGTCGGCTTTCATATGATGCCCGGCCAGCCGGGGATGTCGAAAGAGATGTGTCTGCAGGACTTCCGTGAGCTGTTCGAATCCACCGACTGGCGCCCGGATTATCTGAAGATATACCCGACGCTCGTCGTCCGTGATACCGTCACCTACGACATGTGGCGGCGCGGGGAGTACGATCCGCTCACCAACGAGGAAGCGGCCGAACTCGTCGCCGAGATCAAATCGATGATCCCGCGATACACTCGCCTCCAGCGCGTCCAGCGGGACATCCCGGCGGATTTCATCGACGCCGGCGTCTGGAAGTCGAACCTCCGACAGCTCGCCTGGAAGCGGATGGACGAACACGACTGGACGTGTGAGTGCATCCGCTGTCGGGAGGTCGGGATGAACGACGGGACGCCCGATGCCGTCGATCTCGACGTACTCACCTACGACGTCGCCGGGGGGACCGAACACTTCATCTCGTTCGAGGACTTCGAGCAGGACCTGTTGGTTGGCTTCTGTCGGCTGCGCTTTCCGAACGATCCCGTCCGGGCGGAACTGGAGGACGCCGCGTTGGTTCGGGAACTACACGTCTACGGCAGCGAAGTCGGTGTGGGTGAGAAGGCGGATACAGGTGCGGGTGAAAGCGACCACCAGCATCGAGGCTACGGCCGGCGGCTGCTTCAGGAGGCCGAACGAATGGCCGAGGCGGCAGGTTACGGCAAGCTGTCGGTCATCTCCGGGATCGGTGTCAGACAGTATTACCGGGAGAAACTCGGCTACTATCAGGACGGGCCGTACGTCTCGAAGCGGCTCTAGCGCTCTCGTGAACCGCCGCCCGAAGTGCGACACGTCACGACCAAGGGGGACGACGAGAAACGGGACGTATGGCACGCGAGATCACCGACGGCGTCCATCTTCTGGAGATCGCGTGGCCGGAGCCGGTCGGTGCCAACGCTTATCTCGTCGACGACGGCGATCTGACGCTCGTCGATGCGGGGGTCCCGATCCCTCGGAGATCGATCTCGAGTGAGATCCGGGCTGCCGGCTACGACGCTGCGGATATCGATCGCGTGCTGTTGACTCACTACGACATCGACCACGTCGGCGGTCTCGCACGGATCGACCTCGACGTGCCGACGTATCTCGGCGCGCTCGATTTCCGGCTCGTTCGACGATCGTGGTCGCCCTCGCGGCGACACCACAAGGGCGCTTTCCATCGGCTCGTCCGTCGGGTGTATTCGCTCTCGGACACCGACCTGCGGCCGGTTTCCGATGGCGATCAGATCGGCCGGTTTCGGGCGCTTCACACGCCCGGACACAACCCCGGTCACACGGTGTTTCTCCATCCCGACTCGGGGACCGCCTTTCTCGGTGATCTCGTCTGGAGCACGGGCGAGGGGTTCGTCGCTCCGCCGTGGATCGATTCGTACGACACCGACCGGATCGTAGAGAGCATCGACCGACTCGCGGGACACGAGTTCGAGGCCGCCTGTATCGGCCACGGACGGCCGTACTCGAATCACGGTTCCGAACGGCTTCGGGCGCTCGCCGAGGAGTTATAACAACAGCTGAAACGATTTACACACCGATCGAACAGTCATCGTGCGATCGGGTGTGCATCACTCTCCAGTGGCTACTATCGTTCGGGATCGATCCCGCAACCGACCGTGAGTTTCAAGCGCGGTGCTCTCCCAGCAATCGGCATGCATCCGCGCGCCGAGGAGTTCACGGAACGTGTCGAGGATCAGTACGGGTTCGAAGTCAATGCCCACGAGTTCCCCGAAGGGACGAAAACCGCCGCCGACGCCGCCGAGGCCGTCGGCTGTTCGGTCGCTCAGATCGCGAGCGGGATCGTCCTCTCTGCGGACGACGATCTCGTCGTCTCGGTGACGAGCGGCGCCAACCGCGTCAGCACGGCGAAGATCGCCGATCGAGTCGGCGTCGATCCGGCGACCGTTTCGATGGCCGACGCGGACGACATCAAACGGACGCTCGGTTGGTCAATCGGCGGCGTTCCGCCCTTCTGTCACGAGACGGACGTCCCGGTGTTCATGGACGAGACGCTTATGGAATTCGACGAAGTGTGGGCCGCCGCCGGGACGCCGGAAGCCGTCTTCCCGATCGATCCCGAAACGCTCGCCGAACTCGCCGGGGCGACGGTCGCCGACGTCCGGGAGTGACGATCGATCCGTGTGTAATCCGGTTGTTCGGCTCGCGCGCATCTTGGCGGAACAGTTGAAAACTCGGACCGGCTACAGTCACGGAAGATGCCGGATTGTAACTACTGCTCGGGATCGTTCGATTCCGAGGAGGCGTATCTGAAACACCTACGGGCCGAACACGAGAGTGAACTCGGTCGGATCGACCGCCGACGGGTCGAAGACGTCTCGGACGAGTCCGATTTTCCGAAAGGTCCGCTCGTGCTCGGGGCTATCCTGCTCGCGGTGTTCGGGATCGTCGGGTATCTCCTTTTGATTCCCGGCAGTGACACGGCGAGCGGCGAGCCGACGGCGGTCGGCTCCGTCCACGAACACGGGACGATGGAAATCGCGATCGCGGGCGAAAGCCTCGATCTCACGTCTGGAGAGTTCACCGAACGTGACTCGGCGTTTCATTTCCACGATGAGCAGAGCCGACAGATCTGGCACACCCACGCCCAGGAAGTCACACTGCAGTACGCCCTCGATACCCTGGGTATCGAAGTGAACGATGAGGGAACAGTTCTCAGCTACGACGGCGAGACGTATCGCGACAACGATCCGGACACGGAGATCGGGATCTCTGTCGACGGGGAGCCGGTCGAGCCCGGCACTCACGTCCTCCGTGGTGGCACCGTCCAGGAAGCTGTGCAGGGACAGGGCGATGACGTTCGGATCGTCGTCGAAACTGATCGGTAGTGACGACGGGGGTGATGTCCGATTCAAGGTTCGTTCAGTGCAACGAGAGCCCGCCGACGGAGCGATCCGAAACGAAGACCGCGAGCAGATAGATCGCGATCGCGATCACGATGATCGATCCGCCCGGTGGGAGACTCTGTCCGATCGCGACACCGATCCCGCCGAGGACGGACACCTGGCCGATCAGTATCGAGAGATACAGCGTCTCTCGGAAGCTCCGAGCGACCTGGGAGGCGGCGGCGACGGGAATAACGAGGAGGCCAGCGACCAGGATAACACCGAGGATCTGCATCGCGCCGACGACGACGACCGCCGTCATCACGACCAACAGGGCGTTGTACCACCTGACGTTGAGCCGTGCGACCTGGGCAGCCTGTTCGTCGAAGGTGATGAAGAGGAACTGCTTGTAGTTATAGAGGACGACGGCGACGACGACGACGCTGAGTACGGAGATGAGCCGTGCACCGCTCGCGGTCACGATCGCGAGACTACCGAACAGAAACCCCTCGATGTCGATCGGCACCGCGACGGTGTCGCGACCCCAGCTGATGAGCAGTGTTCCGACCGCGAAGCTCCCGGTGAGAACGATCGCGATCGGCACGTCGCCGTAGGAGTCCGTGTGTTCGGTCAGCCACTGGAGACCGAGCGCACCGACAGCGCTGACGACCAAGGCGACAAGCAACAGCGACCCCTGCCAGCCGGTGACGGCGACGAACAACAGTCCGATCGCGACGCCCGCGAAGGCGGTGTGAGCGAGCGTCTCGCCGATGAGCGCCATCTGTCTGTGGACGAGATACGTTCCGACGAGCGGCCCGACGATGCCGACGAGAACGCCCGTCGCGAGCGCCCGCCACGTGAACGGATGCCGGAAGACGTTCGTCCCGAGGAAGAAATCGAGCCACGCACCCAGCAGCATGAACTGCTCGAAGAGCAGTTCAGCGCCCGAACCGACGCTTCCGGGCGCGTCCCGGAGCCAATCCAGCGCGATGAACCCGAGCATGACGGCGGCGAGGGCGGCGGTAAGCGAGATGCCGACTACCTGGATCGCCCCCCGGGGAGAGAGCCCACGAACGCGGGCGATGCCCGTCCGATGTGCGGTTTCCGTCCCGGTGTCGGTGTCCAGACTCATCAGTGATCGTGTTCGACGATTCCCGTCGCCGCGCCGTATGCCTCGCCGAGGGCGTCGCTTTCGAGAAAGGAGACGGTGTCTCCGTGATGATACAACTCGCGGTTGATACAGGCGACCGTATCGACGTGTTTGGTCAGCACGTCGATGTCGTGTTCGATGAGGATGATCGTGATTCCCTGCTGGTTGAGCCGGTCGAGGAGGTCGTAAAACCGATCGCGGGAGTCGGCGTCGACGCCGACAGTCGGCTCGTCGAGCGCGAGGATATCCGCGTTCGAGGCCAGTGCCCGGGCGATGAACGCCCGCTGTCTCTGTCCGCCGGAGAGTTCGTTTATATGTCGGTCTCGAAGGTCGGCGATCCCGACGGTGTCGAGCGCCTCGGCGACGATCCGGTAGTCTTCCTCACCCAGACGCGAGTGACCGACGTGGGCGAACCGTCCCATGAGCACCGCCTCCTCGACAGTGACGGGCATCGACCCGCCCCGATCCGTCGAGCGCTGTGCGACGTAACCGATCCGCTCGCCCTCGGAGAACTCCGTCGCCGGTTCGCCGAACAGCAACACGGATCCGGAGTCGGGTTTCCGGAGACCGATCATGAGATGTAGAAGCGTCGTCTTTCCGGAGCCGTTCGGGCCGATCAACCCGAGGAAATCGCCGTCGCCGATGCTGAGCGAGACGTTCTCGACCGCGGGCGTCTCGTCGTAGGCGAACGTCACGTTCTCGACATCGATTACCTCGCTCACGCTGTCGTTGTTTCTTTGTTCTCGGCGACCGATTTTATTCTATCCATCCGAGTTACTCCGCACCGAGTGCTTCCCGCAGCGACGGCAGGTTCATCTCCTCCATCTGCTCGACCCATCCCCAGCCGTTCTCGTCCCACTCGGTCGTCGTTCCTTCCGCCGGCGAGAGCGGTTCGGCGTTCTCCGCCTCGGTGTGCTCGAAGAGCACCTCGACCATCTGCGGGAGATCCTCGCCCGGATTCGGCGCCTCGAAGGGGTCGTACAGGATCGTGTCGATGTCGTGAGTTTCGACGGTGTCGATGAGCCCCGAAATGTCGTCGAACCCGACGTCCGCATCCGGCGAGACGCCGGTCGGCGTGTGGAGTTCGAAACCGTACCGCTCCTCGATGTACTGAAAGGAGTCGTGGGCGGCGAGGACGGCGACGTTTCGCTCGGCGTTTTCGGACAGTTCCTCGAACGCCTCGTGGACGGATCCGAGCCGTTCGACGTACGCGTCGGCGTTCTCCCGGTAGTCGGCTTCGTTGTCCGGGTCCGCCTCCGAAAACGCGTCGGCGAGCGAAGCGACCATCTCCTGGGCGAGAACCGGGTCGACCCACGCGTGGGGATCGAAGAACATGTCGCCGTCGCCGTCGATTTCCTCGACGACATCGACGGTTGCCGGGTCCGCGTCCGTCTCGTGGATGATCTCCTCCCCGCGTCGAATCTGGATCGCGACCGCAGTCGACCCGAGCGACCGACCGTGGAACTCGACGTAATCGCCGTGGGGTTCGATCTCGAGTACGTCCTCCGGCTCGCCGTCGATGACCCGCGCGTCCACCTGATACGTCTCGTCGTCTCCGAGAGGAACGACGCGATCCCCCTCGTCCTGAAGAACGATCCCGAACGGGACCGATCCGTCGAGTTCGACGTCCGGGATTCCGCCGTGCCAGTGGCCACCGTGCCAGTAGCCGAGCTGGTCGTTGCCCCGGAGATCGTAGATGTCGAACTCGTCCAATCGGAGGCTTTCCGGCGGGTACTCACGGCCCCGATCCGGTTCCGGGAGGGATCCGGAATCGAACCGGAGGAGCTGATCTCCGAGCCCATCGAGCAGATCGACGACCATCACGTCGTCGTAATCGCGCTCCAACTCGGCGGCGACGTCCTGGGCCCACGAGAACTCGGGCGTGTCGAGGTAGAGAAACATCCCCGAAGACGCGACGTTTCTCGTGATGTCGCCGTCTGGGCTCCAGCCGTGTCCCATCTGTCCCGCTTCGACGGGGTTCTCGAAGTCGATGTGGTCGCCGGCGACCTCCTCGGCCCAATCCCACAGTGCGAAAAACGACGCGTATCCCTCGTTGCTTCCGCCCCCTTCTTCGAACGGACTCGCGAGACAGCCGGCGGCACCGACCGCAGCTCCGCCAGCACCGGCTTGCAGCAGGGACCGTCGAGTCAGCTTCATACCCTCCCTTCGGCGTTCAGCGGTAAAAGTATTATTATGTAAGTGCAGATTATTAATAAACCGACCGCACGGTGCGAGGAATAATAAATCAAGCCAGCGGAGAGCGGCGGCGTATTACTCGCTTGGCGTCAGCTCCAGCGTCACGACGCCGTGATCAGGCTCGACGGCGACGTACCGTTCGACGGCGTCGCACCCGACGTCGTGGACCTCTTCGTGGACCTCGCCGGTGTGGACGGAAATTTCGCCCCCGTAGGCGAAGAAGCCGAACATTCCGTTTTCGTCGTCGTGGTGGTGGTCGTCGTGATCGTCGTCGTGGTGGTCGTCGTGATCGTCGTCGTGGTGGTCGTCGTCGTGATCGTGGTCATGGTCGTGACCACCGTAGGCATCGGCGTCGAACGTGACGAACGCGCTGTCGCCCTCTACGGTGACGTCGAACGGCTGATGCGTGGCATCGATCGCTGATGCCTCATCGGCCGAGGCACCACCAGTGAGCGATTCAGGTTCGTCGAACTCCATGTGGCCGCAGGCTTCGTCGATGATCGCCTGTGAGACGAGCTCATCGTCGTCGTGATCGTGGTCGTCGTCGTGGTGGTCGTCGTCGTGATCGTCGTCGTGATCGTCGTCGTGATCGTGGTCGTCGTCGTGGTGGTCGTCGTCGTGGTCGTGATCGTGTCCGCCTGCCAAGTTTTCAGCGAGAATCGAGACGACCGCCGTCTCGGGTTCGGGTTCTGATTCCGAACCGGGATCTTCACCGCCGGTGTCTGCCGCGTCGCCGTTTCCGTTACCGTTGCCGGTATCCTCTTCCGAACAACCGGCGAGCGCACTGAGCGCGACGATGCCTGCTCCGGACTTGACGAACGTTCTTCGGGAGTGCTCCATACACCTGTACAGGGAAAGCACAGACAAAAGTGTTATTATCTCAAATTGATTTTTTAATATATAGAACTACAGCCACATGGTTAATTAGTAGTATTTGTAGAACACAATCCAGAGGTTAATGCTTAAATTAGATAGGTCGAAATACCTTATTAAGAAATGTATGAGTCTCTCCGTTAACGAGAGCGTCCTGAAAAACGGATGCCGTCCACTCAGCCGCAGATGAGGCCGTCCTCTCGATTTCGCTCTCCGAAGCCCCGAGACATCACGGAATATCTCCGCTCGTGTTTCCACATCGATACACGCTCGCTCGCCTGCTTTCGGATCGGACTCGGGCTGTTGATCGTCGCCGACATGCTGCTTCGGGCGCGAAACTTCGGGTTCTACTACACTGACGACGGTATCGTCCCCGCCGAACTTGCCGCACGCCACACCGCAGACAACGCGGTTTCCGTGTACTTTCTCGTCGGCGACGCGAACCCGATCGCGGCGCTTTTTATTATTCAGGCGCTCGTCGGCCTCGCGCTCGCGGTCGGCTACCGAACCAGAGCGGTCGCGATCGGGTCGTTTTTCCTCGTCGTTTCGCTCGATCACCACAACCCGTTCGTTCTCAGCTACGCCGATACGCTCTTCCGGCTGTTGCTCTTTTGGGCGATGTTTCTGCCCCTGGGCGAGCGGTACTCGGTCGACGCCGTTCGGTCGGCCGGGACGCCACGCGAGACGGCTGGCGGCCCGATCGCCGCGCTCGCGTTACTCCAGATGGTGTTCATGTACGTCCTCAACGGGATCCACAAGCTCGAATCCGACCTGTGGAGAAGCAGCGAGGCAGCGGTCTTGGTGTTCGGGATCGACGAGATGACGTTTCTCATCGGTGACTTCGTTCGACAGTACCCGATCGCGCTGGAGTACGGCGGTCTGCTGTGGTTCTACATGCTTTTGACCGCCTGGTTGCTCGTTTTCCTCCCCGGTCGACTCCGAGTCGCGTTCGTCTCGTTGTTCGTCGCCGGTCACGCCTCCTTTGCTCTGACGGTTCGGATCGGCGCGTTCGCCTACGTCGCGATCGCCGGGCTGCTGTTGTTTTTACCGGCAGTCTTTTGGCGGGATCTGGACGCACTCGTTCGGCGGATCGGAGCTGAAACGATCGTCGATCGGGCTCGTCAGATATCGCTCTCACTCGCCGCGAAACTGCCCGTGTTCCGGCTCGTTCCGCCCCGGTACGCGGCGATCTTGACAGCCGTCCAGACGATTGCAACCGTCGCCGTCCTCGTGGCGCTCGCGCTCGTGGTATCGATCGCCGCGCTCAACGCCGGGGCGATCGTAACCGACGACGGCTACGATCAGCGGGGCCTGAACGACGCCGTTTCGGCCCACCCTGCGGGAACGTACGTTCACTCGAGCGCCGAGCGCGTCGGGATCACCCAGCCGGAGTGGAGCGTTTTCGCGCCGCACCCGCGAACGACCGATCGCTACTACGTCTTCGGGGCCCGGACGGCAGACGGCGATCGACTGGACGTGTTCAACGACCGCCCGTTCACGTGGGATCGACCCCACGATGGGGCACTCCAGCGCCAGCACGGGACCTATCGACAGCGGTTTTTCATGAACAGCGTCCGCCGTTCGGATCCCGGCGACGAACTCCCAACGAGACTCGGCGAGCACATCTGTCGGAGCTACGCCGATCGCGGCGTCGAACTCCAGCATATCAGCATGTTCGAGGTAACAGAGCGGATCACCGACGGGACGATTACCGATCCCGAGAACCGCGAGACGGACCGGACACACATCGCTCGGCACACCTGTGGGGAGTGATCGAGTTCAACGTTGGCTTCGACGCATCGAACGAAGCGGGGGTTGTTTTTCTCGTGTGTCAGACGGAACCTGATCGAGGACTTCGACGGTGAAACCACCCTGGAGAATCCGGACACGGACCAGGTTTTCATCCCCCCTCGTCCGGACAACCTCGACGAAATCGACGCTCACTTGGCGGTGATCCTCGAAGCCTGTATCAACCCGCTCGTGGCGATTCCCGACGGCGTCGCCGCGATCGATCTCCGTCTCACCGTCGACCCCGAAACACTATGACCGTACTCGTCACGTCACTCGAAGAGAGCACAGGGAAGACCGCAGTTGCGCTGGCGTCAGCACTGGCCGCACGCGAACGCGGCGAGCGGGTCGGATACATGAAACCGAAGGGGACCCGGCTCCAGTCGGCCGTCGGCAAGACCGTCGACGAGGACCCAAAACTCGCCCGCGAGGTCCTCGGACTCGAGGCCGAGATGCACGAGATGGAGCCTATCGTTTACTCGCCAACGTTCATCCACGAAGCGATCCGCGGTCGGGAAGATCCCGGGGCCCTCAAAGAACAGATCACGTCCCAGTTCGACGCCCTTTCGACCGAAACCGACCGGATGATACTCGAGGGCGGTGGTTCGCTCACCACCGGCGGGATCGTCGGTCTGACCGACGGCGATCTCGCCGAACTGCTCGATGCCTCCGTCGTCCTCGTCGCACCGTTCTCCGAACCGGGAGACGCCGACGAACTCCTCGCGGCCGCAGATCTCCTCGGGGACCGTCTCGGGGGGATCCTTTTCAACGCCGTCTCAGACTCGGCCTTCGATACGCTCGCGAGCGACGTCGTGCCGTTCCTCGAGAGGAGAGGGGTGCGAGTTTACGGGACGATCCCCCACGACGAGGAACTCGCCGGCGTCACCGTCGCGGAACTGGCGACGGAACTCGGCGCGGAGCCGCTGACGACGGTCACAGAAGAGGGACGTGTTCATCGCTTCGTCGTCGGTTCCATGTCCGCAGCCGAAGCCCACGGCCGACTTCGGCAGGTCAGGGACGCGGCGCTCGTCACCGGCGGGGACAGAGCGGACATGCAGACGGTCGCGCTGGACGCGTCCGGCGTCGAGTGTCTCGTTCTGACGGGCGGTATCAGGCCGTCCGACGCCGTCATCGAACGCGCTGAGTCGGCCGGCGTTCCGCTGCTTTCGGTCGGGACTGACACCAAAACGACGATCGAGCGCGTCGAGCGGGTTATTCGGTCTGGCAGAACCCGCGACGCGAGGACGGTCGAACGGATGGGCGAACTGCTTGCCGATTACGCCGACGTCGACGCGATGTTGCCGCCGAAACGAACGGATTAGGCGGCCGCCTCGATCTTCCGAACGAGCGTTCCCTTGTCTTGGACCCCGACCATCCGTTCGGCGACCTCGCCGTCTCGGAACAGATACAGCGTCGGAACGCCCTGGACCTGATACTCCGCGGCGAGATCCTGGTGGGCGTCGATATCGATCTTCAGCACGGTCGTGTCGGTTTCCGCCGCGATTTCGGCGACCGTCGGCGCGAGCATCTTGCACGGTCCACACCAATCAGCGTAGAAGTCGACGAGAACGGTCGCGTGTTTCTCCAGTAGCTCCTCGAGGTGTGCTTTCCCCTCCACGTCGATCGGGTCGTCCGACGAATCCGCTTTTTCGGCAAGCTGCTCCCGTTTTTGCTTTCGGATCTCCTCTATGTCCTCGGCGTCACTCATACTGTACGTTACCATCCGCGCGAGATTAATACCTTCGGGGGTGTGTGAAACGTACATTTCCGCTGTGTTTTCGTGTCACTTTCCGAGCGGACGACTTCTCCAGCAGAACGATTTACAAAGCTCCGGGGAATACTCGGGGTATGTCTACCGACGGCGATTTCGACGGCTTCGGTGGTCGATACGTTCCGGAGCCGCTCGAGGAACCGCTCGAAGAACTGGCTGAGACGTTCGACGCCGAGATCGGATCGGAGACGTTCACCGACGAGTTCGAACGCCTGCTCGAGCACTTCGGCGGCCGACCGACACCCGTCTTTCACGCCCGGACGTTGAGCGAACGCTACGACGCGAACATCTACTTCAAACACGAGGACCTGTTGCACGGCGGCGCCCACAAGCTGAACAACACGCTCGGGCAGGGACTACTCGCGAAACGCGCCGGCAAGGACCGGCTCATCGCGGAAACCGGCGCCGGGCAACACGGCACTGCGACGGCTATGGTCGGAGCGCTTCTCGATCTCCCCGTGACGGTGTATATGGGGACGAAGGACATCGAACGCCAGGAGATGAACGTCTTCCGGATGCGGCTTATGGGCGCCGAGGTCGAGCCGGTGACTCGCGGTAACGCAGGACTGGCAGAGGCAGTCGACGCAGCCTTAGAGGATTACGCCGAGAACTTCGAGGACACCCATTATCTGGTCGGCAGCGCGGTCGGGCCCGACCCGTTCCCCCGAATGGTCCGGGAGTTCCAGTCGGTCATCGGACGGGAGGCCCGCGAGCAAATCCTCGAGTTACACGGCGAACTCCCGGACGCCTGTGTCGCCTGTGTCGGCGGCGGCTCGAACGCGATCGGCCTGTTCTCGGGGTTCATCGATGACGAGGACGTCGCGCTCTACGGAGCCGAACCGGCCGGCAAGGGACTCGATTCGGGCGAACACTCCGCGCCGCTTTCGGCGACTGAACGGGACGAGCCACAGATCTTCCAGGGGATGAAGACCCGCGTCATCGACGAGGAGACCGAGAACCACTCCGTCAGCGCCGGGCTCGATTATCCCGCCGTCGGCCCCGAACACGCCGCCCTCCAGTCGCTGGGTCGGGCCGAGTACCACGGCGTCACCGACGAGGAGGCGCTCGCGGCGTTCAGAGAACTCAGCGAGGCGGAGGGGATCATCCCCGCGCTGGAGCCGAGCCACGCGATCGCGCTCGCGATCAAACTCGCTGAGGAGGATCGCCACGACACGATCCTTATAAACCTCTGTGGGCGCGGCGACAAGGACATGCAGACCGCGGCCGAGAAGTTCGACCTCCACTGATCCGGCTTCCGTTCCCGTCGTGATTCCCGCCGAGGTCCCTCCCGTGGTTCGATTCGTCCATCCACCCGGACCTCCGCTCTCTTCGCTCGCGTGCACCGACAACAGTTAAGGGGAATCCACCCGACTCATCGCCATGGAAACGGACGCTGCTCCACAGGAGATCACGTCACTCGTCGGTCGGGAAGTGTACTCGAACAACGGTGTCTTCGTCGGCGAGATCGAGGACCTCCGTCTCGATCTTCAAAAAGAGATCGTCACCGGACTCGCGTTGGGAGACGTCAACCAGGAGCTGTTCGATACCCGCGTCTCGGGCTCCAAAGGCGTCATCGTCCCGTATCGGTGGGTCCGGGCCGTCGGCGATGTCGTTCTCATCAACGACATCGTCGAGCGGATCCGCGATCCGGACGCCGAAGCCGAAGCGGAAGAAACGGTTTAATTCTCGTTTTCGCCACCGCTACCACCCTCGACACCCATCGCCTCGAAGAGCTTCGATCGGACCGCCTGCTCGGTGAGCTGTAACAGTGTCTCCCTGTTTTCGCCCGTTATTTCGAGCCCGGTGAAGATCCCCAGCGGGATCTCCGCCGAGGCGTCCGTCGAGTGGCCCCGTACCTCGCCGATATCCTCGAACGCGTCTTCGAGAACCGTGCCGATGTTGATCCGGATGTCCTTCGAACGCGCGGCGAGATAGATCGTCTCGTCGGCGATCGCGAAGACGGCCGACGTCGTGATCCCCTCGAGGTTCAACAGGTGTTGGGCGGCCTGCGAGAGGGCGTCCCTGTCGCGGATGAAGCCGGCGTTCGAGACCAGATGCGATCCCTTGACCTCGCGGTTCCGGATCGCCTCGGCGAGGACGTCGAGCGTCTCGGGGCTCATCGACGGCGACTCGACCTGCTCGAGCGTGTCGTGGTTCGCGAACGGATACAGATACGCGGCCGCCGTCAGATCCGCCGGCGTCGTATCGCGCTTGAAATCGAGCGTTTCGGCCCGAATCCCGTACAGCAGGGCCGTCGCGACCTCCTCCGGAAGGCTGAGATCGAGTTCCTGGATATACTTCGTGAGGATGGTCGACGTCGAAGAGACGTTCGAGCGAACGTCGGTGAACTCGGCGTTGTAATCGATCTCGGGCTCGAAGTGATCGATGAGAATGTCCACGCCGCCGTCGACGACCGGCTCGGTCGCCTTCGCACAGTCGACGAGCGCGAGCGTGTCGTACTCCTCGAGGTCCGTCTCTGCCAGCGGTACCAGATCGATGCCGAGCAGGTTGACGAACGCGCGGTTCTCCTGGTGACCGATCTCGCCTTCATAGAGGATGTCGGCCTCGACGCCGCGGCCGTCGGCGATCGCCTGCAGCGCGACCGCGGAGGCGATCGAGTCCGGCCCCGGTGAACGGTGAGCGAGAATGGCAAGCGAGTCGCCGCGATCGATGATGTCGGAGAGCTGTGTGGTCTTGTATTCGAGTTCACCCTGTTCGAGCGCGCGAAGCGCCGAGTCGGCGATGACCGCCGAGGGGTTGATAATAACGTCCGCCCCCGACTGTTTGAGTTCGTCCGCGGTGACGGGGTCCGAGGCGCGGACGATGATGAATCGCTTTCCATCCCGCTTTCCGAGGTTCTCGACGGCAGCCTGGTTCGCTTCGATGTCCGGCGAGAGAATGAGAACGACGTCCCGGTCGGCGATAGCCTCCGACGCGGCCTCGTCTTTAATGTCGGCCGTTCGGGCGTCGAGGTCCTGATCTCTGAGGGCTTCGACGCGCCCCTCGTCGCGATCGAGAATCAGGACGTCCTTGCCCTCCTCGACGAGCTCCTCCGCGACGGCGTGGCCGACGCTCCCGCAGCCGAGGATCGCGTACGTCGACATCGAGGCCATCGAGATGGCGGTGCTCATGATATCGCCGACGAGGGGCGGTGGATACTTAATAGGACCGTACGTTCCCGCCGTGTTAGTTGGACCCGGTCCGTCCGGCGAACGCAACCTATTTGAAGCAACCGCCGATACGTCAATCCGCGGGGCCGATAGCTCAGTCAGGGAGAGCATCTGGCTCTTAACCAGACGGTCGGGGGTTCAAATCCCCCTCGGCCCGCTTTTTGCGGCGAACGGACGTGAGGAGCAACGCGGCTAGGGATTTTGAACCCTGCAGGTCGCGCGCAGCGAAGCGAGCACGTCCTGCTCCGGTTCAAATCCCCCCTCGGCCCGCTTTTGTGAGGAGCGATACATCGAGCATCCCGGATGCCCGATATTCACGCGATAAATAAACGGTTCAGGGGATTCGGGCCAGGCGAGAGGGGTACAACGAGTGTCACGCCGGATTTAGATCTCCTTATCGAAACCCATCACCGGGAGCGTGGTGTTCTCGATGATTCCCTTCGCGACGCTACCCATCTCCTTCGGGTCGTCGCCGGTGACTGGTTCGCCCTTCTGTGTGAGGCTTCGGTGGCCGATGTAGATCACGTCGAAATCGTTCGACTCGGCGTATTCCGGAACTGCCTCGATCGGATCCCCGGCGAGCAGCTCCGTCTGGATGGCGATATCTTGCTGTCGGGCGCTTCCGGCTGCGTCTTCGAGAATCGCTTTCCCCTGCTCGGATGGGTCGTTGTCGTCCGTCCGGTCTGCTGTCGTCGGTTGGTCCGAGACGTCCCCCTCGACGTGGACTGCAGTCACATTGGCGTCCTGTATTTCGGCGATTTCGAGAGCGCGGTCTAGCGCGTTCTGACTTTCATCCGATCGGTCGAGTGCGACCAGAATATCCATGACGGAGATACCAAACACGGACACTTTATTATAGAGTGCGTACCCGCGATGCGGATTGTTGTACCGATCATCGATCCACACTGATTCCTACCGGCGATGACCGAACACCCCATCACCGATTCAGACGGCCCATGACCTGTCTCCACAGGTTGCAGCGCATCTGCCGAAAGCGGTTCGGACCACGGCCGATTGTGATCTGGGTACTCGAGTCGAATTCAACGAAATTCAACGGTCAGAGGCCACGATGTCGCCTTTTCAGGAGACCCTACCAGAGGTCCGAGCCGTTAGTTCCGGCGGCATCCGGATCGACCGAAACGGATCGTTTCGTGCACTGGTCTTTGTCGGTGGAAATGTCCCGACCGATCCGGGACGATTATTGTAGCCACTGGAAGGTTTATCTCAGATTTCGCCGCTATCGGCGCCGAGCGTATAATGAATCAAACCGCCGCGTTACGAACGAATCTCTTCGAAAGTTATAGCTTGCCGGCTTTCTGCAGCTTCATCAGGTCCTCGGTGTCGAGGGTTTCGCCTTCCTTGAACTGCTGGTAGATCTCCTCGGCCTCTTCCTTTGCGGCCTCGCGCTCCTCGGCGCGGCCCTCCTCTCGCTCCTCTTCCTCTTCTTTGTCGAGTTCCCGCAGCCGTTTTTGAACGCGGACGAAGTCCTCGTGGTGGCGGTCGGCGGCCTCTTGGGCCTCAACGAACTTGTCGTGCCACTCGTCGGCCTCGTCGCGGATGTCGTCGGCCTCCCGGTAGGCCTCGATCATCTGGTTGTGGTGCTCTTGGGCTTTGTCGGCCAGCTCGGTCACCTTCTGGTGGTGTTTCGAGGCTTCGGCGCGGACCTCCTGGGCTTCCTCTTTGATCTCCTCGAGTTCGCCGCCCTGATCGAGCTTCTCCTTTCGGTCGGAGAGCTTCTCGCGTTTGTCCTCGATCTTCTCGATGAGTTCGCGCTCGTCCTCGGTCGAGAGGACTTCGGTCTGCTGTTTGAACTCCAGATCCTGGATCTCCTCTTCGAGTTTGTCGACGCTTTTGCCCTCGTTCAGCTCGAGGTCATCCTTCAGTTCGTCGACCTCGTCGAAGAGTTCGTTCGCTTTCGCGTTGAGCTCGTTTCGCTTCTCTTTGTGCTCTTGGACCTTCTCGTTGAGCTCGTCGCGTTTCTCGCGGTGTTCTTGGGCCTCGTCGACCTTTTCCCGCGTTTTCGCGTTGAATTCGTCGCGTTTCGAGGCCCGCTCGGAGGCCATCTGGTTCAGCTCGTTCCGTCGGTCACGGAGCTGTCCAGCCTTCTTGATGAGCTGGCCTTTCGATTTGTTTTCGAGGTCGTCTTCTGTCAGTTCTACGTTGTCGGAGTTGTCGATTGACTCTGCCATGGTTGTTCACGTTACTCCATTACCGCTCCGGCCGCGGACAGCAACCGCTGCTGAAACGTCGGTCGCCGTATAAGCAAGGTTCCCTGTCATTCTGGTCGGCTGACGATGCTGCCGAACGCCGGACGCGTTCTG
>LKMJ01000857.1_pt1 | contig 25323 bp, 31 predicted proteins | sample 643391 | NCBI WGS metagenome assembly LKMJ01 (sample SAMN04112250, study PRJNA286221) | soda lake metagenome | biome: soda lake; feature: Kulunda Steppe; material: water; isolation source: sample PL-Br10 brine of Picturesque Lake | place: Russia: Kulunda steppe | collected 2010-07 | reverse complement strand
TACTCGCCCCAGGTTGTTATTAGGCACCAAAACGAATGATTCGCAGCACATGCACGGGAACTCGGTGTACCATTTCGTCATCTCTTCATCTGTGCGGGTCGACATCTTGCAGTTGCTCTCGTCGACTACAACGGAGACCGACGGCGTCATCGAACAGCTGGATGCGAGCACTTCGGCAGTCTATACGGCACTCGCCGATCTGAAACAACGAGGCGTCCTCTTTGAGGGAGACGATGGCTGGCAGCTTACAGGCCAGGGGCGGCTCGTCCTGGATCTGATCGAGCAGCACGAATCGACGTTCCGGACGATCGAACGCGATCAGGCATATTGGGAGAACCACCGCACCGATCACCTCCCCCGCAAGTTTCGCCGCCGACTTCCCGAACTTGGCGAGTACGAGATCGTTCGGTCGGAGCCACCGGATGTCAGGGCACACGCCAGAGCGGTCGTCGAACTGCTCGAACGTGCCGAGAGCTGCGCTACTGCCGTTCCGATCTACGTGCCGGAGTACAGGGATGCGTTCCCAAACAGCCAAGACTCCCGGCTCGTCTTCCCACCCCGTGTCATCGATCAGCTACAGGCGGAAGTCAAGGCCGGTGACCGCGGGCGCATACAGGAAAAAGACGCAGTCCAGTACAGAGTCGGCGATGTCAACTTCGGGTTCACGGCCGCCGAGGAGTTCATGATGATCGCACTCCGACCGACGACCGATTCGATGGTCGAGTCGGTACTGATCTCGGAAGATGACGCCGCGATACAGTGGGCCGAGGAGCTGTACGAATCGATCTGGCACGACGCCGAACCGCTCGAATCCTATCTCGATGGCGACTGACTGTCGCTCGAAATATCATATTTCATATACTACGGAATGTTTTTGCCATTGTGGTGGTTTTTTACCCCAATAAAATATTTTTACACAAGATACTGCCAATTTTATTAATCATACGTCAAAACCAGAGTGTATGGATCGAACGCAGAGGCAGGACGACACGGTCCGAATGGGGCGGCGCAAATACATTGCAGTCGGCACACTCGCTGCGGTGGGGATCGCCGGCTGTTCGAGCAACGACGACGAGTCAGCGAACACGCCGGAAGAGGCCACAGAGACGTTTTATGAGACGTTGTACGCAGAGCAGGATATCGAGGCGACAAACGAGATGTACCACCCGGAGAGTCCGTTCGGTGACCTCGCCGCAGAGACATTCGAGCCCTTCGGTGGGCTGGAGAACATCTCGACCGTCGTGGAGTCCACCGAAGTGGTCTCCGAAGAGGATGGGGCGGCAGAAGTCCACGCGGATGTTGAGTACAACACCGCTGAAGGGACACTGAACAACACGGATTACATCGAGCTTCGCCAGCACGACGGGGAGTGGCAGATCTACCGATGGCTGGCCGAAGCCGTCCGGGAGCAGCTGGCGATCGGCACAGTCGAGGAGTTCTACGCCGTGTTGTACGCCGAGAACGATATCGAGGCAACGAATGAGATGTATCATCCGGAAAGCGATGCACCCGAGTTGACTGCTGACGTCTTCGAACCCTTCGGCGGGCTAGAGAACATTACGACCGTCATCGAATCCGCCGAGGTCGTCTCCGAAGGCGGTGGAGAGGCAGAAGTGCATGCGGAAGTCGAGTACCACCTGCCGGAGGAAACGATGACCAACACCGACTACGTGTTCCTCCGGTTCGGGGAAGAGGGGTGGCTGATCGACGAGTGGGCTCCCGAAGCGAACCGCTAGACCAGACTCTCGTACTCGTCGAGATACTGGTCGTACACGTCCAGTGCCTGTTCGATCGGCTCGCTATCGGTCATGTCGACGCCGGCGGTTTCGAGCAGTTCCAGCGGATAGCCGTGTGAGCCACTCTGGAGAAACTCTCGGTACCGTTCCGCGGCAGGTTCGCCTTCGTCTCTGATTGCTTCGACGAGTGCCACGGCAGCACTGATCCCAGTCGAGTACTGGAAGACGTAGAACGCCCGGTAGAAGTGTGGAATCCGCATCCACTCGCGGGCGATACGGTCGTCGATGACACCCGGTTCGTAGTACTCTCCTTTGAGTTCCCGATACAGGTCGTCGAGGCGATCCGCAGTGAGCGGTTCGCCCGCAGCGGAGAGTTCGTGGGTGCGCTGTTCGAACTCGGCGAACATTGTCTGGCGGTACAGGGTCGACCGGAACCGTTCGAGATACTGATTGAGAATGTGCCGGCGCAGCCGTTCGTCCTCGACAGTCTCGAGCAGATGATGAGTGAGTAGCGTCTCGTTGACCGTCGATGCGATCTCGGCGATGAAGATCGTGTAATCCGCATAAACGTAGGGCTGGCTCTCGCTTGCCAGTTCGGAGTGCATCGAGTGACCGAGTTCGTGAGCAAGGGTGTACATCGAGGAGACATCGTCCTGGTAGTTCATCAGGATATACGGCTGTGAGTCATACGTCCCGCCGCTGTAGGCTCCTGACTGCTTGCCCGGTGTCTCGTAAACGTCGACCCACTGCGACTCCAGCCCCTCGGCCATCCGTGACTGGTAGGTCTCCCCGAGTGGTGCGACTGCCTCGGTGACGTACTCACAGGCCTCGTCGTAGGAAATTTCCGGACTCTCGCCCTCCACGAGCGGGATATACAGATCCCACATTCGGAGCTCGTCGCCGCCTGCCGCGTCGCGTTTCAACTCGGCGTGGCGGTGGAGCTTGTCGAGGTTGTCTCTGACCGTCCCAACGAGATTGTCGTAGACGTCGGTCGGGATGTTGGGGCCGTCGAGCGCTGCCTCGCGGGCCGTCTCGTAGTTGCGTGCTTCGGCGAGTTTTTCGTCTTTTTTGACGCTGTTGCGGTAGGCCGTGCTGACGCTGTTTCTGACAGTCTCCCACTCGTCGTAGAACTGCTCGTAGACCTCCTGACGGAACGCCCTGTCGGGGTGTTCTTGCAACGTTGTAAAGTTGTTGAGCGTGATCTGAGTCGCCTCGCCGTCGGGTTTCTCGACGGTCGGAAACGACATATCGGCGTTTGCGAGCATGTTGTACACCTCGCCGGCCGCACCGGTGATCTCGCCGAGTTCGGCGAGCAGGGTTTCGACCTCTGCCGACCGTGTATGCGGTTTCATCCGCAGAATGTCGTCAAAAAAGTGGGCGTAGGCCCGCAGATCAGGTTCGGCGTTCATCATCTCCTCGAGATCCTCCCGGTCGAGTTCCTGGAGTTCTGGCTCGACGAAACTTGTCGCTGAACTCGCCTCGGAAGCGAGTGACTGCGCACGCGTCGCCATTGCCTGGCGCTCGCCATCTCTTGTATCCTCGTCACGTCGCATGCGCGCGTAGGCGGCGACGTTCGCAACCTCGCGCATCACCTCCTCGTAGCGTTCGAGCAGGGAGAGCAGCGTCTCGGCGTCCGTTGTTGTCTTGCCTTCGTAGGCACGCAGATCGTCGAGTTCGGACTCGACGGTCTCGAAGGCCTGTTCCCACTGGTCGGTGCTTGCAAACAGCGAGTCGAGATCCCATTTGTAGGCCTGATCGATCTCACTCCGTTCGGGGACTGAACTCATTACTCGCCGTTGGTATCGTTGGTACGTAAAGCTGGCTGGTCGAACGGACTGTTCCCCTCGGTCCACTCCCAGCCCGGCAGCCGCGTCTGGAACCCGGCAGCGAGGGCGGCGTCTAGATCGTCGGTTCCTGCACCGTCACCCTCGTGGATGTGGACATCTGCGAAGTGGAAGGTCGCCTCACCGAGGAGCCGGAGCGGCTGCTGGCCGGCGAGCATCGCCGCGAGTTCGCGACCGAGTAGTTCGTCGACGATGAATCCTGGATAGTCGGCTTCGACGTCGAGATCGCGCAACAACGCGGTGAGCGCGGCGACGTTGACCGCCAGATCCCCATCCGCAAAGACCTCGTCGACGGCGGTTCGGTACTGCCGGGGTGTGATTTCGTCGACATCCGTCTCGAACAACTGTCCGAGATCCTCGCGGATGCCGTTGACCAGCGGGACGATCCGCTCCTCGCGAGCGAGTATCCACTCGTGTTCCTGGCTGACCTGCTCGGCTGTGAGCCTCATACGACGGATAGCGACCGGCAGCGGCCTATCTGTTTGGGTTGACGGTTCGGAGAGAGGGGCGAACAGGTTAGCAGACAGAACAGTTGTTGGTCGGTAATTCATATATGAGACGCTCGTACTGTCGAACAAGAAGCCACGATCTGTCGGTTGGGATTACCAATGAAGTATATCGAAGAGATACGCGCACTCGTCGTCGACGACAGCGATTTTTTTGCCTCGCTCACCGTCGATCAGCTCGAAACCGAACACGGTATTCGGGCAGTCAAAACGACCAGCGGCGACGAGGCCATCGAAACGGTGTACGCAGAGCCGTTCGACTGCGTCGTCAGCGATTACGATATGCCGGCAATGAACGGACTCGAACTGTACGAGCAGATACGAGCGTCGGGGATCGACATCCCGTTTATTCTGCTGACGGGCCGAACAGACGGTGACATCGTCACCGAGGCGATCGACCGCGGTGTCGACGACTACATCCACAAAGAGTCTGTCTCACAGCGGGACAGCTTTCAGGCGCTGGCAAACCGGCTCGAAACCGTCGCCTCCCAGTGGATGGCACAACAGCGGTACGAGACGATCGTCGAAAGCATGCCCGACCGGATTGCACAGGTTCGGCGGGACGGAACGATTCTGGCCGCGAACGACGTCGTCGCAGAGACGTACGGACTCACCCCCGCCGAGATGGTCGGCAAGCAGATCGACGACGTGCTTCCGGCACAGATCGCCAGCCAGTGGCGGGCCTACGGCGACGACGCACTCACCCGAAACGAGCGCGTCACGTTCGAACACAGCCACGACGGTCGTCACGCAGAGACGATCGTCGTCCCGGTCAACGCCGGCAGGGGAACCTATCAGGTCATCGCCCGGGATATCACAGCGCGTGTCGAGCGCGATATGTGAGACGACCGGCCAGGGAGAATGTCCGAGTTCGGCGGCCGGTAGGGGCTGCTCAGAGCCGGTTTTTGCGAAGATTTTTATAATACGCAGCGTCAATGCCGAGACACGGAATGGTTCTCCGGGCGTACGTCCGGATACCCTGCAGCATCACCTAATGTTCGACAATGTTTAGTCCGGTTATCGGCAGCGAACAGGTCACACGAGTGACTGACCAGCCGTCCGGACGGCAGGACGGTTCTGATCTATGAGCACGGTAGACAAACAACTCGAGGAAATAGAAGCGACGATAGAACAGGAAGTACCGCCTGACGTAACCATCACCGAGGTGACCTACGAGGGTCCGGAGCTCGTTATTTACACACGGGATCCGAAACGGTTCGCCCGTGACGGCGATCTCGTCAGACAGTTGGCATCGAAACTGCGAAAACGGATCACGGTTCGTCCGGATCCGTCGGCGCTGTCGAAGCCAGACGATGCCCGCCAGGACGTTCTCGACGTGATCCCCGAGGAGGCGGGCGTCACCGATCTCGATTTCCACATCGATACCGGCGAGGTCGTCATCGAGGCCGAAAAGCCAGGGATGGTGATCGGCCGCCACGGCGCGACACTCCGGGAGATTACACAGGAGGTCGGCTGGACGCCAGAAGTCGTCCGCACCCCGCCGATCGAATCCTCCACAGTGAAAAACGTCCGAAACTTCCTGAAGCAGGAACGAAACGACCGCAGAGACATCCTCGAACGGATCGGCAGACAGATCCACCGCGAGGAGATGTCCAACGACCAGTGGGTTCGCATCACGACACTCGGCTGCTGTCGCGAGGTCGGCCGCGCGGCCTTCATCATCTCGACGCCGGAGACACGGGTACTCGTCGACTGTGGCGACAAACCCGGCTCACCCGACGAGGTACCGTATCTCCAGGTGCCCGAAGCACTCGGCTCGGGGGCGAACTCGCTCGATGCGGTCGTGCTGACACACGCCCACCTCGATCACTCGGCGCTGATTCCGCTGCTGTTCAAATATGGCTACGACGGACCGATCTACACCACGGAGCCGACGCGAGATCTGATGGGGCTGCTGACGCTGGATTATCTCGACGTGGCAGCCAAGGAGGGTCGAACCCCACCGTACGAGTCGGAGATGGTCCGAGAGGCAGTCAAACACACGATCCCACTCGAGTACGGCGATGTGACCGACATCTCGCCGGATATCAAGCTCACACTGCACAACGCCGGCCACATTCTTGGCTCTGCGGTGTCACATTTCCACATCGGCGATGGGCTGTACAACGTTGCCTTCTCCGGCGATATCCACTACGACGACACCCGGCTGTTCAACGGCGCAGTCAACGATTTCCCGCGCGTCGAGACACTGGTGCTTGAGTCGACCTACGGTGGTCGAAACGACTACCAGACAGACCAGGAAGACTCCGAGCGAAAGCTCAAGCACACGATCAAAAACACCCTTGAACAGGACGGAAAAGTGCTGATTCCCGCCTTCGCAGTCGGGCGCTCCCAGGAGATCATGCTCGTCCTCGAAGAGGCGATGCGAGAAGGCGAGATTCCGGAAGTGCCGGTCCACCTGGATGGGATGATCTGGGAGGCGACTGCGATCCACACGACCTATCCGGAGTATCTGCGTGATGACCTCCGCGAGCGGATCTTCCACGACGACGCGAACCCATTTCTTTCGGAGCAGTTCAACCACATCGATGCCGGCGAGGAGGAACGACAGGATGTGGCCGACGAGGGGCCGGCGATCATCATCTCGACTTCGGGGATGCTCGAAGGCGGACCGATCCTCTCCTGGCTCGAACATCTCGGCGGTGACCCGGACTCGAATCTCGTCTTCGTTGGCTACCAGGCACAGGGAACACTCGGTCGGCGGATCCAGAACGGCTGGGAGGAGATCCCGGTCGACGACGGCGGCCGTGGCCGGAACACGCTGACGCTGAAGATGGGTGTCGAAACGGTCGATGGCTTCTCCGGCCACGCCGACCGACAGGGGCTTGAGAACTTCGTCCGGACGATGAATCCACGCCCCGAGAAGGTGCTCTGTGTCCACGGCGACGAATCCTCGACACAGGATCTCTCCTCGGCGCTGTACCACGAGTTCAACATGCGAACGTTCGCACCCAAAAACCTGGAGACGTTCCGCTTCCTCTAGCTGTTGTCACCCAGTAGATACAGCCCGCTGAAATACACAAAGGCAAACACGAACGCGAACATCACTGTCTCAGTGGGGTCGATCGACTCACCCTGAAACAGCGACACGCCAACCCAGAGAACAACAGCGACCACTGTGATCAACGCGGCAGTCAGAACGGTCGCAACGTAGGGAGTTCGGTCCACACGGTTCGGTGTTGAACCTCCTCTCTGAAAGCTTTATCTGCCGTCGACATCCAGGCGTTAGTCGTCGGCGGCTGCAGGTCCGGCGGTGTCGATCCGTGCCGCGGACGGCTCCGGAAGTGACCGCGTCACCTCACCGAGTGACTCGAATCCATCCGCAACCTCGGACATACTTCCCGAGAGTTCGTGCGTGAGATCGCTCATCTCGTCGAAGGATTCCTGAAGTTTTCTGGCTGCGCTGGCGATGTCGTCTTCGATTGGTTCGTCCGCGGCGGTGTCGTGTTCCGTCATCATACTCTATGCAATGTTCCACTGTCCCCTGTAGATACTACCTAACGAGTTTGTACCTTGCCCACAACCTGATACCTAACAAGTTTGGTTATTGTGATTGTCCAGGAGACGGTGCGTCACGAGCCCGCTCGCCCTCTGTCAGATTTTGCACCCACAGTAAAGCGACAGTCAGTGACATCACCACTACAGTAAAGCGACAGTCAGTGACATCACCACTACAGTGCGTCGGCGGTTAGTGACACCACGAGCACGGTGTGTCGACGGTCAGCTACAAATAGTTGGTACAAAATACCAACAGTATGGTCAACCAGATCAAAGCGTCGGGAACCGAAGGGGTGGCGTTGCAGATTACGAGACCCGCACGGGCGGCAGGCCTGGTTGAAGAAACCAGCGACGGCGAGGCGACGTACCTCGGGACTGTTCGGGTGTACGCCTTCGATCAGCTGTTGCTGGCTGTCGACACAGATGCAGTCTCACCGAAAGAGACAGCCGAGCTAGTGGCGAGTGCCGCCCGGGATACAGACAGTATCTACCGGGCGATGGATGCGTCGGTCCAGATCGCCGGCAACGGCTATCAGTTGCAGTTACCGCCCGCGCGTGATGCGGGGTTCGAGATCGGTGATCGCGCGCCCTGTCATCCCGCACCCGGGCTGCTCGTGATCTCCAGAGATGACGCCACGAGCGCAGGAGCAGACGCAGTCCGACTCGCGCGAGATCTCGTGACGATCCGAAGAGACCAGACTTCCTCGCAATGAGCACGCTTAAGATTCGGGCCCTGTTTCTACCGGGCATGCAAACACGGGATCTGTCGGCGCACATCCCATACAGTGCCGGCCGTGGTGTCGAAGAAGTCGCTCGCGATCTCGGTCTCGACCCTGACGGGCTGGTGAAACTCTCCTCGAACGAGAACCCCTTCGGGCCGAGTCCGGACGCGATCGAGGCGGTCAAAGCGGCAGCCGACCGGATCCATACCTACCCGAAAGCAGCCCACACCGACCTGACGGCGGCGATCGCCGACGACTGGGACGTCGATCCAGCACAGGTGTGGCTCACTGCTGGCGGTGACGGGCTGCTCGATTACTTCGGACGAACCTTTCTGACCGAAGACGACCGCGTCCTCGCCCCGGACCCCGGATTCGCGTACTACCCGATGAGCGCCCGGTACCACGGTGCTGCAGTCGACCAGTACCGCATCGAGAAGGCAACTGGGTTCGAACAGACTGCCCAGGGGGTACTCGACGCCTACGACGACCACCGGATCGTCTACGTGACGACGCCGCACAACCCGACCGGCTCGGAGATGCCGCTTCCGGAGATCGAACGGCTGGCCGAAGCAACCGGACCAGAGACGCTCGTCGTCGTCGACGAGGCCTACGGCCACTTCACCGACCAGCCCGCTGCTCGTCCGCTGCTCGACGAACGTGAGGATGTTGCGATCTTGCGAACCTTCTCGAAAGCCTACGGGCTGGCAGGGCTCAGACTCGGCTACGGACTCGTGCCGACCGAGTGGGCCGATGCCTACGAGCGCATCAACACCCCGTTTGCAGTGAACCTGCCCGCCTGCGAGGCCGGGCTCGCGGCACTCGGGGACGACGACCACGTCAAAAAGACAGTCGAGACAGCACAGTGGGCCCGCGAATACATACACGAGAATCTTGCTGCCCGGACCTGGGAAAGCGGCGGGAACTTCGTCCTCGCCGAGGTGGGCGATGCCTCGGCTGTCGCTGCGTCGACCCAGGCCGAGGGCGTGATCATCCGAGACTGTTCGAGTTTCGGACTCCCCGAGTGTGTCAGAATTACCTGTGGCACCCGCGAGGGAACGAAACGGGCAGTCGAGACGATAAACGAGGTGATCGAGGAGTGAGAGTCGCCGTCACCGGCACACCCGGCACCGGCAAGACGACCGCGACACGCGGACTTTCGACCGACCTCGAAGTCGTCCATCTCAACGATCTCGTCACCGAGGAGGGACTGACGACCGGACACGACGACGATCGTGACTCTGCGATCGTCGACATGGAGGCAGTCGCCGAGTGGCTCGACGGTCGCGAGGAGATCTGCTTCGAGTCACACCTCGCTCACTACTTCGAGGCGGATCGGGTCGTCGTGCTTCGCTGCCATCCGGACACGCTCGAAGACCGGCTGGACGATCACACCGAAGAGTCGATCACGGAGAACGCAGAGAGCGAGGCACTCGACGTGATCCTCGGTGAGGCAGTCGAGCGCCACGGCACCGACCGAATCTACGAGATCGACACGACAGACCGCGCGCCCGCGGACGTTGCTGAAGCGATCGAGGCCGTCATTGAGGGGCGACGCGAACCGAGCGCTGGCACCGTCTCGTTCATCGAGTATCTATGACACTGAGTGCGTTCCGGCCGCTGGCCGACCGGATGATGGAACCGCTGGTTGCGGGGGCAAAACGTGTCGGCCTCACACCGAACAGCGTGAGTATTCTCGCCCTCGTTGCCGCTATTGCGAGTGCGGTCAGCTTCTACGCTGCTGGCGACTGGCAGCTTTTGTATCTCGTCGGTGCGCTGTTCGTCTTTTGTAATGGTGTGCTCGATCTGGTCGACGGCGGGCTCGCCCGCGAGCTCGGGACTGCCTCACCGGCCGGTGATCTGCTCGATCACGTCCTCGATCGGTACGCCGATCTGATCATCATCACTGGGCTGGCAGCCGGAATCGGGGAGTACGCACTCGGGCTGGCAGCCGTCACGGGTGTGTTAATGACCTCCTATCTCGGGACGCAGGCACAGGCAGTCGGGCTGGATCGCGTCTACGGGGGCCTGCTCGGCCGGGCGGACCGACTCGCACTCACTGGCGTGGTCGGTGCAGTCGCTGCCTTCGTCTCGACACCACTTGCCGGCTTCACCGTTGTCGGGTGGCTCCTGGTCGTCTTTGCCGTCGTCGGTCACATTACCGCACTCCAGCGGTTCTATCACGCGATGCGAGCGCTGGAGTGAGCTATTCGCTGCGTGTTCGTCTGTCCCACCCAGAACGGGAATCCACGCCGCAGACACTCACGTGCCGGTCGTTTACGCGTCACCGACAGGCGGGTGCAAAAACAGCGCATCGGCAACGACTGCGAGACAAAAAAGGGCACCGGCTCCAACCGCGAGCTCGTACGGGACCGCGAGTGCAATCCCGGTGACGACTGCCAGTGCAAACACCAGCGGAATGACAGTCAGCACCAGATCGTATCGTGTCAGTTGGTCGAGCACCCGTTGCCAGAATGTGCTTTCAGATCTGTGCTCAGTGTTGCGACTAACTGCCATTCTTTTCTCACCTCCTATGTATATCTATGAGGGTTATCGTATATAAAATTTTCTCGGGGCTTTGAGCCAATTCATGGAAATCCAGCGTAGTGGCGCTGTAAATAATTCTAATAACTTATGAGAATTATATGCGAAAATAAACGCAGTACTGCAGTCGAGACAGACAGCTACTGAGCAGCTGTTGACCACAAAGAAACAGTCAGCGGGCTGTGATCAGTCACTCGCTCCGCGGTCCGACCGCGAGGGTGGCGGGACCTGGTCAGATGTCGGCGTCTGTCCGGGGAGGACACAGCGCTGTGGTTCCTCGTTGACGTGGGCGTACTGTCCGGGGGTGTTCGCAAGGGGGTGGGCCGGATTCCGATCACCCGAGATGCGTGCTGCACGCACCTCGTCGAAGCCACAGAGCCTGGCACGGATGCCGCGCCAGTGGTTGTCGGTTCGGTCGGGGACAGAGATGCGATGTGGACTCTCGTAGCGGCCGTTGTTCGCCGCCAGTACGGAGGCGTTGACGTTCGCTGCGAGGTCGTCGTGGTCGAGGAGAAGTCCAATGCGCGCAGTCGGCGGTGAACGTGTTGCGAGTACATCCAGGCCGAGGTGCAGTGCCTGATACTCGGCGACGTTGTTGTTCGGTGGTTCGTTCGGGACCGAAAGGCGTGTGACTCGCGTTCCGTCCCGTGTTTCGATGACGACACCGAGACCACCACCCGACCGCCGGAACGAGCCATCGGTTGCCAGATAGAAGTCTCGGTGGTGGGTCGCCGGCGGGTGGGCGATGTGTGGCGTTGGTGCCTCGTCGAACAGATCTCTGAGTGACGGCCGGCCGTATGCGGCCATACAGTAGCTACTTGCCCAACCCTCTTAAATTGTGTGCGAAACCCTACCGCTGGCCGTGCTGATGACCGACGTACAGCGCACAGACATTGAGCGCAACCAGGACGACGAACGCCGTAATCATCGATGTCGAATCGAGACCGACCACAAGCAAGGAAAGATGCATGAACGGAAGCACGATTGCAGCCCAGAACGAGATCCGCCTGATCGGTCGGAGGAGGATATTGGGGACCGATTGGTGACGAAGCGTCTCACGAAGGAAGCCAGGATCGGTGATGGAGGAGCCCGACATGTTACTGTGTACACATGCGTAGTATATATAACCAGACGAGCATTCGGGATATTTTGGCACATTTTGTGCAACCAACACGATCTGAAGACATTTTATAACTAGCGCTTAGTTGCGTAGATATTTTATACTAGCAGCTAAGGACGTCATGGAAACTCGCCAAGAACCGTCACGGAGAGTTCGTTTGTGCCACCTGGGATCTCGATCGAGACCGAATCACTGATCGCGTGTGGAACAGCGTTCCGCCACTGTCTGACGGCGTCTCTGTGCCACTCGTGGTGGCGGTCGACAGTGTAGGAAACATCCGGGTCGGCACGGAGTTCGTCTTCGGTGTCTGCGGGCCGGGGATACGGCGGGAGCGAGTCCTCGACGAACTGCCGAGGCTCGATGTGTATCGGCTCGGGCTCGTCGTCGTACCCTGCCCCGGTTTCGACGTGGAGTCGTGCGCGCATCCGCCCACTAAACGGCGGTGTCACCCGGAGAACGGCCTGTGTTCCGGTCGTCCGGTTCATCTCCAGTGCGGAGACCAGATCCGTACCGGTCACTGCGACCGAGTTCACGACTGCTGGGTCAGACGATTCCCGAGACACACTCGGTCTACGGCTCGAATTACAAAAGCTGTTGTGTGTCGCTGTATCAAGAGGGCTGTCTCAGACGGACACTCACTCACAGAGCCGAAACACGTCGGCATCAGCAGTAGTCTCGACACCGTGTGCTGCGTCGGCAACCGACTCGGGGTACTCGCTGTTCGCGTAGCGCGAGCGAAGGCTCGCCAGCACAGCATCCCGCGTACAGGCTCTGGCGGCGCTGCCGATTGGTGTTGCACTCCCAGTAAAGGTCGCCTGCTCACCGGCAGGGTCACAGCCAACGACGACGGCGTCGGTCGTCGTTCCCGGAAAGCCAGTCTCTGCGAGGAGTGTCGCTGCCTTGGCTTCGACGACCACTGCGAGCAGATTCGCAAGCGCTCCATCGGCGAGTGCTCTATCGGTTCCGACGATGAGATTTACCGTCCCAGCGTCCGGGGTGTCAGCCGAGTGTTCGCGCCCGCTCCCCTCGATCGGAAGCGCCGCCGGGTTCGAGATTCCCGCGGTCGCGTACACCTCGACGGGACCGGAGCGTGCCCCCCGAAGATGGTCGAGGTCGACGCCGGTGAGCAGCGTTGGACCGGTCTCTTCGAAGCCAGCCTCGGTGCGGCGGCTGGCCACATAGTCGTCGATATCCGTCCGGGACCACCCCTCGGGAACGGAGATGTTGTACGCAACGTCGCCGTCGGCGAACCCACCGCCCCAGCCACTGGAGAGCCAGCGTGTTCCCGGCCGCCGGAGCCGTAACAGCTCTGTCGACACTGTCGGCTCAAACATCCCCGAGCACCTCTAGCAGCCGGTCGTTCTCCGCCGGCAGTCGGACAGCAACACGAACGTGTGCGTCGAGTCCCCGAAAGCTCCGTGCGTCTCGGAGCGCAATCCCGCGGTCTTCGGCTGCGGTGAGAAGCCGGTCAACATCCCGGTCACCAACAGCCAGCAACAAAAACGGTGCGTCCGACGGGGAGACATCGAACCACGTCGACAGCTCCTCGGCTAGACGCTCGCGCTCGCGATCGACCCGTTGTCTGGTCTCCGCGACGAAGGCAGTCTGCTGGAGGCAGTAGCGGCCGACCGCCAGTGCTGGTGTCCCGACGTTCCAGGGGCGGCGAACCGTCTCGAGTCGCTTCCGGAACTGCCCGGTCGCGACGGCAAAGCCCGCACGGATGCCAGGCATCCCAAACAGTTTCGTCAGCGACCGGGCAACAACGACCCCCTCAGCGCCCGCAATCGACGGCTGTGGGGTGAAATCCAGAAACGCCTCGTCGACGAGCAGGCGCGTCTCGGCTGCCCGACAGCGCTCGGCGAAGGCACGAAGCGCCGCGTCGTCGTAGAGCCGTCCTGTCGGATTGTTCGGGTTGCAGACGATGGCGAGGGCGTGATCGGACGGATCGGCGTCCAGGATCTCGGCCTCGTCGACGAACACTGGCGTCGCTCCTTGCAGGCGGACCTCACGGGCGTACTCGCTGAAGCTTGGGGCCGGGAGGAGCACTGACTCACCCGGCTCGACCGCCAGCTCGATCGCTAGCCGGATTGCTGCCAGCCCACCCGGTGTCGGCACGACCTGGGCTGGCGCACAGCCGACGTACGCCGCCGCTGCCTCGCAGTACGCCTGCGGTGGCTCCGGTGGATACGATCGTGCAGCCGACAGCGCTTCGGTGTAGACGTCTCTGACACCGTCGGGAATCTCCGGATTGGTGTTCGCGCTAAAATCCAGAAGCGCGGGGTCGTCACTGCTGCCGTGGGGCACCCGCTCGGTCGTGTCGGCACTGTCAGGCTCCATCGTCTGCTGTAAGTGTCTGGTAGTGCTGAACCGTTCGATCCCGAACGGTACGCATCGGGACACCGTCGCGTTTTGCAAGCGCAAGCGCGCCGCCCATCCCGACGCCCTCTTTGGCTTCCCCTCGGCAGTACGCATCGAGTGCGACGTGATCGCGCTGGTCGAAGCCGGGGTCGGTGACCGTCAACTCGACATCGAGGCGGTCTGCGAACGCCCGGAGTGAAACACTGTCGTCCGCTTCAACGAAGGACGTCGTCGCGACCGAAAGTTGGCGGTCGATTCCCGCGTGTCGGAGTAACGCGGCAACCGTGAGTAGCTGGGTCCCGCCAGCGAGCGTGACGGATTTCCCGCGTTCCATCGCGCCGGCTGCAATCCCGAAGACGCCAGCAAGCACTGGATCGCCAACCAGCCTGACTGCGTCGAGTGGGTCACCAGCTAGCTCGCCTTCTCCAACGTCACTTGCAGCCAGTGCCGAGGAGACAACCTCCCGTTTCAGCGAGAGCGGATTCTCCGGCAGCGAGGAGGAGACACTGGCTGGCTGCCCGAGCGCAGTCAGTACCGCAAGTGCTGTCGTCGTCCCACCGGGGATGGTCTCGCCGATAAAAAGTTCGTCATCGGGCAGCGCCGCAGCGAGTTCCCGTCCGCGGTCGAACAGTGTCTCGGCCGCCGGGACTGCCTCGCCGGTTCGGATGTCGGCACCCGGCCCCTCGCCGATCGTCACTGTCGGGGCTGCTGTCCGGGTCGTGAGCCCGGCGTCGACCGCGAGCAGATCGAAATCAGTCAACGAACGGACTGCACGGGTGATCACCGCTGGCGTCGGACAGCCGGTCGGACTGACCGGAACGGTGTGGGCCACCGGCTCGCCGTATACAACCAGCTCCAGATCCGCGGCCGGTGTGTGGGCAGTCGCCGCAGGATCGGCACCGGCGGCGCTGATCCCGTCGATCGTCGCCGTCTCGGTCGTGCCGGCGACGATGGCGAATCTCACACCAGCACCTCCGCAATCTGTGCATCAGCCGGTCGGTTGACGTTGACAGCGAGTGAAACAGCCTCACACACACGCCGTCTCTCCTCACCCTCCCCGACAATATTCACTCCTGTCGGTGCGAGTACCCGATCCTGTGTTTCGACGGTGGTGTCGACGCTCATGCCGAGGGATTGTTTTCGTTCGGCGGGGATATAGACGGCGACCGAGCCGCCGTCGAACCCGGTGAGTACGTCATCGACAACGGCGGACGAAAGCAGTGGGAGATCAGCGGCGACAGTGAGAAGCGGCGTGCCAGTCTCCTCAAGAACACGCTCTAGATCCGCGACGTACCCCTCGCCGGGTGTCTCGATCACCGACACGCCCCGTCGTTGCAGTCGCTCCCGTGTCGCTGGTGTCTGTGGCGAGACAGCGCCGTGGATAGTGTCGACCTCGCTCGCGTCGAGTGCGTCGAGGACGCGAGTCACCATTGCCTTGCCATCGATTTCGAGCAATGGCTTTTCGCCATCGATGCCGAGACGCCTGCCGCGACCGCCACACATCACAGCTGCGTCCATGCGATCACCCCCGCATGCAGTGCAACGACGCGACTGATCTCGTTGCAGGCCCCAAAGACATCACCGTTGACGCCGCCGAGTCGGCTGTCTGCCCACCAGACAACGACGGCAGTCGAGCCAACACCGGCGGCGAACGCGACCGAACTCGCGGGGTCGGGCCAGGTCAGGGCTGCGGCTGGAAGCGAAACGATCACCGGAAGGAGTATCGCAGATCGAGTCGCCCCTGTCAGCTGCGAGCCAAGCCCCTCGTGTGTCGCGGTGCCGAAACAGGCCACGACGGCCATGCCGAGTTTCGCGCTTACCTCTGCGGTCACAATAAGCAAGAGTGCTCGTCGGGGGTATGAGAGTATCGCAAGCACAGCCAGCACAACCGCGGCGAGGAGGAGCACGACCGCGAAAACGGCGCCGACGCCGACGGTCGTATCTTTGAGAACCTCCCGGCGTTGTTCGGGTGAGCCGTGGACGACGGCCGCATCACCGAGATCGGCGACCCCATCGAGATGGGTGATACCGGTCAGCAGGTACAGCCAGCACACAAACAGCACTGCAGCTGTCGGCGCAGGGACAGGGAAGAGGAGTGCGAGTGAAGCCACTCCCCCGATCCCATACCCCGCAACCGGCAGGACGGCTGGCGTGTCGGTAAAGGCGTTCCAGGCCTGTTCGTCCCGACCGACGGGGAGCCGTGTGAGAAAGCCGATCGCGCCACGGAGCGCACTCAGAGCCACACCGCCACCCCCGTCAGCACGAACGCAGCGATTCCCGCAACCGTCACCACTCGCAGGCAGCGGGTCGCCTGTGAAACCGTTGGCAACTCCGCGTCCGGGTTCAGCGTATACGCGCCACGTTTCGTGAGCCGAACGCCGCCGACCGCTGCAATCGTCGCCATCGGCCAGCCCGAGTTGGGCGAGGATGGCTCACCAGCCCACTCGCGGGCTTGCACCACTGCTCCCGGATCGAGCGCAGCGGCCGCGATCAACACCGCAGTGAGCCGAGCCGGAACCCACATGAGCAGATCGTCCAGACGGGCACTCGCCGTGCCAACGGGTTTCGAGCGGTAGCCGAGCATCGAATCCATCGTGTTGACCGCCTTGAGAAAGCTTGCCGCGCCGACGCCCACAGCCAGCGCCACACCTGGCCCGAGCCCCACAGCCAGCGAGAGCTGAACACCGACAGCGAAGGTAAACAGCGACGCGACGAGTCCATCAGCGAGATTCTCCGCGGCGCTTTCGACGGCTGCACTCCGGAGTTCGCCGCCGTCGAGCGTCGCCGTCTCCCTGCCGACCAGCGCCCGGATCTCTGTCCGGGCCCGGTCGATCTGCCCATCGGTCAGCGCGAGTATCTTCCGCCCTGTCTCAACGAGCAGCCGTAGACTCACCGTGGTAAAAAGAAACAGTCCGCCGACAGCGACACCCAGCCACGGATCGACACGAACAGCGAGGGCAGTGGTACCGGCAGTGAGTGCTGCGGCGAAAAGCGGGAGGCAGACAGCAACCACCGTTCCGACGAGAACTGGTGAGGACCACTCGCGGTCGAAGACGGCGACGAGTCGCCCAAACAGCGCAACGGGGTGGATACGCGCTGGTGGTTCGCCAACGAGCAGATCCGCAACGGCTGCGAGGAGGAGTGTCATCACAGGAAGCGAAAGTGGCTGTGTCACGTTAGCCCTCATTGATCTGTTCCGAGATAGTGTTCAGCGAGTCGCTCTCGGTGAGAATAACGCGCGCACCCGCCGCCCTCGCACCGCCGTCTGTCTCGGGGTCGTCCCCGATATGGATGAGTGCCGAAACGGGGCAGCCGAGTTCGGCCGCCACCGCCTCGAATGCGCGTTCGTCGGGCTTGCGCCAGCCACAGTCGACGCTCACCACAACGGCATCGAAGACGGACGCATCGAGTGGCGACCGCGCGAGTGTTCGCCCGACGAGCCCCGGAACACTACAGTTCGAAAGGATACCGACCGGGCCCCGATCGGCTGCGGTCTCGATCGCAGCAGTTGCTCCCTCGCGAACCCGAACTGATCGGTCGAAAGCAGCGAGCACGGCCTCCGCGACGACTGCCTGTTCGCCCCCGACGATCGCCTGGACGTGTTTCGGGAGCGGACTCTCCCTCCCCTCGGGAACGTCGAACTGCGGTGTTCGGTAGGCCTCCTGCCACTCCGGTGGGATGTCGATGTCGCGTGCGGCAAGCTCTGTGGCGATCGCGTCGGCAGGATTGTCGGGCGTCTCAGCATCGACGAGCGTGCCGAACAGATCGAAACTCGTCGCAGTCCGCTCGCTCCGGCTGGTGGTCATCTCGCTTCGGACACCTCCTCGAGTGGAACGGAACAGATCTCCGAAAGCCACTCGTCGTCGAGGACGTCGAGAAGCGACGCGGCGGCGTCGTAGGGTGCGGTCGCCGTCGCGGACGCCTCGGGCCGGGAACTATCCGTCCGCTGAAACACCGTCTCGAGAAACGCCGTTCTGACGTTTTCGTTTTCGAACAGTCCGTGGAGATAGGTGCCAAGCACCGAGCCGTGCGCTGCGCTCTGTTCGTCGAGCGGCCGGCTCGCAGTCCTCGTGTGTTCGGTCTGGCCCATGTGGATCTCGTAGCCCGACACCTCGCCAGTCGCGCCGGCGAGCGGACCAGCCCCCGACACGTCGACTGTCGTCTGTTGGACCCGTTTTTTTGACTGGAAGCAGGTTTCGACCGGCAAGCGACCAAGCCCCTCGACCGTGCCGTCCTGGTCGGTCGACTCGATTCCGGCGTTCGTGATCCGTTCGCCAAGCATCTGGTAGCCACCACAGACGCCGATGATCGGGCCAGAAAACGACGCAAGCTCCTCGTCGAAGCCAGCGTCTCGAAGCGCGAGCAGATCGTCGACGGTGTTTTTGGTTCCTGGAATGACGACCGCATCGACGCCCACCAGTGTCGAATCGAGCGGAACGTAGGCGACGCGAACGCCGTTGCACCGAGCCAGCGGATCGAGATCAGTGAAATTCGAGATATGCGGGAGTCGGGGGACGCCGATAGTTACCTGCGTGTCGGTTTCGTGTCCTGTGTCAGTCCCGTCGTTGGGACGGTGCGAGCCACGTTCACCCTCGGCTGGTAAGGAGAGACTGTCTTCGGCCGGCAGGCCGGGATCGTCGTAGGGAACGACACCGACGACCGGGACGCCCGTCCGGGATTCGAGTTCGTCGATCCCCGGTTCGAGCAGGGAGCGATCACCGCGGAACTTCGTGATGACGATCCCCGCAACGCGCTCGCGGATATCGCCGGGCATGAGTTCGAGCGTGCCATACAGGCTGGCGAAGACGCCGCCGCGTTCGATATCACCGACGAGCAGGATCGAGGCGTCGGCAAACCGGGCAGTTTCGACGTTCGCCAGATCCCGCTCGTGCAGGTTGATCTCCGCAATGCTTCCTGCTCCCTCGGCGATAATAAGGTCGTACTCGGCGGCCAGCCGGTCGTGGGCCCCAACTGCTGCAGTCCGTGCCTCGCCCCAGTGTTCGTCGTAGTAGGTTCCGGCCTCGTAGTGGCCGACGGGCTGGCCGTCGACGACGAGCTGGCTCTCGCCGTCACCCCGTGGTTTCAGGAGCACTGGGTTCAGATCCGTCGTCGGTCCAATCTCGGCGGCGCGGGCCTGGCTGTACTGCGAGACGCCGATCTCTCCCCAGTCACCCTCTGGTGTCAGCACGGCGCGGGCGTTGTTGCTCATGTTCTGGGCTTTGAACGGCGCGACCGAGATACCCGCCCGCGAGAACCGTCGACAGAGTCCGGCGACGACGGTGCTCTTGCCGACGTGACTCGCCGTCCCTGCAACCAAAAGCGTGTCTGTCATTTCGAGTTCATTTCCCTTCCCGTCGCTCTCATCTAAAACTCCGTTCCTTTTCGTGCGTCTTCGCCCGCATCGAATGGATGTTTCCTCTTGCGGACTTCGGTGACGAGATCGGCGTGGTCACGGAGATAGGTCGGCTCCTCGTGACTGCCGGTGAGGACGAGTTCGAGCCCATCGGGTTTGGACTCGACGAGGTCGACGACCTGTTCGGGATCGATCAGTCCGCGGTTGGCTGCATACAGGATCTCGTCGAGAACGAGCATGTGGACACCGTCTTCTGGTGGGCTGTCGAGTGGAAACGGCGACTGGAGATCGGCCTGGCTGGCCGCGTCGATGAGTTCCTCGGCGCGCTCGAATCCTGCCGCGGCTTCAGATTCGTGAGACTCCTCACGCGTGCTGTCGCGGTCGCCGTGCCAGCCGTAGTGGCCGGCGTTCTCGTAGCTAATGGCGGCCATTGCGTGGATCGCGTTGTACTCGCCGCGGACGTCCTCGACGCTGCCGGCGCCGCCTTTCATGAACTGGAGGACGTGGACGCGGTAGCCATGTCCTGCCGCCCGGAAGGCCATCCCGAGTGCGGCAGTCGTTTTGCCCTTGCCCCCGCCCCACCAGAGTTGAACGAGCCCGAACGAGTCGGGTGCCGAGGGAGCAATCTCACGCTCTGTTGGGGAGTGCGGCCCTGCGTCCCTGCTAGTGTTGTCGGTCACTGCTTGTGAACAACTGCAGTTGCAGTAATGAAATACTTATTGCCTCGAACGTCTCGCAGTGGCGGCGGGAACGGAAGTGGTCCACGGGGGGACTTCAAGCCACCCGCATAGGTAGGCCAACCCCATACCTGGATGAAACGCGAACAGTGGATATGAGCGAGACACCGACATCGTTCGTCTGTGCGGCGTGTGGTGAGGAGATCGATAGCTCTCCGGCGATCCGGGAGGCGTTACTGGCAAGTGGCTGTCCGCTCTGTGCAACAGCCGTCGACGAGTGGAATTTCGCGTAGCCCTGGTGGACCGTTGTTACTAACTGTCTCATCGGCGTACAACCGCAACAATGACCGACGAGCCCAGCGCCGGGATCAGCCGTCGGGGATTTCTCGGCCGATTGGGTGTCGGTGGGCTCGCCACCGCGGCCGGCGGGGCGTTCCTGTGGAACAGACCAGCCTCACCAGCAGGCGGAGCCGACTACGGCACGGTCTCGCCCGACAGCGAGCCGGTGGCCGAATCCGACCAGCCCTATGCCGTCTGGCAGTACCGCCGCAGCGGTGAAGAGTTCGAGTCGACACTCCCGATAAACGTCGTCTGTCCACTTGCGTGTGCGACCGTCGGTGATCTGCTCGACGTGTTCCGTGAAGCAGGCTGGTACAGTAATCCCGAGGAGTACGTCCGCTACGCCTGGGACCGTGAGACTGAGGAGTACAAGCTCCAGGAGTGGTCCGCGGCGGAGACGAACTTCGGACACAGTGGCCGCCATCACGTCCGCTGCTGGGAGACAGACGCCACAGCGTCGATCCAGGCACACGTCGACACCAGGGCAGCACCCGGCCACAGCATCGCATCACACGCAGACGCACAGCGCGGCGTCGAGGGGGTGTTCGAGAATGCTGGCTGGACCGTCGAGACCGACGCGCTCGATTTCCGTAACGACAGCGGCCCGGATCACGACGGCCTCGTCTCGGTACTCCGCGGAGGAGAATCCTGATGACAAGAGACGACTCGCGACTGGCACACCCGCTTTTGGGAACTGATCCCCGTCTGAGTGCGATCGGGCTTGGCTACCTGGTAGTCGTCGTCGTGCTCGTGGTCGCGAGCGTCTGGCGGCAGGCGCTGTTTCTCTCGGGCGGACGCCTCCCCGTCGCCGTCGACGGACTCTCCTGGCTGGTGATCTTCCTCGCGACAGTCTCGACAGTCGTCGTGGCTATCCTCTACGGGCTGGTAAACGGCGGCCCTGGACTCGCAGCGGTAATCGCACTTGCACCACATCTCGCGGTCGCCGCGACGAGCGGGCAGGTTGCTGGCGATGTCGACATCGCGCTTGCACTCGCTGGCGCAGGTGTCGGCGGCTCGGTCGCGCTTCTCAGGGAGATGCTCCGACGTGGTGGTGGCTCACTGTCTCTGTATCCGGGTATCGTCGATGGCGCTGTTGTGAGCACGGTTCCGACACTGCTGGCTCTCGTTGTTCTCGTGCGTCTCGCCGGCTTCGCCGGTCCGCACGCGAGCACCGGCTTGCAAGTCGCTGCCGTCTATTCAGCGCTCGCGGTCGCTTCTCTGCTGGCTGTGTGGTGGCGTATTGCGTCGACGATCCGCAAAAACGGATTCGATTAAAACAGCTCAGCTAATCTTCTCGTACTGCTCTGTGAGTTTCTCGGCTGCTTCCTGCATCTGTTCCTGTTCGAACTCCCCAAGATCCCACTCGACGATCTCCTCAATCCCGTTCGAGCCCAGTTTCGCCGGGACACCGAAGCCGACGCCGCTGTGGCCGAACTCGCCGTCGAGTGGAACTGAACACGGCAGCACTTCGCCAGTGTCGTTGAGGATGGCGTCGACGGTGTGTGCAACGCCGCGGGCTGGCCCCCACTCGGTCGCGCCTTTGCGTTCGATAACGTTCATTGCACTCTCCTGCAGGTCGGAGAGAATCTCCTCTTTGTCATCTTCGGAAAAGTCGAGATCCTCGCCATCGACGCGGACCTTCGAGAACACCGGCACCTGTGCGTCGCCGTGTTCGCCGAGGATCGTCGCGTCGACGTTCTGGACCGGCACGTCGAAGCGCTCGGAGAGCACGTAGCGAAATCGTGCGGAGTCGAGTCGACCACCGAAGCCGATCACCTGCTCTCGTGAGCGGTTACCCGCCTTGTAGAGGTGGTAGTTGAGCAGATCGACCGGATTCGAGGTGGTGACGGTGATGAAATCGTCGCTGTGTTCGGCGAGCGAGTCCTGGATATCCTCCATGATCGGTGCGTTGTCGTCGGCGAGATCAAGCCGGGTGTCGCCCGGACTGCGCGGGAGGCCAGCCGTGATGACGACGACATCCGAGCCGGCAGTGTCTGCGTACTCGCCCTGTCGAACCTCGGTGTTGGAATCGTAGGCGATCCCGTGGTTCGTGTCCGCGGCCTGCCCGACCGTGACATCTTCCTGGTCGGGAATGTCGACGAAGACGACCTCGTCGGCGATATCTTCGAGTGCGATCGTGTAGCCTGCTGCTGCCCCGACGGTGCCTGCTGCACCGACAATGCTGACTTTTGCCATGGTTTGAGTTCACCGACCCCAGCCCGTAAACATGTCGAAACGATACCGTGGCTCGGCGAGGGCTGGACATCCGGGCAGCCATACGCCGAGCTGGCTTGGAAGTTCGAAACCCGTTTACTCTGGGCAGGTAGCAGAATCTTCTTTACCCATACATCTCGCGATGGTTCTCGACATCGAGCCCATCGATTCGTTCGAAACCACTGTCTGCGGTGACGAGGGGAACGTCCATCGATCGGGCGACACCTGCGATCATCATATCCGGGTGCTGGATTCGCTTTCCCTTCTCTCGCAACTCCTGACGGATCCGCGCCGCTTCGAGTGAGTGTCTTCTGGTGTACTCAACCTGTCCGACCCATGGGAGGTCGTCGTCGATGAGAACAGGATCACGACCCTCTCTTATTGCGCCATGATACAGCTCGTAGTACCCGATAGCCGTGAGTACTAGACTCTGGTCCTGATTCGCGAGACAGTACTGTTTTGCCGATTCTCTGCCACGGAGAAAGTCAGCACAGAAGCTACTATCGAGTACTTTCATCGCTCGGCTTCAAATTCTTCGTCCATCTCCGTTTTGAGTTCCTGTACCGACTCACCGATTGTCGACTCACTCCACGCGCCAAACCCTGCAAGCGGGTCGTCGTCTTCCAGTTCACGTTCGATCACCGCATCGAAGCTCTCATTCCCCTGCTTGCGTGCTCGAAGCTTCCGCCACGTCTCTTCGGACACACGGATTGTTTTGTCGGACATGTATACAGTGATGTATACACGCCATCGACTTTGCTGTTTCGGGAAGATGGGCTCCGCAATCCATAAGCGGGGCTCTCACCAATCCCCGGTAATGACCGACTGGACGGAGAAGTACCGGCCGTCGTCGCTGTCGGAGCTGCGGGGTAACGACAAGGCCCGCGACGCGCTCCGGAAGTGGGCTGACTCCTGGGAGAGCCACCGCGAGGCGGCCATCATCCACGGTCCGCCGGGGATCGGCAAAACCTCTGCTGCCCACGCGCTGGCTTCGGATCTCGGCTGGCCGACGATCGAGTTGAACGCCTCGGACTCGCGGACGAAAGACGTCATCGAGCGCGTCGCCGGCGAGGCAGCCAAAAGCGGGACGCTCACCGCAGGAGGAACCGGCCGCCGGCTCGTGATCATGGACGAGGCAGACAACGTCCACGGCAACGCAGACCGCGGGGGGACGCGAGCGATCACGAGCCTGGTCAAAGAGGCTGGCCAGCCGATGATCCTCATCGCAAACGACTACTACGAGATGTCGAACGGGCTCCGAAACGCCTGCGAGGAGATCGAGTTCCGGCCCGTCTCCAAGCGCTCGATCCTTCCCGTGTTGCGGGATCTCTGCCGAAAAGAGGGGATCGAGTTCGAGAGCGCGGCGCTCGAACAGATCGCCGAGACAAACAGCGGCGATCTGCGCGGGGCGGTCAACGATCTCCAGGCGCTGGCCGAGGGCACAGAACGCCTCGACGTCGAGGATGTCGTCACGAGCGAGCGGGACACGACCGAGGGTGTCTTCGACTATCTTGATACGGTGATCAAGAAGGCAACGCCACAGGAAGCGCTGGAGGCAAGCTACGACGTCGACGAGACGCCGGACGATCTGATCAACTGGATCGAGGACAACATGCCCAAAGATTACGAAGGCGGAGAACTTGCCGACGCCTACGGCTTTCTCGCCACCGCCGACCGCTGGCTCGGACGCGTCCGGGCAACACAGAACTACTCCTACTGGCGGTACGCGGGCGACAACATGACCGCTGGCGTCGCCGCCTCCCGCCGCGGTGAAAAGGGTGGCTGGACACGGTACGGGCCACCGAGTTACTGGTCGAAGCTCGGCCGCTCGCGCGGGACACGCGACAAACGTGACTACATCGCCAGGCAGATCGCCGAGGCAAACGGCGTGAGCATGAGCACCGCCCGCCGGGAGATCATGCCCCACCTCTCGGTGATGACCCATCACTGCAAAAACCGCGATCTCACAGTTGCGATGGCCGCCCGCTACGAACTCGAAAGCGAACACGTTGCCTTCATCACCGGCAGTGGAAAGAACACGAACAAAGTCGCTGGCATCGTCGAGGACGCCAAGCAACTCCGTGAGGAGCAGTCAGTCGCGGGCTCAGAAGGTGCCTTCGAAGGAAAATCAAGCGAGAAGACAGTGGACGGGAGCGAGGAGACAAAAGCAGAGGGCGAAGAAACAGAATCAGAGACAACGACCGCGACACAGACAGAGACGGCAGGAGAGACTGAGACAGCAGAGGAGGAGCGAAACAAAGAAGACGAAGCCGCCGCGGACGACGAACAGGCTGGACTCTCTGATTTCATGTGATGTGGGGGTACGGGGTCGTCGGGAGCGGTCACCAGGCGTTATTCCGAGAAGAGATAACGCCGCAGTACCAGCGTTATTCC